>ENA-UEYD01000160-UEYD01000160.1-human-gut-metagenome-genome-assembly--contig:-NODE-160-length-62317-cov-17.493397_pt1 | contig 62317 bp, 70 predicted proteins | sample MGYA00242907_ERZ507875 | MGnify/ENA primary metagenome ERZ507875 (study PRJEB26167, sample SAMN06115506) | human gut metagenome | host: Homo sapiens | place: China:Shandong | collected 2015-08-07...
ATCGAGGAATTTGCATGCCGCAGATGGCGGAAAAGACATCGCCAGACGCGCCGCCGAATTGTGCGGTGGTGCCTTAAATTTTCCAGCTGCGGATGCGCTCGACCGCCTGTTCCGTCTTTTCCAGCGTGTTGAACGCGGTCAGGCGGAAGTAACCCTCGCCGCTCGGCCCGAATCCCGAACCCGGCGTGCCCACGATGTGGCATTCATCCAGCAGACGGTCAAAGAACGTCCAGCTGTCCATGCCTGCCGGAACTTTCAGCCAGATATACGGCGCATCCACCCCGCCAAACACGGTGATGCCCGCTGCCGTCAGACCCTCGCGGATAATCTTGGCGTTGCGCATGTAGTAGGCAATCGTCTCCTGAATCTGCTTCTGCCCTTCCTCGGTGTACACCGCCGCAGCAGCACGCTGCACGGGGTAGCTGACGCCGTTGAACTTGGTGGACATGCGGCGCTTCCACAGTGCGTTCATCTCCACCGGCTCTCCCTTGGCATTCAGCCCCTTCACCGCGTGCGGAACGACCGTGTAGCCGCAGCGCGTGCCCGTGAATCCCGCCGTCTTGGAGAAGGAATTGCACTCGATGGCGCACTCCTTCGCACCGTCAATCTCGTAGATAGACAGCGGAATATCCGGCGTGGACACGAACGCGCGGTATGCCGCATCGTAGATAATCAGCGCGCCGTTTTCGCGGGCGTAGTTCACCCACTTCGTCAGCTGCTCGCGGTTCAGCACCGTTCCAGTCGGGTTGTTGGGGTAGCAGAGGTAAATCACATCCACAGGCTTGTCCGGCAGCGCGGGCACGAAGCCGTTTTCGGCGTTGCAGGGCAGGTAGACCAGCCGATCCCACTTGCCGTCAGCATACTCGCCAGCGCGGCCCGCCATGGCGTTGGAATCGACATACACCGGGTACACCGGGTCGGTGACGGCAATCACCGCATCGGCGCTGAACAGCTCCTGAATGTTGCCCACGTCGCACTTCGCGCCGTCGGAAATGAACACCTCGTCGAAATCAACCTGCACGCCGCGGCTGGCATAGTCATGCTCGCGGATGGCGTTGACGAGGAAGTCATAGCCGTAATCCGGGCCGTAGCCGTGGAATGTCTCCTGCACACCCATTTCGCTGACCGCCTTGTGCATCGCTTCGATGACGGCGGGTGCCAGCGGGCGGGTGACGTCGCCGATGCCCAGACGGATGATGTCCGCATCGGGATGCGCGGCGCTGTACGCCTTCACGCGGCGGGCAATTTCCGCAAACAGGTAAGACCCCGGCAGACGGGTAAAATAATCGTTGATATGAAACATAGCTATCTACCTTTCTACATATTATATTAGGGATATGCCCCGGTTTTACTCCCCCAGCCACTCGCCGTCAAAGACGAACTGTGCTGTTCCCTCTTGATAGACGTGACCGTCGTCGGGTGACCAGTCCAGCGTCAACGAGCCGCCGAGCAAATCCATCACAACATGGCGGTCGGCGCGGCCCGTCATCACCGCCGCGACAATCGATGCACACGCGCCCGTTCCGCACGCCAGCGTTTCGCCCGCGCCGCGTTCCCACACACGCATCCGCAGGTGATCGCGGGAGACAACCTGCACGAACTCGACATTCGCGCGCTGCGGAAAAATCGCGTTGTTCTCCAGCAGCGGGCCTATCTGCTCCAAATCCACATAATCCGGGTCACGGACGAAAATCACACAGTGCGGATTGCCCATCGACACGCAGTGGATTTCGTACGTCGCGCTGCCTACATTCAGCCGATGCCCCATGACGACCTCGCCCGGCAAATCCACCGGGATTTTCGGCGGAAACAGTTCCGGCATTCCCATATCGACGCGCACCGTCTGGACTTTTCCGTCTTTGACGTTCAGGTTCAGGATTTTCAGCCCCGAATCCGTCATCAGGCTGACCGTCGTCTTGTCCGTCAAGCCGCGGTCGTAGACATACTTGCCGATGCAGCGCGCGCCGTTGCCGCACATGCCGCCGTTCGAGCCATCGGCGTTGTACATCTTCATCTCAAAATCCGCCACGTCCGACGGGCAGATCAGAATCAATCCGTCGCTGCCAACCCCGTAATGGCGGCGGCTCATCTGTTTCGCCAGCTCTGACGGGTTCTCCACATGCTCCTCAAAGCAGTTGACATACACATAGTCATTGCCGATGCCCTGCATCTTTGTGAATCGCATTCGTCCCCGACCTCCCTGTTCTGTGATGTTCCCTATTATATCGGATTTTTCCCGGTTCGTAAAGGGATTCATGGAAAAAAGCCGGAAAAAGCGCAGTGGTCGATTATCTTCCAGCGCGTACAATGGGCTTTCTGTCAAAAAAAGTGCGTTTTTTTCTCATTTTCCTATTGACAACGTTTCCGGTCTGTGGTATGATACAGACAGTTGGAAACGTTACCGACACCGTTTCCTATCAATGACCGCCATTGGAAGCAGGAAGGAGCGCTGCGGTTGAAAATCTACACCATCCGCGATATTGCGCGACTTTCCGGCGTCAGTGTCACGACCGTTTCCCGCGTGCTGAATCACCGACCGGATGTGAATCCGCAGACACGCGAAAAGGTTGAGCAGGTCATGGCGGAATGTCATTTTGTCGGCAACGCCAACGCGCGCAGTCTCAAGCAGGCGGATACGGAAACCATCGCGCTGATTCTGCGCGGCAGAGAAAACCCGTTCCTGAATTCACTTGCAGAGGCGATGCTTCAATACACGCACGGTCTGACCCCCGCCTTTCTGACCGAGTTCATCGACGAGAAAGCGGACGAATTCCAAACCGCCGTGCAGCTCTGGCACGAAAAGCGTGTCAACGGTTTCATCTTTGTGGGCAGCCGCATCGACGAACGCGCACAGGTGCTGGAGGGAATGGATTTGCCCATGGTCTTCGCAACCGTCAACGCAGACAAAACTGCGCTTCCCCGCGCCGCCAGCGTCTTTATCGACGACCGGCGCATGGGTTACGAGGCCATGCGGGTGCTGCTGAACGCGGGGCACCGGAAAATCGCCGTTTTCGGCGGTGCACGCGTCGGCGACGACTCCTTCGCGCTCCGTTACGCGGGCGCTATGGCAGCCATGCAGGAGGCAGGCGTGCCGTTTGAGGATAAGCGTTTCATCGAGACGCGCTTTTCGCTCAAGGGCGCTTACGACACTACCCGCGCCTTTTTCGCCACGCAGAGCGACACCACCGCCGTCTTCTGCATGTCCGATACCGTCGCAATGGGCGTCATCCGCGCCCTGACAGACATGGGGCGGCGTGTTCCGGAGGATGTAGGCGTTATCGGCTTTGACGGCATCGAGATGAGCAAATTCTTCGTGCCGCGGATAACGACCATCGAGCAGCCCATCGACGAAATCGCCCGCGAGAGCGTCCGCGTTCTGATGGACATGCTGGAAAACGGACGGCCGCCGCGCCACATCGTCGTTCCGGCGAAGGTGCAAATGCGCGAATCCGTCTGATAAGGACATAGCAGACCGTTTTTGCGGTCATACTGCATTCGGTATTCTCAGCGAAAAGCTGTGTGATACATAAAACTGTCATCCGCGCGGCGGAAAGCCGTGTGAGATAGAAAAGAGGAGGTACTTCCCTATGAAAAAGCTGCTGGCAATGGTTCTGGCTGCTGTAATGGTGCTGTCTCTGTGCAGCTGCGCGACCGCTGAGGAGACGGTTGCCCTGCGTGTGTGGGTTGGCGATAACGCCGACCTGCCGTGGATCAACGGCGTGATTGAGAACTTCAAGGCTGCGCATCCCGAAAAGACCTACGACATCTCCGTGGATATTCAGGCTGAGGGCGACTGCTCCAAGCGCGTCCTGAACGACACCGAGGCTGCTGCGGACGTGTTCACCTTCGCGGACGACCAGTTCAACTCCCTGATGAACGCCGAAGCGCTTCAGCAGGTCATGGTTGATGCGGATGAGATCATCGCGGCGAACGGCGGCGCGAATGCCGGCGCTGTGCAGGCATCCACCGGTGCGGACGGCAACCTCTACGCCTATCCGGCAACTGCCGACAACGGCTACTTCATGTTCTACAATAAGGAATACTTCACCGAGGAAGACGTGCAGACGCTGGACGGCATGCTGGCGAAGGCTGCCGCTGCCGGCAAGTACGTCGGCTTCCCGATGAGCGACGCTTGGTATCTGTACTCCTTCTTCCAGGGCGCTGGTCTGGAAATGCACGTCACTGAGGACGGCGTGACCAACACCTGCAACTGGAACGCGACCGACACCGAAATCACGGGTGTGCAGGTTGTGGAAGCTCTGCTGGCCATCACCTCCAACCCCGGCTTCCGTGAAGCGAACTCCGACCCCTTCGTGGCGGGCGTTAAGGACGGCTCCATCATCGCCGGCGTGTCCGGTACCTGGAACGCGAAGGTTGCTCAGGAAGCGTGGGGCGAAAACTACGCGGCCTGCAAGCTGCCCACCTACACCGTCGCGGGCAAGCAGGTGCAGATGGCTTCCTTCGCTGGCTTCAAGCTGCTTGGCGTGAACCCCTACTCCCAGAATATGTATGACGCGATGCTGTTCGCGGAATTCATGACCAACGAAGAAAACCAGATTTCCCGCTTTGAACTGCGTGGTCAGGGCCCGTCCAACGTGAATGCTGCCGCTTCCGAAAAGGTGCAGGCTGCTCCCGCGATTGCTGCGCTGGCTGCTCAGTCCGCCTTCTCCACCGTGCAGCGCGTTGGCAACAAGTACTGGGATCCCGCCGCTGCGCTGGGCAAGATTCTGGTCAACGGCAATCCTGACGGCATCGAGCTCCAGACCCTGCTGGACAACGCTGTGGCGGGCATCACCGCTGCCGGCGATATGTAATCCGGCTCTGTAGAATTTCTCACAGCCGCTCCGCTTCTTCATTTCAGTTGAGCGGAGCGGCTCTTTTTCTTCCCTGCAAAACATAAGTAAGGAGCGCGGATGCTATGAGTCAGACCAAGGCCAGAAAAAAGCCGGGCGTCGTTCGGTTCTTTGAAGGCATCGCAGAATTTTTCACCAGTACCGTCAAAGCCTTTGTCGAGGGCGATATTTTCGTCAAGCTGTCTGCGCTTCTGTGCGGTACAAGCTGCTTTGCACGCAAGCAGTATTTGAAGGGCTTCTTCATCTGCTTGATTCAGGCAGCCATCATGTTTGTTTTTCCGACCTTCTTCTTCCCCTACATGAGCAAGCTGTCCACCCTGGGCACGGTACAGCAGAAGCGCGTTTTCAATCCGGAGACGATGAAGAACGAGTTCAACGACTACGATAACTCCTTCCTCATCCTGCTCTTCGGCGTTCTGGGCGTTGTGCTGCTGATTACGGCGGTCATCCTGTGGATGCGCAACCTGCGCAGCGCACGCGAGGTGGAACTCACCGCCAAGAGCGGCAAACACGTCAACACCTTCCGCGACGACCTGAGCGACGCGCTGGACAAGAAGTTCCACCGCACGTTGCTGACGCTGCCGGTGCTGGGCGTGGTGCTGTTCACCATCATCCCGCTGATTGTCATGATTCTCATCGGCTTCACGAATTATGACCGCAACCACCTGCCCCCGTCGAAGCTGTTCACCTGGGTTGGGCTGGATAACTTCAGCAAGCTCACCGCCCTGACTGCTGACAGCTCGTTCGGCTATGCGTTCACGCGCGTACTGGCGTGGACGCTCGTCTGGGCGGTGCTGGCGACGTTCACCTGCTATATCGGCGGCATCCTGATGGCGATGTTCATCAACAACCGCAACACGAAGGGCAAGAAGTTCTGGCGTACCTGCTTCATGGTCGCGATGGCGGTGCCGCAGTTCGTGTCGCTGCTGCTGGTTCGCAACTTCTTTGCTGATCTGGGCATCGTCAACACCATCTGCAAGAACATCGGTCTGACCGACTGGCTCTATTCCATCGGCGCAATTCCGACAGCGAACTTCATCCCGTTCCTTACCCACCCCGCGTGGGCACGCCCGATGATTATCCTCATCAACATTTGGGTCGGCATCCCCTACCAGATGCTGATTGCGACCGGCATCCTGATGAACATCCCGACGGAGCTGATTGAGGCGGCGAAGATTGACGGCGCGAACGCGTGGCAGTCATTCAAGTCCATCACCATGCCGTACATTCTCTTCATCACAGGGCCTTCGCTGGTCAACTCGCTGGTGGCAAACATCAATAACTTCAACGTCATCTGGCTGCTCAGCCGCGATGAGTACACCACGTCCGACCAGCTGATGGCGAACGCGAACGCGAACGAAGTTGACCTGCTGGTGACGTGGCTGTACCGCCTGACGCAGGATCAGAGCAACTACAAGATGGCGTCGGTCATCGGCATTCTGGTCTTCGTGGTCTGCGCGATTCTGACGCTGGTCGCCTTCAGCCGCATGATTAAGGGCGATAAGGAGGAGAGCTTCCAGTGAGTACGACGAAATATGACCATCTGCCGGAGCAGGAGAAGCACGCGGCATTGGCGCGCGAGGAAGCCGCCATCAAAGCCGAGGCGCTCCGTTACCACGACAAGCACCGCATGACACCCGCGAAGGCTGCCAAGCTAACGGCTCGCCACGTTGTGCTGGCGCTGCTTGCCGCCTTCTGGCTGATTCCGATTCTGTGGCTGGTTGTCACGTCCTTCGGCGTGGACAAGGGGCCGAACATCTCGACGTTCTTCCCCAAGGCGTACACGCTTGACCATTACAAGGCGCTGCTTTCGCCCGACTCGGTCAACCAGTTCCCGCAGTGGATGCTCAACACGTTCATCGTCGCCTGCTTCACCTGCGTCATTTCGACGCTGTTCGTGCTGATGGTGGCGTATGCGATGTCGTGTATGCGTTTCAAGGCGCGTAAGCCGCTGATGAACATCGCTATCATCCTGAACCTCTTCCCCGGCTTCCTGAGCATGATTGCGGTCTACTTCATCATGAAGCAGTTTGGGCTGACCGGCACGCTTACGGGCTTGATTATCGTGTACAGCGCAGGTTCGGGCATGGGCTACCTGATTGCGAAGGGCTTCTTCGACACGGTGAGCAAGTCCCTGCGCGAATCGGCGTATCTGGAAGGCGCGAATGAGTTCACCGTTTTCTGGAAAATCATTCTGCCGCTGTCCAAGCCGATTATCGTCTACACGGTTATCAACTCGTTCCTCGCGCCGTGGATGGACTTCGTGTTTGCTGACCTGATGATGACCAGCGGCACGGCGGCTAACAAGACCGTTGCGCTCGGTTTGTTCGCGATGGTGAACAAGGTCAACCGCAACAACTACTTTGCGCAGTTCTGCGCCGGCGGCGTGATTGTTTCCATTCCGATTTCCATTCTCTTCGTCATCATGCAGAAGTTCTACGTCGAAGGCATCACGGGCGGTTCGGTGAAGGGGTAACCAGAGGCTCTGCCTCTGGACTCCGCAAGGGAGTTCCTCCCTTGACCCTTTCGCGCGATTGAGTTGCGCGCAACTTCATCCTGTGTCCGCGTGTTTAGCTGTGTATTGCAAGGAGGAGCCTTATGCGCAAGTTTCTTTCGGGTATCCTGTCTCTGCTTCTGCTCATGGGGCTTCTCCCTGCCGCGTATGCAGAAGAACCTGCCCTCGGCGTGACCTACGAAATTTTTGTTGCCTCCTTCCAAGATTCGGGCGGCGATGGCATCGGGGATTTGCAGGGCATCATCGACCGACTGGATTATTTGCAGTCGCTGGGCGTCCGGCAGATTTGGCTCATGCCTATTCATCCCTCCCCCAGCTACCACAAGTACGACGTGCTGGATTACTACGCCGTTGACCCGTCTTACGGCACACTTGATGACTTTGACCGCCTGACCGCCGCCTGCAAGGAGCGCGGCATCCGCGTCATCCTTGATTTGGTGCTAAATCACTCGTCAAGTTCGCATCCGTGGTTTCTCGCGGCGTGCGACGACAAGTTCTTCTCCCGCACGGGCGAAACGACCGACTGGTACGTTTTCTACCCGGAGGAAGGGAACGCGCGGCACAAAATCAGCGGCTGTTCGTGGTGGTACGAAGGGCAGTTCGGCAGCCACATGCCAGATTTCAACCTCGACAGCGAATCGCTGCGGGCGGAGTTCGCCAAAATCATCACGTTCTGGCAGTCGCATGGCGTGGGCGGCTTCCGCCTGGATGCCGTGACCAGCTACTACACGGGTGCAAACGCCTCCACCGCTGATTTCCTGCGCTTCGTTTGTGAAACGGCGAAAGCGAACGACCCGGACTGCTACCTCGTTGGCGAAGCGTGGACGGACGAAGCAACCATTCTGACCCTCTACGAAAGCGGCATTGACAGCCTGTTCAACTTCCCCGCCTCGGACAGCACCGGGCGCTTCGTGAAAGCAGCGCTGGCGGGCAAAAGTAGCACCGTCGCCTCTGCGCAGGCGGACTGGAACGCACGAATCCGCGCCGTCTCTCCGGCTTCGGTGGACGCGCCGTTTGTGAGCAACCACGATATGGCGCGCGCACGCGGGATGCTCCGCTCCAAGGTACCGAACGAAAAAGCCGCCGCGCTGCTGTATCTGCTCATGCCGGGTGTCCCAACCGTCTACTATGGCGAAGAACTTGGCATGTCCGGCTCCGGGAGCGACGAAAACAAACGCCTGCCGATGGTGTGGTCAAGCGACGCAGCCACGCAGTGCAAAGCGCCCGCCGCTGCCGACCAAGCCCAGCGCTTGACAGACGGCGTGGCGGAGCAGGACAGCGACCCGGACAGCCTGCTGAACTGGTATCGCCAGCTGATTGCCCTGCGCAATCTCGCGCCCGAGCTGACCCGCGGCGAAATGACCGCGCTGGACGGCGGCAATGACGCAATTTGCGCCTACACTGTGACCGACGCGGGCAGCACCGTCGCCATCATCAGCAATGTCAGCCAGAAAGATACGCTGACTGTCTCGCTGGATGTGCTGCGCGGTGCGGAACTGCTGGGCGGCATCGGCGGTGCGGCATTTGCGGATGGTACGGCGAATCTGCCGCCGCTGTCGGGCATAATCGTGCGTTTACCGTAAACTTTTTCCCCGAAATCAGCAGGATTTTCGCGTTTGACAGCGAATCTTCTTCCTTGAACAAGAATGCGGGATGAAAAACCCGCATTTCTTTCCACGATTTTCGGAAACGTTTCCGATTTCTCCATTTTTCCCGAAAGGATGGACTCGACTCATGCGCAAAAGCGGTATTTTGATGCACATCTCTTCCCTGCCCGGTGCAGGCGGCATCGGCAGTCTGGGCAAGGAAGCCTATGCGTTTGCGGACTTTCTGGAAGCAAGCGGCATGAAGCTGTGGCAGGTGTTGCCGATGGGACCGACCGGCTACGGCGAATCTCCTTACCAGTCTTTCAGCGTCCACGCGGGCAATCCCATGCTGATTTCCACCGAGAAGCTGGTGGCGGATGGTCTGCTGACGCTTGACCCCGGTGAAGAATTTATGCCCACGCAGGATGAGCGGGTGGAATTTGACCAAGTGCGCGAGAACAAGGAGAAACTGCTGCGCAAAGCGTTCCATCAGAGCGAAAAGGGACTTCTGCCGGAGATTCGCCAATTTCTGCGCGACGAGCGCTGGGTGAGCGACTTCGCGCTGTTCACCGCCGTCAAGCAGCATTTCGGCGGCGTCATGTGGCGTCAGTGGCCAGACGAGGGCATCAAGATGCGCAGGAAGGAATCGCTGCTGCAATACCGCATGATGCTCGACGAGGATGTGCGCTACCACGTCTTCTGCCAGTTCATTTTCTTCCGCCAGTGGAAGGAATTCAAGGCATACTGCAACAGCAAGGGGATTGAGCTTTTCGGCGACATGCCGATTTACGTCGCCGAAGACAGCGCGGACACATGGACGCAGCCGGAAGTTTTCCAACTGGACAAGAACCGCGCGCCGAAGCGCGTCGCGGGTGTGCCGCCGGACTACTTCTCCGCTGATGGGCAGATGTGGGGCAATCCGCTCTACCGTTGGACGTACCTGTTCTTCCGCCGCTACGACTGGTGGGTGGAGCGGATGCGCGGCATGAGCAAGCTCTACGACATTGTGCGCGTTGACCACTTCATCGGCTTTGCGAACTACTACTCCATCCCCTACGGCGCGCCAAACGCCCGCAGCGGCAAGTGGATTGTCGGGCCGGGCAAGAAGCTGTTCCGCCGCCTGAAGAAGGAGCTGCCGAATCTGCGCGTTGTGGCGGAGGACCTCGGCGTACAGAGCGACCGTGTGCGTGAATTGCTGAAATTCGTCGGCTATCCGGGCATGAAGGTGGCGACCTTCGGCTTCGGCGGCGATGCGGACGGCAACCAGCACTTCCCCGGCAACTGGTCGGAGAACTACGTTGCCTACACCGGCACGCACGACAATGACACCACCGCCGGGTGGATTGCCACTGCCGACGAAACCACGCTCAAAGCCGCGAAGGACTACCTGCACTTTGACAGCACGGACGATGGTGTGGAAGCCTTCATCCGCTGCGTGCTGTCTTCCCCGTGCTGCATGGCGGTTGTGCCGATGCAGGATGTGCTGCATCTGGGCAGCGAAGCCCGCATGAACCTACCCGGCACCATCGGCGGCAACTGGGCATGGCGCATGAAACCCGGCGCCGCGACGGAGGATGTTGCCCGCCATCTGCGCGAAATGAATCAGGAGTATCAGCGTATCTGATTTTGTGGAATTCCCACTATCAATCGACGAATATAAAGGAGAGAGCAACATGATGAACGCCAAGGAACTGCTTCGGCAGACCGAATCGCTGCTGCTGCAGAACGACCACATCACCCTTGCGGAAGCCTCCGCGACACAGCTGCACAATGCCCTGTCCACCGCCGCCATGAACGCGCTCACCCCCACTTGGGTCAAGTGCGAGGCGAAACGGCAGGGGCATCGGCAGGCGTACTATCTGTCGGCAGAATACCTCGTCGGCCGCATGGTGTACAACAACCTGTTCTGCCTTGGGCTGCTGGACGACGTGAAGGCACTGCTGGCGGAAAAAGGCGTTGACATCGCGATTCTGGAAGACATTGAGGACGATGCGTTCGGCAACGGCGGTCTGGGCCGTCTGGCAGCTTGCTTCCTTGATTCCGCGGTCACGACGAACGTCCCGCTGACCGGCTACGGGCTGCGCTACCGCTACGGTCTGTTCAAGCAGACATTTGTCAACGGCTATCAGCACGAAGAGCCGGACGATTGGAGCCGCTTCGGCGACCCGTGGAGCATCCGCCGCGTTGACCAGGCAGTCGTTGTCAAGATGAAGACCGGCGACGTGCTGGCCGTCCCCTACGACATGCCGATTATCGGCTATGGCGCGAAGAACATCGGCACGTTGCGCCTGTGGCAGACCGAATCCCTGCACGAAATCGACTTCACCGCCTTCAACAATCAGCATTACGCGCAGGCATCCGCCGACAAGAACAAGGCGGAGGACATTACCAAGTTCCTTTACCCCAACGACGACCGCCGCGAAGGCAAGCAGATGCGTATCAAGCAGCAGTATGTGCTGGTCAGTGCGTCCCTGCAGGATATGCTGCGCGCCTACAAGAAGCGTCACGGCGATGATTACGCATGGTTCGCCGAGGAGCACGCCGTGCAGCTGAATGATACGCACCCGGTCATGGCGATTCCGGAGCTGACCCGCCTGCTGATGGAAGATGGCTTCACGTTCGACGCGGCGTTTGAGATTGTCCGCAACGTCTTTGCGTACACGAACCACACCGTAATGCAGGAAGCGCTGGAGAAATGGGATTTGGCGCTGCTTGCAAGCGTCTGCCCGGAGCTTGTTGCCATCATCCGCAAAATCGACGCGAAGTTCAAGGCGGACATGGCTGCACGCGGTGCGGAGGTCAAGGCAACCCGCTGCATCATCTGGAACAATCAGGTGCATATGGCGCAGCTGGCGGTTTATGCGACCGTCGCCACGAACGGCGTCGCCGCGATTCATACCGAAATCCTCAAGGACGACGTGTTTGCGGACTGGTACGCGCTGTATCCGGAGCGCTTCCAGAACAAGACGAACGGCATCACGCAGCGCCGTTGGCTGGGGCTGTGCAATCCGGAACTGACCGCGCTGATTGAGAAGCACATCGGCAGCGGCTTCCTGACCGATTTGGACAAACTGGAAGCCTTGAAGCCGCAGATCAGCGACGACCTGTGCCGCGAGTTCATCGCCGTGAAGAAGGAAAAGAAAGCGCAGCTTGCCGCCGAGATTGAGAAGCGCGAAGGCGTGAAGCTCGACCCGAACATGATTTTCGACATTCAGGTGAAGCGCCTGCATGAATACAAGCGCCAGCTGATGAACACCATGTCCATCCTGCACCTGTATTTCTGCCTGAAGGACGGTACGCTGACCGACTTCACGCCCACGGCGTTCATCTTCGGTGCGAAGGCTGCGCCGGGCTATGCGCGCGCCAAGGCGATTATCCACCTGACCAACATGGTCGCCGACATGGTGAATAACGACCCTGACACCTCTTCCCTGCTGAAGGTGGTGTTCGTGCACAACTACAACTGCTCGTGGGCGGAGAAGCTGATTCCCGCGGCGGATGTGTCCGAGCAGATTTCCACCGCCGGCACGGAAGCGTCTGGCACGGGCAACATGAAGCTGATGCTCAATGGCGCGGTGACGCTGGGAACATATGACGGCGCAAACGTCGAGATTACCGAGCAGGCAGGCCGCGAGAACGAGTACATTTTCGGTGCGACGGTTGAAGAAATCAACGCGCTGAAGAAGAACGGCTACGACCCGCGCGCGATTTACAAGGCCGACAAGGAAATTGCGCGCGTGCTGGACACGATGGTGGACGGCACCTTCCCCGACCCGGACGGCGCCATCAAGGAGCTGGTGTCCTCCCTGCTGCTGGGCGCAAGCTGGCACAAGCCCGACCACTACTTCATCCTCCACGACTTCCACAGCTATGTGGACGCGAAACTGGCGGTCAACCGCGATTACCGCGACGAGTTGTCCTTTGCGCGCAAGTGCCTGATGAACATCGCCAGCGCAGGCATGTTCTCCTCCGACCGCACGATTGCGCAGTACGCGAAGGAGATTTGGAAGGTCTGAGTTCTTCTTTCCCTATAAAAACTGCCCTGCGGGTTCAAACCGCAGGGTTTTTTGATGTGCTTGTTTTAGGGAAATTCCACACTATTTCCAGATGGATTTGGAAATAATATCAGATGTAATCTATCATCCTTCTCTTGCCCTGCGTGCGCAGCTGCTTCGGCGCTGTTCACGCAGGGCGTTTTGTTTTGCCATGCTATCCGGTCGCGCCCATCGGCGCGACAATGTGCAGGTTATGGGTAATGCTGATTGGGGGGCGCGTCTGCGGACGCGCAAAGATACAACCGCTGCGCTGAAAGCGCTTCGCTGTTCAGCGCTCGTGGAGCGGAATTGTCGCGTTTGGCATAACTGGTCTAACGGTGCAGCAGTTGGGGCGTTGCCCCAAGCCCCACAAGGGGCGCCGCCCCTTGACCCTGCAAGGGACATTGTCCCTTGACCCTTTTTGGGCTGCCCGGCTTGGTCGCTTCTCCATACTCCCCCTCCCGCAAATTTTTCTTTCCCCCGCCCTTCCCCTTTTCCCTCCTCCACATATTCTACCATTGGAGGGCAGGGGCATTTTCCCCCCCTGCAAGAAAGGGAGTGACGCCATGCCTACACCTTATTTCGAGGTTGCACACCTCACCAAACACTTCTCCACCGATGAATCCACCGTCGCCGCCATTCAGGATGTCTCTTTTTCCTTGCAGAAGGGGCAGTTTCTCTCCATCTTGGGGCCCAGCGGCTGCGGAAAATCCACCCTCTTCAACCTCATCGCCGGGCTGATGCAGCCGGATTGCGGCGACATTCGGCTGCAAGGCGAATCCATGCTCCTGCGCCCCGGTCTGACCGGCTACATGCTGCAAAAAGATCTGCTCCTGCCGTGGCGGACGATTGCGGATAACATCGTCCTCCCCAAAACACTTCATGGCACAAGGCGGCAAGCAGCGCTGAAATCCGCCGTCAGCGACATTGCTGCGTGCGGGCTGCGCGACCTGCTGAATCGCCGCCCAGACGAATGCTCCGGCGGGCAGCGGCAGCGTGCGGCGCTTGTGCGGACGCTGCAGACAGGCAAACCGCTTCTGCTGCTTGATGAGCCGTTCGGCTCCCCCATCACCCCGCATAAAATCAGGTAAAAAAAGTAATGTCCCTGATGCGCTTGACGTCCTTCGTCCATTCCAGCTGAATCTCCTCGATGAACGCCCGCCAGAAGGCGCGCTTGTGGTCGTTGTCAAGAGAGATGTAGAGCTGCTTCCAGCCGTCGGAGAGGATGCGGCTGATTTTGCGGTAGTCGGGGTTGGCGGCCAGCTCCTGCCGCTCGGCGTTGGCGGCATCAATCCGCATCATCAGGTCGTCGTACTGCCGGTCATAGTCCGCAGCAGTCTTGATGCGCCCCTTCTGCCAGGCGTAGTTCAGGCGGGCAAGCTCCTGCTGAAGCTCCGCCAGGTCGTGCTGGGCGACGCGCTGCGGGGCGTTTTGAAGGCGCAGGAGGTACATCTGCTTGCCGCGCATGACGGCTTCCACCTCGCTGAGCATGATGGCTTCCAGCCGATGCTCGAACGCCATCGTCCGAAAATCGCACTTCTTTTCGAGGTTGCCCCGGTAGCAGCGGTAGCCGTAGTACTTGTAGGACAGCTTCTGACCGCTTTTGCCGATGCGGTTGAGCACCGTCGGCGAACCGACGAGCATATTGCCGCAGCAGGGGCAGCGGATAAGGCCGCCGAAGATGTAGCTGTGTTCGCGCTGGGACGTGCGCGGGTTGTGCTGGATGTACTTCTGCATCGTCTCGAACGCCGCGGGGGTCATGTAGCCCTCGCAGTAGGCGGGATTGCCACGATACGTGCCGCAAATCAGCTCGCTGGTCAGCGCGTTCTTGATGGTCGAGTAGGAGAAAGCGCGGCTGTATTTGGCGTTGATGTAGTGCAGGGCGGCGCGGACGGAGCGGTTCTTGCAGAAGTGGTCAATCAGGTCTTCCATGATGATTTCGTCGCGCTTGGCGATGTACTTGCGGCGGTCGCCGTCACCCGACTGCTTCACCTGATAGCAGAATGGCAGGGCTTGCGAACCGTACAGCGGCTGACCCGACTTCACCTTGTACTCGTTAATCATGCGGATGCGCTCGCCTACCTGATCCGCCTCGAACTGCGCCATCGTCAGCTTCATGTTGACGAACGCCTCCCCCGACGGCGTGGACAGGTCATATTTTTCTTCCGTCGCCGTCCAGATGACACCGCCCGCGGCCAGCCGCTTCATGCACTCGTGATATTCCGCGACGGAGCGGAAGAATCTGTCGAGCTTAATGAAGATGATGCGGCGGAAATTCCCCTTTTCCGCGTCCTGAATCATGGCTTGCAGGGCGGGACGCTTGCGAATCAGTTTCCTGCCGGAAACGCCCTCGTCCTTGTAGAACTTCACGATTTTCATGCCGTGGCTGTCGGCGTATTCGTTCAGCTTCTCCTCCTGCGCCTCGATGGAGATGCCGTGGAGCTTCTGCTCCTGCGTGGAGACGCGAATGTACGCCGCCACGTTCTCGATGTAGCTTGTTTTTTCTGCCTGATTCGTCATTTCTTCCTTCCACCTTCCTATGGCGATGGCTGCCGCTGCGCGCATTCATAAAGCTACGGGCGCACCCATACCTATATGCCACCGGGGAGGTGAAGCGGATGGATGCTGACCGTCTTTTTGCGAAGGAGAACGCGCCGACGGCAGAGCAGATGCTTGCGACGCTTGTCCGCCTGCTGGAAGACCAGGAGGGCGTGACGATTGAATACCGCGTCGCAGAAAGTGACCCGCGCACTTGACGTGGGTGGAAGTCTTGCGGTGGATGTGGATGCAGCGGTGGAAGCCGCTGGAATCAGGTGTGTAGTTGGCGCACGGGAAGAATGCCGCGCGCAAAGGCAAGACTTGTTAAACTAAATACAGTTCAGGCTTACGCCTGATAAGTACTTCATCAAAATAATCCTCTGGCAGATTGCAGAGGGAAATCATCGTCTCCTTCGGAATGGCGGAATCGCGCAAAAGATGCTGCTTCGACAGCACACCATGCTCAATCAGCAGGGTGACAGCGTCGCGCAGCACTTCCGGCGGCTGAATGGTCATCACGTCGTCATATGGTTCAGCACGCCAATAGCGCTGCTTTGTCATCTGACGGTTGAGGTATTGCAAATGCGATTCGGACAGCAGGTGGAGGTCTGCGCCACGGTGTATCATAGCGGCTATTGATGCGCCCCACTTGCGCTTTGCCCGCTCCAATGCAAGCATGGATGAGCCGTGCAGGTCGCGCGAGAACGGATCTGCAGGAAGCAGAAAAGCCGACGCGAAGCGGTCTGCCTGACTGTCCGCTTGGTCGATTACAGCACGCTGGGACGCTTCCTTTTGCGGCACGTCGGAATGCAGGAGCAGATGCCCTAATTCGTGCAGGATGCTGAAACGAATCCGCACGGCACTCTTTTCTGCGGGCTGATAAAGAATGTAGGGTGTCCCGTTTTCCCAGCAAGACAGCGCGTCGATGCCTCGGAACTCACATTGCTGACTGCCTGTAAACTCCGCAACGATGATACCGTGGTTCTCCAACAACCCAATCAGGTCGCCAATCGGGTCATCGTCCATGCCCCATTGGTTGCGGACATCCATTGCGATTTCTTCCACTTCGTCCAGCGAAAGGTCGCGATAGTCGCGGTCAGAGACCGACAGTTCCTGCGGAATAAAGCTGATGTAGGTTTCCAGCTGCTGCTTGACTTCGTCCGCCCATTTCAGCTGATAGCGACACGCTTTTTTGACCTTCTGCGATACGCCCAAATTGGAGCGGAAAAAGAGCGCGCCGCCCTCCGAAGTCGCCGCCAATTCAGGCTTATAGAAGAACTCAATCGGGAAGTTCAGCACAGCCGCGATACGTTCCAGTGTCGAATCAGACGGCGGCGTGATTCCTTTCTCGAACTTGGAGATAGCTTGGCGCGTCACGCCGATTTCTGCGGATAGTTCCTCCATCGACAGGGCTCGCGCTTCTCTCGCTTCCGTAATCCTCGCTGAAATGACAGCGACGGGCATGATTAGCCCTCCTTTTTTCCACGCAGATACTCATCGCGCAATGCGACTGTTCTGCGCACAATTTCTTTCGGTTTGGGGGTCAAGTCTTTCAGCAGCGGCAATTCGATTTCGTCCGCGATGCCGCCATAGCCCGCTTCAGGCAGCAGAATCGTCGCGAATGGCTGTTCTTCGCCGCCGAAAATCAAAAATGCGAATAGCTTCTGCGTGCCCAGCGTCAGGGTGTGGTCACCAAACATTTGAAACTGACGCTGGAAAGGTGAATTTCGCTCGGAAAGTTCCACCTTATATTTTGCCCTCGGCGGAAGGTCATGCCGATTTCTGCGGAAAGCAACGTGAAGCAGCACGTCATCATTCTCCAATTGAGGTACAACTTGTCCGCCTGCGAAGCGCCGTTCCGAAAAAGCGAATGGACACTGCTGCGAAGCAGCGCCAAGGGCAACCTGCATCTGCATCAGCTTCGTGCGGACGCGTGTGCCTTCCGGCCGCATATATGGGTGGCTGAACGGCGAATCCGCGTTCTGGCTCAGCAGCGCATAAGCGTCCGTACCAATCTGCACAGTGTCGGCAAGGAATTTCAGCTGCGGCGGGGTAAAAAGCGAATCAAAGCGAATGTCCAAACAAAACACCTCCGGTTGACATTTCTTCGCGCAACCATTTTACATGATTTCTGTGATTTTGTCAACCAGAACGCAGAAACATCAAAGAATTATTCTTCTTTCCCCTCACGCATTCCGCGTTGGGGGCTTTTTTATTTCCGCCGCGGCGAAGCGACCGGGAACGGCAGGCGCGTCCGGTGCGTCCTGCTGACGATAGTTTTCGGCAAACTCGTGCACGAAATTCAAAAAATTGTCGCGCTGCTCTTTCGGAAGCGTGACGAAGGCTTCCAGCATGGAGCGCCCGTACTCGCCGAGGTCATACTCCTGCACCAGCCCATCAATCAAAGTCGGATTTAGCTGATTGAACATCTCGCCCGTACCGTCGCGCAGCCATTCCTCGCGCACGTTGAAGGTGGTGCAGATTTGAGAGATGTGGATGTCGCGCAGTTCGCGGCGACCGGTTTCAAAATGTGCGTAGGTGGATTGTGCCACATTGATGCGTTCACTGAACTCCTGCTGGCTTAAGCCAAGGGCTTTTCGGAGTTCTTTCAGGCGTTCTTTCACGAAACCGCCTCCCTTCATATAGTATTGTAGCATGAAATCTAATACATTGCAATTATTCAGGCAAAAATTCTTGACATTTTAAATCCAATGGACTATAATGTTAATACAGTGTATTACGTGGAGGTGAGAACATGGTTCAGCAGTTCAGCGCGCAGGATACCGCCAATATTGAGGCGGCAGCGCAAATACTCGCGAAAGATGTCCACGACCTGCCGGAGTCGCAGCAGGCGTATTTCTGCGGCGTGATTCAGGGCGTTCTGATGACACTCAAAAGCACGAAGAGCGCATAAGGAGGTATCCCATGCCGGATTTGCTTACCCGCCCCGGCGCACCGACCGCCGAGCAGCTCATCGCGACCCTCGTCAGCCTGCTGGAAGACCAGGAGGGCGTGAAAATCGAGTACACCATCGTGGACAAGCACGACGGCAACGACGACAACAAGGGCGCAGGTTAATCCCCTGCGCCCCATCACGCATTCCGCGTTGGGGGCTTTTTTATTTCCGCCGCGGCGAAGCGACCGGGAACGGCAGGCGCGTCCGGTGCGTCCTGCTGTTTCGCATGGTCAGCCAATCTTTTGGCTATATCCATGATAATTTTCCGTTGGTCATCCGGCATTTCCAGAAAAACTTCCAGTAATGCGCGCGAAATACTATCAAAGCCATACTTACGGCAAAGTTGGTCAACCAACGAGTCGGCTTCCTTGATAAACATTTCGCCTTCTCCGGTGCGCAGCCATTTTTCAGACGCACTAAACGTACTGCAAATTTGGGAAATGTGGATGTCACGCAGTTCGCGACGCCCTGTCTCGAACTGCGCGTAGGTGGATTGCGCAACGTTGATTCTTTCGCTGAACTCTTGCTGGCTTAATCCGAGAGCTTTTCGTAGTTCTTTTAGGCGCTCTTTCAAACAACCTCCCCCTTTCGCATTGAGTATAACACATTTTCAAGCGCAATGCAATAATGTTGAGAAAAACCATTGACTTTTTGAGTGCGATGCGCTATTATTACAAGTGCATAGAGATAAAATAGAAAGGAGGAACGATCAGGTGACACAGCGAGAGGTTACAGAAGAAATGAAGAATGAGAGTGAACAATTCTCTGAAATCATTCAGAATATGACCTGCGTTCAGCGAGCGCTTCTGCTTGGTATTGCACAAGGGCTTGCGCTGAATACGAAGGTTTTAGATGGTCAACCTGTCAGCGCATAAGGAGGTATCCCATGCCGGATTTGCTTACCCGCCCCGGCGCACCGACCGCCGAGCAGCTTCTCGCGACCCTCGTCAGCCTGCTGGAAGACCAGGAGGGCGTGAAAATCGAATACACCATCGTGGACAAGCACGACGGCAACGACGACAACAAGGGCGCAGGCTAATCCCCCGCGCCCATCCCCCAACGACCAAATAAGGAGGTTTCCCCATGACCATTGGTGAAAAGATGACCATCACGACGTGGCGCGCGCGTCAGCTTGCCTATCTGGAAGAGGTGTACTCCCCGCGCGAGCACATGGGCAAGCTGATGAGCCACCTCGGCACGCGGCACGTCTACATCCAGCTGTACAACCAGATGCACACCGCGCTTTGCAGTATGCCGGAGCAGCCGAACAGCTACGTCGCTATGGCGGTCTACCGCAAGCTGCGCGAGGACATGTCCACGCTCGACGATATGCTTGACCAGCTGGAGGACACCGGGCTGTATGACCCAGACGAGTACGGCCCCGACGGGGTGGAGGTGTGACGCTATGAGCCTGACCCCCTGCGGCTACGTCGTCCAGATCCGCGTCTCGGACGATATGTGCCTGTACTTCACCCGCCTGACCCAGGGCGGCATTGACCTGACTGCTGACCTCGACAAGGCAATGCTCTTCGACACCGAGGAGCGCGCGCGGGATTTCGCCCTGCACGCTGGCTACATCCTGCGCGTGGACGAGAACGCCTTTGCGGTGGAAACGTGCTTCGAGATGACCACGCCCGAAGGCGACGTGGACTTGATTGAGGCATCGCACGTCCTCCGCCTGGACGACGATAACGAGTAAACGACAAGAGGAGGTTTCCCCATGAGCTTCGAGATGGCACTTCTCGCCGCATTCGCCACGCTGATTGGCATCCCGGCGGCAATCCACGCCCTGGGCGAACTGCTGGTTTCCCTGGACTGCCGCACGGCGTCGCGCCAGAAGCGCCGGGAGATTCGCGATGCCATGGCGCAGCAGCCGTCTCCCGTCACCCCCGGCATGACTGCCATGATGTGCCGCGTGAAGGGAGGGCGTTTCTGATGGCCGACAAGCCCACTAATTTCTACCGTGCGCGGGCAAAAGTGCTTGAAAAGCAGCTGGAGCACGAGCAGGAGTGGGAAACGTACTTCCCCGGCATCACCAACCGGGAATACGCCACCTATGCGGATGCGTGCGCGTGCGGGATGGCGCGGCGGCTGGACGAAATCGAGGCGGCGGCGCTCGTTGCGTCGTGGTGCGGTTTCCAAGAGGAGCGCATCACCATCGTGACGACGGAGAAACCGCTGGAACGCAACCGGCACGGGAAAATCCGCTGTCGGGATGGCATCGCCAGCTATGACCGCCGCCCGGTGCTGGTGATGTCGTTCGCTGTGCGCACCCCGGACGGCGCACAGCCCCATGAAGGCACGATGCAATACATCCGCTTTGAGGTGCTGGGGCGGCTCTATGAGCTGATGGACGGCGACCTGCGTGTGCTGTGAGGAGGTGGAGGATATGTCTGACAGCGTTCTGATTACGCTGCTGATTTGCGCGACGGTGCTTGCGCTGGCGCTTCTGCCGAAAAAGTAAATGCCGCCCTCAAAGTGAGAGCGGCAGGGGGGCTACATGCCAAGCAGGTCGGCGTGCGTGCCCGTGCGGACAGCTGTGAGAATCAGCGCTTCCGGCGTGACTTCGTAAATCAGCAGCCAGTCCGGGCGAACATGGCATTCACGCTGACCCGCCATATTCCCGGTCAGCGAATGGTCGCGGTACTTTGCTTCCAGTGTTTCGCCCGCACGAAGGCGATTTAGAACATCGGCAAGAAGCGACGTGTCATACCCGCGCTTACGCATGAGTTTGTAGTCTCGCCGAAATTGCGCGGTCAGCTTTAATTCCAGCATTCTTTTTGCTCCTCAGCATCAGCTTCTGCATTCAGTTCGTCCATCATTTCCTTTACGCTGCTGTAACTCTTCGTCTTAATCCTCCCGGCGGCAATCGCTCGCGCTTCGGCGACGGCATCCAGCGTCTCCTGATTCGGCTCGCGCAGCTCAAACGGAAGTCCCGCTTCCAGCACCGACTTGTGCAGGAAGATGTTCACCGCGTCGCTGAGCGTCAGTCCATAGCGGCTGTAAATCTGCTCTGCTTGCGCCTTGACCTCTGGGTCAACTCGGAAATTGAGGTTTGCTGTTCTCATTGATTCCACCACCTTTCAAGCTAATTGTATCACTTTTGTTTTACATTGTCAACACATTTCGCAAGGAGGTTTCCCCATGAACGTATTCTTTGGCATCGGCCGCCTGACCGCTGACCCCATCATCGGCGTGGCCAGCGGCAGCGGCACGTCCGTCGCCCGGTACACCATCGCCATCCCGCGCTGCCGGTCGGGCGAACAGAAAATCGCCGACTTCGTGCGCTGCAAGGCGTTCGGCAAGAGCGCCGATTTCGCTGCCAAGTACCTGCACAAGGGGCAGCGCGTCGCCGTGCGCGGTTCGCTGGAAGTGAGCAGGTACGAGAAGGACGGTGTGCCGCAGACGATGGTGGAGGTTATCGTCAGGCAGCAGGAGTTCTGCGACGCACCCCGCAAGAAGCAGGAAGAGCCGGACGACGACCGCGATTTCCCGGAATCGCTGGAGGAGGTGACAGGCGTTGAAGCACCCTTCTAAGGCAAAAGAAGCCATCCGGGCGAAGGAAATGCAGCCCGTGACGCTCGCCGAGGCACTGTCGCTCCAAGACACGCAGCGCAAGTACGGCAACGAGAAAGTCGTCATCAATGGGCAGACGTTCGATAGTCAAGCGGAATACCGCCGCTGGCGTGAACTCTGCCTGATGGCGCAGGCGGGCGAAATCGGCGATTTGCAGCGTCAGGTGCGGTATGAGCTTGTCCCTGTTCAGCGGGACGAGGACGGGAATGTCCTTGAGCGCGCTTGCTTCTATGTCGCCGATTTCGTCTATACCGACGCGGACGGGCGCACCGTCGTGGAGGACGTGAAGGGCTTCCGCACGAAGGAGTACCTCATCCGCCGCAAGCTGATGCTGTTCCGCTACGGCATCCGCATTCAGGAAGTGGAGGCGTAAACGATGCTGACGACCATTGACCGCTCCAAGCTGGCGCTCTGCCCGCTGCGCAGTATGCCCGCCATCATGGAAAACCCGTATGTGCGCGAGGATGCGCTGTGGATTCGGTGCAAGAGTTGTGGATTTCACGCCTGCGTCTTCAAGGACGAGGCGACCGCACGGAAGCGGGAGGGGACGGAAAATGAGCAGCCGGAACGAGCGCCCCAAGCAGGTTGACCGGATTCTGGACTACATGCGCCGCTACGGGTCAATCACCACGCTGGACGCGATGCTTGACCTCGGCATCCTGCGCCTTGCAAGCCGCATCAGCGAGCTGAAGAAGGCGGGTGTCCCCATCCGGCGCGACTGGGCGAAGGTCACAAACCGCCACGGGGAAACGTGCAACGTACTGCGCTACAGCCTCGATGGCAGCCTTGACGTCATCCCCGATAAGCCCGGCGGCGAAGAATAAGGGGGCAGCACCATGCCGATTGTCAACTATGTGCGGGAACACATGCGGTTCATCGAATATGCGTCTGATGAAGGACTTTCGTCCGGAGAACGCCTTGTGTGGTATGCGCTGATGCACATCATCAACGGACGCGCACAAGGGAGCATCTGGCCGGAGGGGTTCATCCGCATTGCGAATGACCGGCTTCTCGCGCTCTGCCCCATGCAGCTGGGCGCCGTCATCATGGCGCGGAACAGCTTAAAGCAGCGCGGTTTAATTGACTTCATCCCCGGCAGCAGGAACAAACGCGCCCCCGCCTACAAAATCAATTTCTTCTCCCCCGAATTTCCGCCCGGTTCCCCCGGCAAAGCGGGGAAAATGCAAAGTTACTGCGAAAATCGGAGTAACTACAATAATAACATGGGGAGTAACTACGATAATAACATAGGGGGTAACAACGGTAACATAGTACCAAACTATACGGAAAGAGAATATCAAACAGGGAAAACGGGTTACCCAGAAGAAGAGAATGAGGAATACACCGAAGCGGAACGCGCGTGTACGGGCAGGCGCGCGCGATAAGCAAATCGCCGCCATCTGGCGGTCTGATTTTGGTGCAATTCCCGCCCCGGCGCAGGTGCAGCGGCTGGCGACTGCGGCGGATGTGCTGCAAATGCCGCTGGCGGTGCTGCGAGAAGCCGTCCGGTGCGCCGCCGCGACGGGCGCGAAGTCCCCGATGGCGTATGTGCTGACGCTCCTGCAAGACTGGCACTATGCGGGCGTTCGGACGGCGGACGAGGTGGGCGAATACGCCTATCTGCGCGACGTGGTGGAGGGCAGACAGCCCGGCGACCGCGAAAAAGCGCAACAGGGTCTGGCACAGATGCGCCTCCGCCATCAGCAGATGCCGGAGGGCAGCGAGGAAGGGGCGGACGGCTGATGCAAGCAAACGACATGACAACGGAGCAGCTGATTCGCTACTTCCGGTGCATGGGCAGTGCGAACGCGGTCTGCCGCGAGCATCAGCGCTGCCAGGACTGCCCGTACTACGTTCCGCAGAGCTACAACGTGCGCTTCCGTGACGCGGCGATGGAAATTGCCAATCGTCTGGAAGCGACACAGAACCGTGGAGGACAAGCAACATGAGCAACCAATCCCCCTGCACCGACCCGCTCTACCCCTGCACGGCGCTGACGCTGGCGGAAAAGAGCGCCGCGCTGGAGCAGCTGACGTGGCTCCGCAAGCATATGCTGGCGGTGAATTTCCGCGAATACGAGGCGGTGGACGCGGCGATCTGCGCCCTGCGCAAGGCAGCGACGGTGGATGATTGCCGGGTGCGCCGCATCCCTGTGTACGGCATGGGGCAAGCGAGGGACGCGGTGTATTCCCAGCGTGGCGACGACTATCTGCTCGAAGCCCAGCGCGTGGCGGAAGAGAATCCGCCGAATGCGTCAGATATGCCGGAGAACGCCCCGAAGAATCCGCCGGAGACGGTGGAGGAAGCCGAAAATCCGCCGAAAGTGCCGCCGAAAAAGCGAAATAGCGGCTGGCGATGCTGACGGGCGATTCAGGAGGGGCGGACGATGCGGGCAAAAGAGTATCTGTCGCAGGTGCGTTGTCTCGACGAGCGCATCACCTGCAAGCTGGCGGACGCGGCGCGATTGCAGGACATGGCGACGCGCATCACGCCCATCCTGCGGGAAGACGGCGTGTCTGGGGGCGGCGGCGCGCCGGATCGTCTGGCGGACGCGGTGGCGAGAATCGTTGACCTGAAAGCCGAAATCAACCGGGATATTGACCGCCTGGTGGACAAGAAGCGCGACATCGCGGCGAAGCTGGGCAAATTGACCGACCGGCGGTATTACGCGGTGCTTTTCCGGCGGTATCTGCTGTTTGAGACGTTCGAGAAGATTTCCTGCGAGATGAACTACTCGTGGCGGCACGTCTGCTCCCTGCATGGGCAGGCGCTGGAGGCGTTTCAGCGGGTGCTGGACGAGGAATGCGACGATGCAAGGAGGCGCTAAGGATGACTGGAAATCTCGTGACGGCAGTGCTTGGCGGGTGCGCGGTTTGCTTTCTCTGTGCTTGCAGGGATGCAATGCGGCGGCGCGACGATGCGCCGGAACGGCTTTTGCTTTGTGCGTTTGGTCTTGCAATCTTAGCGGGTTTTGCCCTTGCATTTGAGCAGCAGTTGGGAGGTGGAGGAATGGCGATGCTGGGCGTGCTGGGGCTGCTGGCGGCGTTGGTCTGTGTGGCGTGCGTGCTGGTGAACGGGCGGTAAAACAAAGGCGGTCAGCAGCACAATCGCCGCCGACCGCCTTGGATGATTTTGCGCTGGAATCACTGATAATTCCGCAGGAGGGAAAAATGAACGATAATAAGCCTACTCCATACTGCCCGTACTGCGGCAGAGCTATGGAACTGGAAGATTTCTTGGGTGAACACTGGTATCAGTGCCCGAAGTGCGAATCAAGGTCACCGGTGAAGCGAACAAGCGCAGAAGCACATGAATCCGCCATTCGCAGAGCAGTGCTGGCCAATCGGGTTTTATCCCTGAAAGAAATGGAGAACAAGAAATTGTCCAACAGAGGGCAGCCGACGTTTTTCTGGACAGAGGACAAAGGCGGAACAGATAAACTGCTTACATGGTGCGGTGTAATTGAAAGACTGAACAACGAAGAACGGTTTGGAAGGTACGGCAACACATGGAGATGCTGGCTTGAAAAACCGACGTTGCTTCAAAAGAAGGAAACCCCGTGGAGGTGACAGGGAGCGGTTCACATCCGGCTTTCTGCACTTTGCGTAGTATTTCATAGTATTTCACACCCTCCCCGTGCTATACTGCACATGGAAACCTCCAATCACCTCACCCGACGGACGCGCCAGTCGCCGCCGGGTATTTTTGTACCCAAAATCCGCTGTGCCCCGCCCGTGGCGGCAAAAATCCCACGCGGTGGAGGCACAGCATTGCGAATCCCCCAGAAAGGATGGTGCGCAATGGCTGGATTAACCGAGAAACAGCGCCGCTTCTGCGACGAGTACCTGATTGACCTGAACGCGACGCAAGCCGCCATCCGCGCCGGATATTCCCCGAAAACGGCAGCGACAATTGCGGCAGAAAACCTCACAAAACCTAAGGTTGCTGAAAACATCAAAAAGCGCATGGACGAAAAGGAAGATGCGCTGATTGCCAAGCAGGACGAAGTGCTGAAATATCTGACGGCGGTGATGCGCCGGGAGATGAAGGAATTTGTCGTCGTGACGTGCATGGAGGAGAAGACGGAAGTCATCCCCGGCGAGGGCGGCGGCAAGCCCACCCGGCGCACAACGAAGAAGGAAGAACCGAAGGTCGTCGAGATTCCTGCACGGCTGTGCGACGCGAACAAGGCGGCGGAGTTGCTGTGCAAGCGCTACGGGCTGTTCACGGACAGGGTGGATGTGTCGGGCAGCCTGCCGGTGATTCTGGCGGGAGAGGATGCGCTTGACGACTAATCAGCCGCGAATCTACCTGCCGGATGTCGTCGGGCGCGGCTACGGCGCGTTCTGGCGCTTCACGGGGCGCTACCGCGTGTGCAAAGGCAGCCGCGCAAGCAAGAAAAGCACCACGACGGCGCTGAATTTCATCTACCGCATGATGAAGTACCCCGGCGCAAACCTGCTGGTCATCCGCAAAACGTACCGCACATTGCGCGACAGCTGCTTCACGCAGCTTCTCTGGGCGATTCACCGCCTGCAAGTGGAGGCGTTCTGGAGCTGGAAGGAAAGCCCGCTGGAAATCACCTACAAGCCGACGGGGCAGAAAATCTACTTTCGCGGCATGGATGATCCATTGAAATTGACCTCCATCACCGCGCAGAGCGGCGTGCTGTGCTGGGTGTGGATTGAAGAAGCCTACGAAATCATGAACGAGAGCGACTTCAACACGCTGGATGAATCCATCCGCGGCGAATGCGCACCGCCGCTGTTCAAGCAAATCACGCTGACGTTCAACCCGTGGAATCAGAAGCACTGGCTGAAAGCGCGCTTTTTCGACGTAGAAGACCCGGACATCCTCGCCATCACAACGAACTACCAGTGCAACGAGTGGCTGGATAAGCAGGATTTACGCCTATTTGAGCGGATGAAGGCGACGAACCCGCGCCGCTACGCCGTGGCTGGCTTAGGGAACTGGGGCATTGTGGAGGGGCTCATTTACGAGCACTGGCGGGAATCCCCGTTCGACCCGGCGGAAATCAGCCGAACGGGCAAGCTGGAATCCGTGTTCGGCTTGGACTTCGGCTTCACCAACGACCCGACGGCGCTGTTCTGCGGATTGCTGGACATTCCGGCGCGCCGCCTGTACGTCTTTGACGAGCTGTACGAACGGGGGCTGACGAACGACATGATTGCCAAGCGCGTGACGGCGATGGGCTACGGCAAGGTGAACATCACCGCCGACGGCGCAGAGCCGAAATCCATTGCCGAGCTGCGCGGCATGGGCTTGCGCGTGCACAGCGCGGCGAAAGGCGCGGACAGCATCCGCAGCGGCATCCAGTGGATTCAAAATCTCGAAATCATCATCCACCCGCGCTGCGCGAATTTCATAACGGAAATCAGCAATTACACCTGGGCGAAAGACAAGTTCGGCAAGATGCTCGATGGCCCCATTGACGACTTCAACCACCTGATGGACGCCATGCGGTACGCGCTGGAAAAACACATCATCAACAAGAAATGGACGTACTAACGAGAGGATGGCACGAATGACAGACGGAGAAAGACTGACGGCGCTTCTGGCGCAGTACGCGATTCCCTGCGAGAAGGTCAGCTTCCACGGCAAGCTGGACGCGCTGGCGGGCGGGCTGGGCATTCAGACCAGCGGGCGGCTGATGGGCGACGTGCTGGATGACATTGCCGCCAAGATGGGCGTGGAGCGCGACAACCGGCTCTATGGTACGTTCATCCGCAAGCTGTACGAGGGCGTGACCAGCGGCGAGGACGCGACGCTTTCCGGCAATCCGCTGACGCTGACGGAGTGCATCGGTGGGAAACCGTTTGGCGCACTGCATGTGTACGGCAACAGCACGCAAAACGGCGTGCCGCTCCCGACCGCGCCCGTGCCGATTGTCAGCGCGGGTGACGGCGGAACGGTGTTGGTCACGGTGTCGGACGGCGCGAACAATTCGCAGACGCTGACGCTGCAAACGCCGAATGCGCTGTGCGGCATCCCGGTTGCATCCAGCGGCAATTACACGGATGAGAACGGGCAGCAGTGGGTCTGCGACGAGGTGGATTTGGCGCGCGGCGTGCGGGTGCAGCGTATCCGGAAAATCAAGGTAACATCGTCGCTCAATTGGCAGACGGCAGGGCGCGAGGTTGACCGCTACTTCGCTTGGTTCAACGGCACATACACGTCGAACGTGCTCTGCACGCACTTTTCCACCGCTCTTGGCTCTGAAACGGTCGGCGGGGCGATTGCCAATCATAATAACCTTGTCGGCTTTGCATTCGCCGAAAAAGGCACGACGACCCTCGATGACTTTAAGCAGTTTTTGGACGAGAATGACGTTTTTATTTGGGCTGCGCTTGCTACACCGGTGGAAACCGACATTTCTGCGGACGAAGTCGCCGCATACAAGGCGCTGACTACCTACGCCCCGACGACCGTCATCAGCGCAAGCGGCGTGTCGGGGCTGGCGGCAACCTACAGGCACAGGAAAGCGGCGGAATGATAGCGTTCCGCCCAGAAGAAAACAATCGAAGAAATTCGCTAAAAGCACCCTGCACGCGCACGGTGCTTTTTTTGAACCCCAAATTCACCACCAAGGAGGCGCATCCCTATGTTATCCCCTGCGGAAATCCGCACATTCATCGACAGTGACAGCGCATCCACCCGCAAGCAGCTTGCGCGGCAGGGTCAGCGCTACTACGAGGGCGACCACGACATCCGCAATTACCGCCTGTTCTTCATCAACGCCGACGGCACGCCGCAGGAGGACAAGAACCGCTCGAACATCAAAATCAGCCACCCGTTCTTCACCGAGCTGGTAGACCAAGAGGCGCAGTACATGCTGTCCGGGCAGGAAGCGTTCGTGCGGTCGGACATTCCGGAGCTTCAAAAGGCGCTGGAGGACTATTTCGACGAGGATTTCACCGCTGAACTCTACGAGGTCATCACGGGCGCGGTGGCGAAGGGCTTTGAGTACATGTACGCCTACAAGGATGCGGACGGCCGCACGCGCTTTCAGGCGGCGGACGGCCTCGGCGTGGTGGAAGTGCGTGCAAAGGACACCGACGACGGCTGCGAGTACGTCATCTACTGGTACATCGACCGCATCGGCAAGGACAACAAAGCCATCAAGCGCATTCAGGTGTGGGACAAAAAGCAGACGCACTTCTTCTGCCAGGTGAACGAGGGCGAGATTGTGCCGGATGAATCCGCACCCATCAACCCGCGCCCGCACACCATTTGGCGCAAGCCCGGCGACGAAAGCACCTACTTTGACGGCTTCGGCTTCATCCCCTTCTTCCGCCTGGACAACGGGTCAAAGCAGTTTTCGGGGCTGAAAACCATCAAGGGGCTGATTGACGACTACGACCTCATGAGTTGCGGGCTTTCCAACAACATTCAGGACGCGAACGAAGTCCTCTACGTCGTCAAGGGCTTTGAGGGCGACAACCTCGATGAGCTGATGACGAACATCCGGGCGAAAAAGCACATCGGCATCCCGGATTCCGGCGGCGACGTGGAGATCCGCACGATTGGCATCCCCTATCAGGCGCGCCAGACGAAGCTGGAACTGGACGAGAAAAACATCTACCGCTTCGGCATGGGCTTCAACGCCGCGCAGGTCGGCGACGGCAACGTGACGAACGTGGTCATCAAGAGCCGCTATGCGCTGCTTGACCTCAAGTGCAACAAGCTGGAAATCCGGCTGAAGCAGTTCATGCGCAAGCTGCTGAAAATCGTTTTGGCGGAAATCAACGAATCCGGCGGCACGGACTACCAGATGCAGGACGTGTATTTCGACTTCCGGCGCGAGGCGATGGCGAACGCGCTGGACAACGCGCAGATTGAGCTGACGGACGCGCAGAAGCAGCAGGCGCAGGTGAACACGCTGATGACGCTTGCGGACGTGCTGGATGACGAAACGCTGCTGGAAAACATCTGCGACGTGCTGGAACTGGACTACAAGACGATTCGCGGGCGGACGAAATCAGGCGACGGCGCGGCGGACGTGGTGCTGGATGACGTTCCGGCGGAAGAGGATGACGCGGGGTGATGTGAATGCGCAAGAGCGAGAAGGAAGCCCTGCAAGCCATGCTGGATGATGAGCAGGAGACCATCAAGGCACTGGAAAAGGCGTACCAGCGGGCGATTCGGCGCATCGACAACCACATTCGCATCCTCGAAAGCGACGAAATGACGCAATCGAAAATCTACCAGAAGCGCTATCAGGAGGCGATGAAAACCCAAATCAACGCCGCGCTGGACGAACTGCACAAGAAAAGCAATCAGACCATCGAAGAATACCTGACGCGCAGCTATCAGCACGGCTACGTCGGCACAATGTACAGCCTGCACAAGCAGGGAATGCCGATTCTCGCCCCCATTGACCAGCGTGCCGTCACCCGCGCCGTCCGCACGGACAGCAAGCTCAGCGGGCGGCTGTACGGTGAACTCGGCGTGGATATGCAGAAGCTGAAGAAGACCATCCGCCGGGAGATTTCCATCGGCATCTCCATCGGCAGCGATTACAGCTTCATTGCCCGTCAGGTGCAGATTTCTTCCGGCATTCCGCTCAAACGCGCCAAAACGATTGTCCGCACCGAAGGACACCGCATTCAGCAGCAATCCGCTGATGACGCGCGCAACGCCGCCAAGGGTCAAGGCTGCCAAGTGGTCAAGCAGTGGGACGCTGTGCTGGACGGCAACACGCGCACGGATCACCGCATCCTGGACGGGCAAATCCGCGAAGTCGGCGAACCGTTCGAGATAGACGGCAAGAAAGCGGAATACCCCGGCGCATTCGGGCGACCCGAAGAGGACTGCAACTGCCGGTGCGTGGCGCTGACAAGGGCGCGGTGGGGGCTGGATGAAGCCGAATTGCAGACGATGAAGGACAGGGCAAAGTTCTTCGGGCTGGACAAGGCGGAGGGGTTCAGGGAGTTTGAGGAGAAGTATCTGAAAGCCGCCGAGGAAAGTGAAAAAGTATTCTACAATCAGGAACGAATTACGAAAAGCCGCGCGTTCGCGGTGGATTCCAAGGTACTTGAAAGCCGAGAATACGCGGACAAATTCGACCTGATGGCGAACAGCCCGCAAGAGCGGCGCGAGTTTCTGAAAGCCGCCAAGGAACTGCTGCAGCATCGTTCCGGGCAGAACGGCGAGGACTTGTACCTGTATAACCGCGATAGGCAGACGTGGGTGAAGTCCGTCACAGGCAGCAAGCCGGGAACGCCGGAGTACACGGAGGAAATCTTCAACGCCATTAAAAAGGCGAAGGAGAAAGGCGAGCAAGTGGTAGCGTTCCACAACCACCCCGGCAGTATGCCGCCGAGCGCGGCAGACATCAACGCTGCATTGCAAAATGGGTATTCGGCGGGCTATGTGCTGTGTCATGATGGGACGATTTACAAGTACAGCGCACCCAAAACGAAAATCATTGATGCAATTTATAACAAGCGTGTTGACAGCTTCAAAAAAACAGGTTACAATGAAGGTGATGCACAGCGTAAGGCACTGGAATATCTGTCGGAGTTGTACGATTTTTCTTTCAGGGAGGTGAAGTAACGTGGCAAAACGAGTAGTTTACCGCGAAAATGACAACATTGACTACGAAGAACGCGCAAAGTATGCCGCTATGTCACGCGAAGATCTGGACAAGCTGCTGAAAGAAGATGACGTGATGATTCTCCGTCAGCTTGAAGAAGCTGCCGCACCACTTCCTGAAAAGCCGGAAATGAAGGTGCGCTGCGTAAATGACACAGACCACATCTATCTGAAAAACGGCAAGGTATATAGCGCATACCATTCGGTGACGGGACTTTTCCGCGTGACGGATGACAGCGGCGAAACGTTCCTGTACTCTCCGGAGGACTTTGAAATCGTGGAAGAATATTAAGCACCCTGCCCCCCGCAAGGTGCTTTTTTGATACGTTGAAAGGAGTGCGTAAACGTGACCATGACCAGAGAGGAGCGAATCCAGCAAATCAGGGACTGCGGGCAGACCATCACCGAAAAGGCAGAAAGCATCTACGGCGATTATGCCTGCCCGACGAACTTGCAGGTGGTCATTACCATGAAGGCGAATGAGCTGCCGAACATCACCGTGAATCGGGAGTTTCTCAGCGACATCATGGTGGAACATTGCGTGTGAATTGCGTGCAATTGCAATTTGCCGTCAACTTGCAAACGCTTGATTTCCCTGCATTTGCTGGCTTTTGGGTCGGCAAAATTGCAACTTAACTTGGGACAAACATCCTCTTGCGAAAAGCAGCCGCACACCTCGTGCAGGCTGTTTTTTCATACAATAATTCCGAAAAGGAGTGGTATCATGGACATCTCTACCATGGGCACAGTGCTGGCGATTGTCGTCATCACCTACCTGATTGGCCTGCTCTGCAAGACCATCAGCGCTATCAAGGACGAGCTGATTCCCGTCATTGTGGGCGCAGTCGGCGGTCTGCTGGGCATCGTGGGCATGTACGTCATCCCGGATTTTCCGGCGAAGGACGTGCTGAACGCGCTCGCGGTCGGCATCGTGTCGGGGCTCGCCTCGACGGGCGTGAATCAGGTGTATAAACAGCTCGGCAAAGCAGAAATTGACCCCGGTGGTGATTGACGATGGCATCAAAAACGGTCAGCGCAGCGGAGGTGGTCGCCCTCTTCCGCCGCGCGCTGGCGGAAAAATGGGGGTACATCTGGGGCGGCACGGGGCAGATTCACACACAGCGTGCGCAGGACAGCGCCACCCGCGCGCAGACGATACGCTACGGGCAACAGTGGGTCGGGCGGCGCGTTGCGGACTGCTCCGGGCTGTTTTGGTGGGCGTATAAGCAGCTGGGCGGGTATATGTACCACGGCAGCAACACCATGTGGCGCAAGTACGCCGCCGCCAAGGGGTCATTGCAGGGCGGCAAGCGCACCGACGGTCAGCCACTCAAGCCCGGCACGTCGGTGTTCCTCACCAAGGGCAGCGACCGTCACCACGTCGGGCTGTACGTCGGCGATGGCAAGGTCATCGAGGCGAAAGGCACGGCTTACGGCGTGGTCGAGAGCAAAATCACCCGCTGGAACGAGTGGGCAGAGCTGACCGGCACGTCTTACGCCGCTGATACGCCTGATTCGCCCTCTGACACGCCTGTCACGCCCGCTCCGACCGAGAACCCGGCGGATGCCGGAGACGGCGCAAGCCCCCTTCTCGTCCTCAGGAACGGCAGCAGAGGAACGCAAGTCAAAGTTCTGCAATACCTGCTGATTGACGCGGGATTCGACTGCGGCAAGGTGGACGGCATCGTCGGCAAGAACACCACCGCCGCCGTCAAGGCATTCCAGACCGCGCACAGTTTGACCGCGGATGGCATCGTCGGCGCGAAGACGTGGGCGGCACTGCTCCAATAACGGCGATCAGGCGCACCTGACGCAAGAGCGGGTGCGCCTTTGCGATTCTGGTATACAACATCATTCTCTCGCCGGAGGCGGCGTAAAACACCGACTGCCCACGGGATGCGACCCCGTAGATAAGCGTAGGGCGGTGGAAGGAGAAACACATGACGCTTGCAGAGATTCTCAAACAGAACGGCGTTGCGGAGGACACCATTCGCGCCATCCAGAACGACATGAAAACCGCCAAGCTCTTCACCACCGGCGAGGAGAACGCGGATATTCGCCTCGGAAAGCTCAAAGGAGAACACGAAAGCGTTCGCCAGCAGCTCGAAGCGGCGCAGCAGAAGATTGCCGCCCTCGAAGCCGACAAGGCAGAACACAGCGGCAGCCAAGAGAAGATGGACGAGATGCACAGGCAGCTTGAAGCGGCGCAGGCGGCCCTGCAAAAGAGCCGCATGGATGCTGCTATCCACATTGCCCTCATGCGCGGTGGCGCAAGCGACATCGACTACATGACGTGGGTACTCCAGCAGAAAGGGGACGCCCTGACGCTGGACGACAAGGGAAACATCGACGGATGGGAGAACACCCTTGCCAGTTTGAAGAAAAAGTACCCGAACCAGTTTGAAGCCAGCGGCAAGAAGAACATCATCGAGAACCGTCTGCCGGATCAGGAGGGACACGGGACGCTGTCCCGGAGTGAGATTCTGAAGAAGCCATACGCAGAACGGCGGGAAATTTTCGAGGAGAACCCGGAAGCCTTCCGCGCGGCGATGGCGGCGGAGAAATGACACCATTTTGTTGACATTAACAAAATGGCACAGACCATTTTCGTGAGGTCACGAAAATGATAATGAGGAGGAAAAAATAAATGGCAGTTACCAAGCTGAACAACCTGATTAACCCCGAAGTAATGGGCGCGATGATTGGCGCGAAGATTGACGCGCAGCTGAAGCTGACCCCCTATGCGAAGGTGGACACGACGCTGGTGGGCGTTCCGGGCGACACCAAGACCGTGCCGAGCTGGAACTACATCGGCGATGCGGAGGACGTGGCAGAAGGCGCGGAGGTGGGTCTCAGCACCTTGACGGCTTCCTCGACTACCTTCACGATTAAGAAGGCGATGAAGGCGGTCGGCATCACGCAGGAAGCCGTCAACAGCGGTCTGGGCAACCCGATTGCGCAGGCGGAAACCCAGCTTGCCAAGGCGATTGCGGGCAAGGTGGACAACGACGTGCTGGACGCGGTGTATATGGGCAAGAATGTCTATGCGGCTTCCACGCTCGCGGCGATTGCCTACGGCGGGCTGGTGGACGCGATTGCCAAGTTTGAGGACGAAGAGGATGGCGTGGACAAGGTGCTGTTCATCCACCCGGCGCAGGAGGCGACGCTGCTCAAGGACAGCGACTTCCTGTCCGCGGACAAGTTCACAGCGGGCGTGGCGGTGAACGGCGCGATTGGCAAGATTGCGGGCGCGTGGGTCAAGAAGTCCAAGAAGGTTAAGCACATCGAGTATGAGAAGGCGTCTGGCGGCACTTTCACCATCACCGACGAAAGCACCGCCGAAGACGCAAGCCACAAGAAGCTGTCCACCGTGCAGCCTCTTTGCGCCGCCGTGCTGAAGATTGGCGACACGGTGAACGCGGTTACGACGGCGAATCAGTACTACCTCTGCCCGATTATCAAGCTCGAACCCGATTCCCCCGAAACCGAGTACACCGAGGACGAGCTGCCCGCCGTGACCATCTTCCTCAAAAAGGACATTCAGGTGGACGCGGAATGGCTGCCGAAGAAGCAGCAGACCGACGTGACGGCAGCAAAGTATTACGGCGTGGCGCTGACCAACAGCGCGAAGGTCGTGCTGGCGAAGTTCAAGAAGTGATGAAAGGAGGGGGCAAGTGTCATGCTGATGACGGTGGAGGAGCTGCGGAAGCAAATCACCACAGATGCAGATGACGCGCTGCTGGCGGCGAAACTGCGCGGCTTTGAGCTGCTGATTCGCGCCTACACGAACAACAACTTCCAGCGCAGGAGCGAACGCTGGACGGGTGACGTCGTGGGACGCACCTTTATGGGGGAAGCGCTTGTCCCCTTCTCCGTCGGCGATACGGTGCAGGTGACATTCTCCCTGTACAATGACGGGCTGTATACCGTCGAAAGCGCGGATGAACTCGCCTTCACGGTCTCAGAGCGCGGCTTGAAGGACGAAATCGACGTGACGGCGACGCTCGTGCGCTATCCGGACGATGTGAAGATGGGCGTCGTGAACCTGCTGAAGTGGGAACTGGACAATCGAAACAAGGTCGGCGTGGCATCGGAGACGATTGCCCGCCACGCCGTCACCTACTTCGACCTGACGGGCGAGAACGCCGTCATGGGCTTCCCCAAGGCGCTCATGGGCTTCCTCACGCCTTACATGAAGGCGCGATTCGGGCAAGGGGTGGACAAGGTATGAAGGGCATCGGCGGCAACGTGACAGCCATCATCCAGACCAGCGCGACAACGACAAACGAAATCGGCGAACAGGTGCAGGCATGGACGGATACGGCGACCCTGCGCGGATGGCTTGACCTATCCGGCGGCGACAGTAAGTACAGCGTGTACAATGCCAAGGTGCAGGAAAGCACGCACGTCTTCGTGGCGGATTATCAGGCGCTTCCGGCAGGCATCACGGCGGTAAACAGCCGCCTTGTCTGCCGGGGAAAGCGCTATGATGTGCTGCTGATTGACAATCCGATGGAGATGGGCAGCGGCTCACAGCTGGAAATCTACCTGAAATACACAGGAGGCGACAGCAATGCCGGTTGAATTTCGGGATTACAGCATGAAAGTCAGCGCGCAGATGAAGGACGCGGCAAAACGCTTCCTTATCGAGGCAGCGTACGAGGTGACAAGCCAGGCCATCCGCACCACGCCCACGAAGAAGACGCAATTGCGCGACTCATGGAGCAATTCCGTCGATGAAAGCGCCATGAGCGCGCAGATTGGCAGCCCGCTGGAGGAATCATTCTGGAACGAGTTCGGCACGGGCAGTCACGCCATCCACGGCGACGGGCGCAAAGGCTGGTGGGTGTACATCGAGGGGCAGCCGCGGGGCGAGAAGAACTCGCGCGTGTACGACAGTCAGCAGGAGGCGGAGGAAGCCGTCCAGTACCTCAGGAGTCAGGGGCTTCCTGCCGTCGCCACCAATGGCGAGGACGCGCATCTGACACTCCAGAAGGTATTCGCGGCGAAGCAGAACACCATCATCCGCATGGCGGAAACGATTCTTGGGGAGGAAATGAAATGACGCAGGAGGCGCTTTCCATCCTCCGCGCGGCGATGGCGGATATGCGCCTGCCCTACGCGCTGGGGCAGTACCGCGCAGCCCCGCTGCCGGAAACGTATTTCGTCGGGCAGTGGGTGGACGCGGAGGGCTTCACCGAGGATGGGCGCACGGACAGCACGATGACCCTGCTGGGCTACAGCCGCGCGGGTCTTGATGCCCTGCTGGCGGCATCAAAGGCGATTCAGGCGCGATTCCCGGCGTATGGCTGGACGTGCATCACGGATCGCGGGTCAGGGCTTGCAATTTCTTTCGCGGTTGCGTCGTTTTTGCCGGATATTGACGGCGCAGCACGGCGCATCAGCATCAATCTGAACATCAAAGAATGGAGTGTGGACGAAACATGAAGGAAGGCAGAAGCGGCGCAACGAGCGCCACGCCCAAGAGCATCGTATTCGGTGCAGGCACGATTCACAAGGGGCTGAAGTACGAGGGCGCGGCGTGGAATTTCACCGATTCGCTTGTCGGCGCAACGTCCGGCGGCTCGAAGGTGTCGATTAAGCCGGAAATCACGAAAGTGGAAGTGGACGGCGTGTATGTGAACACGAAGGAGCTGTCCAAGAAGACCGGCGGAACGGCGACGATGGAGGTCAACTTCATTGAGCTGACGGAGGACGTCTTGACGGCGGCGACGCTGGGCAAGAGCGCGGCATCGACGACCGACACGCGCTTCAACCTCATCGAGGACAAGGCGGACATCGCCGTGGGCGACTACTGGGAGAACATCGCCTTTGTCGGCAAAACACTGGATGGGCGCAACATCATCGCGATTCTGGACAATGCGCTGTGCACGTCCGGCTTTGAGAACGACAACAAGAGCAAGGAAGGCACGGTCGGGACGTACACGTTCGAGTGCTATGCCGGTTTGGACGGCGACGGCGAGACGCTGCCGTGGCACATCTACTATCCGAACGACACCTACGCTGCGTAAACGCAGACCGACGCCAACACCGCCGTGGTGACGGCGCAAATCAGCAGAATAATCAACCACAGGGAGAAAGGCACATCGCTTTTCTCCCCTTTTCTATCAAAAGGAGGAATCACGATGGAAAATGAAGCCTTAACCATGCGCCGCCTGTGCGCGGACGACCTCTTCACGATGATGCGCATCCTGTCCAAAATCGGCGTGAACGACCTGCGCAGCGCCATGCCGACCAAGACCGCCATCCAGCGGGTGCGCGAGGGCAGCGAGAGCGCGGAGAGCCTCGGCGTGACCGTCGCGCTGATGATTGCGGACAAGCTGCTGGCGCGGCTGCCGGACTGCAAGGCGGACATCTACGCATGGCTGGCGGATTTGAGCGGCAAAACGCCCGCCGAAATTGCCGCGCTGGACATGGGCGTGTTCGCCGAGGCGGTATTCACCCTGATGGCAAGCGAGGATTTCCGCGATTTTTTTACGCGGCTGATGAAGCGCTTGGGGCAGACGAAGTAAAGCTGTTCGACATGCTTTACCGCCGCTACAGCGACCCGATGGCGCTGCTGACCGGGATGCTGCGGCGCGGGAGACTGGCGGACTTCATCCAGCAGTGTGTGCGGATGTACAACGAAGAGACGGAAGAGAAGCTGCTGTGGGAAGTGTGGCTGCACAAGTGCTTTGACAAGGGATTCAGCGAATTTCTGCGCGAATACCGTACCCCTGCGCCGGTGGACACGCCGGACTTCACGGCAGAGGACATCCGGCACAGCCGGAATCTGCTCGACGGCTTCACGCCGCCGGGAGAAGGGAGGAAAACGACATGAGCAGCATCTTTGAACTGTTCGGCTCTATCGTGCTGGATACGAGTGGGGCAGAAAAAGCGCTTGCCAAGGTCAGCAAAGCCGGGCAGAAGGTTGGCGGTGTGCTGGGCAAGGGCTTCAAGCTGGCGGGACAAGCGGCGCTGCAAATGGGCAAAGTCATCGGCGCAGGCGTGGCGGCGGGGACAGCCGCGATGGGCAAGCTCGTCAGCAGCGCCATGAGCGCCTACGCCAGCTATGAGCAGCTGGAAGGCGGCGTGAAGAAGCTCTTCGGCGACGATGCGCAGAACCTCGTGATGGAATACGCGCGTAACGCCTACCGCACGGCAGGTCTGTCCGCCAACGAGTACATGGACACGGTGACGAGCTTCTCCGCGAGCCTGATTTCGTCCTTGGGCAAAGATACCGTCGCCGCCGCCGCGTATGCCGACCTTGCCATCACCGACATGGCGGACAACGCGAACACCTTCGGCACCAGCATGGAGGATATTCAGAACGCCTATAAGGGGTTCTCGAAGCAAAACTACACCCTTCTGGACAACCTCAAGTTGGGCTACGGCGGAACACAAAAGGAAATGGAGCGGCTGCTGGCGGATGCGTCGAAGCTCTCCGGCGTGAAGTACGACATCAGCAACTTCTCGGACATCATCGCAGCCATCCACGTCATCCAGGAAAGCCAGAATATTGCCGGGACGACGGCGAAGGAAGCCTCGACGACCATCTCCGGCTCTATCGGCTCGGTCAAGGCGGCGTGGGCGAACCTGCTCTCCGGCTTAGCGGACGGCAATCAGGACATTGACCAGCTTGTCGGCAATCTGTCCGACAGCGTAATGACCGCGGTGGACAACATCGTCCCGCGCTTGCAGACGATGGCGCCGCGCCTCGTGCAGGCGGTGCAGACGCTTGTCTCGACGCTTGCGCCACAGCTTCCGGGCATCATCAGCACCGTTCTGCCCTCCATGATTGAGGCGGCGACAACGCTCATCGGCGGCTTGGCGGACGTGCTGCCGGACTTGCTGGGCAGCATCATCGACGCACTGCCAAACGTCGTCAAGCAAATCGGCGGCGCGCTCAAGAAGCTGTTTCCGTCGCTGCTGAAGACGTTCAAGAGCCTCATCGGCAAGATTGATTTCAAGGGGCTGGGAACGGCTATCGGCAGCGGTTTGCGGTCGATTGTGACGAACCTGCCGGCGATTATGCAGGGCATCGGCGACGCGATTAAATTGGCGTGGGAAAACGTTGGCTATCCGCTGATTGCGGGTATCTTCAAAGGCGTGTTCGGCGTTGACCCGCCGGACTGGCCGGACGTGGCGAAGACCATCAAGGAATCGTGGGAAACCTTCGTGTCAACCGCCGGAGTATTCCTGCGGCTCGTGTTCGGGACAAGCGACGAAAAGCCGACGGAGGAGGAGCTTTCCAAGGCAAAAGAGAACGTTCGGAATTGGTGGAACGGGGTTGTGGAGGCGGTCGGCAACTTCTGCTGTATCGACTTCCACGGCATCGGGCGGAAAGCCAACCTCATGGCGAGAGATATTCAGACATGGTGGAACAGCGTTGCACGGCAAGTCAATTTGGTGCTTGGCTTCACGGTGGAAGAGCACGGTTCGGGCACGCACACGAGTTCCAGCGGCGCAACCATGGGCGGCGGCGGAAGGGAGTTCCAAGAGAAGACCGACTTCTGGGGCAATCCTGTCAGCAAAGAAACGCAAAATGCCGTACTGAATGAAGCAATGAAAGACGTACAAAGAAATATTCTGTACGGGAACACCACGCCTACATTCTTGCAGCCAAAGTGCTCCAACACCTACATCGGCGCACCTTCCGCCCACGCTGACGGCGCAGTCTTCTCCAAACCCACCCTCTTTGACACGCACAGCGGCTATCACCTCGTCGGCGAGGCCGGAGCCGAAGCCGTCGCGCCCATCAGCGTATTGCAAGGATACGTCAAAAGCGCGGTGGGTGAGGTCGTGGGCGCAAGCATGGAGCGCAAGCTCGACCAGATGCTTGCCACCCTGCAAAGCGGCTTCAGCGGCATGAATCAGCAGCAGATTGTGCTGGATACGGGCGTGCTTGTGGGCGCAACAGCGGGCAAGATGGACAAGCGTCTGGGGCGGATGGCGCTGCGAAAGGGGCGGAACGCATGATTTACGGGGTAACGCTGGGCGGCAAGCACACCTACCGCGATTGGGGCTTGCTGCCGAAAACGCGCCCGACCATCGCGCCGCCGAAGGTGCGCACAAATTATGTGGATGTGCCAGGGCTGGACGGTGCGCTTGACCTGTCCGAAGCGCTGACCGGGCGCGTGGGCTATCAGACACGGGATTTCTCGGTGGAGTTCATCGTCATTGACGCGCGGAACCGCTGGGATGCGCTGTATTCCGAAATACTGGACGCCCTGCACGGGCAGCGGGTGCAAATCATCCTCGATGAAGACCTCGACTACTCCTACACCGGGCGCGTGACCGTGAACGCGCTGGAGAGCGACCGCAAGACCGCCACCATCAGTCTGAAAGCCGTCTGCGACCCGTACAAGCTGGAAATCACGGGTTCGCTGGATGATTGGCTGTGGGACACCTTCAACTTTGAGGCGGGCATCATCCGCGACTACAAGGCGCTGCCGGTGGATGGCACGCTGACGCTGACGATTCCCGGCACAAGGCGGCCGTGCATCCCGACCATCACGACAAGCAGCGCGATGACGGCGACATTCGGCGGCAAGGAGTACGCGCTGACGGCAGGCGACAACCGCATCAGCGGCATTTGCATCACCGAGGGCGACAACGTGCTGACCTTCGCTGGGAATGGCACGGTATCCATCGACTACCGAGGAGGGAGGCTGTAATGTACACCATCTATGCGGACGACGCATTGCTGTATTCTCCGGGGGACGAGGAACTTTCCGTCCTCTCCCCCGTGCTGGAAACGCAGTGCAACGCCGCCGGAACGCTCACGTTCGTGCTGCTGCCGGAGCACCCGATGTACAGCGCGCTGCACAAAATGCGGACGCGGATTGACATCCGGCAGGATGACGAAATCATCTGGCGCGGGCGCGTGCTGGAAACGGAAACCGACTTCTACCGCCAGAAGACCGTCACCTGCGAGGGCGAACTCACCTACTTGGTGGACAGCGTTCTGCATCCGTACAAATTGGCGGATTACGACGGCACGGCGGCAGGGCTGTTCCGCCTGTACCTGACGCGGCACAACGAGGCGGTCAGCGAGGCGCAGCAGTTCCAAATCGGCAACGTGGACATTGAGACGCTGTCCAGCGTGGAAAACACGGGCTACGGCAACACCTGGGACGAAATCAGCGACAACCTGATTGACATCCACGGCGGCTTCCTGCGCGTCCGCTACGACGGCGAAACACGCTATCTGGATTGGACGAAGGAGAGCGGCACATCGTGCGGGCAAGTCATCCGCTTTGGGGAGAATCTGCTGGACTTGTCCGAGTACGTCTCCGCGTCGGAGGTCGTGACGTGCCTGATTCCATACGCCGGGCAGGGCGACAGCCAGATCACCATCAAGAGCGTCAATGACGGCAAGGACTACATCGAGGACGAAGCCGGGATTGCCCTCTACGGGCGCATCTGGGGCGTGACGGAGTTCGACACGAAGGACGCGGCGAAGCTGCTGGAAATGGCGAAGGAGAACCTGCAAAAGCGCCTGAAAGAGACAATCACCATCACCATCAGCGCGGTGGATTTGCACCTGCTGGATGTGAATGCGGAATCGTTCCGCGTCGGCGACAAGGTGCGCGTCGTCTCCCCGCCCCACGGGATTGACGCGGAATACACCTGCACGGCGATTTCGCTTGACCTCGTGAACCCTGACCAATCCGAGTACACGTTCGGCACGCCGGAAACGGGCATGGCAAGCACCACCGCCGCGACGAGCAAAGCAGTCGAAGTGGTGGACACGTCGGTGGAGTACCTGCGGCAGATTGTCAGCGACCAGCACACACACCTGCTGCTGTTTGACGGCGTGATTGATGCCTACACGACGAAGGTGGACGACAACACAAAAGCCATCAACACCGTGCAGCTCACATTGAATAGCGTTACCGGGGAACTGACCTCGAAAGTCAGCAAAGACGACCTTGTCTCCACCATCAACCAGACGGCAGGCGCGGTCAAAATCAGCGCGAACTGCATTGATTTGGAGGGGTATGTGACGGCGACGGAGCTTTCCGCCATGAAAGCGGATGTTTCGTGGCTGAACGGCGTTTCGCTGAGCGTGGCGGAACTAACAGCACGGAGCGGCGCGCATCTGGGAACAGCGGATGCAGATTCGCTTGGCGTTTCTGGCGCGTTGAGTGCAAACACCATTTCGGCGAACGCAATCGGCACAACGCTGGCGCTGACCGTCGGCGGCGTATCAGCCGCACCGCGCACACTGAAAATCGGCGAATCTTCCTGCACGTTTTTCGCCCCCGAAGACGCAACTTTTGAGTTGAGCGACATGCCGGGCTACGATGATGCTCTGGCTGCCGCGAAGAGTGAAGGAGCATCATCGGTACACGTTCAGGCATTGGAGATTGCCGGGCAGAATTATCATTCGTCGAGCAAATACATCGAAGTGAACTTGGACACTACGTTGAGCAACGGAAGCACAGAGGAGGGTCTACTGTCTGTCAACGCTTCCAGCGCATACAACGCAGGAGCAAGCGACGTGGCGATTTCGGAAATCACCTGCGTTGACATCAGCGCCGGGGCTGACACCGGCAGAGTTCGCGTAGTTGTAAAGCTCAGCAACGGAAAAACAAGACAGCAAGTCTTTACGCTTTCATAAGGAGGGAGAAGCCTATGGAAACCATCACCATCAGCAAGCAAACCGTGCAAGCCATCATTGACGCGCTCTCCACGGTGGAGGTACGCGGCGCAAGCAACCTGAACGCGCTTTTGGCGTGCATTCAGGCGCTGCAAAAGGCGGTGAATCAGCCGCAGGAGGCGAAAGTATGAGCGAAAGCACGAAGGACTTCCAGACGCTGCTGGACACCATTGCGTCAGGCGTGTATGGCAAGGACATCAGAGGGGCGATTCATGACGCGCTGGAAGCTATGAACCAGCGCATCGGCGAGGTCAAACCGCAGACGGGCGGAAAGCAAAAGACGGTCTATTGCTGGGGCGACAGCCTGACCCAAGGCGTCGGCGGCAACGTCAACGGCTGGCATCTTATCAGCTATCCGCAAGTGCTTTCCGAACGGTGCAATGCCGTCAACCTCGGCATCTTGTCTGATAACGTGCCGACAATCATGGCGCGGATGGGTGCGGACGCAATCGTCCTTCCAGCGTGTACAATTCCGGGCAGTTCAAGTGAAAGCGTCGTTGTTGGGAACACAACAGACGGGATGACGCTCGAAAGCGGCAGAATCGGAAAACTGCTCAAATACGGTGACTGTGGAATCAACCCCTGCTATGTAAACGATGTGCCGTGTGTGCTTTTCCGCGATTATTCAGCGGACACGTCTGATGGGCTGAGTATCCGGCTCAGGCGGCTCTACAATGGTCTGCCGGTGGTCGTATCCGCAGGAACGAAGCTCATTACCTATGGCGCGAAACATTACAAAGGAAACGGACTGCACATCTTCTGGATGGGCGCAAACGGCGGCTACGGTTCAGATGCAGAAGGCAAAAATCTTGATTTCAGCGACTATGTTGCGCAATTGCAGAAATGCGTCGATTACGTTGCCCCGGCAGATTATCTGATTATCTATGCGAGGGAACGTAAAGGCTATGCTGCTGACGAAGCGGCGGAAGTACAGGAGCTGAAGAAAACGTTTAAGGGGCATCTGATCGACTTGCTCCCCCAGCTGAACGATAGAGGACTGCTATACGGTGAAACAAACGTCTGGGACGGGACACTGGTAAAAGGTGTTCCCAAGACGTTGGATAGCGGCGACGGCTGCCATTACAGCTTCTACGGTTACATGGCAATCGGCAAAATTGTCTGGGAGTATGTCGCGCCGCGTCTGCTGAACGTATCCGAGGAAAGCGGCGGGACGGATACTCCCCCGACTGTTGAAAGCGACAGCATTGGCGAACTGGCTTATAAGCTGAAAGCGCCAAAAGTCCTCACAAATGGAAGCAAAGCAATCAATACCGGCTTCAAGCCGTTTGCCGAAGGCGCGGACGCATGGACAATCGCAGTGAAATATGCCGACGGATTGACAGCCACTGACGCTTCGCAGTGGGGAACGCTGATGTTCTGTGAAGTGACAAGCAGCAAAACGCAGCTGAAAGTCGCTACGCTTAATAGCAGCAAGCAGTTTCCGGAGTGCAATGTTATGTGTAACGCTGGCGGTTTCGGCATCAACGTCGAACAGATGGGTCTGACCGTGTACAATAGCGGCTATCACACGTTTATCGTGACGAAAAACGGCGACGACTACACCTTCTATCTTGATAATAACAAGATTTACGGCAATAAGCTAACCTATCCGCAGGCAGAAACGGGCGACAAATTGCTGTATGTCGGCGGCTGGGAAAGCGGTTGGGGCATGGTAAGCGGGACGATTATGGACATCAGAATTTACAACAAGTGCATTGACGCTAATACCGTCAGTGAACTGAATGACATTTTCGCCGCATCATAAAAACATGGAGGGACACGCATGAGCCTTGACACCATCGTCGTCGCCGTGATTTCCCTGCTGGGCACGCTGGCAGGCAGCTACTTCGCCAACAGCAAGACAATCGCCCTGCTGTCCTACCGCTTGGAGCAGCTGGAGCGCAAGGTGGAGAAGCACAACTCCGTCGTCGAGCGGACGTTCCAGTTGGAGAACAATGTGCAGACCGCATTCAGCCGGATTGACGAGATTCGGGAAGCGCTGCACGAGCATCAGGAGACATAAGGAAAGCCGGGATGGCGGCGGAGGGAGAAATCCTCTGCGGCTGTCCCGGCGAGTTTTTATTTCTTCACAGTCTAAATTGCAGCGTGCGCATCATGGAAAACAGGTTCACCGTCTGCACGCCGAACTCATTCGCAACATTCGGAATTTTCGCCATTCTCCATGGCTGACGCTCATTCGGGTTGCTATTGGGCATCTCGAAGGTAACGATCGTGCAGTTATGCGCTTTTGCCGCCGCTATCAGCCACGGGTCAGCAACTTCTGCTCTCGCCCATTCGGCCAGCGCGGTCGGTTTGTAATATGGGCACGCTCGAAGATAGCGCATGATTTCAGCGTAGTGCGATAGAATTTGCGGTTCACTGTGGTCAATGCACTGCTCACGGTGCAGCTTCTTGCCCCAGTCTTTCAACTCGTCGTTTACACAAAGGATTTCATCCAGCACCATATCCAGCATGACGATTTTTCCATCATTGATGTTTTGCTCTAATTGCTCCCAGAACGCGCGAGTGAAATCGAAAGCATAATATTGGCGGTATGGTGCGATAAATGAATTGGTATCAATCAAGAACTTTTGCTCCGACATTTATCACACGCCGCCTTTCTGAGCGCCCACCAGTTTTTCATAAGTAGCGCGATTTGTGCTGGTCAAGCGGAATGCGTCCGTGTACTGCGTTCGACCTGCTAACACGCTGTTGGTGAGCATCTCGAAAAATCTCTTGTCAATTTTGCTGCGTTTTGTGCGATAGTAGTCGCCGCCGCCTTCTCCTTCTTCTTTGTTGCGCCGTCTTGTTTCGTTGTACTGTTCAATAGCCGCTTTCGCTATTTTGCGGTAAACCTCACGGCTGATTTTTCCATTATCAAGCGCTCGCCTTGCAATGACAGTAGTACCGCACTTGAAGAAGCCAGACAACACCTGAACCGCTGTCTCTTCATCGTAATTCTGCATACATTCGTTCCATTTTGCAAGAAACAAATTCTGCGGAACAAGAATTTCCGCCGCGACCGCATTGCACAGCACTTCAACTGGGCGAACGGTTTCCGCACCGCTGCTTCTGTCATTAAAAAAGTCGCTTTCGCCCACGCAGACGTGCGCAAATTCATGGATTAAGGAAAAGAGCTTGCCGCTTTCAGAATCATTGGTATTGATAAAAATCAAAGGCGCATACGCATCAACCATTGCAAAGGCACGAAATTCTGCTATATCGAGCGGCTTGTGCGTATTGTTCCCCACAACACCGTTCATCATCACAAGCACACCCGCATTGCTGATTGCATTGCGCATGAAACGATAAGAAGCAGCGGCATTCGGATGCTTTTCAAACCAGTTTTCAGATAGTCCCAATATTTCACGCACTTTTGCAGCGCATACCGCAGCATCATCGTGGCTCTTGAACGCGCCGACACAAGCAGTGGGCGTAATTCCCTCTGCAATCATGTATTCCCGCGTCCAGTCCTGAACCATTTCCATCTCGTGGATGGTTGCAATCAGGCTGCGGCTTGGCTGACTGAAGGACACACTGTTGACCGTGCGATATTCCATAAGCGGAACATCCTCGTGCGGCGGCTGCTGCAAGAAGAAATATCCCAGAGGTATGCCGGTTGCTTTGCTGACCTCTTCAAGCTGGTTAAAAGTAGGCTTCTTCTCTCCGCTAACCCACTTTGTCAAATGAGCGGCTGCTTTGGGAGGAAGCGCCGCAAACTGTGTTTTCCGCACAACCCATTGAAGAACCGCATCGGAAATATCTATTCTCGTCTGCATCGCAATTCCTCCTTCCTATTTGCATTGTAGCATAGGCATTCGGGATATTTCATGAACTTTCTATGAACATTTTATGAATTTTTGTGAACAAGAAAGTGCGCTGCGGAGGCAGGGTTGCTGCTGCGGGGTGATTGGGGAGCCGTTCGGTGCGCTCGACGCCATCACCCGGCTGCACCTGCAAGCCCTGCTGACCGAAATCGCAACGAAGAAGCGCCTGACGATTCTCTTCGTCACGCACGACGTGGATGAGGCGCTGCTGCTGTCGGACGCGATTCTGGTCATGGGCACTGCGCCGGGGCGAATCCTGCGGCAGTACACGCTGGAAGAACCGCGGCCGCGTACGATGCGGGTGCTTTCGCAGCCGGAGTTCATCCGCGTCAAGGGCGAAATTCTGACACTGCTGGACAAGGAGGTGACTGCCGATGCGTGAGGGCAAGAAGCATCCATTCGCCATCAACGTCTGGCGCTGGGGGCTGCTGATTCTGCTGCTCGTTCTCTGGGAAATCGGCGCGCGGCTCAGGTGGATTGACCCGTTTTTCTTTTCCAGCCCTTTGGAAATCGCCCGAACCGCCGTCGTTAAGTGGCAGGGCGGCACGCTCTGGCGTGACATTGCCTATACGGGCGCATCAACGCTCCTCGGCTTCGTGCTGGGAACGGTCATCGGGTCGATCGTCGGGCTGCTGTTCTGGTTCTCGCGCCCCGTGGCGCAGGTCGCTGAACCGTGGCTGATTGTGCTGAACGCACTGCCGAAACTCGCACTCGCGCCCGTGCTGGTCATCTGGTTCGGCATCGGCTTCCTGTCAAAGGTGATTCTGGCATTCCTGATGACCGTCGTCGTCGCCGCCATGTCCGCATACAGCGGCGTCCGCACGGCTGATCCGGCGCTGGAAACGCTGATGGTTTCCCTCGGCGCGCGGCGGATGCAGATTTTCACCCGCCTGATTGTCCCGTCCGCCATGCCGAGCATCATCACCGGCCTGCGGGTCAACATCGCGCTGGCGATGGCGGGGTCGATTGTCGGCGAGTTTATTGCATCAGACCGCGGGCTGGGGCGTATGATTGTTTATGCCGGCACAACGTTCGATCTCAAACTGGTGTGGGTCGGCGTATCGGTGCTGTCCATCTTATCCGTGCTGATGTACGCATCGGTCGTCCTGCTGGAAAAGGTGCTGATGCGGCACTGGCACGGCGCGGTAACCGAATAATCAGAAGGGGGAATTTCCATGAAAACCCGATTGCTCTGCTTCCTGATGGTATTAGCGCTGCTCCCCTGTCTTGCGCTGGCAGAGGACACGCCGCAGAAGCTCGTCGTCGCCGAGCCGGTGCACCTCATCGGCTATCTGCCCCTGTATGTCGCGATTCACGAGGGCTATTTTGCGGATGAGGGGCTGGACGTGACGGTCGTGCAGGCGACGGGCGGCGCGCATGTGACTGCGGTCGTCTCCGGCGACGCATTCGCGGTCATCGGCGGCGTAGACAGCAACAATTTTGCCAATCAGGGCAATGCTGATCCCATCGTCGCCATCGTCAACTGCGTCAACCGCGCCAACGTCTACCTGTTCGCGCGCGCGGGGCTCTCCCCCGCATCCGACAGCGACGAGGATATGGCAGATTTTCTCCGCGGCAAAATCATCATTGCAGGGCGTTACGGCGGTTCGCCGAACGTGCTGACGCGCTACCTCGTCAAGCGCGTCGGACTTGACCCGGACACGGACGTTACCTTGCTGGAAAATGCCGACGCCGCGACCGTCACCGCTATGCTGCAATACGGGCAGGGCGACATTGGCAACGGCGGCGAACCGCAGATTTCCGAAGGCGTGACGGCGGGCATCTTCGAGGAGCCATTCGTCGCCTTCCCCGATTTGGGGGACTACGCCTATTCGGTCATCGGCGTGAAGCGCTCGACGATGGAGCAGCAGCCGGAGACGTGCCTGCGGTTCGTGCGGGCGATGATGAAGGCGCTCAAGGCGGTGCAGGATGACCACGAACTGGCGGCGCGTGTGCTGGAACTGGAATTTCCGACGCTGACGGAAGCCGGGCGGCAGGCGGCGCTGAATCGTGCATACGCTGACAACCTTTGGAGCGCGGACGGCATCATTTCGCGTCAAGCGGTGGATACGCTGATGGAAGTGGTGATTTCCTCCGGCATTTTCGACGGGACGTACGACGTAGACGCTTTGATTGACATGCGCTTTGTGGAGCAGGTCATGCAGGAAAGTGCGCAGGAGTAAGGGAGGTTCGCCGTCAGACGAAGGTGCTGGCGGCGAGTTTTTTTGCAGACATCTTCCCGTTTTTCCGGGAATTTGCGAAAACCGAAAAAGTGCGCAAAAAAGCGCAAAAAAATCCGAAAATCCTCTTGACAATCTGCTGATTCTCTGCTATACTATCAAACGTTGACAGTGCTTCTTCTTAAAGCGCTGACAGCAAACAGATGGGGTTATAGCTCAGTTGGTTAGAGCGTCACGTTGACATCGTGAAGGTCGATGGTTCGAGCCCATTTAACCCCACTTTCCCCGGAAGCCTTGATTTGCAAGGGCTTCCGGGTTTTTCATTGTGATGAAAATAGAAGTGTTTTTCGGGGTTCAAGGTCTGCATAATGCGTTTTCCCTACATTTTGGTCATCATGCCGATTCCTGAACCCCTTGAAATTCATGCGTTTGACGGCACTTTTGGGTCAGCATTTCGGTCAGCTTTTGGCTTGCGAAAATGAATAAACGTGCTGATTTTTTTATTAGGTTTATTCATCTGCTGATTTTTGTGGTTTGAAACACATGGTTAACGCATTTTGTGCATGATTGCGTCGCTCAATTCTTGTTCCACAACTTGCAAATCGTTCATGCTTTTGTCCCTCTTTTCTTACAATTTCCTTGCTTGCATGATACCGCATCTTTCCTCGCCATGTCAATCCCCTCTTTATTTCGCTTTTCCCGCCGCCTTTGCAGGAATCCCGCCCCTCTATCGCGAATATAGGAAGGTGGTGGATTCTCTGTTTTCCGCCAGAATGATTGCATTGTTCGCGCACACGCGCAGAAAGAGGTATTATTATGCCGAATCAATCCCAAAAGCCCGTCGATATTGGCGGACAGGCTGTTCTCGAAGGCGTCATGATGAAGGGGCCGGACGCGATTGCCATCACGGTGCGCCGCCCAGACAAGACGATGGTGGTGGACTACAAGAAGTCCGAACCGCTCAGCAAGAAGCATAAGTGGATGGGACTGCCCATCATCCGCGGCGCGGTCAACATGGTCAACATGCTCGCGATGGGCATGACGACGCTGGAAACGTCCGCGAAGATGCTCGGCACGGAAGAGGAAGAGCCGACGAAATTTGAGAAGTGGCTCGCGGCGAAGCTCGGCAAGAGCATTGACAAGGTCGTCATGGGCGTGGCGATGGTGCTGGCGGTGCTGCTGAGCGTCGGGCTGTTCATCGTCCTGCCGTCGCTGGCGGAAAAAGGGATTCTGTCGCTGGGCGCGTCCGGCACGGTCGCGACGCTCATCGGCGGCTTGACGAAAGTGCTGATTCTGATTGCGTACATGATTTTCTGCGGCATGGTGCCGGATGTGCGCCGCACGTTCCAGTACCACGGTGCGGAACACAAGACTGTCTACTGCCATGAGCACAACCTTCCCCTGACGCCCAAGAACGCCCAGCAGTTCACGACCCTGCACCCGCGCTGCGGCACGGCGTTCCTGCTGATTGTCATGCTGATTTCCATCGTTCTGTTCCTCTTCGTCGGGCGCGACATCACCAACGCCGCCCTGCGGATGCTGGTGCACCTGTTCCTGCTGCCGGTCGTGGCGGGCGTGAGCTACGAGGTATTGAAGGGGCTGGCGCACTCGGAGAGCAAAATTGCGAAGATTCTGCGCTGGCCGGGCTTGCAGCTGCAGCGTCTGACCACCCGTCAGCCGGACGACGGAATGCTCGAATGCGCCATCGTTTCCATGAACGTCGCGCTGTATGGGCTGCCGAAGGACGCGCCGCGCACGGAAGAAGGCTGGGCGATTTTGACCTCCTACGAGCAGAGCGAGCCGGACTACGTTTTCCCGCAGAAGGGCGAGGACAAGCAGTGAATCCGCGCGCTTTGCTGAAAGCGACCGCGTCCGCTTTCCGGAATGCCGGGATTCCCGATCCGGAGGTGGACGCGGCGCTGCTGCTGTCTCATGTGACGGGTCAGCCGCCTTTGTCCTTGCGTCTGGATATGACGACCGCGTTGCCTGATGACGTGCTGACCCGCTTCGATGCCCTTGTTTCCCGCCGCCTGACCCGTCAGCCCCTGCAATATCTGCTCAACACGCAGCCGTTTTTAGGGCGTGATTTCTATGTGGATGAACGGGTGCTGATTCCGCGTCCGGAGACGGAGCTGCTGGCGGAACACGCGATTGCAGCGCTGCGGGAACATCCGCATCCGATTGCGCTGGACTTGTGCTGCGGCAGCGGTGCGCTGGCGGTGTCAATGGCGCTGGAAGTGCCCGGCGCGCAGGTGCACGCTGCGGATTTATCCCCCGATGCGCTGGCGGTCACGGCGAAGAACGCGGAGCTGCTCGGCGCGTCCGTCACCCTGCATCAGGGGGATTTGTTCGCTGCCGTGCCGGAAATCGCGTTCGATGTGATTGTCAGCAATCCGCCCTACATTCCCTCTGCCGACTGCCTGACTTTGCAAGAAGAAGTCCGCCGTGAGCCGCTGATGGCGCTGGACGGCGGTACGGACGGGCTGGATTTCTACCGCCGGATTGCATCGGACGCGCCGAAATTCCTGCGTCCGGGCGGCGTACTGCTGCTGGAAGTCGGTTTTGACCAGGCCGAAGCGGTCATGGCGCTGCTGGCGGATTTTGCGGATGTGCAGGCGCACGAGGATTATCAGCACATTCCCCGAATGATTGAGGCAAGGAAGCATGTTTGAGAAATACCCGTTGATTGTCAGCCGCTATGAGGAACTGAGCGAAGCGATTGTCCAGCCGGACATCATTGCGGACACGGCGCGCTATCAGGCGTACCTGAAGGAACGGGCGGCGCTGGAGGAGCAGGTGACGGCGTGGCAGTCGTACCAGTCGCTCTTGCGCCACCGTGAGCAAGCGCAGGAGATGCTGTCCGACCCGGATCTGCACGAGATGGCGGCGGAGGAATTGCAGTCGCTGGCGGCGCAAATCGCCGAAAAGGAACAGCAGCTGCGCATTCTGCTGCTTCCCCGCGACCCGGACGACGACCACGCCGTCATCATGGAGATTCGCGGCGGCGCGGGCGGCGAGGAATCGTGCCTGTTCGCGGCGGAGCTGATGCGCATGTACATCCGCTATGCCGAGCGGCATCACTTCCGCGTCGAGCCGATTTCGACGACGGAGACGGAGTTGGGCGGCATTAAGGAAGCGGTGTTCAGCATTGCGGGCAGCGGCGTTTTCGCGCGCATGAAGTACGAGAGCGGCGTCCACCGGGTGCAGCGCGTGCCGATTACGGAGTCCAACGGCAAGATTCAGTCCTCCACCTGCACGGTGGCTGTGCTTCCGGAAGCGGAGGACGTCGAATTGCAGATTGACCCGAAGGATTTGCGGATTGACGTGTACCGCTCGACGGGTCACGGCGGGCAGTGCGTGAACACGACGGACAGCGCCGTGCGGATTACGCACCTGCCGACTGGGCTGGTGGTGACGTGCCAAGACCAGAAAAGCCAGCTGAAAAACCGCGACACGGCGATGCAGGTGCTTCGCAGCCGCTTATTGGCGAAGATGCGCGCGGAGAAGGACGCGGCGTATGCGGAGAACCGCCGCGTACAAGTCGGCACAGGCGACCGCAGCGAGCGCATCCGCACCTACAACTTCCGCGAGGGGCGCGTGACCGACCACCGCATTGGTCTGACCCTCTACCGCATCCAAGACATCATCGACGGCGACTTAGACGAAATCATCGACGCGCTTCATGCGGAGGAGATTGTCGAGAAGTTACGGGAAATGAGGTGACCCAAGGGGCGCTGCCCCTTGACCCCGCAAGGGAGTTCCTCCCTTGACCCTTTTCGCGATTGAGTTGGTCGCATTTTCATGCTTTGCCCGCGTGTTGATTGGGGGAACCCAAGGGCGCTGCCCTTGACCCGCCAGAGGCTTTGCCTCTGGACTCCACAAGGGACTTCGTCCCTTGACCCTTTCGCGCGATTCAGTTGATCGCATTTTCATGCTTTGCCCGCGTGTTTGTCCGGGTACGGCATTCCGAATTCCGAATTAAAAAAGAAGGGATATTATGACCCAAGTTCTCTCCCCCACCCCCGAAGCCCTCGCGCTTGCGTCGCAGCTGCTCCACGACGGGCAGCTTGTCGCCTTCCCGACCGAAACGGTGTACGGATTGGGCGCGAACGCCCTCGATGCAAAAGCCGTGCTGAATATCTTCGCCGCGAAGGGGCGTCCGGCGGATAATCCGCTGATTGTCCACGTCTACGACCGCGCGCAGCTGACGCCCTTATGTGAGGTGTCCCCGCTGGCGGAAAAGCTGATGGATGCTTTCTGGCCGGGGCCGCTGACGCTGATTCTGCCGCGCAAGCCCGCCATTCCGGATGAAGTCGCCGCCAGTCTGCCGACCGTCGCCGTGCGGATGCCGTCGCACCCGGTCGCGGCGGCGCTCCTGCGCGCCTGCAAGCTGCCGATTGCCGCCCCCAGCGCGAACCGCTCCGGCAAGCCCAGCCCGACCACGGCGCATCATGTGCTGGTGGATATGGACGGGCGCATCCCGCTGATTCTTGACGGCGGCAGCTGCGATGTCGGCGTGGAATCCACCGTCTTGGACGTGACGAGCGGCGCGCCGTGCATCCTGCGTCCCGGCGGAATCACGAAAGACATGCTCGAAAGCGTGCTGGGGCATGTGGACGTGGCAGGCAGTGTCCTGCGTCCCTTGCAGAAAGGGGAAAAGGCGCTTTCCCCCGGTATGCGCTACAAGCACTACTCCCCCGATGGTCAGGTGACACTGGTCGAGGGGGCGGAGGCGGATGTGGTCGCCGCCATGGCGAAGCTGGCCGCCCATGCCGACGCACAGGGGCATCGCGCGTGTGTGATGTGCTTCACGGAGCATATGGACGCGCTCAAAGACTGCCATCCGCACGACATCGGCTCGCGCGACAACGCATCCGAGGTCGCGCACAGGCTGTTCGACACCCTCCGCCGCTTGGATGAGGAGCACATGGACGTGATTTTCAGTGAGGTTGTGCCGCCGGAGGGCGTTGGGCTGGCTGTCATGAACCGGCTTGGGCGCGCCGCGGCGTTCCACACCATTCAGGCGCGCGACGTGCTGAAAGATGAAGAAGCGTAACGGAAGCTCTGATGCAATGAGGTGGTCAGATGACGGATGAATTTTTCGTCAGATGCAATTGCGCAAATCGAAGGTTTACTGGAGGTAAATCGAGATTTGCGCAAGCAGCAGATGGCGGAAAAGGCATTCGTCAGATGTGCCGCCGAATAAATCAGAGATTCCGCAGCGCAAGATTTACAATCTGCACATTTACAGACACGGCTTTTTCATGATACAATAGGAGGGAAACCACCCACAGGAGGGCTTGACCATGTTTGATGAAATTCTGCAATGGTTCTCCAGCCATTTGTCGAACCTGACCGACGCGCTGGTGTACTGTGCCATCGCGGGGGTCACGCTGATTGGCGTTTTCAAGTGCCTGATTCCCCTGATTACCACAACCCACGCCCTGCGCCGCGCTATCACCCGCTTGCAGCAGGATGCCGGCACGCGGCAGGGCACACCCGTCTGGCAGGAAAAACGCTTTATGGGCAATCGGCTGAAGAACTGCTGGCTGCGCTTCCTGCAAAACGCCGAGCAGCTTGACCGCCGCGGTCTGCCCTGCAACGTTGAGGACTACATCAACGACGATACCGTCATCCACGGGCCGGGCAATGCGCAGTTGGCCGATCTGATTCCGGGTCTGCTGACCTCTTTGGGCATTCTGGGCACGTTCATGGGCATGATGGACGGTCTGGGCGGCCTCGACTTCTCCAACGCCGACAAGATTATCGAGGGCATCCCGACGCTGCTGACGGGGATGCAGTTCGCCTTCGGCACATCCGTCGCTGGCGTCAGCTGCTCCATCTGCTTCAACATTATCAACCGCATTCTGCAAGGCTCCAGCTATCGCGCGATTGACGACTTCGTGTCGAACTTCACTTCGCTGGCGATGTCGCGCCCGTTGGACAACGATGTGCAGCTCATCTGCCAGAATCAGGACTCCAACCACATGCTTTCCACCCTCACCGACACCCTGCCGGGGCAGCTCGCGGGCGCAATGGAGCACTCCGTCCGCAGCGCGATGCAGCCCGTTTCGCAGGCGATGGACAACTTCCTGATGGGGGCGACGCGCGCGCAGGTGGACGGCGTTGGGCGCATCGTCGGCAGCTTTGTGCAGCAGATGAACGCGTCCCTCTCCGACCAGCTGCTCACCCTTGGGCGCACGATGACCGAGGTGAATCAGCATCAGCAGGCGTCACTGGAGCAAGTCCGCCAGTCGCTGAACGCCGCTGCCGCCATTCAGGTGGATATGCGCCAGCTGCATGACGTGACGAACGATGTGATTGCGCACTTTGAGCAGTACATCAAGGAACTCAGTGCCGCCCGCAGCCGCGACGAGGGCTTCGAGCGTTCCTCTGCTGATTTGCTCACCCGCTTGGGCAAGGTCAGCGATCAGCAGTTGAGTGCGCTGAACCGTATCCGCGCCGGACAGGAGGAGCTTGCCCGCGTGACGGAGCAGTTCACCCGCCAGAGCAGCGAAACGACCGCCGCGATGAAGCAGTCCAGCAACGCCACGACGCAGGAGCTTTCCGGCGTCGCCGATGCCATGAAGCAGTCCGCCGCCGAGCTTTCCGCCGGCTGCCAGAACTTCACGCAGAGCGTCGTCAGCGGGCTTAGCCAGTCGCTGGGCATGTTTGACGCAAGTATGCAGGGGCTAATGGCAATGATGGGCGAAACGACAGACAAGCTCTCCGGCACAGACAGTGCCGAAGCGACCCGCCAAGCCGCCGAAACACAGCGTCTGCTGACCGCACTCAAGGAGTCGATTGACGCGGCAACCGCTGCGCTCCGCCAGAAGGAGGGGTAAGCATGGCGCGTATCCGCAACCGGCGCGCCGCCCGCACCAGCAACAGCGGCGCAAGCTGGATCAGCTACTCTGACATGATGGCAGCGCTGCTGCTTGTGTTTGTTCTGATTTTGAGCGTCAGCCTCTACCAGTATTTTACGATGCTGGAGACGAAAACCGCTGAGCTGGACGCGCAGAAGGCGCTCGTCAGCCAGCAGCAGGTAACGCTCGACGCGCAGACGTTGCAGCTTGCCTCCCAGCAGGTGACGATGGACAAGCAGGCGACGGAAATCGCCATCATCCAGGTGCAGCTGGATTCACAGGCGAAGGAGCTGGAAAACGCCTACATCGTCCTGAGCGACCAGCAGGCGCAATTGCAGAAGGCGCAGACCGATTTGGCTGACCGCGAGGCAAAGCTCATCATCCTGCAAACTGACCTGAAGAACAAGGAAATGGCGCTGCAAGCCGCGAACGAAGTGCTGGAAAATCAACAGGCGGCAATGGCGGCACAGGCGGAACAGATCGACGCGCTGATTGGCATCCGTCCGCGCATCATTACGGCGCTATCCTCTGCCCTGTCCTCCGCGAACCTCAGCGCAACGGTGGATCATTCCACCGGCGACATTGTGCTGGACAGCTCTGTGCTCTTCGACACGGGCAAATCCGAAATCCGCGCAGAAGGCAAGGCGCTGCTTGACCGCTTCGTGCCCGTCTACCTGAACGTGCTGCTGCGCGACGAATACAGCGCGTACCTCGGCGAAATCATCATCGAGGGCTACACGGACTCCACCGGCGACTACTACAACAACCTGAAGCTCTCGCAAGAACGCGCGCTGTCCGTCGCCACCTACATCCTGAAAATGCCCGGTCTGACGACCCGCCAGCGCGATTTGCTCAAGAGCGGTCTGCTGACCATCACCGGGCGCGGCGCCACGGGGCTGATTTACGACCAGTACGGCAACGAGGACAAGGAAGCTTCGCGCCGCGTGGAGTTCCATTTCAGCCTGAAGGACTCCGAAATGATTGACCAAATGAACCGCCTGCTTCAGCAGACCGAAGGAGATTAAGAAGAAGTTTCATGAAGCGTTTTGCCATTGTGAGCGTCGTTTTGCTGCTGATTGCACTGCTCGGTGTCGGCGCAATGTATATGACGTCGAACGTGACGGTGATTGCGCAGGGCGTTACGGCGCTGGAAGCCTACCGGGACTACGACCTGTTCACCGACCTGAGCGCGCAGGTTCGTGCGGGCGCGGTTGTCGGCACGTCGTTCGTCGCCCCGCAGGAGCTGTCCAGCGCGGAAGATTACGTCTTTTACACCTACACGTTCCGGCTGGAGAACAACACAACCCTGCCCGCCGAGATGATTGAGGTACAGATTACGCCCATGAGCGGCGACATTCTGCAAATCGGCAGCGACCAAGTGCTGGCGCTCCCCGCGCACACCATCGGCGACGTGACCGCCACCATCCTGACGAGCAAGGACATGCACGCCATCCGCGAGGCGAACATCACCTACTACATCTGGGGGATTCCCTTCACGATCCGGACGACCATTCAGACCAACAATTGATTTTTCCCACAGCAACGCGCCTCCCTGTCGCTTGACAAGGAGGCGCGCTTTGGGTATGCGGTTGTTTATCCGTTGATGCCGTCGCCCGTCGTGTCCGTCGGAAGCGTGACATTCAGGTTGGAGAGTTCGACAAAGCCGCGAATCCGCTGCCCCTGTGCCGTCGTCGTTTCCACGAACGCCCATTCCAGACCGAGCTGTCCCAAGTACGTCACCTGCTGCCCCTGCTGGAGCGTCATCACCGCGCCGCAGGAATTGAGCGGGTCGTCCGTCAGGCTCGACGTGCGCAGGACTTGCGCCGGGTAATTCGCCCAGCTGCCGATTTCCGCCACTTCCGACAAATTCGACACCGCATCCGCCTTGATGTACCCGATGCGGTACTGATGGCGGCTGATGGCGTACTGCACAAGCAGATAGCCGTCCTCCTCGAAGAACACCTGCACCCAGTCGTTCGTGGACAGCAGCGCTTTGCCGTTCGCCGCGCGGAAGCTGGTATCCGACGGCGCGGAATACACCGCATACTGCTTGCCTGCCGCAAGTTTGGCGTACTGCGAGGGCTGCGGGAAGCCGTAGGGGTACGTCCAACTCCACGGGGAATCCGGAATCGTCGGCGGATTCGTCAGGTGTTCGCGTGCCGCCTTGACCGTCCGCGGGAAGCGATCCATGCTGAACTGCGCCATTGCCGTCTCCACCACGCCGGATACCGTCGTCTTGACCCACTTGCCATTGTCCGCCAGAGTGAGGAACGTCATACCGCTGCGGGTCACTTCCACCTGTGTCGTATCACCAAAGGACAGGTTTGTCAGCTGCCAGCCATTCGCTTTATGCGTGAAATACGCGCTGTCGCCGTTCGGGTAGTAGATGGCGAAACGCCCGTCCGCCAGCACCGCCAGCTGCGGCACGTTCGCGTCGCCCTGCTCCACCGCGCCCCAGTTGCGCATGGTGATTTTCCAATCCGCTTGTGCGGATGATTTTTCCGCCAGCACCAGCACGTTCGTTTCGCTCTTGGTGTTGCGCATCACAAGCAGCGCTGCCTCGTAGCCGGATTCCTCCCGCAGCACCGCGAACGCCTTGTTCTCCGGCATATCTTGCTGGTTCGCGATCGCGTAGTGTGCCCACGCCTTCACGGTGAACAAGTCCGCAACTTCCAACGGCAGTTCGCTTTCCGCCTGCGCCGTCAGCATCGTCAGGCACATCACAAGTGCCAGCAGAAACGTTCCAATCCGCGTGTACTTTCTCATGCTTCTTCCCTCTTTCCGCCGCGTTCCCCGCGGCTTTCACCTATCTAACGCATCAAAAGCGGCATATCTTCCCTCCATTACAAATTTTCTGCACAAAAAAACGCCCAACCATTGCTGATTGGGCGCAGGGGCGGGTCACAAATCCGTCTGCGTAACAGGCGGCTTCGGTTCGGGCGTTGCCGTTGGTGCGGGCGTTGCCGTCGGCACCTGCGTCGGCTCGGGGATTGCCGTCGGCGTGGGTGTTGCCGTCGGCACTTCCGTCGGCTCGGGGATTGCCGTCGGCGTGGGTGTTGCCGTCGGCACGTTCGTCGGGGTCGGCGTGATGATTACCACCGGGCTGGTCGGCGTCGGCGTCACATTACCCGGATTCACCGGCGCTTTTTCGTCGAAGAGCAGCATCAGCGTGTCCGCATCAGCAACGCCGGTGATTTTCTTCTCCTCATAACCGCAGACGGTCTGGAAGAGCTTGATGGCTTCCGTCGTGCGCTTGCCGTACACGCCATCAACTTCCTTCTCCACGTCGTTCGTAGTGAAATAGCCGAGATCGAACAGGCGCTGCTGCATCAGCTTGACAGGCGTTCCCTTCTTGCCTTCCTTCAGGGGCATGTAGGGATCGTAAACCGGCGCTTTTTTGGAATACAGCTTCTCCTGCATGGCAGCAGAAGCATAGCGGTGCTCGGTGTAGCCGATGGCGGACTGGAACAGGTTGACCGCGAACTGCGTGTCGTCACCCCAGACGCCATCCACCTTGCCCACGGGATAGCCCAGCTTGGACAGGCGGTTTTGCAGCTTGCGCACCGCCTTGCCCTTGCTGCCGTAGTTCAGGCGCGTGTACTCGGACGCAGCCGTCGCGGTTGCGGTCGGGCGGGGCGTAGCCGTCGGGCGGACAGTCGCCGTCGGACGCGCGGTTGCGGTCGGCACAGCGGTCGTGGGGGCGGGCGTTGCCGTCGCAACGTACGCATTGCCGCGGTCTGTCACAACTTCAATCGCCGGCAGACCCGTGCTGATTTCCACGTTCCAGCCGAAGGATTCCGCGGGCGCATAGCGGAACAGCTCACTGCCGATGGCGGATGCTTTCTCCGTCAGCTCCGACGTCGCCGGATAATTGGTGGTCGTCAGCGCGACGCGGTTGTAAACCGTGACGCTGTGGTCAGATGCGACGATGGTGATGTTCTCGCCGTTCGCCGTCATGCTCAGCACAGGCGCGGTGATGCCCAGAATCGCCAGCGTCCGCGCAGTCGCGACGTTCTCCGTGCGCACCATCAGGGCAGCGGTGTTCGTCGTGTTCTGTTTGAGGTACAGCAGTTCATCCGGCGCGGTCGTGGTCTGCTCGTCCGCCAAATCGCAGAAGGCAAGCACACCCGTATCCACAATCGTGGCGCCATTGCGCAGCACGCCGTCCGTCAGCGTATAACTCGACTTCGCCGTCAGCGCATTCACCTGCTCGTCGGTCGGGGCTTCCGCGATAATCAGCGACTGCGAGCCGTCCAGCGCAATGCTGAGCAGCTTGCCATCCTGCGCGCGGCAGTAGACAACCGTGTCGGTAATCGAAAGAATATCCGCAATCGGATAACGCAGGACGCGCACCGTACCGGTCGGATCCTGCAGATACAGCTCATTGCTGCTGCCAAGATACGCCGTGTAGCCCAGATGCGTTATCGTCGGCTCAGCAAACGCGGTCGACAGCATCAACAGGCTTACCAGTCCTGCCAGAAACTTCTTCATCCGTTCTTCCTCCTTTTGCGCGGAGCGGGCCAGCTTTGGGCTGTTTCCTTCCCCTTGCAAGAATAAAACGCATGACGCTGCTGTTTTGTTCCCAGCGGAATCAAATTTTTCCGAAATAATTTTTTTCCATGCCGGAATCCATAGGAAAAACTTGCATTCCATTGCATTTCCTGATATAATAGAAGCTGTCGTGATGGGCAAACCGTCCATCAGGTTTTTGCTATCCGCTTTTTTTCCGCAAGGGCACAGGAATTTCCATGATATGAGGAAAGGAAGAGAACGAATGAAAAAATGGAAGCTGCTCGCAGGGCTGACGCTGCTGCTTCTGCTCCTGCTGAGTGTCACAGCGCAGGCGGATTCCAGCAGTTACGGCGTTGTGTTCGGTGCGGCGAATGTCAACCTGCGCTCCGCCCCCACTACCAGTTCCGCCGTTTTGGGTGCATACAACAAGGGAACGTGGATGACCGTGCGCGGATACAGCAACGGCTTTTATCAGGTGGAAACACCTGACGGCCGCTATGGCTGGATGCGGCAGGATTACCTGCTCGTTTCGGCGGATGCAACCGGCACAATCGGCTACGTCTCCCATGCGGGCTACCTGAACCTCCGCCGCGAGGCCAGCACATCCGCTAAGGTGCTCGGCAAGTACGACGACGGCACGCCATGCGTCATTCTCGACCGTGCGGGCGACTGGTACTATGTTTCCGTCGGCGGTCAGACCGGCTATTTTCTCACCCGCTTCATCTCCACCCGCAGCGGTGTCTACTCCGACAAGCTCGGCATGGTTATTTCGCCAAATAAGGAGAACGTTCATCTGCGCTCCGGTCCGGGCAAGAATTACGGCAGCCTCGCTTCCATCCCCGGCTGCACCTACGTTATGATTCTCCAGCAAGGCAACGGCTGGTGGAAAATCGCTGTCAACGGCGGCGTCGGGTTTATGTCCGCAGACTATCTGCGTGCGGGGCATATCCGCCGTTCCGAAGGCGAAGCCCTCTGCGCGAAGGCGGCGGGAAGCAGCGCATCAGGCGGTTCTTCCTCCACGGCACAGCAGGCAGCCTATGCGGTCGTCAACAACCCGAATCCGCGCGACAAGCTGAATCTGCGCAGCAGGGCGAGCACCCGCGGCGCGAGCTTAGGCAAGTATTCCAACGGCACGGTGGTCACGATGATTTCGCAGGGCGACCAGTGGTGCAAGGTCAAAACGCCCGACGGCAAAACCGGGTATATGATGACCGACTACCTTTCCATCCCCTCTGCCAGCTCATCGAGTTCCACACGCATTGTCCGCCATCCGCAGGGAACGTATGTGAACCTGCGCAGCAGCGGCTCGAAATCTGCACGCGTGCTGGTGCAAGTGCCGCACGGGTCAACGGTGGTTGTGCTCTCCGCGGGCAAAACGTGGACGAAAGTGCGGTACAACGGGTACACAGGGTATATGATGACGGCGTATTTGAAGAAGCAGTAAGGAGATATTAACACGCGGCAGGGGGCTGAAAAAATCAGCTTCCTGCCGCGTCTTTTTAGGTTCTTCACGGAATCTTGGGGGAAGAGCAGCTTGGGGGCGCGTCTGCGGACGCGCAAAGTTACTGGCAGGGACGCTTCGCTGCCTGCACCT
>ENA-UEYD01000181-UEYD01000181.1-human-gut-metagenome-genome-assembly--contig:-NODE-181-length-59754-cov-16.551184_pt1 | contig 59754 bp, 57 predicted proteins | sample MGYA00242907_ERZ507875 | MGnify/ENA primary metagenome ERZ507875 (study PRJEB26167, sample SAMN06115506) | human gut metagenome | host: Homo sapiens | place: China:Shandong | collected 2015-08-07...
AGCGGCAGCAGACGGCCGACGATATCGCTGCGCAGCAGGTTCAGGCTGTCGATCACCGCCGTGAGCAGGCGCAGCCGCAGCCGCAGCTCCTGCCGCAGCGCGAATCCGGCGGCCGTACTGCCCAGAAACACCAGCGCCGCTCCCACCCAGTGCAGGCGCGTCATGTCAGATCCTCAACGGTATAGACGCGCTCGCCGTCGCTGCGCGTGATGCACACGGCGCGGCGGAAAATATGCTCGTCCAGCAGTGCGCGGTACAGCGCCCTGTGCCGCAGCGCCGCAACGCTCTGCGCGTGCGCCGTCGCCAGCAGTGCGACGCCGCAGCCGGCGGCGATGCGGATGGCCTCGATGTCCTCCGGCTCGGCAGCGGCCAGTGCGGCCACGCTGGGGTAGCGGGCAAACAGGTCCTCCACTACGATATTCACCCGGGCGTCCGTGCATTGGGCCGCCAGCCGCACGCTGACCAGCAGCTGCCATGCGTGATCGTAGTCCAGTGTGCAGCCGGCATCCGGATATTCTTTTTTGAGCCGGTCGATCACCTCCAGCGCCAGTTTCTTTTTGGCGGTGAGATCTTCCGGCTCCTTTTTACGGGCGGGCATACCGTCGCCTCCTTTCGGCAAAAAATGTTTTCCTTATCATAGCATGTTTCGACCGATTTGTAAACGCCTGCCCGGAATTATCTGAGAATCATTTTCAGAAAATCTCTTGTCCTCCGCGCAGAAATGCGCTATACTATAGAAAAACACTGGGGGATTCCCCGGCATGGGAGGGAGACACAATGAACGAACCACTGGCGCAGCGCCTGCGGCCCAAAACGCTGGCAGATGTGTGCGGGCAGCAGCATCTGCTGGCCCCGGGCAGGGTGTTTCGCCGCACCATCGAGAGCGGACGCATCCCCAATATGATCTTCTACGGCCCGTCCGGTACCGGCAAGACCACAGTGGCCCGCATCATCGCAGAGAACAGCGGCATGACTCTGCACAAGCTCAACGGCACTTCCTGCGGCCGGCTTTCCCACGCCGTTCTCTTAATTACCTCTGGTCTTGATGTCTGTCCGCAACCCCGAAGAACTTGCGTCCCTCGGTTTGGCCTCCTCCGCGTTCGCTCGCCACTACTAGCGGAATCTCGGTTGATGTCTTTTCCTGGCCCTACTTAGATGTTTCAGTTCAGGCCGTTCCCTTCGTACGCCTATTTGATTCAACGCACGATGCTCAAGTATTGCTTGAGCGGGTTCCCCCATTCGGAAATCCACGGATATAACGGATATTTGCTCCTCCCCGTGGCTTATCGCAGCTTGTCACGTCCTTCGTCGGCTCCTGATGCCAAGGCATTCCCCTTGCGCTCTTTTCAGCTTGACCTATCGAATCATTTGCTGATCCTCAAAGTTGAATTATGCAGGCAATTTAACAGGATTTTCGAAATTGTAATTGTTACCCATCTATACGATGTTCCACAATTAAAACTAAAAATACGTTCTTCTGTTCTTTCAAACAAAAGACCTCTCTGTTGCCTTGCTTATCACTTCTTCATTACATTGTTCAGTTTTCAAGGTTCGATCTTCCAACTGCTTTTGCAGCCAGATTTGAAGATCTGTCTTATGCCAGGTCTTCAAATCCAACAACAACTGTTGTTTGGTGGGCCCGAGTGGGCTCGAACCACCGACCTTACGATTATCAGTCGTACGCTCTAGCCAGCTGAGCTACGGGCCCTTATGAACTTAAATGGTGGAGATAGTCGGGATCGAACCGGCGACCTCCTGCTTGCAAGGCAGGCGCTCTCCCAGCTGAGCTATATCCCCAAGCTATCTTCGCTTCCCGCAGACTTCATCGCCTGCGCCCTCTAAATTAAACAACGAAAAGTCTTCAGCACCCTGACCTTAGGACGTTACAAGCTTATCTTTCAAAGCTTGAAGTCTCCTTAGAAAGGAGGTGATCCAGCCGCTCGTTCTCGAACGGCTACCTTGTTACGACTTCACCCCAATTATCGAACCCACCTTCGGCCGCGCCCTCCTTTTCAGGTTAGGCTACGGACTTCGGGTGTTCCCGACTCTCATGGTGTGACGGGCGGTGTGTACAAGGCCCGGGAACGTATTCACCGCGGCATGCTGATCCGCGATTACTAGCGATTCCGACTTCATGCAGGCGAGTTGCAGCCTACAATCCGAACTGGGACGGCTTTTGGGGGTTTGCTCTGCCTCGCGGCTTTGCTTCCCTCTGTTGACCGCCATTGTATTACGTGTGTAGCCCAGGATATAAGGGGCATGATGATTTGACGTCGTCCCCACCTTCCTCCGTTTTGTCAACGGCAGTCTCGCTAGAGTGCTCTTGCGTAGCAACTAACAATAGGGGTTGCGCTCGTTGCGGGACTTAACCCAACATCTCACGACACGAGCTGACGACAACCATGCACCACCTGTCTCTGCTTTCCCCGAAGGGCACCTAATGTATCTCTACTTCGTTAGCAGGATGTCAAACCCTGGTAAGGTTCTTCGCGTTGCTTCGAATTAAACCACATAATCCACCGCTTGTGCGGGCCCCCGTCAATTCCTTTGAGTTTCAACCTTGCGATCGTACTCCCCAGGTGGAATACTTATTGTGTTTACTGCGGCACGCAGGGGGTCAGTCCCCGCACACCTAGTATTCATCGTTTACAGTGTGGACTACCAGGGTATCTAATCCTGTTTGCTCCCCACACTTTCGCGCCTCACCGTCAGTTATCGTCCAGCAATCCGCCTTCGCCACTGGTGTTCCTCCTAATATCTACGCATTTCACCGCTACACTAGGAATTCCGATTGCCCCTCCGACACTCAAGATCTACAGTTTCAAATGCAGTTCATGGGTTGAGCCCATGGATTTCACATCTGACTTGCAGACCCGGCTGCACGCCCTTTACACCCAGTAAATCCGGACAACGCTTGCCACCTACGTATTACCGCGGCTGCTGGCACGTAGTTAGCCGTGGCTTATTCTAGAGGTACCGTCTTCTGCTCTTCCCTCTTAAAAGAAGTTTACAACCCGAAAGCCTTCTTCCTTCACGCGGCGTTGCTGGGTCAGGCTTGCGCCCATTGCCCAATATTCCCCACTGCTGCCTCCCGTAGGAGTCTGGGCCGTATCTCAGTCCCAATGTGGCCGTTCAACCTCTCAGTCCGGCTACTGATCGTCGCCTTGGTGGGCCGTTACCCCGCCAACTAGCTAATCAGACGCGAGGCCATCTTGAAGCGATAAATCTTTGGCATAAAGATCATGCGACCCCTATGCGTCATGCGGTATTAGCAGTCGTTTCCAACTGTTGTCCCCCTCTTCAAGGCAGGTTCCTCACGCGTTACTCACCCGTCCGCCACTTTCCTCTACATCCATTGTCCGAAAACTCTTTCAGTAGATTCTCGTTCGACTTGCATGTGTTAAGCACGCCGCCAGCGTTCGTCCTGAGCCAGGATCAAACTCTCAATAAAATGGTATCAACACAGACCTGAGTCTGAGCTAATCTTTATCGAGCTATTTGTCATAGCTTAAAACTTTTTATCCTTACTTCAGACCGTAATTGACTTAACCGGTCCTCCGCAAGCTCTGTGCATTTCGCACAGTTTTTCATCTGGTGCTTGTCAAAGTTTCGTTGTTTAATTTACAAGGTGCACGCTCCATTCGCGGAACAGGTGTTATCTTAGCACCTACCCGCCCTTTTGTCAACACCTTTTTTCAAACTTTTTGATTTTTCCACAATTTGTTTGTTAGACTGTGCAAAATAGACAGGCGGAGAGGGCGCAAAGCACCCTCCCCACCGTGCATTTGCACTGCTATCAGTTGAAGCAGCCGCTAAACAGCTGGCACAGCATCGTAAAGAGCGTGCCACAATCAAAATTGCCGCAGTTAAACATGGCGTCAAGTCCTCCTCGATTCTGGAATGCGCCTCGATCAAGACAGGCGGTATTCTACCGTTTTTGCCGCCGGATTGCAAATGCAATGATTGCCAGCGTGCTCAGTCCGCGCTGAGCTTGGCGTCATAGCCGCCCGGAAACATATCGGCGTGCAGCGGATCGTCCCACACCTCGCGCAGGCCCTTTTCCAATTCCGCCGCCTGTTCGGGTGCAAGACTGGCAAGCGCCTCGCGCAGCTCGGCGCTCGGGCGGTTATAGATCATATTGGGAAGCCGCCACTCGTGCGACTCGCCCGCCGACAGAAGCCAGCACTCCACAAGCTGCGCCGCCGTCGCCTCCTGCTGACCGGAATCCAGACTACGGCCGATCTGCGGCAGCCAGACCGCGCCGCCGCCCGTCCATGTGCCGTCAATGTACCAGTTTCCCGCTTCATCCCGGCACGCATCCGCGGCCATACCCCAGCCATAATAATCGCCGTACTCGCCTTCGCCCGTCGGCTCGATCATGCCGCTGCCGGCCTCCCATTGATAGCGCTGTGAGGACTCCGGGTCATCAAAGCGCATCATCACGCCAAAGCCGAAGCAGAAATTCGGGTAGTCCGTTCCGTAATACGCGTCGAACACGCGCTCCTTCACCGCTGCCGCCGCGTCATCTGGTTTCCCGCTGAACCAGCGCGGCGCGGCGTTCAGACCGGCGGCGAACTGCGCACAGAACTCGTTTGCGATATTCTCGTAGTCCGTCTCCGTACCAGGAACGTGCAGGTCATATAGTTCTTTCATCACCGCGTCCTGCGCATAGCCGAACAGGAGCTGCGCCGCGTGTGTCGTACTGCTTTTATAATAGGTAGTCTCGCCGTTTCGCGTCAGCCGCAGCACATTGCCGCCCGGATGCTCGTACTCTGCATCCGGTTTCATTGCTCCCCAGGGCGGAATGAACGCGATCGCATCTTCCCCATAAGAAATCTCCGCAACGCCCCCGTTGCGGCAATCGTCCCAGTCCTGCTCCGCCGCCGCATACCACGGCTCGTCGCCGTACATCGACGGTTCACTCAGCGCATATACAGGCGAATTGCCATAGCCCTGCTCGTCTGCACCGCGTGGGCAGTCGTATTCATCCACGCGCCCGCCGTCTCGCTCATCCGTCACGCGGATGTGATAGGTGCCTGTTTCCTCCGTGCTGCCGAAGATCGTCTCGCAGCATTGCAGGATCGCCTCCCGTGCCTGCGGGTCGCTTTGCTTGGTATTCTCCTCTTTTTCCTGCGCGCAGCCGCTAAGAGAGAGCAGCGCCAGCACCGTCAGCGCGGAGAGCAGAATACGGCTCGTTGTCTTTTTCATTTCTTTTCCTCCATGATCAAATCGGTTCAAGGGGGATGCTTTATTTTTTAAGACGCAACGCGCGGCAATTTTGTTCCCGTTTTTCATATTTTATATAGTATGCAGCCGGCAAAAAAGAGGGCGGCTCCATCTGCCGTCCTCTTCTCCCGATTTTCACTTGTCAGTTTTTTTTCGCGGTGCTATACTATATGGTATATGATCAAAAACCATATACCATGCTGCGATCAATGTCCGCGAGCGAGTGCGCGCCGCACATGCGCATCGTGTCGGCAAGCTCGGCTTTGAGCTTCTGGACGTAGAGCTGCACACCCTCCTCCCCGCCGCCATAGACGGTGGTAACAAACGGGCGGCCGATGAGCACCGCGTCCGCGCCGAGCGCCAGCGCCTTGAACATGTCCATGCCGCTGCGGATCGCGCCGTCGACAAAAATCGTCATCTTGCCGCCGACGGCATCGACGATGTCCGGAAGCACCTCCGCCGTCGCGGGGCAATGGTCGAGCACACGGCCGCCGTGGTTCGAGACCACGATGCCGCTCGCGCCCGCCTCCAGCGCCTTCTCCGCGCCGCGGGCGGTCATGATGCCCTTCAGAATGAACGGACGCTGCGCCCAGGAGACGATCTGCTTTAACTCCTCAACGCTTTTGCTGCCGGCCGGCGGCGTCAAGCCCTGCAAAAACGGCAGACCCGCCGCGTCGATGTCCATCGCGATGGCGAAGGGCTCGGATTCCTGCACGAGCGCGAATTTTTCGCGGATCGTGTCCATATCCCACGGCTTGATGGTCGGCACGCCGCAGCCGCCGTTCGCCTTGAGCGCCTCAGCCGCGCCCTCGACCACCTTCGGGTCGGTGCCGTCGCCGGTAAAAGCGAGGATGCCCGCGTTTGCGCACGCGCGCACAAGGATATCATTGTATGTAAGATCGTCGTACTTGTCCCCGTAGTGAAGACGCATCGCGCCCACCGGCGCGGCGAACGCCGGAATCTCAAACGTCCGGCCAAAGAGCGTGAATGAGGTGTCCACCTGTGAATTTTCGCAGATGGTGTCCATGTTGACGCAGATCTCACGCCACTTTTCTGCGTTGCGGATAAAGCCCGTGCCCTCGCCCTTGGCGCCGGGGCCGGGCATCGTGTTGCGGCAGACCTTGCCGTTGCAGTCATTGCACGCCTTGCAGTAAGGGCCGATGCAGGTCCTTGCGTTTTCCAGCACTTGCTGATAAGTCATGTTGGTTCCCCCTTCGGAAATGAGTTTGCTTGCCAATATCGTGTCGATCCGGCGCGATATCGCCTATATTTTATCCCGTCCTGCCGAAAAAGCAAGACCCAAAGGAGCTATTTATGAATACCGTTCACACACTGAGAGAATATGTCGATGCGCTGCGCGACGCGGGCATTCTGGTCGGAAGCACCGTGAGCGACGAGCTCGCCGCGCGTGAGATCCACTGCCTCACCTACGATACGCGCGCACTGAGCGAGGACGCGCTTTTCATCTGCAAGGGCGCACACTTCAAGGAAGAGTACCTGTGCGACGCACTCTTGCGCGGCGCGATCGCCTACGTCGCCGAGAAAAAGCACAATGTGGACGCGCCCTGTCTTCTTGTCAACGACATTCGCTATTCCCTCGTCGTGCTCGGTCAGCTCTTTTATAACCATGTGACGGACAAGCTCACAAGCGTCGGCATCACGGGCACAAAGGGCAAGAGCACCACAGCCTACTACGTGCGCTACATCTTAAATGACTGGCTGCGCGCGCAGTCGATGCCCGAGTGCGCCATTCTCTCCTCTATCGACAACTACGACGGCAAGAGCACCGAGGAGTCCCACATCACCACGCCCGAGGTGCTTGAGCTCTACCAGCACTTTGAAAACGCCTATGAATGCGGCATTTCGCATCTTGTGATGGAGGCCTCGTCCCAGGCGCTCAAATACGGCCGCGTGCGCGGTATCACGTACGACGTCGCTGCATTTTTGAACATCGGGAGCGACCACATCAGCCCCATCGAGCACCCGGACTTCGAGGATTACTTCAACTCCAAGCTCAAAATTTTCGACTCCTGCCGCTTCGGCTGCGTCAATACCGACGCCAAGTACTCGGATCGCGTCATCGAATACGCCAAGGACCGCTGCAACCTCATCACGTTTGGCTCACACGAAAGCGACACTGTCTCCTGCCAGCATGTGGAAAAGCGCAGCGACGGGCTCTACTTCACGGTTTCCTCGCCCAAGTACAACGGTGAATTTTCCATCACGATGCCCGGCCTTTTCAACATCTCCAACGCCCTCGCTGCCATGGCCATCTGTATGGTGCTCGACGTGCCGGAGGAGTATGTGCGCTCGGGCCTTCGCAAGGCGCGCGCTGCGGGCCGCATGCAGATCTACGAGAGCCGCGACAAGAACGTCACCGTCATCGTCGACTACGCGCACAACCGCATGAGCTTTGACGCACTCTACCGCTCGACGAAGATCGAATACCCCGGCCGCCAGATAATCTCCGTCTTCGGCTGCCCCGGCTCCCACGCGCTCCAGCGCAGAAAAGACCTCGGCGAGCTGAGCGGGCAGAACTGCGGCTTCGTCTTCATCACCGAGGAGGACTCCGGCGAAGAGCCGTTCGCGCAGATCGCCGCCGACATTGAAAAGCACGTCGCCTGTCCGCACCTTGTGCTCGAGGACCGCGCCGAGTGCATCCGCCGCGCAATTCTGGACGGCAAGGACGCGCGCGTCATCCTGCTGACCGGCAAGGGCGAGGAGACAACGATGAAGCGCGGCAGCGTCTTCGTCCCCTACCCGAGCGACGTCGAGCTCACACTCAAATACCTCGCCGAATACGACAAGGTCCATCCCGCCGCGTCGGCGAGCAGCGCCAAAAAGGCAAAAAAGGACTTTTTGCCCATCATCCTCGGCAGCGACGAAAACGCCTACGGCACGGCGCGTCTCTTCCAGGAGGCCTATCACGTCACGCCGCTGCTGCTGTGCACGCAGCAGCTCGTGCCCACGCGCAGCTCACACCTGTTTCTCTGCCGCATTATCCCGGATTTTGAGCGCGAGGAGGTCTTCCCCGGCGCGCTGCTCGGCGTGCTGAAGCAGTGCGCACAGGACTATGAAAAGCTGCTCGTCATCCCCTGCTCGGACTATTACACGGGTCTTCTCTGCCGCCACTACGACCATTTTGAGGGGTTGATCGCAAACCGCTTCATCTCCGAGGCGCTTCTTGAGACCTTCGACACGAAGGACAAGTTCTACGCCCTCTGCGAGCAGTACGGCATGGACTATCCCAAGACCGTCGTCGCCTCTCCTGAGGAGCGCGAGAGCGTCGTCGACCGCCTTCCGTTCGACTTTCCCATCGTCGTCAAGCCCGAGAATTCCAATGCACTCGACTATCTCCGCTGCCATTTTGAGGGGCAGAAAAAGGTCTTCTTCTTCGACACGCGCGAGCAGTACCTCACGATGGTCCACAGCATGAACCTGTCGGACTATCGCGGCAAGCTCATTTTGCAGGAGTTTATCCCCGGCGGCGACGACGCGATGCGCGTGCTCAACAGCTATTCGGACCTTGACGGCCATGTGCGCGCGATGTGCCTCGGCCAGCCGGTGCTCGAATACTACGACCCCAAGTCTGTCGGCAACTATGCCGCCATCATCTCGCGCGGCGATCAGGCATTGTATGACAAAATGCAGGAGTTTCTCGAAAAGCTCGGCTACGTCGGCTTTTCAAACATCGACATGAAGTACGATTCCCGCACGGGCCGCTACGTGCTCTTCGAGATCAACCCGCGCCTTGGCCGCAGCAGCTATTTCTGCCGTGCCGCGGGGCTGAATATGATGAAGCTCCTGACTAACGATGTCGTCTACGGCAAGCACGAGGACTGCGTCTACAACCACACCGTCGCCCTCTGGCAGAACGTGCCGACCGGCATTCTGCGCCGCTATGTCAAGAATCAGGAGCTCTCCGACGAGCTCAAGCAGTTCAAGGGCACGCACACGCTCTTCTGCAAGGGCGATCTGCCGCTCTCTCGACTCTATCGCCTGCTGCGCTACTACGCCGCGCAATACCACAACTTCCGCGACTACTACTTCGATAAAAAGTGACTCCTGTCAAAAGAAAAAGGAACGGCTCGTGCCGTTCCTTTTTCTTACCAGAATTTTTTCTTTTTGCACACCCACAGGCTCAGCACCACCACGGCGACGCTCACAAGAATGATCGCGGGGTAGCCGTATTTCCAGTGCAGCTCCGGCATGCCGGAAAAGTTCATGCCGTACCAGCCGACAAGCAGTGTCAGCGGCAGGAAGATCGTCGTCACGATGGTCAGGATCTGCATGATGCGGTTCTGACGGATGTCGATCTCCGACTGAAACAGCGACTGGATCTGCGTGCAGTATTCGCGCAGCAGCTGCGATTCCTCGCGCAGGCGGATGACACGCTCTTCAAATAATCGGAACAGTCCGCACTCCTCATCCGAAAAGTAGCCGTTCTCATTTTCCCGCAGCTCGCACGCCACGTCGTCGAGCTGGGAGTAGTAGCGGTACCAGGCCATCGTATCCTTGCGCAGCTCGCTCATCGGGGTGCTGAATTCCTCCAGCTCGCCCGCGAGCACGCGTTCTTCCAGCGCCGTCGCGCGGTCTTCGATCTCCTCGAGGCGGTGCAGGTCCCTGGCGATCAGCAGCTCGAAGAAGTCGTAGAGAAATCGTCCGACGCTGTTTTCTATCAGGCGTTTTTCCTTGACGATGTGCTTCAAATAAGGCTCGGCCATCTCTCCGTCGTCCACCAGCACCACGCGGTCCTTCGTCACGAGATAGCCGCAGCAAAGGCGCGTGCCGTCCCTGCGGCCGCGCGGCAGTGCGAGCGTTCCGCTCAGACAGTTGGAGCGCACCTCCGCCTTGCAGATGTGCGCGTCCCGCGCGCTCGGCGTATGGTGCAGCACCGCTTCGAGTCCCGGCAGCGCCGTTTCGTGCGCCAACTCGTCCGAATTCAGCAGCACCACCGCCGCGCCGCTCTCCGGCGCGCGGTCCAGTGGCGTCAGCGTCTTGCCGATCGCATACCATTTCATACTCGTTCCCCCAATGCGCTTCTTTCTCTCCCCCATTGTAGCAGAATATAAAAAAAGTACAACGCCCCGCCAGAACTTTTTCCCGCAGCGCGGCATTTTATGATAAAATTTGTAAAAGCGTGAAACTTATTTGTTATCTTTTGCGTCTATACGATTGGAAGATGGAACACCCCACACACAAAAGGAGGAAATTTGGATGAAACGAAAGTCTCTTCGCGTGCTTGTTTGCGCGCTCCTCGCGTCTCTTGCGCTCACGACCTTTGCCTTTGCCGACAACGGGCCGAAGCCCCAGCTCATCGTGCGCGTCAAAGACGCGCCGCAGGAGCCCTACTATCTCGACCTGCTCGCCAAGGGTGATTGGGACGCGGAAGATGGAAACCGTATCGACGGCATCGACTGGAACTACGACGGCAAAGAGGATACGCTCGACCCCGACCTCTTAGCACTTCTGCGCAACAACGTGCCCGCAGGCTGGCACGCCTGCGTGGCGCAGGGCACGACCGGCGCGCCGATGTGGGGCGAGCTGTACGCGGAAGGGACGGACGCCTCTGGCAATGCACTGCACTGGTTCGGCTACGTCGGTGTGCCGAGCACCTACCGCATCATCCTCGTCACCGAATCCGGCAAGGTCTGGGTCTCCGATATACTCAATCGCCGCGTTCTGCAATCGTCCGTCACGGTCAACTGGTCGGACGATACGTCGGCAGTCACCGTTTCCGTTCCCTCAACCATCCCCGGCTACTTGCTGCAATTTGTCGCAACGCTCGTGCCGACGCTTCTCATCGAGGGCGCGCTGCTGCTTCTGTTCCGCTATTCGTGGAAGAAAAACTGGGAAACGTTTTTACTGGTCAACGTTCTGACACAGGGCTTTTTAGCCGTTGCATCTGTATATGTCACCGCACACAACGGCGTGAGCGCTTGGTATTTCTTTTTCTTCCTGCTTCCGGCGGAACTCATCATTTTGCTCGTCGAGCTGTATCTCTACGCCGGCTGCGGCCTTCTCACCGGCCACAGCAAGGGCCGCGCCGCGGCCTATGCGATCACCGCTAATCTGGCTTCCGCTGTTCTCGGCTATTATCTGGCCGTGCCTGTCTGGCGGCTCGTTGTCTCGATCTTATGATTCTGTTCACATAACGCCAAGGAGGAATTCGCATGACCGGCCAAGTCTTTCCTGATCTGCCGCAAACTCCCCCGCCCGAACCGCCCGCCGATCCTCCCGCACAGGAGGAACCGGCCAAGGCCCTCACGCCCGCGCAGGAGATGGCCGACGCGCTCTCCGCGCCCGAAGTAGAGACGCCCGATGTGAGCGATTTGCCCTTCTGCCGCGCGATGGGCTTGATCGCCGGCGCCCTCGCCGTCACCGGCGTGACGCTGAATTTCTGGAACCTCGACGTGCTGCTGCCGCTGGTTGGCACATTCTGCCTGCTCGTCGGCTTCCGCGCCCTGCGGCGGGTCAACGGGTTCCTGCGCGCGGGCTATGTCTGCGCCTGCCTGCACATGCTGCTCCTTTTTGTTGAGCTTGGGCAGGATGCCGTGATCTACCGTGCGGACACCGGCCTGGCGGCATTTTTCACCGTCGTTGCCGCCGCCGTGCAGCTCGTGCTGCTCTTCTGTCTCTGGCAGGGCCTGCTCGATATGCAGCGCGACGCAGGCATAACGCCGCCTGCCGCCCCCGCCGCGGGCACTCTATTGCTCTGGTACATTCTGCTCTATGTCGCAGCGGCATTGTTTGCCTCGCTTTCCCTGTTGCTCGGCGCTTACCTCGTCTGGTATTTCTACCTGGTCGTCCGCCTCAAAAAGCTCTCGAAGTCGATGGCCGCGCAGGGCTGCGCCATCAAGCCGATCAAGGAGCGCTTCTCAAATCACAAGCTCGTCGGCTCGCTGCTCACCGTCCTCGCTGTCGTCATTGCCTGCGGCTTCCTGTTTTTCGGCTCCTACCGCATGGACTGGACGCCCAAAGAGGCCAGCACCGACGCACAGGTGATCGAAGCCCATGAAAGGCTCCTTGCCCTCGGCTATCCCGAATCCGAGCTCAACGACCTCTCCGACGAGGACCTTCTCACCTGTCTCCGCGCCGAGCGCGTGATTATCAAAGGGTGCACAGGCAGCGCTTATATCAACTACTCCAATAAGCCGCAGACGAATGACGCCTTCCACCTGACCATCGTTGCCGTCCAACGGCCCTTTGACCGGCTGTTCGTCGCCTGCCATTTCCGCTGGGACGAAGGCATGCGCTTTTACGGCACGGAGAGCCTTGCCTTTGAGCCACACCACGACAGCAACTCCTGGTTTGCCGAAGATTTCTCCGGTCAGGTGCTCTATGACGGTCCGGACGGCGCGACCTACACCGCCCCTTACATTGATCCCGGTACGGAGCAAGCCAGCCTCAGCAACTGGTACGAGAATTGCTTCAAGCAGATCTACTGCGCCGACGCCTCTTTCCCGAACGATGGCACGAACCAGCGCGGCTACGTCGCCTGCGCCCTCTCCAACAACATCGACGAGTTCACCAAATTCGAGGGACTATTCTATTATGTCCACCAGAACGGCCGCTTCCAGTACCCCGTGAAGACCGCGCGCGATTATCAGGACTTCAACGTCAACAGGCCCCTCCTCTACAACGCACCGTTCGAGCGCGTGCAGGATTATTTTGTCCTCTTCCAAAACGAAAACGGCGTTTTGAATATTCACTGATCATTTCAGTAACAATTCCGTGGTTCACGGAGGAATGCCGCAGTCTCTGCGGCACGCAGTCAAAGGGGGATATTCTCTTTCACAAAAGAGAATATCCCCCTTTCAATCCCCCGAGAGAAAGGTTTTAGATTGGCAGTCTCAATCTCGAATGACCTTTTTGCCTCCGGAATGGAAATGCTTGCGCGCAGCGTTGCCGCGTTTAGAGTTGCTATACGACTTGCCTCTGCTCCTACTATCCGCTGTTGCTCTGCCTGCCTTATAGAAGTGCGCAGTAATTTCCGTCTACCGATAGTGCCTACCAATGCGGCGAGCGCAGCAATGCCGCTATTTCGCACGCAGTCCGCCGCCAAGCAAACGTCACTCGCGCCTCACGGTAGTAAGGCGCGGTTGCAATCGGTGACGACTCGCAGAAGATTCATGGCGAAGCCATGTACACCGCACTTACATTGCGCAGCGCGTGCAGTCATTCAAGCTGCAAACTCACAATGTGCGGGGTCGAGGGGGACGGCCCCTCGTCCCTTTCTCTTGGGGGGTGTAAGGGGGGATGTTCTCTTTCCGAGGAAAGAGAACATCCCCCCTTGTCGCATCCCCACACGGTGTGGGGAACCCCTCGCACCCCTACGGTGCGACAATATGAACCCCCGCCGTGTACGTCTGATACCCCGACCCAAGGCTCGCGTAATACTGCACCGTCACGTCGGCGCTCTCGCCGTCGTCCGCGATCACGGCGCCCAGGACGTCTGCCTTTTCGTCCACGCTGACCCAGCCGTGACGGTAGTGCGGCAGCGTGAGCCCCTCCGCGCCTGTGATCTCCGCGATGCGGGATGTGCCGTCCGACTGCTGTTCCAGCCGGTAGCTCACGCCGACCGTCGCCAGAAATGTCTCGTTCCCCTCGATCCCGACAGGGGCGAAGTACGTGCGCTCCGCGCCGTCGCCCTCCGTCCAGTCGGTGAGCGAGGTCTGCTACGCGCTGCCCTCGCGCGTGACCGTCACCTTACGCTCGCCGCTCTTACCGGAGACCGTCGCAATGATCGACACGCCGTCGGGCGCAAAGGCGAGGCCGCTGATCTCCTCGCCGCTCGCGAGTTCGAGCGCGGCGAGCTTCGTCCCGTTGAGCGCGTAGACGTCGGACCGGTAGGAGTAGACCGCGGTGGAAAGGTCATCTCCTTGCCAGATAAGGTTGTTGCCGGGGAAGGTCTTGAGCAGCGTGCCGGCCACGAAATTGAACACCACGTAGAGGTCGTTTTTCTCCCCCAGTCTACCGAACGCCACAAAGTAGTTGCCTGCGGTCCCAATGTCCTCAAACCCTTTGAGCGACGGGTACTGTTCGGCAAAGTCCCAGCTTTTTCTGTCGATATAGATCGTTGTGTCATCCATTGCCACTCTGATCGTTTTCGGCGATACGCAGTACCAGCGCTGCACCTCGCTCGTCAAAATGAGCTCGCCGTCCTGTTGGGCAATGAGAAATTCGCTCTGGTCGATCAGCTCATTGACGCGCGCTGCGAATGCCTGCTGCGATTCGCCCCAATCGCCGTTCTGCGTTCCGTCCCAGTTCAGATAAATGCTCGTGTTGTTGTTTTCCACGATGTTCAGTTTGCCGCCGTCAAAGGTGTGAAGGCCGTAGTAGTAGTCACAATAGCTGATCGCGTCTTGATTTTTGCCCTCGAACAAGCTGTATTGCAGCAGCATGTCGCGTCCGTTTTCGCGGCAGAGGAAGTAGACGTCGCCCTCCCACATGCGGTCGCGCATCAGCTCCTCGCCGTTGTCGTCGACGACGCACAGCTCATAGCCGCCGAACGCTTTCTCGCAGATGATCTGCTCTGCCCTGCCGTCGTTGTCGAGGTCGGCGGACGCCAGCGCCCTGCTTCCGTCGCTCTCCGACGGTTCTGCGCAGCGGATGACCGTGCCGTCGCCGTAGGAATGCAGCTCGGCGTTCAGCGTGGAGAACAGCAGCTCGCTCTTGTCTAAAAGCCTGTTGACCTCGTCCGCGAATTTCCGCGCCTCGACGGGCCATGAATCGGCGGAATCGGAATTTACGCTGAAGCTCACCGAATTCTCCGCCAGCGTGGTCGTCCCGTTTTCACTGAGCATAAAGAGCTCGTAGGAATACGATGCCTCGCCCTGATACATCGTCGGCTCGTAGCACAGCAGCGCCGTCTTGACGCTGTCGCGATAGAGGAAATAGCTGCTCCAGCCCGCGTGCGCCAGTCCCAGCTCCGCGCTCCAGAGCTCTTCGCCGCTCTGATTGCTCACCCGCAGCCGGTACGGCTCCTGCGTGGAAGTGCCGGTATAGGAGATCACTTCCTCGATCCCGTCGCCGTTCAGGTCAGCGCGGGTCAGCTCGGTCGCGCCGCCGTTCAGGCGGACGATCCAGCGGTAGGGATGCGCCCCGCTGTAGGGAAGTCCCCCGCTGCGATAGCCCATCACGAGGTAAAGACTGCCGTCCTTCTGCTGCAATAAGAGCCACTGGTCCATCGCCACGAGCTCGTCCTGACGCCTGATCTCCGCCATCGGCACTGTCGCATTGACGTCCTCGCCCGTTCTCGTGCCGCGCCAGGCATGGGCATTTTCGCGGCGCAGCCTCGCGGCGCTCGTACCGTCCCAATCTTCGCCGCTTCCGCTGCGGAACAGCCAGTCGAAGTTGCTCACGGTCAGGTCGATCTCTTCCCACTCCGAAAAGCGGTAGCTGTATCCTCTCGCCGCCGTCACTGTACCGTACAGAATACCGGTCATGTCCGTGCCAAGTGCGGAGGAAAGCCACAGCTCGGGCGTGGACTTCGTGTTGGCAAAGGTCTCCTCATAGCTGGTTTCCCAGACGGAATCCTCGAAAACGGCCTCGCCGAGCGTATACACCCCCGTTGTCATCCCATAGAGTGCATACGACAGCCGGTCTGCCATGTCGATTGGACTTGCCGAATCGCCCTTTAGCACATAGTTTTCCCATTCCGCCTGATTCTCGACGTCCGCATCAAAAGTATTGCCGTCGATGATCAGATAATGGCCCACTACGCTGCCGACAGCATGCACCGTGCCGTCGTCCATCGTGAGGAGGAACCACACCGGCAAGCCGCCGTAAACCGTCTCCGGTTTTTCGATATATGTGCCGCGGCTGCTGTTGATCAGTTCGACTGCCTGTGCCATTTCTTCCGTACCGAGTTTTTTATACTGCCGCGCCTTCCCTTCCGCCGGAACGTAGAGCTCGATCGACGCAACGTCCGCCGCATTCAGCTTCTGCGCCCAGACAAGGCTGCCGCGCTCCGACTTCGGATTCGTCAAAAAGCACACGGCCACGATCACGACCGCGAGCACCGCCGCGGCGGCGACCCAAAACGCGGGCTTTTTGTAGTGCAGTGCGCTTTTCACGCGCATTTTGATGTTCCCCTCGCCGAACGCCAGCGGGCAGGCCGCGACGGCTCTTCTCGGCGCGGCGCAGGACAACAGCGCCTGTGAATAGTCTGCGCGTGCCGCACCGTCCAGCCCCTTGACGACTTTTTCATCGCACGCGAGCTCGATGTCGCGGCAGAAGAGGATGTAGGCGACCCACACCAGCGGGTTGAACCAGTGCAGCGCGAGCACGAGGTAGCCCAGCACCTTCCACCAGTGGTCGCGGCGGGCGAGGTGCGCGTGCTCGTGCGCGATGACATACGCCGCCGTCCCCTCGTCCATGTGCATGGGAAGATAAATGTTCGGCTTCACCACGCCGAAGACGAACGGCGAATCGACAAATTCGCTCTCGTAGATGTTATCTCGCAGCAAAATCGCCGTTGCGAGCTTTCTTTTCAGCTTTCCCGCGCTCACGAGCGCGTGGACGAGCAGCGCCGCCATGCCGGCGAGCCAGAGGACGCTGTAGATGTTGAAATCGACCTGCGCCTGCTGGCGGCTCACGCCGACGGGGACCTCCGCCGCCGAAGGCAGCGTCGGATTCGTGACGATGTCAAGCGTCGCCTGCTCGTAGAGCACCGGCTCGCGCGTTTCGGTCACGATCTCGCTCGGGATGGTCTCGGCGCTCGGGATGAGCGAGAGCGCGCTTTCAATCGAAAACAGGCAGACAAGCCGCAGTGCGACCACACCCCAGAGAAGCGGCATGACCCACTTCGGCGCTTTTTTGAGGACAACCCGCAGCACGAGCACCGCCAGAATGAGCCAGCTTGCGCTGATGCTGAGGTTCACGAGCTTCAAAAAGACGTCATCCATGATGATTCTCCTTTCGGTAAAGGTCGATCATTTTCTGCACCTCGTCAAGCTCTTTGTCGCTCACGTGGCTCGACTTTGTAAACGCGGCGACGAACGCGGGCAGCGAGCCGTCGAAGCGCTTGTCGAGCAGCTCGTCGATCTCGGCGGTCTGCGCCTCGTCCTGTGAGATGAGCGACGTGACGACAGTATTCTCGTTTTTCAGCACCCCGCGCTCAGAGAGCCGTTTGATGACCGTGTAGGTCGTCGTCGGTTTCCAGCCCAGGTGCTCGGCGCACAGGGCGACCAATTCACGGCTCTTGACCGGCTCGTGTACCCACAGGATTTGGCAAAAGCGGTATTCGCTCTCAAAAATTTTCGGCGTTTCCATCTTGTTCCCTCTCTAATCTGTTAGAGTATATTTGTACACTAACAGATTAGAGTCCTTCTGTCAAGCCCTTTTGCGCTCAATTCTGGGCAAATCTCACTTGACAAGGTCCTCCACGCTCCTTATAATAATTCATATCGCACAAAAAGCTCCGCGCAGGAGCTTTTTTTTGTTTGGAGAAAGAGAGTGTCATCCCATGTCAAAAAAAGCCAATCCCGCGGCGCTGCTGCCGATCTTAGTGTTCCTTGTCCTGTATCTGGGCCTCGGCCTGATCTTTGAGTACGTGCTCAAAATCCCGATGGGATTTTATTCCATCCCCATCGTCGTCATCTTTCTCATCGCGCTGCTCGTAGCCTGCTGCCAGAACCGCGCGCTGTCGTTCGACGAAAAGCTCACGCTAATGGGCCGTGGCGTGGGTGATAAGAACATCATCACGATGCTGCTCATCTTCTTAGCCGCGGGTATGTTCGTCGGCGTCGTGGGCCGCTCGAGTGCGGAGAGCGTTGCGTACTTCATGCTCTCGATCATCCCGTCGAAATTCGCCGTGGCGGTGCTGTTCGTCGTAAGCTGCTTTGTCTCCACCGCGATGGGCACGAGCGTCGGCACCATCACGCTCATTGTCCCCATCGCCATCCCCATCGCCGCGGCAAGCGGCTATTCCCTGCCGCTGTGTATCGCGTCCGTCATGGGCGGGGCAATGTTCGGTGACAATCTGAGCTTCATTTCCGACACAACCATCGCCGCCTGCAACGGGCAGGGCTGCGCGATGAAGGACAAATTCCGCGAAAATTTCCACATCGCCTTCCCCGCCGCGCTCGCGTCGCTCGCACTCATCCTCGTGCTGACGCTGAATGCGGACGTGCACCCCGCGCCCATCCCTGCCTACAATCTCATTCAGATCATCCCCTATGTGCTCGTGCTCATCGGCGGCATCATCGGTATCAACGTCTTTGTCGTGCTGCTCATCGGTATCGTATCCGGCGCGGTCATCGCGCTCGCGACCGGCGCGACGGGGCAGACCGGCATCCTCGCAGTCAAGGCGCTGCTCGAGAACATGGGCAGCGGCGCGGCCGGCATGTTTGAAACGTCGATGGTCGCAATTTTGGTCTCCGCCATCTGTGCGCTGATCCGTGAGTACGGCGGCTTTGAAGCGCTGCTCGGCTGGATCAGAAAGGCGTTTCGCGGCAAGCGCGGCGGCCAGATCGGCATGGGCCTTCTCGTCGGCGCGATGGACATTGCCACCGCGAACAACACCGTTGCCATCGTTATGGCAAACCCCATCGCCAAGGAAATGAGTGAGGAGTACGGCATCACCCCGCGCAAGGCCGCGTCGATCCTCGACACGTTCTCCTGCATCTTCCAGGGCATCATCCCCTACGGCGCACAGATGCTCGTCGCGATCTCCGCGGCGCATGAGCTGGGCTACGCCATCTCAGCGTTCGACATCATTCCGAACCTCTTCTACCCCTATCTTCTGGCGGTGAGCTCATTCTTCTTCATCGCGATCGACAGCAAAAAGAAGGCGTGACTGATGGTTGACCATAATCCGCTTCAGTGCAAAAAGCTCTTTCTTTTCGACCTCGACGGCACGCTGTACTTGGGCGACCGGCTTTTTCCCGGCGTCCGCGAGCTGCTCTCTGCCATCCGCGCACGCGGCGGGCAGTACCGCTTTCTGACAAACAACTCCTCGCGCAGCGTAGCGGCCTACGTCAAAAAGCTCACACGCCTCGGCGTCGCGACGGAGGCGGCCGATTTTCTCACCTCGGTCGACGCGCTGATTCACTATCTCCGCGAGCACGGCGGAGAAGACCGACGCTATTACGTCTGCGGTACGGAGTCGATGAAGTCGCAGCTCCGCGCGGCGGGCTTCACCGTCGCAGAACGGCGTGAGGACGCGAACGCGCTCCTGATGGGCTTCGACACCGAGCTGACATTTCAAAAGCTGGAGGACGCCTGCATCCTGCTCGGTCAGGGCGTTCCCTACGTTGCGACCAATCCCGATTGGGTCTGCCCCACGGCCTACGGCTTCGTGCCCGATTGCGGCAGCGTGTGCGAAATGCTCTGGCGCGCGACTTCCCGCCGCCCCATCGTCATCGGCAAGCCCGAACCGCTGATGCCGCAGCTCGCAATGCTTGAGGCGAGCGTTTCCGCGCAGGAAACACTGCTCGTGGGCGACCGCATCTACACGGATATCGCCAGCGGCGCGAACGCGGGCATCGACACGCTGCTCGTCCTCTCTGGCGAGACGAAGGAAGAAGACCTCCCCACCGCTGACCCGCAGCCGACGTTCGTTCTGCCGGACGTCGCCGCACTGCTGAACATCTTAGAATCTTAAAAAGGAAGACCTATGGCAAACATCATCGAAATCCACGATTTTTCCGATCCCGCGCTCGACGTTTACGCGCGCCTGACTGAAAACCAACTGCTCAATCGCGCGGACCCCGACAACGCGCTCTTCGTCGCGGAAAGTCCGCTCGTCATCGGCCGTGCGCTTGATGCGGGCTGTGAGCCGGTGTCGTTTCTGATGGAGCGGCAGCATACTCAGGGCAAGGGGCGCGAAATTCTCGCCCGCTGCTGTCAAGATATTCCGGTTTACACCGCTGATGAATCCGTGCTGACACAGCTCACCGGCTTTCACCTGACGCGCGGCATGCTCTGCGCCATGCGGCGGCCGAAGCTCCCAAGCGTCGAGGACGTCTGCCGCGATGCGCGGCGCGTCGTCGTGCTCGAAAACGTGATGAATCCGACGAACATCGGCGCGATCTTCCGCTCCGCCGCCGCGCTCGGCATGGACGCGGTGCTGCTCACGACCGCGGGCAGCGATCCGCTCTATCGCCGCGCCTCGCGCGTCAGCATGGGAAATGTGTTCCTCATCCCGTGGACCTACCTGCCTGAAAGCGGCGACTGGACGCAGCTGCTGCGCGATCTCGGCTTCCGCACCGTCGCGATGGCACTGCGCAACGACTCCGTACGGCTCGACGATCCGCGCCTTGCCGCCGAAGAAAAGCTTGCCATCGTCATGGGCACGGAGGGTGACGGGCTCGCGTCCTCGACCATCGCGAGCTGCGACTACACGGTCAGGATCCCGATGTACCACGGCGTCGACTCGCTCAATGTCGCCGCAGCGAGCGCCGTGGCGTTCTATGAACTGGGACTTCCCCCGCTGAACGAAAAGGAGGACTGACATGCTGAACAATACCGGCTTCGACCTCTGGGCCGACGGCTATGACAAGAGCGTCGGCCTCTCCGACGAGAACGACCGCTATCCCTTTGCGGGTTACCGCGCCATGATGAATGCGCTCTATCAGCGCGTGCTCGCGCAGAGCGGGCGTGATGTGCTGGACATTGGCTTCGGCACAGGCATACTGACCTCGCGGCTCTACGAGCAGGGCTGCCGCATCTATGGGCAGGACTTTTCCGCGCGCATGATCGAACTGGCGCAGGCCAAAATGCCGGACGCCAAGCTCTATCAGGGCGATTTTTCCAAAGGCCTTGTGCCCGAGCTTCGTGCGCAGCAGTACGACGCCATCGTCGCGACCTACTCGCTCCACCACCTGACGGACACGCAGAAAATTGACTTTCTTCGCGCGCTTCTGCCGCTTTTGAAGCAGGACGGCTGTCTTTTCATCGGCGACGTCGCCTTCCGCACGCGCGAAGAGCTTGAAGCGTGTCGAACTGCGGCAGGCAGTGAGTGGGACGAGGATGAAATTTACTTCGTCTATGACGAGCTCCGCCCTCACTTCCCCGCGCTGACGTTTGAATCCTTCTCCCACTGCACCGCGCTTTTGACGCTGCGCCGCTGATTCCCCGGGAAATACGATAAAAAGCCTCTGTATGGTCAACCCATACAGAGGCTTTTCTGTGAAGCATTATTCCTTTTCAGTCGTTCAAATGGTCGAGGATCGCCGCGATCAGCTGCTCCTTGCCCGTGCCCTTTTCGGCAGAGAACGGAATGACGAGCTCATCGTCGCGCAAACTCAGCGTCTCGCGAATTTGGGCAAGATTCGGCTCGATCTCGCGCGCTTTGAGCTTGTCGAGCTTGTTCGCCACGATCACGACGGGACAGCCCGTCTGCACGAAGTAGTCGTGCATCGTCACGTCGTCCGCCGTCGGCTTGTGCCGCGCGTCGACGATCTGCACGCCGAGGTGGATGAGCCCCGCAGACTGGAAATAGTTTTCCATCAGCTTGCCCCAGCGGTCGCGCTCGGTCTTGGAGACCTTGGCGTAGCCGTAGCCCGGCAGGTCGACGAGGTAGAGCTTACCGTCGATCTTAAAGTAGTTGATCTGCGAGGTCTTGCCCGGGGACGCGCCCACGCGGGCAAAGTTCTTGCGGTTGACGAGCCGGTTGATGACGGACGATTTGCCGACGTTCGACCGCCCCGCAAACGCGAGCTGCGGCATCCCGTCGCGCACGAACTGCTTTTCCGACGCCGCCGAGAGGATGAATTCGACCTTGTTGAAGTTGATCGCCATGGTTTTCGTTTCCTTTCAGCTCATTTCGCCCGCACGCAGCGCGCTGTGCGCGCTCTCCTGCACGGGAGGAAGATAGCTCTCGTGCGCGGCAGCGGTGCATTTTTCGGGCAGCACCAGCGCTTCGGCAAAGACGGCGTCCACCGTCTCGACCGGTACAAAGCGCAGCTTTTCGCGCACCAGCGGGTCGATCTCGTCGAGGTCCTTTTCATTCTCCTTCGGGAGAATGACCGTATGTACGCCCGCGCGCAGCGCGCCCATTGTCTTTTCGCGCAAGCCCCCGATGGCGAGCACACGGCCGCGCAGCGTGATCTCGCCCGTCATGGCGACATCGCGGTGTACCGCCTGCCCCGTCAGCGCGGAGAGCACCGCTGTCGCGATGGCGATACCGGCGCTGGGTCCGTCCTTGGGGATGGCCCCCTCAGGGAAGTGGATATGGATGTCCTTCGTCTTGTAGAAGTCCGGCGCGATGCCGAGCTCCTGCGCCCGCTGGCGCAGGCACGAGAGTGCCGCACGGCAGCTCTCCTGCATCACGTCGCCCAGGTTGCCCGTGAGCTCGACCTTGCCGCTGCCATCCATCACGCCGACCTCGACGGGCAGAATTTCGCCGCCCACCTCGGTCCACGCAAGGCCGTTCACCACGCCGACAAGGTCCTTTTCGGGAATCTTCTCCTGTGCAGCACGCGGCGCACCGAGGAAGTCCTTGATGTTCTTCTCTGTCACGGTGACTCGCTTTACATCGCTTGTAGCAAGCTGCATTGCCGCCTTGCGGCAGATCTTGCCGAGCTGACGCTCAAGCGAGCGCACGCCGCTCTCGCGCGTGTAGAGCGCGATGGCCGCGCGGATGGCGCTCTCGTCCACGCGCAGGCTCGAGGCCGTCAGCCCGTGGGCCTGACGCTCCTTGGGCAGCAGGTGCCGCTGCGCGATCTGCACCTTCTCCTCGTCCGTGTAGCTGGGGATTTCAATGATCTCCATGCGGTCGAGCAGCGGGCGCGGAATGGTGTCGAGCGTGTTGGCCGTCATGATGAACATCACGCGGCTCAGATCGACGGGAATTTCAAGATAGTGGTCGCGGAAGGCGTAGTTCTGCTCGCTGTCGAGCACTTCTAAAAGCGCCGACGCGGGGTCGCCGCGCCCGTCGCTTCCCATCTTGTCGACCTCGTCGAGCACGAGCAGCAGATTCATCGAGCCGCTGCGGGAGATGGCCTCGATGATGCGGCCGGGCATCGCGCCGATGTAGGTCTTGCGGTGGCCGCGGATATCCGCCTCGTCACGCACGCCGCCGAGCGACAGCCGCGCGACCTTGCGGTTCATCGCCTTGGCGACCGACAGCGCGATCGACGTCTTGCCGACGCCCGGAGGGCCGACGAGACATAAAATCTGCCCCTTCGCCTCGGGGTTGAGCTGGCGCACGGCGATGAACTCTAAAATGCGCTCCTTGACCTTCTGCAAGCCGTAGTGGTCGCGGTCAAGAATCTTGCGCGCGGCGTCTACGCTGGCGCGCTCCTTCGTCTCCTCGCCCCAGGGCATTTCCATGCAGGTGTCGAGATAGTTGCGCAGCACACTCGCCTCGGCGCTGCCGAACGGCTGCTTGGCGAGCTTGTCCACATCTTTCAGCAGCTTGCGCTCCACTTCTTCGCTCAGGTGCGCCTTGCTGATCTTCTCGCGGTACTCGTCGAGTTCTTCGTCCTCCCCGCCCTCACCGATCTCGTTCTGTAAGACCTTGATCTGCTCGCGCAGGACAAAATCCTTCTGAATTTTTCCGACGCGGGAGCGGACCTTGCTTTCAATGTCCTGCTCCATGGCGGTAACTTCGATCTCGCGGCGCAGAATCTCGTTCATGCGCTGCAATCTCGGCAGCGGGCGCAGCTCGTCGAGGATATCCTGTTTGTCCTGATAGCGCAGGTTGAGCTGCTGGGCGATAAAGTCAGCGAGATAGCCAGGATCGTTCGTCGATAAAATGGCGGCGTAGACATCGTCCGGCAATTTCTGCGCGAGCTCGGCATATTCCGTCACGCTGGCGTAGGTCTGGCGCAGCATCGCTTCCGTCCGCTTGCTATGGCACGAGGTGGCCGGCTCGTCGATGAGCTCGACCTGCGCCTGCAAAAACGGCTCGCGCTGCCACAGCCGCTTGAGGCGGGCGCGGCACGCGCCCTCCATCATCACGCGCAGCACGCGGTCAGACACGCGCAAGATCTGCGTCACGCGCGCGACCGTGCCGATCTCGTACAGGTCTTTTTCCTCCGGCTGCTCCACGCCGATCTCACGCTGGGTGACGAGAAAAATCTCCTCCCCGTTTTCCATGGCGCGCTCAAGCGCGTGCACGGAGATCGGACGCTCGAGGTCAAAGCTCGTGTTCATGCGAGGGAACACATTGAGTCCACGCATGGCGATGACCGGAAGATTTTTTGTTACAGGTTCCATGGGGTTTCTCCTTATGAAGCGGAGTCTGCCGGCAGCGACGGCTGCGGCGCCTCCCCTTCTTTCTCTGTGCGGTGGGAAATTTTCGGCTGTTCCGTCCCCTCCACGCAGCCCGGCGTGATGGTCACGCGGTCGATCGTGCGGTCGGACGGGATGTCGTACATCACGTTCATCAGCAGACCCTCCATTACCGCGCGCAGGCCGCGCGCGCCGATCTTGCGCTCAATGGCCTTGTCGGCAATCGCTTCGAGCGCCTTGGGCTCGAACGTGAGCTCAGCGTCGTCGTAAGAAAACAGCTTTTGATACTGCTTGACGAGCGCGTTTTTCGGCTGGGTCAGGATCTTGACAAGGTCGTCGCGCGTCAGCGCGTCGAGCGCCGTGATGACCGGCAGTCTGCCGACCAGCTCGGGGATGATGCCGAACTTCAAGATATCGTGCGGCTGCACCTCGCGTAAAATCTTGCTTTCATCCACGTCGTTTTTGCTCTTGAGCTCCGCGCCGAAGCCCATCGACTTGCGGTCGAGACGGCTCTCGATGATCTTCTCGATGCCCTCGAACGCACCGCCGCAGATGAAGAGGATGTTGTGCGTGTCGATCTGGATGAACTCCTGATGCGGGTGCTTGCGGCCGCCCTGCGGCGGGACGTTCGCGACCGTGCCCTCGACGATTTTCAGCAATGCCTGCTGCACGCCCTCGCCGGAGACGTCGCGCGTGATGGAGGTGTTCTCGCTCTTGCGGGCGATCTTGTCGATCTCGTCGACATAGATGATGCCGCGCTCGGCGAGCTCCACGTCGTAATCCGCCGCCTGAAGCAAGCGGAGCAGAATGTTTTCCACATCGTCGCCGACGTAGCCCGCCTCGGTGAGGGTCGTCGCGTCCGCGATGGCGAACGGCACCTTCAGAATGCGGGCGAGCGTCTGGGCAAAGAGCGTCTTGCCGCTGCCAGTGGGGCCGAGGAGCAGGATGTTGCTCTTTTGCAGCTCCACCTCGTCGTCGCCGCCGAAGAAGATGCGTTTATAGTGGTTGTAGACGGACACGGACAGCGCGACCTTGGCCGCCTCCTGCCCGATGATATACTGGTCGAGCACCTCGCGAATTTCGCGCGGCGTGGGGATGGAGTCGGGCGCTTCCAGCTCGTCGTGCGGCTCATAGCCGTCCTCCAGCACGTCCATGCACAGGCGGACGCACTCATCGCAGATGCGCACGCCAGGCCCCTGGATCATGCGGTGCACTTCGTGCTCGCTCTTGCCGCAGAACGAGCAGCGAAGCTCTTTTTTCCTATCTTCACTCATAAGTCAAACTGTCCTTATCTCTTGTAAATGACCTTGTCCACAAGGCCGTAGGCCTGCGCCTCATCCGCCGTCATCCAGTGGTCGCGCTCGGAGTCGAGCTTGACCTGCTCAGGCGTCTTGCCGGTGTTCTCGGCCAGGATCTTATTCAAGCGCTGCTTGATGCGCAGGAAGTGCTCCACGTCGCTCTCCATATCCGTGACCTTGCCCTGCGTACCGGCGGAGGGCTGGTGGATCATAATCTCCGCGTTCGGCAGCGCAATGCGCTTGCCCTTGGCGCCGGACGAGAGCAGGAACGCGCCCATGCTGGCGGCGAGGCCGACGCAGATGGTGGACACGTCGCACTTGATATACTGCATCGTGTCGTAGATCGCCATGCCGGCCGTCACACTGCCGCCGGGGGAGTTGATATAGAGCTGGATGTCCTTGTCGGGGTCCTTGGCCTCGAGGAATAAAAGCTGCGAAACGATCAGGCTCGCGGTCGCATCGTTGACCTCTTCGCCGAGGAAAATGATGCGGTCTTCCAGAAGGCGGGAGAAAATATCGTAAGAGCGCTCGCCGCGGTTGGTCTGTTCAATGACGTAAGGGACTAAACTCATCTTGGTAACCTCCTTGTTCATACCCTGTTCAAAAAATTGGTATGTACACAATCAACCACAAATGGCAGGCATTTGTGGTTGATCGTCGTTTCTATCTATTATGGCCGCTTTGCCGATTATTCAGCCTTTTCTTCTTCCTTCTTGGCGGACTTTTTGGCAGCGGTCTTCTTGGCGGGCTTTTCCTCGCCTTCAGCGGCTTCGCCCTCGGCTTCCTTCTTGGGAGCCTTCTTCTTTTCGATCTTCGCGCTGTCCACGACGACGCTGATGGCCTTGTCGCGGATGATCTGCGTGCGGACGGACATGGCGTCAAGATACTTCTTGAGCTCGTTGACGTCCATGCTGTACTTCTCAGCAAGGTCGTTGTACTGCTTTTCGACCTCCTCGTCGGTGGCCTCGAGCTTCTCTTCCTTGATGATGGCGTTCACGGCGAGGTCCATGCGCACCTGACGGGTCGCGGGCTCCTTGCCCTCCTCCAGGAACTTGGCTTCATCCATGTTGGTCATCTTGCAGTACTGGTCATAGGGGATGCCCTGGGACTGTAAGCGCTGCTTGAACTCCTCGAGGAAGCGGGCGCACTGCTCATCGATGAGCGCATTGGGGATGTCGCACTCGATGTTCGCGGCGACCTTCTCCATCAGCTCGTTCTCGACGGCATACTTGGCGGACTGCTCGCGCTGCTCGGTGATCTCGCGCTTGATGCTGTCCTTGAGCTCCTTGAGCGTGTCGTACTCGGACACGTCCTTGGCGAAGTCGTCATCAAGCTTGGGAAGCTCCTTGCACTTGATCTCCTTGGCCTTGACGTGGAAGACGACCTTCTTGCCGGCGAGGTCCTTGTGATAATCCTCGGGGAAGGTGATGTCGAGATCCTTCTCTTCGCCGGCCTTCATGCCGATAACCTGATCCTCAAAGCCGGGGACGAAGCTGCCGGAGCCGAGCTCGAGCTCGTAATTCTCGCCCTTACCGCCCTCGAACGCTTCGCCGTTGTCGAAGCCCTCGAAGTCGATGACGGCGATGTCGCCCTTCTTGGCCTTGCGGTCGACGGAGACGAGGCGGGCGTTGCGCTCGGCCATCTCATTGAGGCGCTCCTTGACATCGTCGGCGCTGACCTTGATCTCTTCCTTCTCAGCCGTCAGGCCCTTGTACTCGCCGAGCTTGACCTCGGGATACACAGCAACGGTCGCCTTGAAGGTGAAGCCGTTCTCGTCGATCTTGTCGTCCACGATCTCGATCTCGGGATAGCCGACAACATCGAGGCCGCTCTGGCCGATGGCCTGCGTATATGCCTCGGGCAGGGCGATGTCAACGGCATCGCTGTAGAAAACGCCCGCGCCGTAGAGCTTTTCGATCATCTTGCGGGGGGCCTTGCCGGGGCGGAAGCCGGGAATGCTGAGCTTGCCGCGGGCCTTGGCGTAGGCCTTGGCAACGGCGGCTTCAAATTCCTCCGCGCCGACCTCGACGGTCACCGCGACTCTGCTCTTTTCCAGCTTTTCAACATTTTTGACAGTCATGATTTCTTTTTCCTCCGTTTAACATCAGATAATGATGCTTTTGCAAAGTGGAATTATACCATAGCTTCCTCGGAATTTCCACCCTTTTTTGCATCAATTTATGTCTTAATTGCAAATTTTTACAGGCTGAAAGGCGACATAATCCGCCGCGATCAGCGCATATTCGGTTTTTTCGCGCATCCCCTCGAACGCGCGGCGGTGCGTGTAGCCGTGCAGATGCCCGTAATAACAGCGCTCGACCTCGTACTTATCGAGAAGCTCGAGCATCTCGGGACACTTGTAGCCCTGATAGATGGGCGGATAGTGCAGAAAGCAGTAGATGGGCTTCCCCTCCGCCGCCTTGAGCGACACTTCAAGCCGCAGCGCCTCGCGTGCGAGCATCTTGCCCGTGTGCGTGCCCGCGGCGTCCTCTTCATAAAACCAGCCGCGCGTGCCGCAGATGGCGTGGCCTCCGTAGAAAAAGGCGTTGTTGTAGAGGATATCGAGCGTTGTGATGTCGTGCTCGGCAAAAAACTTTTTCATCTTCGACGCCGTACCCCACCAGTAGTCGTGGTTGCCCTTTAAGAGGATCTTCCTCCCCGGCAGCGCGTCAATAAACTGAAAATCCGGCAGCGACTGCTCGAGCGACATGCCCCACGAGATATCCCCCGCGATGACGATGACGTCGTCATCGTTGAGCTTCGAGAAATTTTCCCGAATGCGCTCGACATAGTTTGCCCACTTGGGGCCGAACACGTCCATGGGCTTGTTCGTGCCGAGCGATAAGTGCAGGTCGCCGATCGCGTATAATGCCATCGCGTGCCTCCCTTCCAAAGTCAGATCAAAATGCGTTTGCGATGTAGCGGATGCGCGTTTTGCCCGCGCTGCGGTGCACATCGGTGTAGACCTCCGCCACGTCGAAGCGGGCGGGCACATCCAGCTCGCGCTCGCTCAAGTACGAAAGCGCCGCGGCACGCAGCTTTTCCTGCTTTTTCACCGTGACGTACTCGCGCGGCGCACCGTACTGCAAATTTGTGCGCAGCTTCACCTCGACGAACATCAGCACGCCGTCCTTCTCGGCGATGAGGTCGATCTCGCCGAAGCGGCAGCGCCACTCTCGTTCCACGATGCGGCAGCCGCGCTCGCTCAGATACTTTTCGACCAGCGCCTCGCCCCAGTCGCCGTCCTGCTTCGTGCTCATCGCCGCGCCTCCCACTTTTTGAGGAACGTCATGCGGTGCACGGGGCTCGGGCCATACTGATCGAGCATCTGGTAGTGGAGCTTTGTGCCGTAGCCCTTGTGCCTGGCGAACTGATACTCGGGATACATCGGGTCGAGCACTTCGACCACATAATGGTCACGGCTGACCTTTGCCAGCACGCTCGCCGCGGCGATGGATAAGCTCGCGCCGTCCCCGCCGACGATGGTCTCGTGCGGCGTGGTGATCTCTGCCGACGCGCCGTGGTCGCGGTTGCCGTCGATGAGCGCATAGTCCGCTGGGATTTGCAGCGCATCGATGGCGAGCTGCATCGCCTTCATGCGTGCGCTCAAAATATCCGTTGCGTCGATCTCCTTCTCGTCGACGGACGCGATGGCGTAGGCGACGGCTTTTTCACAGATGACGGGAAACAGCGCCTCGCGCTTTTTCTCCGTCATCTTCTTGGAGTCATTCAGCCCCTCGATCTCACAGCCCTCCGGCAGGATGACGGCGGCGGCGTACACAGGGCCCATCAGCGGCCCCGCGCCCGCCTCGTCCACGCCGCAGACGGATGAAAAGCCCGCGGAGCGGGCTTTGTCCTCGTAGTGTAGGTTGACGCTCATGTGCGCTCGCCCTCCGGCGGGAATTCGAGCGTAAAGCGGCCGAGCTTGCCGCCGCGGAACTCGTCGAGCAGGATACGGCTCATGCGCTCGGTGTCGACCTCGCCGCCGGAGATCAGAAAGCCGCGCTTGCGCCCCGCCTTTTCGAGCAGTGCATAGCCGTCGTCCTCTTCCGAAACGGTGAGCTTGTAGCGCTCCTCGATGGCCTTGGGATAATTTTTGCCGAGGTAATCCATCAGGCGCATGGCGAGCTCTTCGATGTCGACGACCTCGTCGCGGATCGCGCCGGTGAAGGCTAAACGCACACCGACGCTGCTGTCCTCAAATTTCGGCCACAGGATGCCCGGCGTATCAAGGAGCTCGAGCGTCTTGTCGACCGGCACCCACTGCTTCGTGCGCGTGACGCCGGGGCGGTCCTCCGCCTTGGCGCTCTTGCGGCCGGAGACCTTGTTGATAAACATCGACTTGCCAACGTTCGGGATGCCGAGTACCATCACGCGCAGCACGCGGCCGATCTGGCCCTTGGCCTCGTAAGAGGCGATCTTATCGTGCAGCAGCGTGCGCACGGCGGAAGAAAACTGCTTCACGCCCCCGCCCTGCTTCGCGTCCGTTTCGATGACGGCGCAGCCGAGCGAGCGGAAATACGCCGCCCACTTTTTCGTCATCTCAGGGTCGGCCTGATCGACGCGGTTCAAAACGATCAAACGGGGCTTGCCCGCCGTCAGTTCGTCCACATCGGGGTTGCGGCTGCTCATCGGGATGCGCGCGTCCAGAATTTCGCACACGGCGTCCACGTTGCCGAGCTCCGCCGTGATCATGCGGCGGGTCTTGGTCATGTGCCCCGGGAACCAGCTCAGAGAATCCAACTGCATTTGCTCGTCCCCCTTTACTGCAAAAGGCCGATGCGGCCAAACTCGCGCTGCTCGGTCAGATAGTCGCGTCCCGGGAAGACGAGGAACACCGCCTTGCCGATCAGAAGGCGCGTGTCCACCGTGCCGAGCGAGGAATCGCGGCTGTCGTTCGAATGGTTGCGGTTGTCACCCATGAGGAAGACTTCGCCCTCCGGCACGGTAAGCGGGAACACGGTGCCCTCTTCGCGATAGGTGTAGTCGTTGATGTAGTCCTCGTCCAGAAGCTCGCCGTCCACATAGACCTGACCCAAGTTAAAGTCGATGTCCACGGTCTGGCCCGCGGTGGCGATGACGCGCTTGACGATGGGCTTCGAGTCAAAGGTCTCCTTGCGCGCGATGACGATATCGCCGACCTGATAGTCGCCGCAGAGCAGCGAGTTGACGACGAGAAGCCGGTCGCCGTCCTGCAGCGTCGGGATCATTGACGGGCCGGAAACGCCCATCAGCCGCACAAGAAACGTAAACACCAGCACAACGACCAGCAGCGCCGAGACGAGAGACGAGACCGTCTCATACACGTCGCGTCCGGGAATCTTTTCCACGATCTCCTCCTGCGGCTGCTCGCTGATTTCCATTTTCTGATCAAATTCGTCCATTTCGGTCTCCTAAACCCAGCGCCGCGCAGCGGTGGACTAACAGTCTCCCTCTGCGGCAAAATGCGTCTGATTTTCTAATGTATTATTGTAGCACGCTTTTTGAAAAAGGCAACAAAAAAAGCATGGCGGAAACGCCATGCTTTTTTGTTCTCAAAGAATCTGCCTTACAGCTTCTCGCGGATCTTGGCAGCCTTACCGACGCGGCCGCGCAGGTAATACAGCTTGGCGCGGCGAACATAACCGCTGCGCACGGTCTCGACCTTCTCGATGAGGGGGGAGTGGATGGGGAACACCTTCTCGACGCCGACGCCGTAGGCAAGACGACGAACGGTGAAGGTCTCCTCAAGACCGCCGTGCTTCTTCGCGATGACGATGCCCTCGAAGACCTGGATACGCTCGCGGGAGCCTTCCTTGATCTTGACATGAACGCGGACGGTGTCGCCGACGTTGATGACGGGCATTTCCTTTTTCAGCTGCTGGGATTCGAGCTCTTTGATGAGATCCATGGATATTTTCCTCCTATTTATAGGCGTTCTTGACCGCTTTTCTTCGGCGCTGTCGGGACTCTTTCACCCGCGCACGGCAGAGGACCGCCCTTTTCAAGCTATGGTAGCATATCACATCCCCAATGGGAATGCAAGCATTATTTGCAAAAACACGGCAGAAATCAGCGGAAAACGTTCATTTCCGCGTCGTAGACCTCTTTTCGGCGCACGCGAACAAAGTCCGGCGCGATCTCCGGCAGGTGCCGCGCGACCGCCGCGCCGATCAGCGCGGGGTTGAGGCCCGGGTCCTGCGCGGCGACGACCGCATCGGCGAGGATCACGCCCTCCCTCTCCGTCAGCGTGAGCGAGCGGATGAGCGGCGCAATGTTGAGCTCGGTCATGCCCTTGTGCTTCGTGCGCTTTTCGACAAAGATCTCCTCCTGCGTAAAAAACTCGCGGATGCGCTCGCACGCACCCTCGGGCACACCGTTGTCGTATTCCATTTCGAGCTGTGCGCGCAGGTTGACCATCTCGCGCACGGGGCGCGTCACGCTATAGCAGTCCAGCACGCGAAGGCCTGCGGGCATACCGGTGTTCAGCGCCTCGGCCACGCCCTCGCCGGTGCTCTCCTCCACGCTTTCAAAGTCGAGGATCTCGCAGTCGCTCGACTGCCCCACGGGCAGCGGCAGCACGATGGACAAAATGGGGTGCGGGTGGAAGCCGTTGGAGTGCTTGATAGAAAGACCCGCGCGCGGGAACACGCGCTGGAACGTGCGCATCACGTCAAGATGCGAAATGTAGGACGCCTGATGCTCCTTGACAAAAACCAGCCGCAATTTAGACATCGCATTTCCCTCCCACCAGGCAGTTTGCGCCGCAGGCGTTGCAGTGCGTGCGGCAATCCGGCGTCGTCACACCCTCATAGCTCAGCGCGTGCTCGCGCTTCAAATACCCCGGTGCAACGCCGCAGGAGATCATGCTCCACGGCAGAATTTCATCCTCGCTGCGGCGGCGGTTGGCGTAAAAGTGCGGGTCAAGACCGCACTCCTCAAAGGCCTCCATCCAGCGGTTCAGATCAAAATAGTCCTCCCACGCGCTGAGCGTTTCGCCCTTGCGCCACGCGGTCTCGATGACCTTGCCGAGCCGGCGGTCGCCGCAGGAGATGACCGCCTCCATAAAGCTCGTGGGCGAGGGGTGCCAGTTGTACGTGACGGACTTGGTGTTCATCGCCTCGCGCAGGAGCTTGACGCGGCGCTCGTACTCTTCAATGGGGATCTGCGGCTCCCACTGGAAGGCCGTATGCGGCTTTGGCACGAACCACGAGGTCGAAACCGTGATGCGCACACCGCGCGTCTTGTTGAGTGCGCTTTCGCGCCAGGCGTGCATGACATGGGCCGCGATGTCGGCAATGCCGAGCACGTCCTCGTCTGTCTCGGTCGGAAGGCCGAGCATAAAGTAGAGCTTGACCGCGCTGTATCCGCCCGCAAACGCGCGGCGGCAGGATTCGAGCAGATCTTCCTCCGTCAGATTCTTGTTGATGGCGTCGCGCAGTCTCTGCGTGCCCGCCTCGGGTGCAAAGGTAAGGCCGGTCTTTCTGCCCTTTTGCAAGCGCTCCATCAGCGCCATGGAGAAGTTGTCCGCGCGCAGCGACGGCAGCGCAAGCGTCACGTGCCGCTGGGCGCAGAAGTCCTCTAAGTCGTCGCACAACTCGACAAGGTGCGGGTAGTCGGACGTCGAGAGCGACGAGAGCGTCATATCCTGATAGCCCGAGTCCTCGACGGCTTCAACGGCGTAGCCGCGCAGCAGCTCCTCCGAGCGGTTGCGCACGGGACGGTAGACATACCCCGCCTGACAGAAGCGGCAGCCGCGGATGCAGCCGCGAAACAGTTCGAGCGACACACGGTCCTGCACGATCTCGGTCGAGGGAACGATGGTCTTGGTCGGATAGTAGGCCTTGTCCATGTCCCGCATGATGCGCTTTAGGACGACCTTGGGCGCACCCTCGTTTGCCGTAATGGACTTGACCGTGCCGTCGTCGTTGTAGACAACGTCGTAAAGGCTCGGCACATAGACGCCCGGGATCTGCGCGGCGCACACGAGAAACTCGTGCTTGCTCCAGCCCTCTCGCCGCGCCTGACGGTGCAGCTCGATGAGCTCGACATCCATCTCCTCGCCCTCGCCGATAAGAGCAAGATCGATAAAATCCGCGATGGGTTCGCAGTTGTACATCGCCGTGCCGCCCGCGACAACGAGCGGTGTGAGCGCCGTGCGTTCGCTCGCGTGCAGCGGCACGCCTGCTAAGTCCAGCATGTCGACCATCGCGGGGAACGCCATCTCATAGCCAATGGAAAAGGCGATGATGTCAAAATCCTTGATCGGGTCAAACGATTCGAGCGCGTAGAGCGGGATGTTCGCATTTCGCATCTCCTGCTCCATGTCGCCCCAGGGGGCGAAGCAGCGCTCGCACCACACACCCTCAATATTGTTCATCACACCGTACAGAATGCGCATGCCGAGGTTCGACATGCCGATCTCATACGTGTCGGGAAAGCAGAAGGCGACGCGCGTGTCGACCTTGCTCTTGTCCTTCATGATCGCGTTGAATTCCCCGCCGACATAGCGTGCGGGCTTCTGCACGCGGGGCAAAATGCGTTCCAATCTCTTATCCACAAAAGTTCTCCTCTGAAGTAAGCAAAAATATAAAAGCCGAAAATAGGCACAAACATCCATTTTCGGCTATTCTACACTTTTATTGCGCGACGCGCAAGTCTCAGTTCTTTGAGCGCGCTTAAAAGCAGTGCCAGTGCGGCAAAAATAACGAGCGCGCCGCCGCGCGTCTGCACATAGAGATACACTACCCCGCCCAGCAGCGCGAGTGAACAGAGAACGCCCGCAAGCGCCGCGACCACGTCGCCCACGAGCGGGCCAAACAATGCCGAGACCGCAAGATTCAGCGCGTGCGAGCCGTCGAGCGGCGGGATAGGCAGCAGGTTGAACGCGCAGAGCAGAATGTGCGCGCCAGCGAAGACGAAGCCCTCCACCCACACATGGTGCAGCGAAAACCACGCCGTCAGAACGCCGCAGACGAGGTTCATGCCGCAGCCCGCGAGCGTGACGACAAGCTCACGCCCGTAAGAGAGCCTTTGCGCTCCGCGCGCGTGCAGCACCGCGCCAAACGCGCTGAGACGCAGCCCCTCGATGGGCACGTGGAATGCCCGCAGCGCCAGAAGATGCCCGCACTCGTGCAGCGCGGCGGCCAGCAAAATCGAGAGCACGATCGTCAGCGGACTCACTATCGCTGCGAGCAGAATAAGCAGCCAGAAGCTCCACGAAACGTGGAGCCCGCGCTCAGGGAACCACATAGTAAACGGGGTTCAGATACTCTTCCCCGTCGTGCACCTCAAAGTGGAGGTGCGAGCCCGTGGCGTTGCCGGTCGAGCCAACTTTAGCGATCGCATCGCCCTTTTTGACACTCTGTCCCGCGCTCGCGGTGATGGCGCTACAATGGGCGTAGAGCGTTGAAAATCCGCCCTCGTGGTTGACCGTCACATAGTTGCCGAGGATATTGCTCTCCCCCACCGTGCCGACGGTGCCGTCGGCAAAGCAGGCGACGGAGACGCCCTCCTCGCCCGCGATGTCCATGCCGTAATGGAAGCACTCGCCCGCGCCGTTCGGGTCGTCGCGCCAGCCGAACGGCGATGTCACCGTGCCGGACAGCGGCGTCGTGTACGAAAATCCTAAAATGCGCTGCTCGCCCACGGCGAGTGCGGGCAGCTCCCGCGCGCTCGTGAGGTCGGAGACGTCCTGCTCCGAGACCGTCATGCCGATCAGATTGCCCGAGACCTCCTGCGCCTTGCTCTCGCCGCCAAACACCGCGACATAGGCCTCCGACAGCGAATCGCCCCAGTCCTGCTCGCCGGATGCCGCACGCCCGACCGCGGAAAACGCCGAGATGAAGTCCGCGTCGCGCACCAGCCACTGCCCCAGCGTCCCGCGCAGCGCGCTTAAGTTCCCCGGCATCAGCAGCTTGAGGCCAATGAGCGCCACAAACAGCGCCCCGCAGACGATGAGCTGCACCCAAAGCCGCGGCACTCCCATTTCCTTGCCGCGAGACACGCGCGATGTGCGCGTTCGCGGCGCAACGCGCTTCCCGCTCCCGCTGTATGTTGTCCACTGCCGCCGCTTCTTCATGCCGCCCGCCTCCCGTCCATTTCTGCCATAGCCTATGTGGACGAGGAGAAAAAAATACCTCCGCCATGTAGCGGAGGTACTTGAGGCCATTTTATTCTTCCATTCTATATGCCGCGTAGACGTTTCTTCTTGTAAAGTCAGTTGCCTTGTCGAACATGGCGTCCGGCAGTTTTGTGACAGCGTCCTCGGCCTTGGCGCTCGCACCGATGAGACCGTTTTCGCGGCAGTAGGACATTGCGCCGTCGTAGGGGCCGGCCTTGCCGGTCTTTCGCAGCTGGGCGACACGGCGGGAGAGGGCCTCGTCGCGCGGCACGAGCAGCATCGCGAGCTCGCCGACGGTCATTTTATCGTCGAGGCGCAGCTTGTTGTCCGTGAAGACGATGGCTCGCGTCTTTGCAAGCGCGACGAGCTTTTCAAACAGCGGATCGTCGCGCCCGACATCCGTAAACGGGCTCTCCTCCATCAGCTCGCCCACGCTGACAACGCGGTAGCCGTACTCCTTAAGAAGCGCGAGCTGCTTGCCCAGCGCGAACGCGACCGGCGTGCGCTTGGCCATGTTGTAGCCGTCCTTCTGGAAGATGATCTGTCCGCAGAAGAAGTCCGGGTCCTTTTCGAGCGCCTTGCGCATCGGCTCGACCATCGCGTTGATCTCCGCCTGAAGCGCCGCCTCAGGGTCCTCATGCGTCGAGGGCAGCCAGCCCGCGCCATCGAACGACGCGGCCATATACTGGTACCCCATGCGCTCGTAGACGTCGTAGCTCGTAAAGCCGCCCGCCATCTTGTCGACATAGTGCGGCGGGCGCGCGAGCGTGAGCGTATAGCCGTAGCGCTCACGCATCAGCGTGTCGAGGCGCGTCAGGTCCGCGACCGCGGCGTCAAAGCCAGGCAGGTACTCGCGCGCGCCGTAGACAAACGGCTTTTTGCCGAAGATGATGTGGCGGTAGCCGTGGTTTGTGATCTGATGGCCCTCGTCGACCATGCGGCGGATCAGGCGGTCGTTGTGCACGGCTCCGCCTTTGTCGTCGCAGTGGATATCGGGGTAGTGGTCGAATTTGACGCCGCCCCACGCCGCGCTGCCGAGCTTGCCCGCCTCGTCGGGGTAGTTCTCGCTCGTGTCGCCGATGACGTCGAAGCTGCCCTTTGCGCCATACTGCGCGAGCGTGTCGAGCAGCACATCCGTCAGCGTTTTGCCCTCAAATCGGTCGGGCGATGCGGGAAGACCCATCGGGCCGTCGTCGAACGTCATCGCGCAGATGCGCTCGCCCGTCTTCACGCGCTCGATGCGGCGCGTGTAGCCGACGTAGTGCTTTTCCGCGGGCGTGATGATCTTCTTGACGATCTTCTTTCCCTTTTTGCCGAGTTTAACGATCCATGACATGCCATCCATCCTCCCTGGTGGTAAAGTCCTGCAAGGCGCATTTTACTGTAAAGAGCATTCCATTTACTCGTCTTTTTACGCCTGCGTTTGTCTTCTCTCTTTTGGTCTTCTGGCTTCTCGCTACGCACATTGCGCGGCCACGGCGGCCTTCGACCTGCTTCGCGCCCCGCAGGAGCGCTGCCTTGACGGCGGAAAGCGACAGCTCGTCCGCTTCCAGCACCGTCACGCCGCCGCCGACCTCTTCTGGCACATGTGCGTCGCTGCCCGCAGTGACGGGCTTTTTCCATTTTTGCGCCAGCTCGCGCGCCATGGCGTTGGCGTTCTTGTTCTTGCGGTCGGCACGGCTGTTCCAGATCTCGACGCCGTCAAGCCGGCTCATCACATCGTCGAGCCGGTTCGCGTCTGTGCTGTGCTCAAAGGGATGCGCGATGACCGCCAGCCCGCCCTGTGCGTGAATGGCCGTGACCGACTCGGAAAACTTCCTCGTTTCGATGGGTTCTCTCACAAAGAGGCCCAGCAGATGCCCGCGCTCGGTCGAAACCTCGGTCGCGGGGATGACGAGAAAATCGTCGAATTCCGGAACCTCGTCCAGCACGCGGTCGTGGTCGCAGATGGCGACACCGTTCAGCCCGCGCTCGCGCGCAAGCGCAACGATCTCGCTCAGGCTCATGCAGCCGTCGAACGACCGCTCGGAATGAATGTGCAGATCGAGCCGCAGCTCCATGATCCTCTCCCCCTTCTCAGCGCTCAAACAGGCTCTTTTTAAGGTATGCGCGCATGACCTTGCCATCGCCCTTGGCGCTCAAGGCCTCTTTCGCCGTGAAGAAATCGCCGAGACCGCGCAGGCCCTCCTTGACGCGGCCCGCCTTCAGATAGCTCAGTGCAGCGACCGTGTCGTTGAGGAAAAAGCGCATTTTTACACCCGTCCGGTAGTCCTTCGCCGTGTAGGTGACTTGCCCGCCCTGCGCGGCCTGCGCGTAGTGCGCGACGATGGGACTCTGCGCCGCCTCCGTCATCGGGAAACTGCCCCACACGCGGGGATTGACCTCTAAAATGCAGTCGCCCTTAAATTCAACCATCGCAAGGCCTGTAAAGTGAAACGACTTGAGCAGTTCGTAAGCCTCGTCGATCATCTTTTCATCATAAAAGCTCTCGCAGCAGGTCGACGGCCCACCTGTGATCGGATACTCGCGCACGCGGCGGTGGCACAGCGCGCCGAGCAGCTCGCTCTCGCGGCCGAGCAGCAGGCTCACGCCCGCGCCCGCGCCCGTGATCTTCTGCTGCACGATGGGGCACGGGTCGTAGCGCTGCATCTTTTCCATGATGGCATCGAATTCCGCCTCGTTGTTCGCCACGGCGTAGCGGTCGGCAGCCTTGAGACCGAACTTTTCTCCGCAGTGCGGCTTGACGACGACGGGATAGCTCTCCGGCGTGCCGTCGTACTCGCGCGGCACAGGAATGCCAAGCTCCAGCGCGCGCTGATGCACACTCTCCTTGTCGTTGAGCGCGTCGAGCGTCTCCTTCGGCGCGATGAGGAAGTTCGCCAGCGCGGCAAACTCCTCCCGACGGGCGGCGACGGTGTTGAGCGTCACCGCGCCGACGCAAAATAGCACCGGATGCTCATACTCTTTGAGTACGCTCAGCAGCTTTTCGGCGTAATCCGCATCCGCGCACGCGCCGTCGATCCAGCGGAAATCATCGCAGGACTTCGACACCGACACTGCGGGTGCGCTCTTGACGTCCGCCCTTGTCTGCGTCACAACCACGCGGTAGCCCGCGCGGTGCAGCGCGCGCACCGCCGCGATGGACGAGCGGTATTTTCCGTCCGTCACAAGCGCTGTTTTCATCTTATCATCACCGCCGTTTTTCTTTTGATCTGCCTGCCATGATACCAAACTCCCCCGCAAATTGCAAGAGCGCGCGATCCATCGCCTGTATTTCATAAAATACAGTTTATCATTGAAAAAAGCGATGAAACGCCTTGCTTTTTTCGTCCTCTCATATTATTCTTTTCAAAGTAGAACGACATTCCGGAGGAAACCCGTCTTATGAACGATATCAGCCTCAAGCAGCTTGAAATTTTTGTCGCCGTTGTGGAATACGGCGGCTTCACCCGTGCGGCGGAGGAGCTGTTCTTCAACCAGTCCACCGTGAGCGCGCACATTTCGCTTTTGGAGCAGGCGCTCGGCAAGGAGCTGTTCGTGCGCTCCAACCGCCGCCATGTTCGCTTGACGAAGGAGGGCGAACAGGTCTACCCCATCGCAAGGCGCATTCTGAATGACTGCGCCGCGCTGCGCACGCTGTTTTCCGACGCGGACAGCGCCCCCGTGGTCGCGCTCGGCGCGTCCACCGTGCCGGGGCAGTATCTGGTGCCGGGCTACCTCGCTGCGTTTTTGAAGCGCGAGCCGGAGTTCCGCTACTCTCTGCGCCGCGGCGACAGCGAGCAGGTGCACCGGATGCTTAAATCCGGCCAGATCGCCGTCGGCTTTGTCGGCGCAGTCAGCGCACCCGAAAATCTCGACTACTTCCCCCTCTACGACGACAGGCTCGTGATCGCCGCGCCGAACAACGAGCACTACCGCGCGTTCAGAGAGCGCGGCGTCTACGGCCGCGAGCTGCTGCTCGAAGAGCCGTTCGTCTCGCGCGAAGAGGGCTCTGGCACGGACACGAGCCTGCAAAACTATCTGCGCACGGTCGGCCTCTCCCACGATATGCTGCATGTCGTGGCGCGCGTGGACGATCCCGAGGCCATCAAGCAGATGGTCTCCGGCGGCGTGGGCGTTGCCGTGCTCTCGGCGCTCGCCGTGGAGCAGGAGGTCCAAAACGGCACGCTGCTCGCCTTCGAGATGGACAAAAGCGCGCTCAAGCGCACGATCTATCTCATCACGCTCAAATCGCAGCAGCTCTCCCGCATGGAGCAAAAGCTCGTCGACTTTTTGAAAAGCCCGCACCGCAGGAAGCGCGCCGAAGCCCAGAACTAAGTCAAAAAAAGGCACGGCAAAAGCCGTGCCTTTCATTTTGTCTTTTACTTCTTCAAAAAGCCGAACAGGCCGTGCTTTTCATACGGCTTGCTCGTCATGGAGACGAAGTCGTAGCCGGTCTTGGTGATGGCCTCGCGCAGCTTCGCCTCGTCGATGGGCTCTTCGCTGATGATGTCCGCTTCGCCCTTGGAGTGGGAGGCAGAGACTTTCTTCACGGAGAACGCGTTGCGGATGGCGTCGTTGATGTGCGATTCGCACATGCCGCACATCATGCCGTCGATCTTCACTTTGGTTTCGTACATGTTAAGATCATTTCCTTTCATACGGCGCAGGAGACGCGGGTGGATAAGTCCCGCGTCTCCTGTGCTATTTAATGCTGCTTACTGTGACAAGTGCCGTGCATAGCGCAGTGTGCACAGTTACAGCCACAGGAGTTTCTTCCCCTCTTTCTCTGCCGGATAAGATAGGTGGAGATAGCAATGATTATGGCAAGCAGGATAGCAGAGACGACGATCGTCGACAGGTTTGCGGTAACCCAGTTCAACACGGAAATCACTCCTTTCGCAGGGTATCGGGGTTAAGGGATCAGTGCTTGTCGCTCAGCTTGGTAGCTTCCTTATAGGGCTTGAAGAGCATGTAGATGATCAGGGCGAGCGCCGCGATGGCCGCGATCAGTCCGATGACGTTCAGGCTGCCGGTGAAGGCGTTGCCGAACTGGTTGATCATCAGGGCAATGAGGTAAGCAAAGCCGCACTGATAGCCGATGGCGAACCATGTCCACTTCGCGTTGTTCATCTCGCGCTTGATCGCGCCGATGGCCGCGAAGCACGGAGCGCACAGCAGGTTGAACACCAGGAAGGAATAACCGGTGATGCCGGTGAAGGCCGCCGCGATATTCTGGTAAACGGTCAGCTCACCGCCGCCGTAGAGGATGCCGAGCGTACCGACGATGTTCTCCTTGGCGACAAGGCCAGTGATGGAGGCGACGGTCGCCTGCCAGTTACCCCAGCCGAGCGGGATGAAGATCCAAGCGATCAGGTTGCCGATCTTGGCAAGGATAGAGGAGTCGATCTGATCCTCAGAGAGCATCTGGAACGTGCCGTCGACCCAGCCAAAGTAGGTGGTGAACCACACGAAGATAGTGGAAAGCAGGATGATGGTACCGGCCTTTTTGATGAACGACCAGCCGCGCTCCCACATGCTGCGCAGCACGTTGCCGAGGGTCGGCCAGTGGTAGGCAGGCAGCTCCATGACGAACGGAGCGGGATCACCGGAGAACATCTTGGTCTTCTTCAGCATGATACCGGAGATGATGATGGCTGCCATACCGATGAAGTAAGCGGAGGTGGAGACCCAGGCACTGCCGCCGAAGAGGGCGCCGGCGATCATGCCGATGAACGGAACCTTGGCGCCGCAGGGGATGAACGTGGTGGTCATGATCGTCATACGGCGGTCACGCTCGTTTTCGATGGTACGGGAGGCCATGATGCCCGGAACGCCGCAGCCCACACCGATGAGCATGGGGATGAAGGACTTACCGGAAAGGCCGAACTTGCGGAAGATACGGTCGAGCACGAAGGCGATACGGGCCATGTAGCCGCAGGCCTCGAGGAAGGCGAGCATCAGGAACAGGACGAGCATCTGAGGCACGAAGCCGAGCACCGCGCCGACACCGGCGACGATACCGTCGAGGATCAGGCCGTTGAGCCAGTCAGCCGTACCGGCGGCGTCAAGCGCATCGCCGATCAGAACGGGCACGCCCGGGACCCATACGCCATAGTCTGCCGGGTCGGGCTCGTCAAAGCCATTCTCTTCGAAGTAGCTGACAGCACCCACATAGGTCATGCCGACGGTGGAATCTTCGTCCGCATCATCGGGGATGGCGTCATAGTAGGCGGTCATTTCGTTGATGGCGAGCGTCTCTTCATCTTCCACGTCAACGGTGGCGGTGTCTTCGGTGGGCTGGAATGCCTTGAGCTCTTCGAGCGCCGCGTCGGTGTCAAGCTCTTCGTCGCCCGTGTCGATGCCCGCGAAAGCGTTGACAGCCTCGGAGGCGGCGGTGTATTCATCGCTCGCGTCGCCGTAGGCGGCGGAGCCAATGCCCAGCAGGTGCCAGCCATCGCCGAACACGCCGTCGTTTGCCCAGTCGGTCGCGGGCGCGCCCACGGCGACCATGGCGATGTAATAAACAAGGAACATCACGACCGCGAAGATGGGCAGGCCCAGCCAGCGGTTGGTGACGACCTTATCGATCTTATCGGAGGTGGAGAGCTTTTCGCTGCTCTTTTTCTTGTAGCAGCCCTTGATGAGCTGGGCGATGTAGATGTAGCGCTCGTTGGTGATGATGCTCTCGGCGTCGTCGTCGAGCTCGGTCTCCGCCGCCTTGATATCCTCTTCGATGTGGTTCATCGTCTCGGTGGGGATGCTGAGCTTTGCGAGCACCTTGTCGTCGCGCTCAAAGATTTTGATTGCGTACCAGCGCTGCTGCTCTTCCGGCATGGAGTGCACGGCCGCCTCTTCGATGTGGGCGATGGCGTGCTCGACAGGGCCGGAGAAGGTGTGCATCGGGACGGTCTTGGTGCCCTTGGCGGCGCGGATAGCAGCCTCGGCAGCGTCCATGACGCCGTCGCCCTTGAGTGCGGAGATCTCGATGATCTCGCAGCCAAGCTCACGGGAGAGCTCCTTGACGTTGATCTCATCACCGTTCTTGCGGACGATATCCATCATGTTGATGGCGATGACCACGGGAATGCCGAGCTCAGTGAGTTGGGTGGTGAGATACAGGTTACGCTCGAGGTTCGTGCCGTCGATGATGTTCAGGATCGCGTCGGGACGCTCGGTGATGAGGTAGTTACGGGCGACGACTTCCTCCAGCGTGTAGGGGGACAGGGAGTAAATACCGGGAAGGTCCATGATGACCACGTCATCGTGCTTCTTGAGCTTACCTTCCTTCTTTTCCACGGTGACGCCGGGCCAGTTACCGACGAACTGGTTCGAACCGGTCAGGGCGTTAAACAGCGTCGTCTTACCGCAGTTGGGGTTGCCCGCAAGGGCAATTTTGATCTGCTTTTCCATGTTTCTTACTGCTCCTTCTTGTTAAGTTTCCTTAACTTATGTAGAAATAAATTATTCAACTTCGATCATTTCGGTGTCCGCCTTACGCAGCGACAGCTCGTAGCCGCGCACGGTGACCTCCATCGGGTCGCCCAGGGGCGCGACCTTGCGCACGAACACCTCAGTGCCCTTGGTGATGCCCATATCCATGATACGGCGCTTGACGGGGCCCTCGCCATGGAGCTTGACGACTTTGACGGTCTCGCCGATCTTGACTTCACGCAGTGTTTTCATAATCTCTCTCCTTTTATTTGAAAAATTGCTCAAACCATGATTTTTCTTGCCATTTCTTCACTGATGGCAACGCGGGCTTCCTTGACCTTGACGATCACGTTCCCGCCGAGCGACGACACGATACTCACCGTGCCCCCGGCCACAAAGCCGAGATCTTCGAGATGCTTTTTGACTTCAGCACTCCCGCCGACTTTGAGGATAGTATTTTCTTCTCCGGCATTCGCCAGTGTAAGCGGCATCATTACTTATCCCTCCGCATGCTGTTGGTCTGGCACTTTTCTGCCCGCGGCGATCCGCAATTCGCCGGCGCAAAGTTAGTGTCGTTTAACTTTCGCCCGTAAGTTTAATCTCTCTAACCTATTTTGTCAAGAGGTTTTGTGAACATTTTTTTAATGCTTGCATTTTTTGTTAGAGCATGTTAACCTATTATCGTACTTTATTGCGAAGTTGGTGAAACCGCACATGAAAATCCAAAAGGCATCTGAAGATTATCTCGAATCCATGCTGATGATGAAAGAGCAGCACGGCTATATCCGTTCGATCGACGTGGCTGACCATCTGGGCGTGACGAAGCCCAGCGTCACCTACGCGACCAAGCGCCTGCGCGAAAACGGATATATCGAGATGGACCGCGACGGCCTCATCACGCTGACAGACCGCGGCATGGCGATCGCAGCAAAGATGCTCGACCGCCACCACACGCTCACAAAATTTCTCATCGCCCTCGGCGTGGACAAAAAGACCGCTGAGGAGGATGCGTGCAAGATCGAGCACGACATCAGCCAGCAGACATACGACGCGATCTGCGAGCACGCAAGGCTGCACCTTTAAATGCAGGATCAACGGCCCCGTACCGAAAAGGTGCGGGGCCGTTTTCTTATGTTTATATGTAATTTTGTCGATATCTTCCCTTTTTCTCCCGCCGCGCAGGAACAAATCATTCGGTTTTTCCGTCAAAAAGGAAAAATAAAAAAATTTTACGGTTTCGTGAAGCATTTTGCCGGAAATTGCGTCTATTCAAGTAGAAACACTTTTTCACGAGGAAAGGAGGCGCTGCACGATGGAAGACGCGCAGATCATCGAGCTGTTCTTTGCGCGCTCGGAGGATGCCATCAGCGAGCTGGACAAGAAATACGGCAAGCTCTGCCACAAGCTTGCGGACAACATCCTTGCAAGCGCGCAGGATGCGGAGGAGTGCGTGAACGATGCGTACTTAAGCACCTGGAACGTGATCCCGCCGCAGCGTCCGGAATCGCTTCCGGCGTTTGTCGGCACGCTCGTCCGCCGCTGTTCGATCACGCGCTATCGTGCCAACACGGCAATGAAACGAAACAGCCATTACGATATGTGCATGGAGGAGCTTGAAACGTTCCTCGCTTCGCCCCAGCAGGCGATGGAGGAGCACTATGCGGCCAGAGAGCTCGCCGCCGCGATCGAGCGCTTTCTTGACACGCAGAGCAAGGAAAACCGTGTGCTCTTCATGCGCCGCTACTGGTACGCCGACAGCTTTGCCGAGATCGGCAAGCTCCTCGGCATCACCGAGGGCAACGCCCGATTGCGCCTGACGCGTATGCGCAAGCAGCTCAAGACCTATCTGACCGAACAGGAGGTGCTGGTATGACGCCCGAGCTTTTTTCCGACGCCATGAACGAGATCGGCACGAAATACGTCGAAGAGGCCCTGACCTACAAGCGCCCCGCGCAGCGGAGCTTCTGGAGCAAGCTCGCCAAGCGCGCGGCCATGGTCGCTCTGGTCGCTCTGCTCGCGCTCAGCGGCTTTGCCGCCGCCAGTCCCGCCGCGCGGGCCGCTATGATCCACTGGGTGGAAACGTGGACGGGCTCGCAGGTCTCCTATGAATACGCGGGCGACGCCCCCACCGGCGAGCTGCCGTTCTACGCGATCACCGCCCTGCCGGATGGCTACACGCTGGACGAAGATATGAGCTACGAGGACTCCGGCTTCCGTCAGCTCTGCTATCGGAGCGGCGACGACCTCATCCTTTTCAGCTATATCTACATGCAGGACGATTCGTTCAGCTATTACGACATGGGCGAGGACACCGAAATATCCGAGATCACCGTCAACGGCTGCAAGGGCAAGTTCTTCCTTGCGAGTGATCCGTCGCTGTGGAGCACGCTCGAGTGGATCGACGAGGAGAGCAATCTCCACTTCTCGCTCGACGCCAGCGGCGATGAAGCCGTCCTGCGCACCTTGGCCGAGAGCGTGGCGGTCACGGAGAAGACCGTCGATCTTTCCGACGACGATGAAGACGAGAATATTCTCACCCTTGATGACATAGAGGGGGAAAAGCTCCCCGACGAGGAGGCGAAACCGTGAACGATTATCTTGTGTGGGTGGATACCTCCACTAAAGTCGCCTCGTTCCATGAGGTCGAGGCAAGCGACCTGCTGCACTTTGAGCAGTACGAAAACTTTATGAACTACCTTGCCTCCCTTACCGCGCAGGGATACCGCTTCCAGTGAGCGTGACCGTATTTCAAATTGAGAGAGAAATAAAAAGCGAGAGAACAAGAGAGGAGAACCGCCATGATGGAAAATAATTCGACACCAAGCCCTGACCCCGTCCCCGAAGCCTCCCCCATTGCCGTTCCCGTCCCCGCAGAAAGCGCTGTCACTCCCCCGCCCGCGCCGCTGGTCATCCCCCTGCGCGAGAGGCCAAACGCGCCGCTGCTGCACAAGGGGTTCCAGAACCTCTTCCGCCTCGGCATCGCCAATATCGTCATCAATCTTTTGAACAACACCTTTAAGCTCGGCGACAAGATCCCGGCGCTCGGCATCGTGCTGAGTGCGATGTCGTTTGCGGTCAGCGTTCTCGCGCTCGTTGTGCTCTGGAAGCTGAGCGCGGCCGTCCCCCGCTTCCGCAAGGCCGTGTACTTTAATCTTCTGCCGCTGATCGCGCTGCCGTTCGTTGCGCTTCTCGATGCGCCAAGCGTACAGGAGTGGATAACGGCATCGGACGTCTCCGCGATTCTGGTCGTTCTGATCATTCTGCTGGGATTGATCTTCCTGTTTGCCACACTTGCAGCGTACCACCAGCTCACCGCCTGCGCCGAAGCATTCGACGGCGCGGATGACGAGATGGCCGCCAAATGGCGCAAGCTCTGCACCTGGCAGGTCGTGATCATCGGCTGCTTCGGTGCATTCCTTACCCTGCTCCTGCTTTTGGGTCTGTCGTCGGCTTCCTTCTTCTACTTCTACAACGGCGGCCTGATCGTCCTGCTCCTGTTCATTCTCGCCATTGCCATCGCTCTGGGCGTGGTCGAGATCATAGAGCTCGTGTACCTCAACCGCAGCGCCAAGCTGTACGAGTAAACGTCAACCATCACAAAACGGAAAGGAGTATGTTATGTCTACCATCAACAAAACTTTTCTGCGCGTCCTGCTTGCCATCGCCTGCTGCATCGCGCTCGCGTTCAGTCTGCTGCCGCAGGCCGAGGCCGCGATGCGCGCCGACGTCGTCACCGGCAAGGTGACGCTCAACGGGCAGGTCATCGACAACAAAAACGCCAAGTATCCCCTGCTGTCCTACAGCAACATCACCTACTTTCCCATGACGTATCAATTAAGCCGTTTCATGGGCGTGGAGACCGACTGGAACAATGCCGCCAAGTCGCTCAATATCACCGCAGGCGGCGCGCAGAGCGCTTACGTCGCCGAACCCGGCAAAGCGCCGAAGGGCAGCGTCTCCGTCACGCTGCCAAGCTACCGGATCAGCGTCAACGGCGCGCTGATCGACAACAAGGAGGCGACCTATCCGATCTTCAATTACAACGGCGTAACGTACTTCCCGCTCACGTTCCGCTACGCGTACGAGTCCTTTGGTTGGGGCTACCAGTGGGACGCGGAGAACGGACTGCGCATCGACACGACCTCTGCCCCCGCCCGCGTGCCGACCGAGCCGAACACCGGAAACGCCGCGCTCGACAAGGCACTCACGATCCTCAACAGCAAATACGCCACGGGCGGCAAATACCACGGCATGCTTGAAGGCGGCGGCAAGAAGACGGGTTTCGACGCCGCGCTCGACGTCAGCAGCACACCGGATGTCACCACCGTGAAATTTACTGCCGAGCCGTTCCCGTTCTTTGATAACGGTGTCAGTTATTTTGCAAATTACTATGCTGTCAAGGGCGGTTTTGCAAGCGATGAACAGATCAGCATCTCCGGCAACAGCCCGGAACTAGGTGATGTTGGCTATCCGATTTATGCCGAGGTGGCTGTATGGGCGGAGAATAGCTACATCGGCAAATGCTTCCTTGACTGCCAGTTCGCAGGTGCGCGCAGCAAGCATATCACGGACGCAAAGCGTGTGTCCTCGTCGGGTAGCACGGAAACATGGGAGCTGACAGTCACGTTTGCAAGCGATGGTTTTACCGGCTACACCGCCGAGCTCAGCATCGACACGGCGAAAAGCATCGTAACGCAGATCGTGATCCGCACCGCAAACTATACGCTGACGATGACACCTGCGTAACGGGGTTCCCCTCCCCGCCGCGGCGCAAAAAAGAAGGACTTCACGCATTGCGTGAAGTCCTTCTTTTTATCTCTTTTCAGTTCGCGAGGTACTTTTCGCGTTCGCCTTCCGGCACGAGCGCGCCGCCCGTCGCCCAGACGATGTGCGCGGCATTCTCCCAGTGCGCGCCAAGGCCGCTGCTTTCGAGATAATCCGTCATCTTGGACAGCTCCACCGCACCGGCAAAGCCCGCGCAGGCGGACGGCTCGACAAAAAGTCTCTCCGTCTCGTGCAGGGCGTGAAGGTCTGTGAACAGATGCTCGTCCGACACCGTGAAGCCGCCGCTAACGATCGCCTTGACCGTCTCCCCCACGAAGCCCGAGGGGCGGCTGACGGCGAGTCCGTCCGCCGCGGTGCGGCCCGTCAGGCCGATATCCTGCACGCAGATCGCATTCTGCAAGCCGCTGGCGAGGCCGAGCAGCATGCACGGCGCTTCCACCGGCTCAGCGAAGTAGACGTGTGCCGCGTCGCCGAACTCCTGCTTCAAGCCAAAGCAGATACCGCCCGGCGCGCCGCCGACGCCGCAGGGAATGTAAACGAGCAGCGGGTGCTCCTCGTCGACCGCGATGTTCTGCTCGGCGAACTGTGCCTTGAGCCGCCGCGCAGCCACAGCGTAGCCGAGGAAGAGGTCGACAGAGTTTTCATCGTCGATAAAATAGCTTCTCGGGTCCTCCGCCGCGCGCTCGCGGCCCTTCTGCACGGCGTAGGAGTAGTCCGCGCCGTATTCGAGCACCGTCACGCCCTTTGCGCGCAGCAGATCCTTTTTCCACTGCCGCGCGTCCGCGCTCATGTGGACCGTGACCCTGTAGCCGAGCGCCGCGCCCATGATGCCGATGCTCAAGCCCAAATTACCCGTCGAGCCGACATGCAGCTCATACTGCGAGAAAAAGTTGCGGAACGCGCGCGTGGCAAACACGCTGTAATCATCGTGCATCTCGACCAGCCGGTTCGCAAGCGCTAAGTCCTCCGTGTGCTTGAGCACCGCGTAGCAGCCGCCGCGCGCCTTGACGCTGCCCGCGACAGGCAGGTCGCTGTCGCGCTTCAAGAAGAGCTTGCCTGCGAGCTGCGCACCTTCATTTTCGTTGAGCCATGCGCGCATATGCTCGATCTCCGTCAGCGACGATTCGATGAGGCCGCGATCAGCCGCGGTCTCGGGAAATGCCTTCTTGATGAACGGAGCGAAACGCTCCAGCCGCGCCTCGGCATCGTCGACGTCCGTGCGCGTGAGCGGCAGCGCAGCGAGCGCGGTTTCCGCGCTCCCGACATTTGGGTTCATCCAGGCGCTCTCATGGCGCAGCTGCAATTCCCTGACAAATTCCTTACTGTTGAGCATTATTTCCACTCCTGTTCTTCCGTAATGTACTGCTGGGTGCCGCGGTAGATGCGCACCGTGTGCTCGCGGTAGAGCTCCATGACCGCCTGCGCCAGCAGCGCCGGGTCATGGCGGGCGTAGCCGCCCTGCGCCGAGAGCAGCGGGTATTCCGCGAGCGCGATCCCCAGCGCCGCGATGCGCTCGCGGTCGACGCGCAGCAGCTCCGCGTCCTCTTCACTGTATCGCGCGGCGAGCCCGCGCGGGATGGGCGCATTGTTGGCAAGGCAGAGGTCGACGATCCCCTCCCGCCCGTGACGCTGCAGGGCTTCCAGATGATCGGCGGCGGTGTAGCCCTCGGTCTCGCCGTCCTGCGTCATGATATTGCAGATGTAAAACTTCTGCGCGTGCGACGCGCGGATCGTGTCGGCCACGCCGTCGACGAGCAGGTTCGGGATCACGCTTGTATAAAGGCTTCCCGGGCCGAGCAGGATGAGGTCGGCCTCCGAAATAGCGCGGAGCGCGTCGGGCAGCGCCTTCGGGTGCTCCGGCACAAGCGAAACATGGTGGATGCGACAGTCCTGCTGCTTTTTCGCGTTGAAGATGTGCGATTCGCCCACGACGCGCGCACCGTTTTCAAACACGGCCTCGAGCTGTACATCCGCGTTCGTCACCGGCAGCACGCGGCCCGAGATCGCCAGCACCTGTCCCATCACGGCGACGGCCTCTTCAAAGCTCCCCGCCATGCCGTTGAGCGCCGCGAGCAGCAAATTGCCGAACGACTGCCCCTTGAGCTGTCCCTCCGGAAAGCGATAGCCGAGAAGCTGCTCCATCACAGGCTCGGTGTTCGCGAGCGCCTGCATACATTGCCGCACGTCGCCCGGCGGCAGAATACCCATTTCACGGCGCAGCACGCCGCTCCCGCCGCCGTCGTCCGCCACCGTGACGATGGCCGTCAGGCGGTCTGTATATTTTTTCAATCCCCGCAGCATCGTCGACAGGCCCGTGCCGCCGCCGATGGCGGCGATCTTCGGCCCCGCGGCGCAGCGGGAGGACGCACTACTCTCATATACCATAGGGATTTCCCCTTCAAGCGCATATTTTTCTATGGTAAAGGTAGTATAGCAGGCTTTCAAGCAAAATGGAAGTGGTCAAGCGATACAAGTTTTTTCATCTTTTGCACTCAACATGATAATGTTATACAAAATTCGTATTCTTCTGTCGATTTTTACTGATTCGATGTTTTCACCGCATTGTTGCTTTTATCGCCGCGCTGTGGTAGGATACGACAGTAACAATGTCAAAGGAGCACTTTCATGGAACAGCTCACAGCCGCCCAGCAGGCGGCGGAATTGAACAAGAAGAATCTTTTTGCCACCTATAATCACATTGAAGCGGAATTTGTCGAGCCCGACCACGCGATCTTCAAGCTCGAGATCCGCCCCGAGAGCAAAAATCCCTACGGTATCGTGCACGGCGGCGCGATCTACACGATGGCCGACAACGCCACGGGCTACGCCGCCCACACGGATGGTCGATCCTACGTGACGCAGGGCAGCTCGATGCATTTTCTCCGCAACCAGTCGGAGGGCGTCGTGCGCGCGGACGCCAAAGTCCGCCACCGCGGCAGAACGACCTGCCTTGTCAATGTGGACATTTTAGGCGAGGGCGGCAAGCTCCTCGCCACGGGCGAGTTCACCTATTTCTGCATCGACCCCGATATCATGGCACAGAAGGCCGCGCAGCACCGCTGAGGAGGGTTTGACCATGGCATGTGCACTGCTTTACAATTTCAAGGACGCCGCACGGCTGCAAAAGGTTCGCTTTGCGCTCTTCAAGCTCGGTGTGAGCGGGCGCATCGTCGCGCCGGAGGAGCTTTCGCAGCCGATCGGCTATCTCTGCGATCTTGAGGGCTTCTCCCCTGTCGAGGAAACCGTCGAGGGCGGCTTTTCCGACGAGATGCTCGTGCTCTGCGGTCTTTCCGGTTCGCAGCTCGACGCGCTGCTCTCGTCTCTTCGCCGCAGCCGCGTGGTCGTCGCGCTCAAGGCCGTCGTCACCGAGGACAATGCCGCGTGGAGTTCGCTCCAGCTGCACGACGAGCTCCGTCAGGAACACGAGGCGATGAAGGGCACGCGCCCCAAGGATGCCGAAAAACGCTCCGCGCACCGCAAATAACCCTTGCAACCGCGCAGAGCATGCGGTATAATAATAGGGCTTCGAATCGAAGCCCTATTCAAGTATCAATAGTATCCGGGTATAGCGAAGTTGGTATCGCGCCTGGTTCGGGAGCGGGTCGCTCCTCCTTCGAGCCGGAAAATACCGTGACCGCAATCCCTTGATACGCCTACGATGCAGGCACTTCCCCCGCAAGCCGAGATGGTCAAAGAAACCGCCTGACCACATGTTTGACCACATCTGGCGCAAAACTCAATAACCAAAAATCCGGGATTAGCGCAGTTGGTAGCGCGCTTGCTTTGGGACCAAGGTCAGGCCGGTTCGACTCCAGTCACTCGGACCAGCAAAAACAGGCTATTCCATTGCGGAATATCCTGTTTTTGCAACTTTTTTCTCTATTTGCTCTGTGCTTTCTTTTTGCACATCACTTTCGAACAAATTTCATTTTCGACGTTTTCAGAACTATTTTCATATAATTATGCTTATTTTTCTTCCTTTATAGATTTTTACTAACTTTTTTGTAGATTTTGCTTGGCCGCAGTTATAATCACTCTTCCACCAGTGATTACCGTTTGTTTAATCGAGATATTATGCATCGCATTCACATAGGAATCCCGTTCTCTGTTCACCTATGGTTGCTTTGCCGGCGAATGATATAGGCCAATAAAGTCACCTTCACGCCTCACAAAGATAGGCTTGCATAAAAGGCGTTATCTTGATATAATACTATCAAGAAATTGATAAGGAGGGCTTTCTATGCAAATCAGACCATCCTCTGCTCTGCGGAATGAGTACACGCAGATCTCTGAGCTGGCAAAGGCATCCGGTGAACCGATCTTCATCACGAACAAGGGTGAAGATGACGGTGTTTATATGAGCATGGCAGCATACGAGGAGCGGGAAAAAATGTTCCGACACCGCGACAAAATTTATGCTGCGGAACTCAGCAGATTGAGCGGAGAGCCTGTCTGCACGCCGGAGGAGCTTGACGAAAGAATGGAGGAGCTGTTCCGTGCCTACGAAAAGTAAACTGGTCTATCTTCCACCTGCTCAACACGACTTCGAGGAGATCGTAAAGTATCACATTACGGAGGCAGGAACTCCCTACGCGCGGAAAATCTACAGTACGATGAAAACGACCATAAACCGTCTGCGGGATTTCCCGCTGATGGGGCAAACGCATCCGGACCCGATCCTTGCGGCAAGCGGTTACCGTAAACTTGTGCTGACGAAGACTTATGTTGCCATCTACAAACTGATTGGGGACACCGTCTACGTTTATGCGATTGTCAATGGTACAACAGATTATCCGCGGCTGCTCAAGTAAGCGCTGCAGTCAGATGCAAAACAAAATACTCTATACGAAAGGCTGTCGCCCATCCGGGCGGCGGCTTTCTACGTCTCCGGAGGTGAATTCAGCAACCCCAAAAGATACTCAGGCAATAGCCTACAAGTGATGGTTTTTTTGTAGCACAGATTTTATCGTCGTTTTTCTTATCGTCACTTTTTATCGACGCTTTTTTAAGGCAAAAATGTAGGAATTGGTGGTATACTATCCATATCCGCGAGTTCGGCGCAAGTCATGCGGGTTCCTATGATCCTTTCCGCTTGGTGATTTGGGAGGATGCTGCGCGAGAACTGATCGATTACTTTGAAAGGAGCAACTGACATGGATAAAGAGCGTATGGCAGAGTTAGAGAAAATCGAAGCCCATGGTGCCGAAAACGGCTGGGTTGCACCGATGACAGAGGAGGACCGGGAGTTCCTTGCATGTACCACAACGTAGACCGACGCAGGACGATAGGCAAGATCACCGCAGCCATGCCGGGTATGGACGGGGATATGTGGACGCTGGCCCAGCAGACCCTTTCCAAGCTGAAACGTATGACGGATTCTGACTATGACAGCCAGAAATTCTATTTCACAGACGAGAACGAATAAATAACAGCAGACGCCGGGCGCGGCGGCCATGTGGCCGCTTGCGTCCGGCGTCTTTTCTTTTTGCCTGTTCCTACGCATTTAGAACCCAGTATTGACGGGGAAAGGATAAAGTATTCGCCCACCTCTGCAAACGTGCGGGAGAAGCCTTGAAACTGGCGGTTATCAGCCCCGAAAGGCGTAGGTTACAGTCATTATTAGCCCCCGAAACAGGTACAGACGCGCAGCGGGTGTATCTGTTTCGGGGGTGTGCAGGTGATAGCCGCAAAGCGGCGTAAGAGGGTGCAGCCCTCTTGATCGTTATTCTTGTTCCAGCGGGAAGCTCGGCAACGCTTCCAGCAGCTTTAAGGAAATGTGCTGCCGCATATCCTCGTCAATGACTTTTTTCACTTTGCCGCCCGGCTGCCTGATCTCCACCGTGGAAAGCTCGTCGATGTAGTCCGCATAGTGGGCCAGCACCTTTTCTGTGGCCCACTTCTCACCGGCAACGGCGGCTTTGATTGTTTCATAGTCCAGCAGCTTTTCTTGTCCGTCCATCCTGATACCCCCGTCAGATTGATTTTTTCCATGATACCATATCTGGGAGTATGGAGCCAGAGAAACCGGCGATTTTCTGCTGGTAAATTCTACGCATTTAGAGCGGCACTATGGCGGGGATAGGATAAAACACTCACATACCCCGCCGACTATGCGGGAAAAACCTTGAAATATAGGGCTTTTTAAGGCCCTAAATGCGTAGGTTGGTGCTTTGTTGCGATATGCTCCACGGTTACGGTGTATTGTTCATATTCTGTTTTCGGGAATCTTTATGAAATCTTCAAAATTGCCCGGTATGCTATCCTTACAATCAAAGAAAGGACTTGATTATATGGATATGATTTTGAAAACGACTGACCTCTGCAAAAATTTCAAGGGGCAAATGGCGGTAAACAATGTGTCACTGAACATCCGGCGCAACTCGGTTTATGGTCTGCTGGGGCCGAATGGGGCTGGCAAATCCACGATCTTAAAAATGGTCACCGGCATTTTGCGCCCCACATCGGGAAGCATCGAGTTTGACGGCCACCCGTGGAAGCGGAATGATCTGGAGCATATCGGTGCTTTGATTGAGATGCCCCCGCTTTACGAAAATCTGACTGCATACGAAAATCTCAAAGTCAGAACTACATTGCTCGGCCTGGACGATGCACGAATTAACGAGGTATTGCAAATTGTCCAGCTCACGAATACCGGCAAGAAACGGGCCGGGCAGTTTTCTCTTGGTATGAAGCAGCGGCTTGGTATTGCTATTGCATTGCTGAACAGTCCCCAGCTTTTGATTCTGGATGAACCGACTAACGGCCTTGACCCTTTAGGGATTGAGGAACTTCGAGAGTTAATTCGCTCTTTTCCCTGCAAAGGGATTACAGTTATTTTGTCCAGCCATATTCTGTCAGAAGTCCAGCAGATTGCAGATCATGTGGGTATCATTGCTGGCGGCGTCCTTGGATATGAGGGAGAGCTTCGCGCCGGTGAAGATTTGGAACAACTCTTTATGGATGTTATTCGCAGAAATGGTAAGGAGGGATATTAAATGGAAATGAGATATATTCAGGCCGAGAATCTAAAACATAAGAGAACTTTCACAAAAACGCTGATCGTTCTGGCCCCGTTTGTAACTGCGCTTATGAACTTTTTTGCCCCTCTTTGGTTCCAGCTCAATTCTTATAATTGGTGGTATATCCTGCTTTATCCTGGATTCCTTACGCTCACCTGTGCCTTGATTGAACAGCGGGATAATGGCAAACTAAAATATCGTGCCGTTGCTTCATTGCCTGTTTCGCAGAACAAAGTCTGGAAAGCAAAAATTGGAGTGGCCGGTATTTACTCCTGTGTGGGGAATTTCATTTTCCTGGCGCTAAATCTATTGGGCGGTTTTGCAATATTAGTTATCAACGAAATTCCCCTGACAATCGGAATTTGGCAGGCTGCGGCCGGAACAGCTTGTATTGTCATTGCAAGCCTATGGGAAGTTCCGCTGTGCTTATGGTTATCAAAAAAAGTTGGTATCTTTGTCACGGTTATTCTTAATGCCGGACTTGGAAGCGTTTTAGGGATTTTCACGGCTACAACCTCTTTGTGGATGATCTGCCCGTATAGCTGGGTGCCGCATCTTATGATTTCCGTGTTAGGTATTTTGCCTAATGGTGAGCCGGTTGCAGATCAGAGTACGGCAATGGCATTTTGGATGATTATACTTGTATTGGTCATTTCGCTGGCCTGGTTTGCGGCGCTGTCATTTTTAACTGCAAGATGGTTTGAGAAAAAGGAGGTGGGGTAACTATGGTATCTGTGGTTCGCTGCTGGAAAGCAGAATATCAGAAGTGTAAACATAGCATTTTGCTCTATATGCACAGCATGATTCCGATTATATGTGCGGCGATTTTTGCGGGTTACTATCATATATCCAGATGGGAACTGGCAACCAAAATCAGTGCCTATCTGGAAGTGCTGGCCGTTGCGTTCCCGTTTCTGATCGGCATTATTGTGGGCCTGGTTGTTCAGATCGAAAATCAGGCCGGGCATTATCAGCTTTTGTTGGGAACAATCCCATCTCGCATGGCAACGTATATTGGTAAACTTGGTTTTCTGATGATCTGTGCTTTTGGCGCAACATTTTTAGCGTTAGGAACATTCGCTGCACTATATAGGGATGCTCCGGCAAGCCTTTACCTGAAAGCAGGGATTCTATTGTTGATTACCATGCTTCCCATTTACCTGATTCATTTGTTTGTGGGAATGAGCTTCGGTAAAGGTGCATCTATGGGATTGGGGATTGCAGGGAGTTTAATAGCTGCCCTTATGATAACAGGGCTTGGTGACGCTACATGGAAATATATTCCCTGGGCCTGGGGCGTTCGTGCTATGGATTACACTGTGCTTGCATGGGATAGCCCCCAACTGTATGCACAGGTAAAAACCGATTTTTTCAGCGGTATGATTATTTCCGTATGCTGCACTGTTTGTCTGCTGATTGCCAGTTTGGTTTGGTTTCATGGTTGGGAGGGAGGTAAAAACAGTGAATAAAAAGTGCCTGTTTGCCGTGGTAATTGTGCTTGTAAGTCTTATATGCTTATCGGCCTGCGGTGCGCTCCGCGATACCGCCGATAAAAATAAGGCGTTAAATGAATCTCTGCCGTATTATGAGCTGAACGCCGCAAACTATGATGAAATTTCATATAACGGCCTGACATATACCATAACGGATGAATGTCTTGAAATGTCAGAACTGCAAGAAGAAATCGGGCAGGTATCGAAACGCTTCAAAAATGTGGCGGGGGAAGATTTCAGTTTCGGCTACGTTTACAGTATTGTGGATGTGGATATAAGCAATGCCGTAGCTGTAAATATCAACAATGAATATCGGAAAGCTGACATTAAAAATAATGATGAGTAACCTCGACAATGTGGTATAATGGGGCGGGAGGTGATTTTTTGACCCACTTACTTGTAGTTGACGATGAAGTTTCTATCTTGGAATTGATTAAGAACAGTTTGGGGAAAGATGGATATTTGATAACAGTCTGTCAAAATGCGGATGATGTAGACATCAAAAATCTGCATTTCTATGACCTCATTCTTTTGGATGTGATGATGCCTGGCACAGACGGGTTTGAGTTTTGCAAACAGATCAGGAATATGGTAGACTGCCCGATTCTCTTTCTGACCGCAAAGACATTAGAGGAAGATATATTGTTTGGATTGGGCATCGGTGCGGATGATTATATTACGAAACCTTTTCGTATTCAGGAGCTTCGCGCCCGTGTCGCGGCACATTTACGCAGAGAAAAAAGGGAGCATCACAGCACACTTTCATTTGAGCCTGATATAAGATTTGACCTTTCCGCAAATGTACTGTATGTTTCAGAACAGCCGGTTCCCCTTACCAAAAGCGAGTATTCAATCTGTGAATACCTTGCGAAAAACCGGGGACAGGTTTTTACAAAAGAACAAATCTATGAAGCCGTTTTCGGGTTTGATGGAATAGGCGATAACTCTACGATCTCAACGCATATAAAAAATATTCGTGCGAAATTGGAGCATTTCAAAATAAGTCCGATCAGCACCGTATGGGGGATAGGATATAAATGGGAGTGAAAAAGAAACCTACATTGAAAATATTGTTTCGCCAGTTTGCTATCTCCCTCATTGTCATGCTGGTAGCGGCAATTATTGTCCCTTCTGGTTTGGAGGGACTTGCTGTAAATGCTGGATTAGCTACAAGAGCAAATCTAAGTGAATTGCAGGTAAAAGAGATCATTCCAACGCTGACGATTGCCCCGGATATTACAAAGGTTGTGATTCCACAGGGATGCGGCTACTTAATTCTGGACAAGAACTTTAATGAGCTTTACAGCAATATGGACGATGATGAAAAAGAAATTGCCCTGCTGTACGCAAAGGGAGAATATATTGAATATGCTACGTGGAGGCAGTTTGTACTTGTTGTCCGTGAAAAGGAATTTTGCGTTTTGAGGGTTTTGATTGGTTCTCAATTTACAGTGTCATGGCTACCGGAATATTTTCCATCTCCTGACACGCTTGCGTTTATCCTGATGGCTGTAAATTCGCTGCTGGTCATTATCATACTGACCGCCAGATTTGCTAAGAACCTGCGTACACAACTGACCCCGCTTTTTGAAGCAACTGCGGAGGTTTCAAAGCAAAACCTTGATTTTGAAGTAGGACACGCCAAAATCAAAGAGTTTGAAGATGTCCTTGCATCTTTTTCAGATATGAAAGATAATCTGAAAATTTCGTTAGAACGGCAATGGAAAACCGAACAGACACAGAAAGAGCAAATCGCCGCGCTTGCCCATGATTTGAAAACGCCTCTGACGGTTATTCAAGGAAATGCTGATTTACTCACAGAAACAAATCTTGATGATGAGCAACGATTATACGCTGGTTACGTCGTGGAAAGCTCCGGCCAGATGCAGTCATATATTCAAACCCTGATTGATATATCACGGGCGGCGGTTGGTTATCAGCTCCATATTGAAAGTATAGACTTGCCAGCGTTCATGCAGCACTTGTTCGGTTATATGGAATCACTATGCCGGACAAAAGAAATCCGGCTGCAAATGAATACTGTTTCACTCCCTCAAATGCTGAAATTTGATAGGGTGCTGATAGAACGTGCTATTATGAATGTTATCAGTAATGGGCTGGACTACTCCCCGCAAGGCGGAACGCTTTATGTGGATGTTCAGAGTAACAACGGTTTCGTGGAAATTTCAGTCACAGACGAGGGAACGGGGTTTTCTAAAGAGGCATTATGCCACGCACAGGAACGGTTCTATATGGGCGATCAAAGCCGCAATTCAAAGTTACACTTTGGTATGGGTCTATATATTACAAATTCGATTATGGAACAACATAATGGTCAGCTTATTTTAGAAAATTCAAAAGAAACCGGCGGCGCAAAGGTTACTATGAAACTTCCTTGCTGATTTTCCGATAGTGTAATGGACGTCTTTTATGTCCGTCCATTTTTCAAATCTTTATGGAATCTTCAAAAATTCCTCTTATCATGTATCTAAAGAAAAAACATCTGCCCAGCGGCAGAAAAGAAAAAAACCGCTGCTGGGCAGACCCATTTTCACGCTTAATTTATATTCACTGGTGGCGGTTTTGAGAAATCAAGGCCGCTGCTTTCTTTCTGTCATTCCCAGCAGTTAAAGGCATGGCGGCCCACGGGAGGACGCCGCCATGCTGTTTTACTATGAGGAAAAACGAATTGAAGTAGAATTTAACTTTGCAGACCAGCACCAGCGGATATTGGACTTCATAGAAGCCAACCAACCAAAGCTGCGTGTTGTCAAGAGCGAGGCCGTCTAACTAGCGGCTTCCACCTCTTGATTTTTTCAGGCGCAAAGTTGTGTATAAAAGAACGAGGCTGTTGGGACTGAGGCCACTGGCAACCTTGAAGGCGTAGTAGTCCTCTAGATCACCGGCGGTCAGTTTACTGACGGTGATACCCCTGAGATCAAAGTACGGGCGAATGTGCGTATTCAGAATATTGGGGTACTGATCATAGGTTGTTTGTGCAATATTGCTTGATTTTATATCACTTTGGTGATACTATTTTTACAGTGATACTTAGGAGGAGGCGGAGATGAATCAGAAAATCACCCTATATCATGGCTCTGAACAGATCATCGAATCTCCAACCTTTGGGTTGGGTAAGCAGAACAATGACTTCGGGCTGGGCTTCTACTGCACGGAAAGCGAGGAACTCGCCAAAGAATGGGCTGTATCCTCTCTGCGTAACGGCTTCGTCAATC
>ENA-UEYD01000192-UEYD01000192.1-human-gut-metagenome-genome-assembly--contig:-NODE-192-length-58060-cov-21.796389_pt1 | contig 58060 bp, 47 predicted proteins | sample MGYA00242907_ERZ507875 | MGnify/ENA primary metagenome ERZ507875 (study PRJEB26167, sample SAMN06115506) | human gut metagenome | host: Homo sapiens | place: China:Shandong | collected 2015-08-07...
GATAAAGATGGCAATCAGACAGACAAGCTCAACGCCCAGCTGGTGAGCAGGCTCGATCAGCTCGACCGCAAGGCCGCGAAACGTAGGGGAGAGCAGCGCCCCGACAGACGAAAGGGCGGCAAGGGCGGCAAATGGAACGACCATTCCCGCAGACCCGAACGCCATACGCCACGTCGTTGGGCCGTGATTGATGAATTGAATTTCCTCGGCATCCTGCCGGGCATCTATTTCATCTTCTCCCGCAACGGATGCGATCAGGCCGTCGAACAATGCATCAACGCCGGACTCGAACTCACCACCGATGACGAGGTGCGTCGCATCCGCCGTATCGTCGATGAGATGGTCGAAGGCCAACTCAGTCAAGAGGATTTGAAGGCTTTGCATTTCTCGCAGTTCCGCTTCGCCTTGGAGGAAGGATTCGCGCCGCATCATGCTGGCATGGTGGCGCTCTTCCGCCAAATTGTCGAACGACTGTTCGAAGAGGGGCTGGTGAAGGTCGTCTTCGCCACGGAAACACTTGCCTTGGGCATCAACATGCCGGCACGGTGCGTGGTGGTGGAAAAACTTGAGAAATTCGATGGGACCGGGCATGTCGGATTGACGCCAGGGGAGTTCACCCAGCTTACCGGACGCGCTGGCCGACGTGGCATCGACACCATCGGCCATGCGGTGGTTGTGGACCATCATGGCTTCATTCCCGCCACTGCCGCCGCGCTGTCCAGCAAGCGCGTGTACCCGCTGCACTCCAGTTTCAAACCGACGTTCAACATGGCCGTCAACCTGCTTAATTCCAGCGATTACGAGACCGCTCGCATCACGCTTGACCATTCCTTCGCGCAATGGGAGGCCAACGAATCCGCCTGGCAGCTTGAAGCGCAGATGGATACGTTGCGCAAAGCGTTGGACGGATACGAACGGGCGTTCGATTGTGAGTTCGGCGACTTCAAGGAGTTCATGCGGCTGCGCACGCGCTTGAGCGACTTGGAAAAGAACGAACGACGCAAACTCAAGCACGAGGTGTTCCGCACGCAGAAGGCGCGAAGCGAAGCGTTCAAAGACCTTGACAGGCGTATCGCGGAGCTTCGCGAAAAAGACAGGGACCATCCCTGCCGCAAATGCCCCGATATTCAGAAGCATCTCAAATGGGGGCATCGGTGGGCGCGTGAAATGCGTGAATTGGAACGTGTGCAGCACCGCTACGATTCACGCACCGGCTCCGTGGCACGTCAATTCGACCGCATCTGCAATGTGCTGAACGAGCTCGGATACCTCGATCGGCTTGATGAAGGCGCAAAAGAACATATCGATTACCGGCTTACCGAACGTGGACAGCTGTTGCGGCACTTGTACAGCGAGCTTGATTTGGTGCTTGCCCAGGCGATCGATGATGGCGCGTTCGACGGACTCGATGCGACGGAGCTGGCCAGCGCCGTCATGTCGTTGATTTACGAGCCACGCAGAGGCAGCGGGGGAGAGCCGCGCCATTATCCCGGAGGAATGCAGGGGAACGTCGCCGTCTGTGCGGCGCAGCTCAAAGGCGTGCACGCGTCGATTGCCATGCTGTGTGAGGACTATGCCCTCGACGAGCCGCGCCAACTTGATTTCGGCATCACCGATGTCGTCTACGAATGGGCTCAGGGCGAAAGCCTGTCGCGTGTGCTGTACGGCACCGATTTGACCGGCGGCGATTTCGTACGCGGATGCAAACGTCTCGCCGACGTGTTGCAGCAGATCGCCGTGGCCGGACCATACCTGGGTAAACGCGCCGAAACGCTCGCTCCGATCGCGAAACAGGCGTACGAGAACGTCAACCGTGGCATCGTCGCCTATTCAGGTGTCGACTGAGCATGTGCGCAATCGGGAGATCGGTTTTCGCGGACGCCGGGAATAAGTGACACGTCCGAAGTATTTTGTAGCTTAGAGTAAGCAGATAATCAAGGAGGCAAAAGCAATATGGCGGAACGTAGCCTGCGAGGCATGAGCATCGGTGCGAAGTCGCTTGAATCCGATGACAATGTGGATTTTGCGGCGCGAACCGACGTCGCATACGTGTGTCCGAAAGGCCATCGTACGATTCTGCCGTTCGCTGAGGGCGCAGAATTCCCAGATGAGTGGGAGTGCCGCTGCGGCGCCGTCGCGCACCGTGAAGGAGACAATGACGACGAGGCTGATGAAATCGCCAAGCCGACACGCACGCACTGGGACATGCTCATGGAACGTCGTACCGAAGACGAACTGAAGGCTTTGCTGGAGAAGCGTCTGCAAATGCATCGTGACGGATGGTTCCCGGACTACGAGTGACCTGCAGTTGAACGACACTTGAACGAATGCCCGGTCATTGAGACCGGGCATAATTGTTTCTGTCATCAATTCTTATAGCACACAACCAAGGGGAGAATCAGATCCATGTCCGAACATCCGAAGAAAGTCGTTCTGCTTGACCTCGATGGCACACTGACGAAATCCGATCCAGGAATCATTGGCTGCGTTGTCAAGGCGTTCGAAGAGATGGGATATCCGGTGCCGGACGATGCCGAATTGCATCGTTTCATTGGACCGGCCATCAGCGAATCGATGCAACGCAACGGCATTCCGGATGACAAGCTTGACGAAGGCGTGAGGATTTACCGCAAGTATTACGCCGACGAGGCCGTGTTCGACGACCCGAACAATCCCGGACAGAAAGTCCCCGGCCGTCTGAACAACACGATTTACCAAGGTATTCCGGAGCAGCTCGCCAAACTGCGTGCCGACGGATACTATCTGGCGATTGCCAGCTGCAAGCCGCAATACCAATGCATTCCGATTTGCGAGCATTTCCACTTGGACACCATGGTCGACGGCATCTACGGTGCCAGCGAGGACAATTCCCGTCTTGACAAGGACCAAGTGATCCGTTGGGCTTTCCAGCACATCGATTTCGACGAGAACGCAGGAGACAAGGCACTGATGGTCGGTGACCGTTGGACCGATGCCGACGGCGCCAAGGCGTGCGGTTTGGACTGCCTCGGCTGTGGCTGGGGCTATGCGGAGCCCGGAGAGCTCAAAGCCCATGGCGCATACCGTATTCTGGATTCGGTAGATGAACTCGCGCAGGCCGTCGAGGAGTATTTCGCCTGAGTCCGTAAACGGAAACGCTGTAGGCCAGTTACGTGGTTGCTGTCGCAATATCGTGGCAGCAACCACGTTTTTATTTATTGAGTGACGGAGGCCGTTATGTCAGAACCGCGTGTTTGACGCTTCCTCAAGCCTGGAAAAACGCCATTCCTGAAAAGCCGATAATGTACGTTATGTCAGATTTCTATTTGACGGCCTGATTGAGCTTCCGCTCCATCTCGCTGTGCATGCCGTTTCGGGCCTGAAGATACATGAAAACAAGTTCCGCTGCGATCAGCATGACCATCACCGCAGCCGACGGCCATCCGACATGTTCGTAGAAACGCCGGAACTTCGCCGAGAAATCCGACCTGAACATCGCATATACCGGATATGGCAACGCGCCAATGACCAATGAGGTGAAATGCAGCGCGATGATCGACCAACGCACCGGATGCACATCGCGGTGTTTTTTGGAAAACAGATTGCCTCGAATCGCAGTAATCGAACAAATGTTCACTGCGATGACGGCGGCTATGATCCACAACAGTGCCGGCAGAATATCAAGCATGCGCTACTCCCCTGCGGGTTATATCGTTCGAATGTTCCGGGCTGAATCGTACCAATTGTATGCGATCAGGCTGCTGCGCGGGATTTGCGCCGCGATTCCAGCTTCTTTCTCATACGTATCGCGGCAATGTCGTCGATTGGCCTATTGGTGTCTGTCGATGCCGGCGTCTTCGTCAAATCGACATATTCCTCATGTTCTAGAGCCTCTTTGATCTGATGCCATAGCGATCCGACGGACACCCCGAACACAGCTCTGCCGCTTTGTAGCAGAGCCACCATCTGTTCGCTGTCCGTGCACTCATGCACATTCTGCCCATCGCACATGATGGTGATGCCGGCCAACTGTTCGGGCGTGCGCTGCGCGAGGAAGCCGATGGCGGTGGTCACGTTCTGCAGATTGATTCCGGCATCCAGCAATCTTTTGGAAACGGCAAGAATCACCACATCTTTGAACGAATACAATCTGCGTGAGCCGGATCCGTGCGACGGGGTGATGGATGGTTCCACTATCTGTTTACGCGCCCAATAGTCAAGCTGGCGGTACGTGATACCCGCCACTTTTGACGCGACCGTACCACGATAGCCCCGTGTGACGGGCTGCGCGTCCGCGGAGGGGAACAACTCCCCCTGCACCGCGTGCGACACGTGCAGATGCAACCGCATTGTTGGTTCTGCCTCGCCGTCCATTGTCTTCTCCTACACGCCATAAAACAATCGCCTATGAGCTTCCATTCGGAGCCCATAGGCGATTGAAGGAAAACCGTTACTCACAGTTTATCCCGCATCGGGCGTTTCATTAGGCAATGACGGCCTTGTTGGTGAAATATACGAGTCGGAACTTGCCCAGAATGATTTCGTCGCCGTTCTTCAGTTCCTGGCTATCCACTCGTTGACGGTTCACGTATGTGCCGTTCAGGCTGCCGGCGTCAATCACCGAATACTTTCCGTTAATCCTGCGGAACACCGCGTGCGTGCGGGAGACGGTGGAATCGTCCAGCAGGATGTCGGAACTCGGGTCGCGTCCCACGGTGATCTCGTCCTCGTCGAGGAGATAACGCGAGCCGGACACCGCTCCCCTGGTGGAAATCAGGAGCGCCGTGCCGTCGGCCAGACGCATGATCGTATTGAGGTCCTCCTTCGTCAGAGGACGGTCTCCGGTGGAAGTAACCGGTACAGTGATAGCAGGAAGACCAATGATGGTCGTTTCGCCTGCGCTTGGAATCGGATCAGTCATAGCTGTCATTCTACCCTCTCCCCTTGCAATTGGCCGGTATTGTGGCCGGCATGGTCACGAATCATACACTGTGAACGGTATTTACCGTTCGTTCTTGTCGATGATGGATACGAATTCGTCCTTCGGCAGCATGTCATCGTAGCTGCGCCAGCGTCGTTCCAGTTCGCGGTTCGCCTCATCGTGTTGTTTCTGCCCCAGCTCGGCGTACGCTTTCAATTCGTTGGGGCCCATATCCTTAACCGGTTGGTTGAGGTTCAATTGTCTCTCGTTCACAATAGGCAATTGTAGCCGCTTGCCGGGGAACAAAAAGCCTGGAACGCTTTTAATCGCGTTCCAGGCTTTTTCAAGAAGGATTCAGTGTGTGGTGTCCAAATCAGCGGCGGGTGTCGATGATCTCCTGCAGAGCGCCGTTGACGGAAGAGGAGCCGGCAGCCGAAGACAGAGCGTTGATGCCGCTGACTTCGAAGCCACGCATGATTGCGGAGAAGATCTTGTTCTTGTTCATGATGTTTCCTTTTCTTGCTGGCGTGCTGTGACGCACCTTGCGTCTTGTTTGTTTTCTTTTTGTTTACGATACTCGTTTTAGAAATGCGTTTGGCAAAAGTCATGCTTCTCTCGTTTGATTCTTTGTATTTTCATCGGCAATTCTTGTGTAATGTGGTGAATCGTTTTTCGTCGATCGCTGTTTTTGCCGGCGCGTCGATGCTTGCATTCTTATCTGACGAAGTAGCGTGAAAAGGAATGGAAACAAAAAAACCCGGCAAAACCGAGCTGTGATAACGGTGGGTGATATAGGAATCGAACCTATGACCCCTTCCGTGTGAAGGAAGTGCGCTAGCCGCTGCGCCAATCACCCAGTCTTAATTTGTACGGAGCAATGCTCCAGTGGGCGATACAAGATTCGAACTTGTGACCCCTTCCGTGTCAGGGAAGTGCGCTACCTCTGCGCCAACCGCCCGGGTCATGCCAACATGCGAAAACTAATCTCACATGATGCGAGGTGGGTACGAGAGTCGAACTCGTCTATACGGCTTTGCAGGCCGCTGCCTAACCGCTTGGCTAACCCACCATAAAGGTCGATAATCAATCGGAACCTTAGAGCGGACAACGGGACTCGAACCCGCGGTCTCAACCTTGGCAAGGTTGCGCTTTACCAACTAAGCTATGTCCGCATGTCTCCAGCAGATTCACTGCGTGAGCACGAGTATCTACTATAACCACATTCGTGTAATTTGCAAGTCAGCGTGTCGCGGTTTGGTTTATTCGTATTCACCGATGGCTGAAGCGCGTGTCACACCACCCGTTTTCGGTATACATTAAAAGCATGTGTGAGGAGAGCGCAATGCCCAAGACGATACTTATCGCCGCATTCGAAGGATGGAACGATGCAAGCCAAGCGGCCACGAACGTCGTCCGTCATTTGGTGTCCCGGTATGAGTCGCAGGAAGTGCGCCATATTGACAACGAAGGTTTCTACGACTATCAGGTGGCCCGGCCCATGATCTGCTCCGTGCAGGGGCGTAAGCGCATCATCTGGCCGCAAACGACTTTCTATGACATTGCCGTCTCCCCCATGCTGCACCTGCTTGCGCAGATCGCACCCGAACCCAATTACCGGTGGGAGGAATACTGCAGGCAGACGCTACGTGTCGCAGAAGACTATGACGTAAGTGATGTCATCACGCTTGGCTCCATGTTCGATGAATGCCCGCACACACGGCCATTGCCGCTTGACATCTCCAAAAGCGGTTGCGAATGCGAATCCGACAGGGAATACAACGGTCCGGTGGGCATCCCCAACATCCTTGACGCCTTCGCCGCCGAAGCGGGCTTTCCGACAACATCCATATGGGTATCCGTACCGCATTACTGTGCCAATACCGAATGCATGCAAGGCACTTTGGAGCTGCTGCGCGCCTTGTCTTTAATAATCGAGTATCCGCTTATTGAAGGAGATTTGACCAGAAAGGCCATGCAATGGCGTTCCGACGCCGATGGATTGGTGTCAGACATGCATGCCGGCGACTATTTGGCTCGTCTGGAACATGATTACGATTTGGACGCGAGAGCGAAGCGAATCGCCTCGAACGGCATGCCTGCCTGCGAGGAACTGCTTCGTGAGGCCGAATCACTTCTACGCAACGGCGTCTGAGTCGTTCCCCCTCCAGGAGGAGGTCTCAGACGAAAAAAATCCCGGCCACCTTACGGATGGCCGGGATTCGCTTTATTTACGCCGAATCACGCTTACGCGGCGGCAACGACTTCCGTCGGGTGCAGCACGCCGCAGATCAGCAGCAGAGCCACGACAACGGCCAGCGCGATGCGGTAGATGGCGAACGCCTTGTACGAGAAGGTGGACACGAACTTCAGGAAGCCGATGATCACCACATAGCCGACCACGAACGCCACGATGGTGGCCGCGATGGTCGCACCCCAGCCCGGGAACATTCCCGCATTGCCTGCGGCCACATCCTTGACCGCGGAAACGGCTTCGAGGATGCCCGCGCCGAACACGGCCGGAATGGCCATCAGGAAGCTCACGCGCACTGCAGCCTCACGGGTATAACCCATCGCACGGCCGAAGGTGATGGTGCCGCCGGAACGGGAAACGCCAGGAATCAGCGCCAGCATCTGACCGATGCCGAAGATCAGCGCATCCTTCCAGGTCATCTCATCCATGGTCTTGACCTGCTTGGCGCGGGCGTCGACCACCCACAGCAGAATACCGAAGATAATCAGCACGGTAACGGTGATCCACAGATTACGCAGCGTGCTTTCGATGGCGTCCTTGAACAACAGACCGGCAATCAGAATCGGCAGCGTGCCGATGATGATGAACCAACCCATCTGCGTGTCGCGGTTATGCGCGCCCATACGGCTCTTGAAGTCCTTGCCCTCCTTGCCGAACAAGGAGCCGAACCACGCGCCGAGAATGCGGATGATGTCATGACGGAAATACAGGATCACGGCAAGCTCGGTGCCGATCTGGATGATGGCGGTGAACGCGGCACCCGGATCGGAGCCCAGCATCAAATCGCCGATGATACGGATATGGGCGCTGGAAGAGACCGGCAAGTATTCGGTCAACGCCTGCACCAGGCCAAGGAAAATCGCTTGGAAAAAATTCATGAACCCTCTTTATGTTCGTAGAAATATGGTTTCGTCTGCTTTTCCGTGACCAAGAGTAGCGAGAGGGGTCTAGTTTTCAAGGCATCCCGGCATAGTTGTCTCAAACCATGCACACAATGGAGCCAAAAGTACGCCGGCATGTCCGGCATGGGAGAAAGGCTCATCGGCATGGGCAAATACCGCAAAAGCAGGGCATTCAGCCCCGAAGGTTTCTTTGAATGCGAGGGACGCGGCCTCAAATGGCTCGGCGAGGCGCAATCGCAGGGCGGCCCACGCGTGGTCGACGTATACGACTGGGGCAAGGATTATCTCGACATTGAACGCGTGAACGCCTGCGGTCCGACCATCCAAGCCGCGCGCGATTTCGGTGTTGCGCTAGCTCATATGCATGATGCCGGTGCCGAACATTTTGGCTCCGCTCCAACTGGATACGACGGCACCTGCTATTTCGGGCCGTTGCAGGATCCCGTCCCGATGGATACCGGTGCCTGGGATGATGTGGCCACCTATCTGGCGGACGGCAGATTGCGTCCGATGGTACGACTCGGCATGAAACGTCGCGAACTGACCGACTATGACATGGAACTGACTGAAGCCGTTATCGACGCCTTGCCCGACATCCTAGGCAAGGCCGCCAACGACAAGCCCGCACGCGTGCATGGCGACCTGTGGAGCGGCAACGTCATGTGGACTGCTGATTCCGGTGACGTCGAAGCCGTGCTTATCGATCCTGCGGCTCACGGTGGGCACCGTGAGGAAGACCTTGCCATGCTCGACCTGTTCGGCATGTCATATCTTACGGACATCCTCGAAGGCTATCAGTCGGCGCATCCGCTTAAGGCCGGATGGCAGGACCGCATCACATTGTGGCAGCTCTACCCCATTGCAGGACATTGCGTGTTCTTCGGTGGAGGATATGTGAGCCGGTATCGCGCCATGTGCAGGTCGCTGCTCAAATAGGCGGGAATCACCCGCCACGCCAGATGTGAAAGAAGTCCGTATCCCAAGGTTATGAGTTGGGATACGGACTTCTTTTCATATGTCCCGTATTCGATTGGATTGCGAAAACTAGCGCAGCGCGTCCTTCAGCTTGGAGAAGAACCCCTTCTTCGCGCCGGACGACGGACGGGACTTCACGGCAACATGCTGGGCGTCCGTGTCGTGCATCTCGCCGAACCGCTCAATCAGCTCCCGCTCGTCATCGGACAGCTTCTTAGGAATCTCCACCACTACGTGCGCCACCAAATCGCCGCGCTCGTTCTTGTCGTCGAGATGCGTGACGCCGAGGTTCTTCAACGTCACGGTATCGTCCGGCTGGCTGCCGGCTGGGATATCCAGCGTCTGCCTGCCGTCGAAGGTGTCGATTTCGACTTCGTGCCCCAATACGGCCCAACTCATCGGCACCTTGATCCAACAATGCAAATCGTCGTCATCACGAGTGAACATGTCATCCGGCTTGATGCGGATATCCACATACAAATCGCCCGCGACGCCGCCATTTTCGCCGACCTCACCCTGATTGGCGAGACGCAGACGGGTGTTGTTCGCCACGCCGGCCGGCACCGCGACGCCGACATTGCGGGTGACGCGCACGCGGCCATGGCCGAGGCAGGACGGGCACGGCTTCCCGATGACCGTTCCATGGCCTTCGCAGCGTTCGCATGGCGCGGTGGTCATCATCTGGCCGAGCATGGTGCGTACCACGCGCTGCGCATATCCCTGACCGTGGCAGTCGGGACATTGTGTGGGCTGTGTGCCGTTCTGGCAGCCGGTGCCGCCGCATTCCTGGCACAGGCCGAACGTGTTGACCTTGACGTGCGTGGTGTCGCCGAACACCGCCGTCTTCAAATCGATGGTCGCGGAAACAAGCGCGTCACGCCCCGGCTGGGTGCGCGGAGTCGGTCCACCACCGGTGCCACCGAATCCGCCACCGGTGAACATGCTGAAGATGTCCCCCATATCGCCGAATCCGCCACCGAATCCGCCACCGTGCATGCCGCCCGCATTCGGATCGTTCGGATCGACGCCGGCATCGTACATCTGCCGTTTCTTAGGATCCGACAGCACATCGTACGCGTTGTTGACTTCCTTGAACTTGTCTTCGAATTCCGGACCTGCGATGTCGGGATGGTATTTGCGGCTCATCTTTCGATACGCCTTTTTGATCTCGTCGTCGCTTGCCGAACGGTCGACGCCCAGCACTTCGTAATAGTCCGTCACGATTATTCTTTCTCCCTGTTGGTTCTGCGTGTCATTGTGCCATAAGGCGGGGTCAGTCGGCCGGCTGACCTTCATCGTGGGCGAGGAACGCCGTCAGATATCTGGCGACCGCCCTCACGGCGGCCATGGTCGCCGCGTAGTCCATATGCGTCGGCCCGATCGATCCGACGAATGCGACCGGTTCGCCCGCCTGCTGCGTATCATCACCGCTTTGATTTTCCGTCTGTGATGATGCGGCCGCATGCGTCGCGCCGTCCGTGGCGGCCGCGGAGGTACGCCCGTAGCCACTGGTTACCACTGAGGCGTGCAGCAAACCGGGCGTGTGCGTTTCGGAACCGATCGCCACTCCGACGCCGTCGGATTGCGTGGTTTCGCTCAGCGAGCTCATCAACTTCATGAGCACCACCTGCTCCTCCAACGCGTCGAACAGCGGGGCCAGGTCGGCCACCGTGCGTTGATGCGCAAGCCGTGAAGTGCCCGCCATGTACAATTCGCTCGCGCGTTCGTCATCCGCCATGCCATCAAAGGCCTGCGCAAGCGTTTCCGCAAGCGTGCTGATCGCATGGTATTCCTTGCGCGCTCCCATCTGTCGTACGCAATCGGCCGTGCAGGTCAGCGAAACGCCGGAGCATTGCGTGTTGATCTCGTTGGTCAGATGAGTGAGCGTCGTCACGTCCGGCAATTTCGTGACGTTGAGGATATGCTGCGCGACACGGCCGGTATCGGTGATCACTACGGCAAGCAGCGTATTAATGGACACTGGCACGATTTCGATATGCCGCAATGTCGACTTCGACAGTGACGGCGCGGCCACGACGGCGACCTGTCCGGTGATCTGCGCCAGCAGCCGGGCGGCCCGCTGCAGCGTGTCCTGCAGATTGACCGATCCGGACAGAAAGCTGTTGATGCCGCGGCGCTGGGCCTCCGATAGCGGAACGACCGTCGCCAAACGGTCGACGAAGTAACGGTACCCTTTTTCGGTCGGCACCCTGCCGGCCGAAGTGTGCGGCTGAATAAGATAGCCTTCATCTTCCAAGGCCGCCATGTCGTTGCGCACGGTGGCGGAGCTGACGCCGAGGTCATGATCCCGGGTCAGTGTGGTGGAACCCACCGGTTCCTGAGAACGGATGTAATCCTCGACCACGGCACGCAACACCAGCATGCGTCTTGATTGCGCCATGCGCGCCTCCTTATGCATAGGTGTGTGCCGGTACGCCTTATGTTTGACGGCGCTGATGAGACGTACCCGGAAAACTTCTTTTAATGTTTTAGCACTCCGGCGCCCGGAGTGCTAATCGGTTCGTTTCTGGCATAACGAAGAAGCGTGGCAATCCGTTCGCGCCATGCGATCTGTCCTCTCCCCCATCCGGCTTGCGCAGGTAGCGCACACCGGCCGGAGCGGAAAGTTCATGACGGGAAATATCAGTTGGGGCAAAATGCCCCAACTGATATTCAGCTTCAGAATCGGCGAATAAGTAATCCTTCAACGCGGTCGGCGATACAAGTACATAAAAAGGCAGACCGAAATATACTGCGGCGTTAGCAATGTCGGCGGAAGTCCAGTCGGCTTTCCCATTCAACTTCTTGCTGATGGAGGCTTGGGACATTTGCAACGCAGAGGCAAATGATTCTTGTTTCTGTGGGAACCTCGCAAGAATCATTCTTACGTTGTTGCGAACGATGGATTGGAATTCTATCGCTGCTTGAGTCTGATTGTTCTCTTTTTTCTGCATGTCTCGTATTTTAGACACGCCGATTTGATATATCAATATGTCTAGCTATCATTATTCCTATGACGAATAAAGAAATAGCCGCAAAGATAAATACGTTACGAAAAGAGGCGAACTTGACTCAAGTAAACTTCGGAAAGGAAGTTATTCATGTCAGTCAAGCCACGGCTTCAAAAAAGCTGAATGGTCAGATTCCCTTCAGTGTTGAAGAGATTTTCGAGTGCGCTGAAAGATTCAATGTGTCCACTGAATATCTCTATGGCAGAGAAAAGGAGAAAACTTTGGAACCCGTTTAGAACATCTGAGAATCAAGCTCGTGGACGAATTGCAGTTCGCATCCGGGCGGCGGATGAAACCCATCCAGCACTACCAAGCTAAATAACAGAAAAGAGACAGACACCAGACCGGTAATACGCACCGTCAACCGCGGTGAGCCCGATAGCCATTCACCACGGCAACCACGGAACGTATGAACCGGCAGGAACCATCATCGAACAACACAGTCGACAACAAACGACCAAGCAGGTCGTCGTCCGAAAGTTCCAAATCCGAAAGACCGAAACGACGGAAGCCATGACCCGGATGAAGCGCATCCAACGCTCCAAGCCAACAGTCATAAGCCACCACGACTCGATCCAATGGAACGGAATCGTCAAGACTGCAATCTTCGAAGGACACGGCCGCAAGAGCAATCTCCAACACGGAGACCTCATGCTCCAACAAGAACTTCGGCATGACGGAATGATCTGGTCCGAGAACATCATCCTCTTCCATATCCATTCCAATCTTTCGCCGGGCTTCATACTAACCACTCAACGATGGGTCGATATCGAACAAATAATAATGCCCGCACATGAGTTGCAGCTCACATACGGGCGGCGAGTCAATCCCATCCAGCACTACCAAATACCTCGGCCCCACGGTAACCAGCCGGAGGGCCAAACAGAAAGAAGGAACCGAAATGAACGATTTCACATTCAATCCAATCATCAATTCCAATTCTGAGGAAAGGACCAGCTCAATGTCTGATTATTCCACATCCACCACACCGAATGAAACCCAATATCAGGAAAACACGCCGACAATCACCCCCGAAATCGTGAATGATGAAGTCGTGGACGCCGAAGTCTTGGACGACAACGATGCCGATTTGGTCGAAACCAACCCGGTCGCGGCCCTCGCCGGGAACTTCGAAGCTAAACCGGTAATGCATCATCTTGCATCAGGAGAGACCAACTACACCGAACAGGAAGCTTATCGGGTCACCGAGGATCTGAAAGTCAAGCTCCTGCACGCCCTTGAAGCCCAGTACGATTTGGTGCAGGCCGCCCAGAAGGCATTCGCCGGCCACATCTGGATTGCGCTCGGCTATCCCGAAGGCACGAAGGGCTGGGTCGCATACTGCGCCGACAACTTCGCCGCGGAGAAGATCCGCGTGACCGGTCAGCAGCGCACCGACCTGATCATGGGCTTCGACCCGAGCAAGATTAGCAACCGTGGCATCGCCGCCCTGCTCGGAGTCGATCATAGGACCGTGGATCGCGTTAAAGCCAAAGCCGGTATCGCTCCCGCGGAAGGCAGGATTCGTGATGCGGCCGGCAAACTCCGTCATGTGGATGCAGGCAGCATGTCCAGCGAGGAACGCCGCAAGAAGATCGTGGAACTCTCCGAGGAAGGCACCAAGCAGACCGACATCGCCGACATGCTCGACGTATCCCAATCCACCGTGTCCGACACGCTCCGCAAGGACAGGATGCGTCGCATGAGCGAAGGACTCGAACCCGCCAAGATCGACAACACCGATTTCGACAACGCCGACGACGACCAGCCGTTGGACCTCGACATGGGCAACCGCGAGACCGACATCCGCTCCTACATCGACTCGTTCGTCAGCCAGTCGTCGGACGCCCGCGGCGCCATCAACGAGATGGTGCATCTGCTGGAATCCGACAAGTGGCAGCCGGGAGGCTCCACGGTGAGCGAGATCGTCTCCCGTAGCGGCGCGAACATCTTCGGCATCATCAGCGACATGTGTAAGATGCTGCGCCTGCTGAACATCGACGTCGACAACGTCTTCGACGGGGCGGACGCGGAACTTGATGACACCGACAACGACTGGTCGCGTTTCATCGACGGATGCACCGAACTCGCCATCGTCTGCCAGGAAATCACCGCCTGACATGCGACCGGGATCGGACGGGCGGATCCCAAGGGGTATGGGTCCGCTCCCCCGCCACTGAACCAACCATCATCGCCGGTCATGGACCGGCAGAGAGAAAAGACTGAATCATGAAATACACCAAAGACGAGGAAGCGCGGGCCGAAAGGTCAAGCGTCAAAATGTGGCCCGGCATCACGGCCGGCATCATCATCGGCCTGATCGCGTTCGTGTTGAGCTTCGACGCCCTGCGTCTCGTGTTCGTGGCATGCGGCATCAACCCCTACCTAAGTTGGGGTGGCCCGGTGTGCGTGGACGGCACGATCCTCCTGTGCACCTGGGCCACGTGGGGATTCAAGAAGGGCCACATCCGAGGCAGCGCCTATCCGTGGGTCGGTCTTGTCCTGTTCAGCAGCTTCTCCATCGCCGGCAACGCTTTGCATGCGATGCTCAACACCGGATTCCACCTGCCGGCATGGGTGCCGCCGGTCATCATGAGCATTCCCCCGGTCGCACTCCTGTACGCGACCCATTTGATCGTCATCATCGCGGGAGACCGTCTCGACAAGATCAACACCGTCCTTCCCGTCGGCTTGACCGTCATGGAAGACACTGACGTTCCGGCTCCCGTTCCCGCACCATCCGCCATGCCGGCCCCGGCCATCCCGTCCGAACCGCCGGCATCGGCTCCCGAACCGGCTGAACCGGCGAAGCCGGAGATTCCGGACCTGTTCGACTTCCAGACCATCGTTCCCGCCATGGAGGACGATGCGGCCCCAAAAGCCGATGAGGCCGAAGCGCCAGCCGCCGACGCCTCAACCCCGACCGTCGAACAGCACGCCATCCCGCAGCCGGTGATGCGTGAACCAGTCATCATCCCGACCCCCACCATCCAACCCGATGAGCGGGATGCCCCGACCGTGGACGGCCAGGACGAGCCGGCTCCCGAACCCGTGGGACCGGACGTGACGGCCGTGGAACCGGCCGACGGGCCGGAAGAGAAGACCGACGACACTCAGGCGGAGGAAAAGCCGAAGCCAGGGAAAACCAGCCGACGCGGCAAGGCCGGAGCCGATGACGAGGCGTGGCTCGCATGGATCGACGAGCTTACGGCTAAAGGCGAGAATCCGACCGCGTCGAAGGCAGTGGACGCGGGACTGGCCGCGAGCGGCAGCACCGCGAAAAGGTATCTCGCCCGCATCAGAAGAGAGCATTCGGAAAGGTTCTAAGCCATGGAACACCACAGCATGAGCGACAAGGACTTCCACACGCGGTACGGCGTGACCCCGCGGGAAGTGGAGGACGCGTTGGACGAGAACCGTCGACGTGTCGCCCGCAGACTCTCCGAATGGGGATACGCGTACGCCGTTGACGAGATTATGTGCGACGTGGCCGTGGAACTGCTCAAGGGAGGCCTGCGCAGGTGGGCCTCCTATGAGGAACGCAAACCATTGGGCGCGTTCGTGAACACGCTGATCGGCAACCGGTTGGGCGAGTGGATGCGTACTGAGCGGCCCAAATACCGTAGCGGCATGACCCACGCGCCGCTACGCCGCAGGAAGCGGAAGGACACGACGCCGCAACGCGAGGCTTTGGACGCCACCGAAGCGAGAAGAAGGATCCGCAACGAGAACAACGCGGCCCTTGCCGACCGACTCTGCGAGGAAGCCGACGTGTTCGGCGATCCCGATTCAACCGTCCTGTCCGCGCCGGCGGGAGACAAGTCCAGTTATCAGGAATGGTTGACCGGCGGCACCCAGCCGTTGGAACTGGAAAGCGACAAGTACGCGGCCGACATGGAGGGCCTGCGCCAGGACGTGACGACTCGATGCAAGCGCATGGCTTGGGAGATGCTGATCCGTCAATGCCTTACCGCGACGCGTGGCTCCGACGCTCTCCGCAACGACATCCGTCGTTTCCTGGAGAACCATCATCATGGCCTCGGCCCGAGCATCGACGACTACCCGTACATTCTCGCGGTCGTCGATAAGTACAGGAAATGATCGTCCATCGGCCGTTACCGGACCCCGGTGACGTGGAGATGGATGCCGGCATGGTCTTTTCTTCTTTCTCCGCCATGCCGGCGACATGCCGGCCATGCGCGCCGAACGGCAACGCCGCCGCCGACACGTGTCCGGCACCCCCTCGACAGACTTTCAAAACAGAACGAACACCACAACCGACAAAGGAGCAGACAATGATCAGCGTCATCAAATGGGCATGGCAGGCCAAGCCGGACACTCCGGCCGAGAAGCTTGTCCTCGTCAGTCTTGCCAACAGCACGTTCCAGACGCCTCGGGAGGACATCGCCGTCGTGGGCGTGCGCGCGTTGAGAGGGACCGCGTGCGACATGACGCCGGCGGAACTCGACGCGATCCTGGACCGTTTGGAAAAGCAGGGTTTCATCACGCCGCTCGCGGCCGACAGCGAACCGGTCAAATGGCATATAGGCGCGTTGGAGCGTGAACGTGGCGAGGAAGGCCCTTGGAAGGCATGGCGTCTCAACGCCAAGACGGAGGAAAAGGAGACGGTGAGATGAGCGTCAGAGCTGTCTCATGGGCGTATGGCCTGAACCTCGGTTCCATGACGCAGAAGGCGGTACTGCTCTACCTCGCATACCGGGCCCGTGAAGAGGATAACTGCGCGTGGCCTTCTGTGAACCTCATTCAAGTGGAGACCGAATTGAGCGAACGTGCCGTGCGCAAGGCGTTGAGGGAACTGCGGGACAAGGGACTGATCGCATTGGGAGATCAGGAACTCGCGGCGGTCGACTTTCATGGAGACGTCGTTCCCGTGAACCGTCGTCCCAAGGTCTGGACCCTGCGGTTGGACGCTTCCACCGAATCGTTTAACGGCGTCGAACGTGCCGAGGACGTTCAAACGGCATACACGGGAAGGAGCGTCCGATCATGACTGTGGTGACCATGGTATGGGTCCAGGAACACGTGCACGAGGTACGCAACGCGACCAAAGCCGTGCTCTCGTATCTCGCTTTCAAAGCTCACTACGATGACGGGACGGCCGCATGGCCCGCGATAGGAACCATCGCGGGAGCATGCGGACTGAGTGAGAAGACCGTGCAGCGTAGCATCGACCAGCTTCTCGATCTTGGCCTGCTTGAACCCGGACAACAGACCTTCAGCGCCATCAATCCGAAAACGGGCAAGCCGGTCAGACGGAACTATCAGACCGTCGTGTGGAACGTGATCTGCAAGGAATCGAACCTGCCGACCGAACCGTTCGAGGACCGTAACGCGTCCAAGGTCCGTGCCGCGATGAAGCGCGCGGACAAGGCGAAAGCCAAAATGCCTTCCCCGGAACCGGAGGGCGGGGAAGACGACGGACGCGAGGACAAAATGTCTGGCTTTTCGGACGAGAGGCAGCCGGAAGAAACGAAAGCCAAAATGTCGCCCCTGGAAAACGTTGAAAACAAGCCGGTTTCCTCCAATCTTCCCAAAATGTCGCCCCTGGAGCGGCAAGGTGGAGAAGGCGATGGAAACGAGGACAAAATGTCCAAAAATCTGGACAAAATGTCGCCCAATAATACATTGAAATACAATTACCCCTCTCTCCCTACGGGAGAGCTCCCCGCAAGCGGGAAGCGCCCCGGCATGGAGGACGGAAACAACACGACGACGGGAGGGGATTCCGACGCGGCGACCGTGATGGACCATCTCGCTTCCGTCCGTTCGAAGCTGTCGTTGACCACCACGGAACCGACCAAACGTGATTTGTCCAAGATCGGAAACCTCGTCAGCCGGGTCGTCAAAGCCCATGACGGCGACCGTGCGGCCTCGTTGGCGCTTATCCTCGCGGTCATCGACTGGCTGCCCGCGAACACGTTCTGGCTCCGCCGTGTCGATTCCGCGCGCCGTCTCGCCGACAACTGGGACCAGATCGCCAACGACTGGACCGTCGCCCAGATCGAACGCCAACGCGAACGGGACGCCGAAGCCCATGAGCGTGACCGTAGGCCCGTGGCCCAGCCGACCCCGGTGCCGGAACGTCATTCGGAACGTCACGTGCATTCGCTGGTCTGCGAGCATGTCCTGAACGACATGCGGCCACACGAGGACGAATACGACCACGAGGGAAGCCTGCGCTACGGCAAGCCATCCGAATGGCAGATGGCGTGCATGCGGCACGCCGACGAGCTCAACCGGCTCGAAGGCATCGAAACCGCCGCGTGAGACGGGCCGTCCCATGAGAGCGAAAACGGCTTCATACGCCAAAACCGAAGGGAGAAGAACCCGCAAATGAGCGAAACGCAATACGAAGAACCCGTGTACGTCGTCAACAAGCGGCGTAGAGAATCCGAAGCGGTCGTCCACATGCCCGATTGCGAGAAGATACACCACCAAGTCGAACAGGACGTGCGGCCCGAAGTCTACCGTGAGACGCGGGTGCCGGCGTACATTCGTTTCGTCGCGAACTACATGACGTTGACGGAGCTTAGGAACATCGGATTCAGGTATCATCCATGCGGATACTGCCAGCCGCCGGTGCCTACCGTCGATGGTCCCATCCCCATCAGCGTGAAAGCCCGGAATCTCAACGTGACCCATCTCGGTAAGGAATTCATCGGCTGGGGTGTTCTTGAAAGCTTTTCCATTACGGGACGATTGAACGACGACGGGTCTAGGACCGTCACGGTCGACGTATCGTTCGGTGGCGTTCACTACCGGTTCGATCCGGAAACGCAACTCGAATACCTTCGCCCCAACCAGAGACGATGAACGGTTCCGGACAGCGGACCATCCCGAACGTAGTGTTTCCCTTCCGGTCGATGATTTCGAAAAGCTTTTCATCCGCCGACAATGGTTCGGAATATCGACTGCGAGATAACCACGCAGTCGATATTTCCCGTCGTGAGCTTGCCGCTCCACCCGGCATACGGGCCTCCATCCCCACACTCAAACGCTTGAAGACGAGCATGAAAAACCCTCTCCTAAAATGGGACCGGGTTTTCCCTTGCCCAGAACAATCGGAAACGGAGCGGAATATCAGTTGGGACATTATGTCCCAACTGATATTTTCCGTCGTGTGTTCACCCTTCCGGAAGCGTGCCTCGAATATGCCAAGCGCGGCTGATCTTCCCGGCCGTTCCGGACGGTCCCGCTTTCGGCCTGCGGCCGGCCGTTTCGGAAAAGCCCTTCATCATGGAGACGAAATATCAGGTGCCGCATTATGCGGCACCTGATATTCTCCATTGTGGGTTCGCCGCCTGAGTCCCCATCCGCCAATCCTCCAGGCGCCGGGACGATTGGTTTTGAAACAGAATATCAGGTGTCACATAATGTGACACCTGATATTCTTATTGGAATGCCGGCTTCTCTTTTACTCCTGACATGTTCTCCACGGCCAGGCGTTGCCCGGCAGCATGAGCGGTTCCCTGAAAACGATTCTCCGTGGCTCCACCTCAAGAGTGAACCTGCCGAACGCCCAATCCAACGATTGCGGCCGGTCGCCCACGAACGACGGCAATGGGAACGCCGCGAGCTGCGACCTGTCTTCGGGATCACTGAACGCCCCTCCCCGACTCTGGCAGTTGCCGTACACGAAATTATCCCCTTGGATGGCGCCGCAATGGGGACAGACGCCGGCCAGGTACTCGCATCCCATCGACTTCGAATACTTCGGACGCACGCCCCAATTCACGTCGAGCAAGCGTCGGAACGCTTGGGACAACAGTCCGGCCTTGTCCACCCCGCTCCAGGAGACGATACGGCAACGGTATCCGTCCCGTCCTGCGAGTTCCAGGAACAGGCCGGTCTGTATGGTCTTATATCCGCACTTCCAGCAGGGCACCGGCCTCACGCTGCGTATCAAGGCCACCTTGTTGAGCGTCCATACCTCCGGAGCGTTGTCCGTGCTCGTCACCAGCCACGCCATCGACTCCCCCGCGTACACCGGCCGTATCTCCATGCCCATGATCCGTTCCCCTTCCTCCATGGATCTTTCACGGACGATATTATCCCCTCCATATCATTCGCCAGCCCAACGGCGGCTCGGAATATCAACTGGAACATAATGTTCCAGTTGATATTTCCTGTCGTTGGTTCGTTTTTTAGTCTGTCCTTGCGGAGCCCAATGGTCATGATCCGCTTCCCCGGCGTGGTCCTTCTCCCTGGCTTTTTCTGATTATCGGCATCGGTTCCTCCCGTATCCGCGTGGAATGGATTGCAATAAGCGTGCCGATGATGGGAGGGGCCTATGGCGGAGAGGACCGGGAACGGCGGGCATGGTCTGGTGAAAGGCGCCACCGTGTTCGGTCTGGCCGTGCCGATGATCGTCATCGTGCCGCTCGTCATGCTCATGAGCCTCAGCACCATCCTCGTCGCCATGGTCCAGGCCCAGTACGGCACGACGTGCGGCGTGGCGAACGCGTCCGGTTCGACGTCGTGGGTCTCGTGGGCGAAGAACATCGCGGATGATGACTCCCATGGTTACAGTCAGACGCATCGCAACGGCAATCCGGATTACGATTGTTCGTCGTTCGTCTACCACGCGTTGAAGCACGCGGGATTGGATGTCGGCTCGTCCGCGTTCAACACGTCCAGTGAGGGCGCGGCCTTGGAGAAGGCCGGGTTCGAACGGCATGATTGGGCCAAGGTGTCCGACCTGCAGACCGGCGACATCGTGTGGAGTTCCAGCCACACGGAGATCTACATCGGCGACGGCAGGTTCGTTGGCGCGCATCATGACGAGAATGGTGGTGTCACCGGGCCGAAGGCCGGCGACCAGACCGGCGACGAGATCAGCGTCACCTCGTACGCGTCCGGATATACGGCCTACTACCGGTACAAGGGTTCGATGAACGTCACGAATTCGGATGGCTCGGCTTCTTCCGCGCAGGCCGTGTCCGGCAGCACCGGTTCCACGAACGTGGTCGGCATGAGCGAACAGGGCGCCGAGGCTTGGTTCAACGGGCAGCAGGGGCCGAACAATTACTGCGCGACGTACGCGTACGGCCAGTGCACGTGGTGGACGTGCATGCGGGCGAAGAAGCTCGGCTGGAAGAATGTCGGCCAGTATTGGGGCAATGGTCAGGATTGGGCGCGTTCCGGCGCGGCCGCTGGATACAAGACCACTACGGACGCGCCGGTCGCGGGTTCGATCATCAGCTGGCCCGCCGGCGTGCAGGATTCGGATCCCACGTACGGCCATGTCGGCATCGTCGAAAGCGTGGACACCGCGAAGGGCACCATCACCACCAGTGAGAAGGGCGCCGGCTACAAAGTGTATTCACGGACCATGCCGATCAGGAATGGTGGCACGTACGTGCTGCCGAACGACAAGCTCACGCTCATGGGCGCGTCCGGCTCGTCTGGCACGGAACAGTGCGTGACGGGCGACGACTCCACATCCGACGTGTCCGGGGACAAGGCATCGGCCGCGGACGCGAAGAAGATAGCCCGACGCAAACTCAAGGACTTCGGTTGGGATGATAGCCAATTCGACTGTCTGGACAAGCTCTGGACACGCGAATCCGGCTGGCAGTGGAACGCGACGAATCCGTCCTCCGGCGCGTACGGCATCCCCCAATCACTGCCCGGCAGCAAGATGGCGTCCGCGGGACAGGATTGGAAGACGAACGCGGCCACGCAGGTCAAATGGGGATTGGGTTACATCCAACAACGCTACCAGTCGCCTTGCGGCGCTTGGGCCCATTCCGAAGCGACCGGCTGGTACTGATGGACCTCGAATGGAAGGAAACAGAAATGGAAGCATTGAACCTCGCGGACAACGCGTTGAAGGGTTTGAAACCCGACCCGGCCTGGGATGTGTCCGGCGTCCGAGACATGGCCGGCGGCGTGATCGCCGTCGCGCTCGTATTGTGCGTGGGCGTGATCATCATCGGCTGCGTCAGCCTCATCCCGGGACTGGTGTCCAACAACCAGATGGAACGCGCGTTCAGTTGGAAACGCCTGCTCGCCGCCATGCTCGTCCCGTTCGTGATCGGAGCCGCCGTGAGCGGATGGGGTTGGAGCTGCAACGTGTTCGGCTCCAACGGGTTGGGCGTGAACCGTTCCTACACGCAGTCGTCCGGCAGTGGGAAAACCAACCTGAAGGACGGTCGAGGCAAGGGCGACGACAGTCTGACCGGACTGGTCAAACAGTTGGGCGACGACATCGTGTCCGGTATCTCCGACACGGTCAAGACCACCGTGAAAGGCGCCGTCGACGACGCTTTGAAGGGTTGGAACTGGGTCTCCGGCGGCGACGGCAAGGGCAACATATTCCAGAAGGCCGGCCAGGGCATCAAGGACGGCGCGACCGGCCTATGGAAATGGTTGACCGGAAGCAAATAATCCCCCTGCCGATTATCGGCGTGGCCGGGCCGTCCTGCCGCGTGGAATCTTCTGAAAGGAGTGTGCATCATGTTACACAATCTCGCGGCGCCCGCCGCGGCAACAATCGTGTCCGTCGCCACCGGCCTGAACAACGGTGACATCTCGAACCTGAAGGTGAGTCCGAACTTCACGTTCTTCCCGTTCATGCAGTTGGTGTCCGACATGGTCGGCGGCCTGTGGGCGTTGAGCCTGTACATCGCCGTCGGAGCGTGGATCTGCGCGGCCATCGCCTGGATCGCCGGCCGTGTGATCCATTCCGGTCCGATGCAGCAGTATTCCGGCACGGTGTTCATCTGGTGTGCCCTGGCGACGATGATCCTGGGCAGCGCCATGGCGATCGTGAAGTTCTTCGCGACGCAGGCGCTGTTCTGACGGCTCCCGCCTGACACACCCCTATTCACGCCGTGGCCGGGCCAGTCCCGTCCACGGCATTTCCTTTTTTGAAGGAGGCCAGATGTCACTCATCATCCAGACCGTCTTCGCGAACCTTATCGACTGGCTGTTCAAACCGTTGGACAACCTGTGCTCCCAACTGTTGACGGGCGCCTTCAGCGGCCTGGTGGGCAGCATGTCCAACGACGAATGGAACGTCGCCATCACCGCGGCGAACCGTATCGGCTGGATCATGGGATTCGTGAACATGGCGTTATGCGTCATCGGCGCCTTGCAGGCCGCGGCCAAAGGCAGCGTCGCCGACGTGATCAAAAGCTTCGCGATGGCCGTGCTCGCATGGCCGTTGACCGCGGTGTGCATCAGCGTGATGATCACCATGGACGGCATCGTCGGACAGATCACGCACAAGATCCTCACCGTCCCGTTGAACGGTGCCGGCACATCCGACCCGTTCGGCGACAGCATCGTGTCGAACCTCATCGGCACGATCGTCAAGACCACCGGCGGATACGATCTGATCATCCGCTGCGTCGTGGACTTCGTGCTTTTCCTCGCGGTCCTCGCCCTGGCGGGCATGCTCGCCGCACGCGACATCAGCCTGATCCTGCTGGCCTGCGTGGCGCCGCTGCCGGTCATGATGACCGGTTGGAAGGTCACGCGTCCCGCCGCGGCGAAATGGGCGCAGGCCGTGGTCGGCGTGCTTCTGTCCGCACCGTTGAGCGCCCTGGTCATCATGGTGGGTTCCGGCATCTGCTTCGTGTCGAAGAACAATCCGAACTACGCGGAATCGTTCTTCCCCGCGCTGATGGGCATCTCCACGATCATCATGGCGTGCTTCAGTCCGAAGCTCATCATGCCTGCCGTGAGCTTCATCGGCGAGAACGTTACCGCCGACATGCAGGAGCGTGGCGGCAAGATCGGTCCAAGCGCCATCAAGGCCGCGGCCCAGGTCACGGCCGGTGTCGTGCAGGCCGCGACCACGGGCAACACGAGCGGTCTCGGCAAGGCGTTGAACTCGGGAGCCGCGTCCGTGCTTTCCGCATCCCAAGGCAATCCGGGCGAATTGGGCCGTTCCCTTCCGGGCCTCGCCTCCGGCATCAAGGACCTGCTGCCCAAGGACGGGCAGGCCGGCGGCGCGGACGGCGACTACACGTCGAACGGCGGTGTTGGCGATGACGCGCGGAAAACCCAGTCCACGCCGGACGTTCAGCCGGACGGCGCGGACCGTTCCGGTTCGAGCCAGGTCATGGACGCCGCGGCGAAAACGGATGGGAACGAGACCGGTTCCGGCCCATCCTCCGTCCCTCCCGCACCGCAACCCACGCCGGACGTTTCCGTTCCTAACACGCCAAGCGCGCCGGGAGCACCCGGCGTTCCAGGCGCTCCTGGACCGGCCGGTGGCCAGGGCGGTAGCGCGTACGCCGAAGGAGGCCAGGGAGGCCAGGGTGCGGACGGTGGCCAAGGCGGCCAGGGCTCGGACGGCGGACAAGGAGGCCAAGGCGGTACCGGTGGCACCGGTGGCGCCGGTGGCCAGGGTGGCCGTGGCGGAAACGGCGGCATGGGCGGCTCGTCCGGCGGTTCGAACCCGTACCAGGGCGTCAACGGCTCCCCGTCCGGTCCGACCGTCGGCTGACGCCATCCGTTATCGACACGCGGCCGTGTGGCCGTAATACCGGAGGGAACCCGCCATCCTGGGCCCGACCCCAGGCGGGTTCCCTCCATTGTTTTTCCGACAACCGATAATCCGATGGAGGTTTCCATGTCCGATAACGAATCCAATGCCGGCCGGAGCAGGGTCCCCGCCGCGTCGTTCAGCCGACTGTCCGCCACACGCGTGGTCCTCGGCCTCGACAAGGCCCAGCTGATCGTCTGCGTCATCGGCCTCGCCATCCTCGTGGCCGGAGCGGCCATGGGCTTGAACGTGCCGATCATGATATTGGGCGCGCTCGTCCTCGCCTACGGCATCCCACGAATCCAGGGATTGAGCCTCGTGTCATGGACATGGATCTGGACGCATTGGCGTGGCCGGCTGAAGGACGGCACGAACCGTTGGGCGTACTCGCCGCTCGCGTCCGGCCGCCCGTTGGGCGTGCTGGGATTGTACGGGCACGTCGAGGACCGTGCCCAGACCATCGAAGGCGACGGCGTGGAGGTCGTGGGCACCCCGTTCCAGGGAGCCTGCTACCTGTGGGATCCGGACAAACGGCAGGCCACTGCCGTATTGACCGCGAACGTGGAGGAATGGGTTCTTTCCTCCGACCGGCAGAAAGCCGGCCGTGCGATGGCGTTGAACACGATGCTCAAGGAACTGTCCGAAACGGACGGTTTCATCGAATTGAAGGAGACAAGCTTCGTGCTTCCCGGCCACACTCCCCCGGAACCCGAATACCTCAAGGACGATCGGACGCCGCAATGGGCGCGTGAGGATCTGGCGAACCTGTGGCACCTGCCCGACATCCTCACCCCATTGCAGAACTCGAACTACATCAGCGTGTCCGTGAACGCGGACCGTCTGCCGCACGTCGTCAGGAAGGACCGGACGGAACGGGCCGCGGTCGGCATCGCCATGGGCGACCTGATCCGCATGACCGTCGCACCGGCGTTGCTTGACTGCGGGGCCCGCAGGAACACCATCCACTGGTGCTCCCCCGACGACCTGCGGTATCTGATCCGCACCATCGCGGACCCGGAACACGCGAACGACCGTCCACCGGTCAACAGGGACGATCCGACCGTCACCTGGGTGGAGGAAGCCAAGGAACACGACTACATCACCTTGGACTCGGCCGTGGCACGCTCGTTCTGGATCTACCAGTGGCCCGACTTCGACGTGCAGGCCGGATGGATACGCGACCTGGTCACCGACCGGCGCATGATGGCGTTCTGCCATATCTGGCGTCCATTGACGATGGAACAGTCCGAAGCGGAACTGCGCAACCGCAAGAGCAGCATGCGCCAACGCGCCAAACTCCAGGACCAGAGGGAGAAAAGCCGTGACGAACGCCGCGAGGAGAAGGAACAACGGCTGCGCGAGCTGGAGCAGGAAGCCAACTGGCCGGACACCGACCATCAGGGATTCATCACCCTGTTCGCGTCCAGTCTGCCCGAACTCGACGTGTTCGACCGCGACATGCAGAACAAGGCCAAGAACTGGCATATGAAACTCAATCCGATGAAGGGCCAGCAGCGTGCCGCGTTGACCACGGTCCTGCCACTCGGCATCTGATAGGAGCAGTGAGATATGGGAATACATGCGAACGCGATCTGGGAGCCCGCGGAAACCGACGGGCGTGCCGACTTGCCCGTCGATGGAACGGGTATGGTCTGCCATTTGACCATGACGGTTCCCGCGGCATCGGACGCGTCTATGACCGTGGCCGGTAACCAGATCGGCATGACGTTGACGCTCACCCCGGACCAGATGACGCGGATGGGAAAATTCCTTACAGACCAATCCCGTCATGCGACCGAATACCTTCGACGCTGCATGAATCCCGACGGGCTGGACGGCATCGAACCGGGCTCGTGCATCGTTATCCCGTTTGATGTGGAGGAGGCAAGGGAATGACGAAAAGAAACATCATGATGAGCGTCACCCCATGGCCGACACTCATCAATGTCAATGCCGACGATCCCGAACATTCCAGGATGGAACCCGGCGGGACACTCGCCTACATGCTCGCCATCGACAGCGACACCGCCACCGGCACGCAGACCATATCCGTCAGGGAAGGCGTGACGACCACCACGATCGGGCCGCTCGACGCGGACCAGCTTAGGAAACTGGGCCGGACGCTCATCCGCAAGGCCGATGAACATGACCGGTTGTTGACGCGTTTCGAGGATTCCGACGACGTGCTTGGCCTGCGTGCCCGGACGGTCAGCTTATGCGGGATGGCCATCCATGCGTGAGCCCATGTTTTCGGAAATCAGCTAGTGTCAAAGGAAAATCAGTACGGGCGGCATCAGGATCGGCGGACCAACACGTCGAAACATTCATCGACCTGCACAGTTCCGCTATCTCTCCTCCGAGCCAACGCAATGTTTTCTGGTAATTTGCTTCGGACTGATGCTTCCCAGGCGGATTCTGCCTCCATCCACACCAGTAGACCTTGTCCGATTCCTCCACGTCCTTTCTATATGCGGCCGGAAGGTCCAAGGCCGTACGAATCCGGTGCGAGCTCCAATGCGACGAAACCCATGGTCCAAGCATTCCACGCGTCATCGATATCGACAAAGAATGACTGCCGACATCCAGCGTTCGATCGTATTTAATAACAGGTTCCGTTCACGTGGGGTCGTTGAAATGACAACAATCACAGAAAGACAAGCGCATGTGCAAGGCCACGCTCGTCGTGAAAGACGACAACAAGGCCGGCCTGTTCGACACGGACGGTCTGCCTGTGGGAAAGGGGAAGTGACATGAAGGACTGCAATCCGGTGGACGCGGTCGAATGCCCGCACTGTTCCACCGTGTTCCAGGTGCGGACGTTCGACACGGACGGCGCGGGATATGTCATATGGGACGGGTGCGAGACGGTGCCCGTGTTCTGTCCGCTGTGCGGAGGACGGATAGGCGGGGAGATGATCTGTCGGCTATCGCATGTCGTCCATCGCATCCTCGCAGGCATTGACGGCGTCGAACCATCCTTCCAGAGACGCGTAATGGTCCATGGCTTCCTTGGACACGTTCCGTATCCTCGCCGCGTCGATGGTCTGGCCGGACGTGGTCACGATCCGCAGCATGTTCGTCCGGTCGAGTCTTCCATTGTCGCCGGTCATGTAGAACACGAGTCGGGAATCCCCCGGCTCCAATGCCGCGAGACCGGTTCCGACCGTCGGTTTCACTGTCTTGTCGTATCGGCCGTCCTCCGTGAAGGATGGCATGCACAACGTCATGGGATTTCCGGACTCGCCATCGCGTTTGACCGCGATGATGCTGCCGGACGTCCTTCCCGCGTTCGACAGCACGATCGCGCCGATCTGCCGTCCGGTTCCGTCACTGGACATGCTGCTGGCGTAATAATCCTCGTCGAACCAGGAGAACACGGGACCGGATTGTTGGAACTGACGTGCGGATTCCTGGTACGATTCGTTGGCCTGTTTGATCTGCACGTATGTGGCTCCGAATCCGATGAGGGTGAGGATGAGCGAAAGGATGGACAGCAGGACGCCGAACTCACCACTGTGGCTGGCTATCTTCTTCGAGAGATCGCATTTGAACAATGTCTCTTTCGACTGGTCCCACATGCCGTCATTCGAGCGGCCGATGCGGTACAGCCATTCCTTTTCCGTCAGTTTCCTGGCGTCCTTCCTCTCTTCGGCGGTCAACGTGGGATCATACCTGGCTTCTTTCTTTTTCTCTTCTTTTTTATTCATAAACCGATACTGTAATCCGAAAGGAAACGATTGCAATGAGCATGTTCCATCAGTTCCATGAGCTTTGGGTGGCCGCGGGGCCTTTTAGCGTCCTCGGTTCTGTCCTCGTGGCTCTTATTGTGCTGCTTTTCGCCTGGTTGGCTTTAAAGGATTGTCCGTTCGGCTGGGTCGAGGCCCGTGCGCGTGCGGGACGCGGGTTCGTCAACGTGTCCCACCGGTTCGAATCCGAGTGGTCGGCCGTGGACGTGTTGTCCTATCGTGTCCATCGGGGGAAACTCATCGTGCATTACCGTGTGACGAACCTGGCCGATACGATCCAGGATTTCGGCGCCAACCAGTTCCGTGCCTTCCAGCATGGCATCGCCATCGACCGGTCAGGACCCGAGGCCGATTATCTGCGGGGTTGGGAACGGAATGTGACGTTGCTTCCCGGCGCCAGTGTGACGTTGAACCAGATGTTCCTCCTATGTGACAAGTCGCCGGTCACCGTGGTGGCGAATTATTGCGAGGATTCGGATGGCGGGCCGTTCGTCCTGCCAGTCGCCAACGTGAAGGCTGATAAATGATAAGGGCCGGGAGTATGAAAAACCGGAAGCTATCAGATTGTCGTTCCATGCGCCGGCATGGCATTAATTAATCGTTGCAGGTCCTAATGGATGGGCTTGTTTCGGGACCCGTATCCTTTTATCGCGGCGGCTCTTCAGTGACGCATGTGAGAAAGCATAGTGAATGATAGTAAGGAGCTGAAGCGTGGCGGAGGATGTCGACAAGGTGGAGCGTGCGCGTCTGGCGCGCAAGGCGATCATCGACCATATGGATTGCGACGACTGCACGGAGGATTACGTGTTCCTTCTGAAGCAGGGCGGCCGCGAGTTCGGCATGGGATTGACCACGGTGCTTTCCATGCTCGCGTTCGCCGAACATGAAGGCGCGGTGCCCGAGCTGCCGGCGGACTGGTGGCTGAAGGTATCCAGGAGATACTAACGGTGTCAGAACCATTTCCTCGATATCGTACGGCGCTACGATTGGAACCAATATCGGTTCCATCGGAGGTGTCGTATGGATGTGTTCAAGATCCATGTCGGCGAGGGCAGGGCCATCGCCATCAGCAGGGAGAATTATTTCATGGAGACCAAAGGCATGGAACCGTATGTGGTCGAACGGGATGGGCATAGGACGTTCTACGCGGTCTGTCCCGAATGTGACAATCCAATCCAATTGATCGGGTTGAACCGTCGCGAACTGGATGCCGGTCATCGACGCCCGTATGGAAAACACGTCGGGCATGACGTGCCTGGAGTGGCCGTATATGACGAGACGGCGTATCTGGAATGCTCGTATTCGAATCCGGGATATCATCGTGACCCCGGTTCGCGTCGTCCCCCGTCCAATCCCACGGCATTGGCCCTGTACCGGATCATGAGGGACCGTTTCGACCGGGTGGAATACGCGTGGAGACGCGCTTCGGGAATACGCCTTGGCATCAAGAGACTGCGCAGGGCGTTGACCCTTTGGCGGAACGACAAGGCATGGCTGAATTACGATTCCACCTACTGCAACCTTCCGCAGATGTTGTTCATGGGATCGCCGGAACAGGACCTGTACGGCCAATGCGTGTCCAAGGATGGTCCGGTCGCTGCGGCTCTTTCCACTCTCGACGACATCAGACTGGAACCCGTGGATTTTTCCGAGGAATACGTTCGCGTCTCCACCACGCGTTTCACCAACGTCACGTTCACGCTCGGCCCTCCATCCAAACGGAAGGACGGCGAGCACATGGTCGAATACTTCCCGCTATGCCTGTTGCATGAGGGACGTCAGATCGGCGGTTTCATCCAGGTTCGTACGGATCCGGAATGGTTCAGCCGCATATTGAACATGCCTGATTGGCATGAGAACCATCGTCTGTCGGCCATGGCCGCCGACGTGCTGGGATAGCTTTCCATGGTTGAAGAGTAAAACAGGAATGGGAAAGGGAACGGTCCGCGACTTGGAATCGTCACGAACCGTTCCCTTTCCCGTATCGGTTCCGTCACACGGCCCGCAAGCGGTGCTCTTCATGATGCGCGCGGGCATCCTGGATGATGAGGGCCTTCAGATACTTGCTTTTGTTGTTGAAACCATCACGTATCGCCGCATGCTCTATATAGGAACTCCATGAGACCGGGACACGGAAGCGTTCCTGCACGCTCTTCTCCCGTTTCTCGTTGGCCGTCGGCCGGCCTGGTCCGGCCATTGCGGCGAGAATCGCGGTGGCGTCGGAATCCTCGGCCATGAGCGAGGCCATCAGCTCCGATGCCTGATCGCCCGTGAGCTGCGCGATCGGAGCCGTCGCGGGGGCGGGCTCGTTCTCGTCCGCCAGTCGTTCGTAGATGTCGGTCATTTCCCTTGTCTCCATTCCATCCAGTAGGTACGCCATTTGTCGGTCAGATGCTCGACGTGGAACACGAGCATGTCACGTCCCTGCGGCCGAGCCAGCACTTCTATCAGGTCGTCGTCCAACGCGCCGGGATGGCGTAGGCATATGACGAGAGCCACCATGTTGCCGGACGTTCCGGGCGGGATGGTCGGGTCGGCCGGGTCGATGAGCGCGATCCATTCCGGATGCGCCATGGCCTTGCGTATCCCGTCCTCGTCAAGTCGGTCCTCATCGAAATGCTTGTAGGCCGATTTAGGGTCGAAGATAATCATGGAATTAATTGTACCACAATTGTTTGGCTGCGATTACGCTGTTTTCCTATCGCAGGCCGTCGTCTTGCCATTGGATATCCGATTCCATGCGGCGGCAGGATGGTTGGTGTGGATGGAGTGGAATGTTTCGGAAGCTGTGCCTTATTGCCGTCAATCCTTGGTGACGCGCGTGGAAAAGCGGAGTGATTCCTAAAAGACAAGGAGTTGGATCATGGCGGAGGATATCGACAAGGTGGAGCGGGCGCGTCTGGCGCGTGAGGAGATTATCGACCATATGGACTGCGACGACTGCACGGAGGATTACGTGTTCCTTCTGAAGCAGGGCGGCCGCGAGTTCGGCATGGGATTGACCACGGTGCTTTCCATGCTCGCGTTCGCCGAACATGAGGGCGCGGTGCCACCCCTCCCACCGGAATGGTGGGTACGGGTATCGAACAGATACTGATGGAAATTCAATGGAACACTCCATGCAATGAAGACCGATATCGGTTTATCTGTCGGATGTTCCCATGGACGTATTCAAGACTCATGTGGGTGAAGGCAAGGCGCTCATGATTAATGAAGAGAACTTCTATCTCGCGACCAGGGAGAGAAAACCGTATGTCGTCGATAGTGGTGGCGTGAAATCCTTCTACGCGGTCTGTCCCGAATGCGACAATCCGATTCAGCTGATCGGCCTGCTGCGACGCCAGCAGGATTCCCTTCCCCATCGCCCGTATGGGCGGCATATCGGACATGACGTGCCGGGCGTGGCCGTATATGACGAGGACGCTTACCTGTCCTGTCCGTTCTCCGATCCCGGATATTGGAGAACGGACAGGAAACGCAAGCCGTCCAATCCGACCGGCCAGGCCTTGTACCGGATCATGAGGGACCGGTTCGACCGGGTGGAATACGCGTGGAGGGAAAGCTCCGGGCTTCTTCTCGGAATCAAGAGTCTGCGACGTGCGCTTACTGTCTGGCGGAATGACAAGGGATGGTTGAACTACGGCTCCACATACCATAATCTGCCTCAGATGTTGTTCTTCGGTCTCCCCCAGGAAACCCTGTATGGGCAATGCGTGTCGAAGGACTCGCCGCTCGCTTCCCGTTTGGCCGCCGCGGACGGAATATTCTTGGAGCCTTCGGGATTCTCCGATTCGTACCTACGGATCAAGACCTCGCGTTTCGTTGACGTCGGCTTCGTTCTGGGGGCCAGAAAGGCGCGGGTCGTGAACGATCGTTTGACGGAAACGTTTTTATTGGGTGTCAACGTCGAGGGGAAACCGTTGGGTTCCGATCTTGTCGTTCACACGGATCCGGTATGGTTCAGCCGCATATTGAACATGCCTGATTGGCATGAGAACCATCGTTTGTCGGCCATGGCCGCCGACGTGTTGGATTAGAAACCCGTATCGGCTGTTATCGGTCGGCCGTCATGTGGGATGGTTGACGGAAACGTCCGGGCTTCTCCCTCCTCCCCTTGAGGGAGCGTCCGGCGTTCCCGTCCGGCCTACGCTTCAAGGCTGGTGAGCGATCCCGTCCGGATGGGTTCTACCCCTTCCCATCCGACATTCGACGGGAGCCGTCCGCCGGACCGTTTTCTGTCCCGTTTCTTTTTGCCTATCTTCTCGACGGGAGGTCCGGCGGGCGGCCTTCTCATTTTTCTTCAGGAGGTTTCCCATGATTGACGACGACGGTTACGACGGCATACGGTCGCATGGAGTGGACCCGGATTGGAATCCGTTCTCCACGCCACGTGACGACGATCCGGATGATATCGGCTGGGATGACGGCAGTGAGACGCCTCATGCCAACCCGTCGCGCATGTCAAGGAAGGGCGTGGCCGTCCTCACCGCATGCACGCTCGTCATCGCGGTCGCGGGCATCGGCATGGTCATCACGGAATCACGGTTGAGCGTGCGCCACGACCAGCTCGTCTCGGAATGTTCGGACGCGGTGGCGTCCATGAACCGGAATCGTGAACGGTTGGAAGGACTCGTGGCCGTGGACCTCAACATCGACGGGTCCGTTCTGGACGGGAAAAGGGCCGGACGATACGAATCGTTACGGACGATACGACGCGCTCCATCCATCCAATGCGACGCGACTCTGAGGAACAGGCAACTCGAATCGAACACGGCGAAGGCGAGGAAACAGGCGTCCGCATACGTGGAACAGTCCAAACGGGTGGCCGCGTTCCGGAAGGAGTACGACAAGACCCGATCCGAGAAGTCACGGCGTGACGATATGACGCGACTGTCCAGCGACCTGCGTGCCGCGAGGGACCTGCTCGACCGGACGGCCGGCATGGAACTGTCCGTCCCGTACCTGCGGTCCAGGCTCGCGGACACGGTCGAACAGGCGGAACCGTTCGACGGGGCCGATGATGCGGACCATCGACGCGTGTCGGCTTTGGCGGACACGTTGGAGGACCTGATGAATCAGGTACGAGAAAACGCCGGACTATGAGACAAGGGACGTGGCTGGCCAATGCGGGCGGATATGCCGGTCATGGGGCGGCTCCATTAGAATGGGCATCATGGTCGACATCCAAGATTTTGAATCATGCGAGACTTCCGGACAGTTCTACGGCGGGAACGCCGGACGGAAGATCGGACTCGTCTGGAGGGCCGGCGACTGGTTGGTGAAATTCCCCGGAACGACCAGGAACCTTCAGGGCAGCGTTCCTTCGTATACGACCGCGCCGGTGTCCGAATGGCTGGGATCCCACGTGTATGCCGCTCTTGGCATACCGGTTCATGAAACGGTGCTGGGAATCCGTGATGGGCGTATCGTCTGCGCCTGCAGGGACTTCACCTTCCCGGATTCCAGACTTGTCAATTTCCATGATCTGAAGAACTCGCTTTCCGATGACGAGCCAGGATTCACTGAGGACGCGTCCACCGGTTCCGGAGTGGTGCTCGCCGACGTACGGTCGGCGATTCACCGTATCCCGGTTCTTCGCTCGATCGATGGAGTGTCCGACCGGTTCTGGGACATGTTCGTGGTGGACGCGTTCATCCGCAACATAGACCGGAACAACACGAATTGGGGCGTGCTCAGGAATCCACGCGGGGAGTTCTCCCTCGCGCCGGTCTACGGCAATGGCAACTCGTTCAACAACAAAAGAACCGACTCGGGAATCGAACGCCGTCTCGCCAACCCGGATCTCATTTGCCAAGACGCGTTGGATGTCCGCTCCTGCTACGTGACGGATAGGGGAAAACCCATCGCCCCGTTGAAATACCTCGCATCAGGACAGGACGAGGAATGCACCAAGGCGTTGGATCGCTTCATGGAAAGATACGATCCACGTTCCTTCCATGATCTGCTTGCCTCCATACCGTCCATGTCGCATGGTCTCACCGTCGTGCCTGATGGTTTCCACGAATACCATCGCAGGGTCTGCGACTATCGGTACGAGCACGCGTTCATGGAGGCATGGCGCGACCTGCATCCAACTGTGGGTGTCCCGTCCAGTCCGGAAGCATCCGTCCCCGAGCCTCTTCCTGATCCCGATCCCTCCGTCTTACCCTCATCTTCTGTTCCGACGTGTTTCGACGGTCCGGGAATGTGACGCGTCCGTCTCGATATCAATGGTCAAGGAACGTGGAACGGACAACCGGACCATCGAAAGCGTATCCTGAAAAGTCGCCTGAAGGTTCCGGACTGGGAGAGGATGACGGGCAATGAGCTGGGCGGACCTGTTGAAAAGCATCGTATGCGTTCTGAACCTCATCGCATGCGTGCGGTTGACCGGACCATATCTGATTCCGAAACGGTCCGACCGTGAATGGTCGGAAGCGCGACGTCGTACCGACCTGTACTGTCGTCTGGCCGGCTGGATAGGCGTGTTCGCCTACTCGTACGGACTGGGTCACGGGCTCATGCATGCACGGGACGGATGGACCGGCATGGCATCCGGCGTGGAAGTGATCCTCCTGCTGGTCCAAATCCTGAATCTCGCCATCTGGACGTATCTGCTCGTTCGCTCGCATGGCAGGAGCCTGCAGCCTCTTCCCTGTGCGATATCAACAAGGGGTTATGTGGGTAATATGAATCACATACGTAGTCGAGAAGGAGTCGTCATGGACGATAAAGACAGCATGACGCCGGACACCATCCCGCAGTCCACGCCCGTGGACGGGACCGTTCCGGCCGGAAGGAAGAACCGCAGGCCGGTCGTCATCGGCGTGGCCGCCGTCGCGGCCGTCGCGCTGGTCGCGGGTGGCGTGTGCGGATACAGGGCGTACGAGAACCATCGGGTGTCGGTGGCGCGCCAGGCGTGCCAGTCGGCTGTCACGGATCTGGGTAAGACGGTGAAGTCGTATAAGGCGCTGCTCGGCGCGGACGCCACGACGGCCGCGTTGAAGACCGACGTGAAGGCCGTGAAGGACGCGAAGACCCTTGACACGCTCAAACGGGCCGTTGGGGCGGAGACTCCCGCCATGGTCAAGTGCGACGCGTCCGACAAGACTGGTCTGGACGCGGCCGCCGCCAAGGCGGACAAGACGGCCAGGAGCGTGAAGGCGGCTGCGAAGGCGTTGGAGTCGGCCGTGAAGGCGGTCGAATCGTCGAAGCTCGACAAGACGGTGGACGATGCGGACGGACTGTACAGGGCGACGGAAGGCAAGGTCCAGGACGATAAGACCCGTGACGCGTTGAAGCAGGCCATCGCCAAGCGCGACGCCGACGCCATCGCCGAGGCCGTCAAGGCCGTGAACGATTCGAAGACGGCGAAGGACCAGGCCGACGCCGAGGCCACCGCGAAGGCGCGGGCCGAACAGGAGGCCGCAGCCCAGGCGGCCGCCGCACAGCAGGCCCAACAGCAGGCGCAACGCTCGTACTCGTACGGTTCGTATTCGTCCGGCGGCTGGTCCGGTTCCGCCGGTGGACGGTCCTATTCCGGCGGATCGTATTCAGGCGGATCGCAAGGCCAGGGTGGCGGCTCCCCGAGCGGGAACTCCCCCGCGCCAAGCATCCACTACGACTGGGAAGACAAAGTGACCATCAATCCGAATTGCGATGGACAGCATTTCTGCCCTTTGGGCTGATTCGCCTCATCCAGCCTTCCAAAGGCCCCGCCCTGTTGGGCGGGGCCTTTCCCTTTCCCGTACCTTCCATGCCGCGTAACCCCCGAACCCATATCGAGCCCCATCGGCGCCCGTACGCGTGGAACGGATTGGATGGGCCGGTCCCCGTGAGGGGAACCGCGCAGGGAACGTGCGTTCCCGCCGTCCCGTCCCGCCCGCACGGTGGGACGTTCTGCAAGCAGAATCTCTGAAAGGAGACGGAACATTGGGTTCCAACAAGAACAAGAAATGGGGCAAGGCCACGATAGCCGGCCTGGTCGCCGCGGCCACGCTGGCGTCCCCGGTCGTCGGCGCGTTCGCCGCCGACGGTGGCGGCGGCTCCGGTGACGGCACGGGCACGGGCGACGGCTCCGCCGGCGGCACCGGCAAGATCACATGGGTGTACAAGGACTCCTTCGGCTCCCCGACCCGCGAGAATGTGAAATCCGCCATGGGATCCGTCGGCGTGAAGTCGATGGACGGCAGCGAGTCCAACAGCGCCATCGACGAGGCCGTGAACGGCGCGAACGCCGAATGCGTGGCCCGTTCGAAGGCTTCGGGCAACCAGAATCCGACCTGCCGCCTCGTGTCCGTGGGTTTCGTGCACACGCCCGGCGCAGGCGGCGACTGGTACACGGGCGCCAACGGCTCCTTCAGCGCGGACCAGTGGAAGGCGGCCTACAACGCCTCCGGCATCCCGAACGGCACCTATTCGTATCAGGGAGCCAATTACAAGACTTCCGATGCTTTCAGCGATGGAGCCACAACCATTAACAGTCTCGCGGCCCGTGAGATGAGCAAGGCCCCACGCGCCGTCGTCGCCATCGTGCTCGACCAGGACGAGCCGCCCGTGAACTACGACCTGACCGTCAGCACGCAGGCCGGCGGCACGTTCACCCAGGCCGGCGCGACCGGCGACGTGTCCGACGCGATCACCACCAGCCGTGGCGGCAGCACGATCTCCGAGGACGTGACGGGCACCGTCACGCTGCATTGGACCGGTCTGGACGGCACGACCCGTACCGCGTCCAAGCAGTTCACCCAGAACAACAACACGACCAAAAGCGTCTCGTTCGGCTACAAGGACGTGGACAAGTCTTGGAAGGCATGGCCGGCCGGCTCCTACTACTATGATGTGACCGTCGGCAAGCAGGGCCATATGAAGGCCGCGGCCAGCCATATGGGCGCTCAGGACGCGAAGGAATCCTGGAAGCCGGTCTCGCCGCCGCCGTCGAAGAAGCTCACCAACATGGCGGGCCAGCAGGTCACCGCCGAGGCCCAGCAGATCGCTTCCGGCAGCCTGTATACGGCGCATATCACCGCCCAGTCGAACGCGTCCGAGCATTTCTGGCTGTACGACACGATCGACGTGACCGGCCAGAAGGTCCTGATCGGCGGCGCCGACAAGGACGACTATTCGAAGATCACCGTGACCGACCAGGACGGCAACACCGTCAAGGCCGACATCACGGTGGACGATTCCCATGCGGGCAAACGCGTCGTCAAGGCGCACGTGCTGAACCCGGTCTCCGGACAATACACGTTGAACGTGCCCCAGTCCGCGACCCCGACCGGCACGGACTACACCATCCCGGACGACAGCCAGGCCTGCTGGACCGGCGACGAATACGGCAATGCGGATAAGAGCCACTGCCAGACCGGCAACAGCGAACAGGTCGGCAAGGTCACTCCGAAGCCCGACAAGGTGTGGGTGTTGGACTCCAACGGCGCCCTGACGGCCGAGGATCCGCAGCATACGAACGACAAGGGCAGCGACAACCGCACGTTCGTGACCGGCGACGCGATCGGCGCCGTGGTCAACGGCCGTATCCCCGCGCACCTGCTCAACCCGTTCACCTCCTACGCGATCACCGATGATTGGACCGCTTCGGCCCAGTGGATCGACTGGAACCACAAGGACCAGGTCAAGGTGTATGTGGATGGTGCGGACGTGACCGACCAGTTCGACATCACGGTCGACACCGCGAAGCACACGACCACCGCGACCGCGAAGCAGTCGTTCCTCACGAAGACCGCGTTCGGCACCAAGGACCGCAAGGTCAAACTGTACATCGGCGGATACGTGAAGCAGACGCCGAACGCGCAGGCCGCGGCCGACCAGAAGAAGCTGACCAACAAGGCCTCCGAGAAGTGGAACAACGAATCCCAGCCGACCAACGAGCCGCCGGTCTACGTGCGCAACCCGAAGCCCGACAAGGTGTGGAGCGCCGACCAGGGCCAGGCCGCCACGGCCGAGGACACGGCGTGGAGCAACAAGGTCAACGCGGACACGCACACGTTCGTCCAGCAGGATGATTTCGGCGTGACCGTCAACGGCCTGCTGCCGAAGAACCTCGCCAGGAAGATGAGCGCCTACGAATTGGGCGATGATTTCTCCAAGAGCGCCAGGAACATCGACCTGGACTCCGCGTCGGTGACCGTCACCATCGACGGCAAGGACGCGAACAGCCTGTTCGACGTGCACAAGCAGGACGGCAGGGTGTGGATCACCGCGAAACAACCGCTGCTCGACACGACCTACAACCAGGCGGCGGACCGCAAGGTCCGCATGACCATCAAGGGCGCGTTCACCAAGGACGTGCTCAAGGCCGGCCAGAAGGTCCAGCTCACCAACGGCGATTGGGAGAAATGGAACCAGCAGACCGTGCCCGGCAACGAGCCGCCCGTCAGGGAGTGGAGCCCGAACCCGGACAAGAGCTGGATCAAGCTCGGCGATGACGGCACCTGGCAGGCCGTAATCGATCCGGACGAGACGAACAAGACCGGAGCGGACACCCAGAAGTTCCTCGACGGCGACCAGGTCGCGTCCGTGGTCAACGGCGTCATCGCGTCCGATCTCGTCAAGGTCACCGACATCAAGCTGACCGACGATTACGCCAAGGCCGACTACATCTGGGACCTCACGTCCGACAAGTCGAAGATCCGCGTGTACGAGGCCGACGCCACGACCGACGCGGCATCCTCCGTCGCGGACATCGCGAACAAGGGCCGTGACGTGACCGACCAGTTCGACATCACCGTCCAGGGCACCAAGGTCACCGCGACCGCGAAGCCGGAGTACCGTGCCGCGCAGGCCGGATTGAAGAATCCGAAGCAGATCAGCCTGCTCCTGCCTGGCGTGGTGAACTTCGCCAACGGCAAGGGCGCGGCCCAGGTCCGCAAGGACTTCAGGAAGGCCGCGGGCGACGAGCTCACGTTCTGCGAGAACCCCGACGGCTCCAAGCTGACCAACTCGGGTTCCGAGAAGGTCAACAACGAGTCCCAGCCGACCAACGAACCGCACATCTGCGGCTACGTCCCACCGGTCAAGAAGAAGGTCATCGCCGAAGGCAGCCAGGGCGGCGCGAACAACGACGCCGACGACAAGGTCGTGTATCCGGGCCAGAAGGTCGAATACCGTCTCACCACGCAGCCGAAACTGCCCGCCGACCTCGGATACCGGATCGTGTCCATCCAGGACACCGACGTGTACGACCAGTATCTCGAACCCGACCCGCAGACCCTTGAGGTCACCGACCTCGCCACCGGCGGACAGCTGACCACCAGCGACCCGCAGATGGGCGTCGAAGGCGACTACACGGTCGCATGGGACACCGCGGCGCACAAGTTCACCATCACGTACTCGAACAAGTACGTGGCCGAACATTGGAAGGCCGGCACGAACCCGCAGGTGCAGGTCCGTTTCGAAGGCACCGTCGCGAAGAACGCTCCCGTCGACCGCAAAGTGGCCAACCAGTGGGCGCTCACGCTGAACAACATGATCACCCCGTCGAACATCGTCGACAACCTGCCGCCGGTCCACAACCCCTCCAAGAAGGACAACCAGTCCAAGGAGCAGGGCGATCCGACCGTCAGCATCGACGGGAAGACCATGCTGCTGGGCGATACCGGCAACTATCTGGTCACCCTCGACCTGAAGCAGACCGACAACGCGTACCGCGTGTGGAAGGCCGGCATCACCGACGATTTCGATGACGAGTACGTCGCCATCGACGAATCCAAGATCGAGGTGCTCGACCAGTCCGGCAAGGACGTGACCGGAAAGTTCAACATCCAGATCAAGGACGGCGTCGCATACGTGTACGCGAAGACCGTGGACACGTGGATCCCGAAGAAGGGCGTCACCGTCAAGGGCGACCCCCAGCCGAAGGACCTCGCCAAGTATTCGACCAACGGCAAGCATGATCCGCTCAACGATCCGGCCATCGACCAGAACCTCCTCGGCCAGACCTACCAGGTCGTCATGCCGTACAAGGTCGTCAAGGTCAAGGATGGGTACACGGTCAGGAACAAGGCCATCCAGGTCACCAACGACACGACCGTGGAGACCAACGAGGTGTCCAACCCGCTCAAGCCCGTCAACCCGGCCAAGGACGTGACCGTCAAGGTCGGCGGCGAAAGCATCGACGGCAGAAGCGTGTACAAGGACCGCACCTTCCTCTACCAGCTCGACAGCTCCGTCATCCCGGCCGACCGCGCCTACCCGCAGGTCAGCCAGTGGAAGATCGTGGATCCGCTGAACACCGAGTTCGACCAGTACACGGGCCAGTGGGCCGTGTACGCGACCCGCGACCTGTACAGGGACGGCAAGGTGCTCGCCGCCAAGGGCGACAAGCTCGCCGGCAACGGCTTCGACAGCTCGAAGCTCGGCGGCGAACTGTTCACCGCCACGGCCGACGCCAACGGCCAGGTCACCGTCGAGGCGACCGAAGCGTACCGTGCCCTCGTGTCCGCGGACAACGCGCATGAGAACGGCTGGCGCGCGTACATCCAGTGCAAGCGCCTGAAGGTGTCCGAACGCGTCGAGAACCAGTTCACCGAAATCTTCAACGACAAGGAGTTCCAGTCCAACATCGTGTGGACCCGCACCCCGGACATGACCCCGTCGATCCACATCGAGAAGTACGACGTGGCCTCCGGCGAACAGGCCGGCGACCGCGACGACGTGAAGGACGCGTTGAAGATGGCCGGAGACAGCCAGCAGATCGCGTTCAAGATCACCAACACGTCCAAGACGGACTCCTCGACCGGTGAGGGCGCCTGGTATCTCGCCAAGGACCTCAAGATGGTCGACAGGACCATCGCCGGCGAAGGCGACGTCACGGACCTGAAGTATCCGGACGATTGGGACACCCTCGTGCTCAAGCCCGGCGAGTCCACCATCATCACCGGCACGTTGAAGGGCGTCGAGCAGGGCGGCAAGCACACCGACCGTGTGAAGGTCACCGGCACGCCGCTCGTCGAATGCCCCGTCACCGACCAGTTCGGCGGCCAGCAGTCCACCGACGGCAACCAGACCGGCGACACGAAGGTCGACGGCGACGCGTCCGACACGACAGGCCTCAAGCAGGTCAAGGTCGGCGACAAGACCCTATGCGAGGACACCACCGTGGACTCGAACACCGACGACTGGAGCGGCTACCGCGAGGATCTCGCCAAGACCGGCATGGCCATCGGCGGCGTCCTGCTGTCCCTCATCGCCTTCGGCGGTGTCGGCGTGACCCTCTTGGGCGCACGTCGCAGGACCTCGACCGTCAAGCACGGCGTGCATGCCGCCAAATGATCCGATGACCGTTCGGATCCGCCATACGGCATGAGTGACGCCACGGGCGGGATGTTGGAGGATTCTCCAACATCCCGCCCTTTTCCTTTCCCGGACCGTGGATGCCGTACAAGGCCGCCGTGGCTCGTCCGAAAGAACGGCCCACGCCCCCATCCATCTTATTGGGGTGCCACCCGTTCGAATATCTGCGCTCATACGGCCATGTGCACGTGGGAATGGTTGAGAGATCCGGCAACCGGCCGGCGATCCGAAAGCGGACGCCGACGATACCGGACTTCCACGGCAGCGTGAGCCGTCCGTGCAGAAAACAGAAGAATCCCTATCAAAGGAGACATCCAGTATGGATATGAAGAAGATCTCAGCCGCGTGCGCGACCGCCGCCGCGTTGGCCGCGTTGTGCGTCCCGGGCTCGGCGTTCGCGGCCGACGGCACGCTCACCCTGGTCGCGGGCGACGGCAGCACCCTCGCCGGACACAGCTTCGCCGCGTACAAGGTCGCTGGATACAACGACGTCGTCAAGGACGGCGCGAACGTGAAGAGCGTGAGCGCCTCATCCCCGGACGCCACGACCGACGCGTGGGTCAAGGCCGCGTTGAACAAGAACGGTGTGACCTACAACACGTCCGAAGGCCGTAACGCCGCCGAACAGCTCCTGAGGTTGAAGGCCGATTCGGACACGCTGCGCAAGGTCGCCGGCACCCTGCAGTCCACCGCCGCGTCCAGCAAGGTGGCGGCCGTGAAGACCAACCAGACCTCCGCCACGGGCAGTCTGAACCTGACCCTGCCGGAGGGCTATTATCTCGTCGTCGACGCCCAGGGAATCCCGATCCTCGTGTCCACCACGATCGGCGGCAGCGTCAGGATGAGCAACGGCCAGACCCTCGGTTCCACCCAGATCAAGACCAACGTCACCAAGATCGACAAGAAGATCAAGAGCGTGGACGGCACGTGGAAGGATTCCGCGGCCGCGACCAACGGCGAGACCCGTGACTTCAAGGCCACGTTCACCGTGCCGAACAAGCTGGCCGTGGACACCATCACCCTCGAGGACCATATGACCGGCATCGTCTACGTGGACGGCTCCTTCCACGCGGCCACGTCGTCCGGCATGGACGTGACCAACCAGTTCGGCACCATCGGCAAGGACAAGGTCGGCAATTCCGACGGCACCGGCTTCAAGGTCACCAGCCTGCAGAGCTTCGTGGACACCTACCAGGGCAAGCAGGTGACCGTGACCTACCAGGGCAGGGTCGTCAACGCGTCCAAGGCCAACAAGGCCATCAACCAGATCCTGATCACCTCGAACTGGCTGCCCAACGTGGTCCCGCCGGACGTGCCGACCCCGAACCCGGGCACCGATGAGACCCCGGTCCCGACCTACGACGTGAACCTGAAGAAGATCAGCGCGGCCGACGGCAACAAGGTCATCCAGGGCGCGAAGTTCAAGCTCCACAACGACAGCCTGAACCAGTGGTATGTGTGGAACACGAGCTCGAACCAGTGGACGTTCACCACGGACGAGTCCAAGGCGACCGAGTTCTCCACGAACGCGTCCGGCGTGATCAACTTCACCCGTCTGGGCGCCGGCACGTACACCGTGAAGGAGACCCAGGTGCCGACCGGCTACTTCAGCTTCGTCAAGCCGAGCTTCACCCTCAAGATCACCGACGACGGCCACGTGACCATCACCGGCAAGGACCAGCCGGGACTGACCGGCACGGTCAACAACGCGGACGGCAAGGCCACCACCCCGACCGCCGTGGTGAAGAACATCGACAACATCACCCAGCTGCCGCAGACCGGCGCGACCACCATGGGCGTCATGCTGGTCGGCGCGTTCGCGATCATCCTCGTGGCCACGTCGTCCGGCTTCGCCGCCTACCGCGTCCGCCACGAGAACCTGGGCGACGGTCCGGCCATCGCCTGATTTTTCCGAATCGTCCCCCGGCCTCGAAAGCGAGGGGTCGGGGAGCCAGAGGCCGGGATCGTGCGGCCTTTTCTCCTGTCAGCCGCACGATCTCGGCCCTCTTCCAAGAAAAACACAGAACTCACATATGAATCACAAAGGATGAGGGAAAATGGGATTCCTTACAAGACTTCTCGCCGGTCTCACGGCGGCCGCGGCGTTGGGAGCCGGCCTGTCCGGCACCGCCAACGCGGTGGAAACGACCGGCGCGACCGGAAACACGAAAAGCGTCGTGAAGCTTGCGGACGACGGCACGTCGAACCTGCCTGACCATCTGGTCAACGGCGACTTCAGCGTGAATTACAAGGACCAGTGGCTGACCGGCGGTTGGAACTGGACATCTATCACTCCTGATGGCAAGTATCTGAACTCGGTCCGTAATTGGAACGACAGCGCCACAACCTGGAAGACCGTCAATGGTTGGGACAAGACCAAATTTGGCTGGTCCAGCACCCAGAAGGACGGTACCGATGACATCCAGCACAAGGCCGGCGCGGTCGAGATCCAGTATGACGATCAGGCCGACAACGTGTACGCGGAATTATGCGCCTACGAGGCCGGCACCGCGATCTACCAGGACATCAAAACCGTTCCTGGCACCCTGTACAAGGTGCGTTTGAAGCACGCCAGCCTGTACGACGGTTATCTGGACAAGATGCAGGTGATGATCGGCGCTCCGGGCCACGAGCAGCCGGTCGAGATGACCCGCACCGGCGTGAACGGCAACGGTGACAAGCTCAACGAGAAATCAAACATCATCGCCACGAAAGTCTCGAACACGGGTGAGAACGATCGTAACCATGATTCCCAGTGGGAGACCTACGAGGGCACCTACCTGATCCCCGCGGGCCAGACCGTGACCCGCTTCACGTTCAGGAGCGTCGGCTCCAGAAACCTTGACCACGGCAACTTGCTGGACGACATCGTGTTCGACAAGGCGTACCGTCTGGACTACGACAAGAACTCCAACGAGGCGGCCGGCAGCGTCCCGTCGAACCAGCGCGGCAGGGAGAACACCGTCCAGCCCGCCAAATCCAAGACGACCGGCACGGTGAAGACCGTCGTGGATACCTCTGACGGATTGCCGACCGAATTGGTCAACGGCGATTTCGAATATCCGGGAGCTGATGTCTTAAGCCAGAACCTTCGTGACAAGAAGAGGAACTGGTGGGGTGTCAGCCGCAAGGACAAGATGGTCTACGAGTCCGATAATCCCACCAAATGGGTCTCCCTCCCGTCGACCTTCGATTCGGATAGATTCGCGTGGGATTCCAGCGAGGCCGGAAAAACGTCTGGCGTCCAGGAGGGGTCCTCGCAATGGCATACGAACGAGGTCGAACTTCAAAGGGATTCACGTACGGGCAACATGTACGCCGAGCTCTCTCCATATCAGGCACAGAGCAGCATCCGCCAATACATCCGCACCACGCCCGGTACCCTGTACAAGGTGCGGTTGAAGCATGCCAGTTTGAGCAGCGAGTATTTGGACAAGATGCAGGTTCTAATCGGGGCGGATGGAAACGAGCAGCCGGTGAGGATGACCCGTGTCGAGTCCCAGAACGGGCTTGACGCCATCGGGGAGTCCACGGCATCCACGACCATTTCGACCCACGCATCGAACAAGGCCGAGATCTCATGGGGTTCCGGGCTTGGATATCATTCGTCACGGAACCATGACGGACAGTGGGCGACTTATGAGGGAGTCTATGTAGCCACTTCCGATGTGACGGTGTTCACGTTCAAGAGCGTTGACTCGCCGTCCTTCAACACCGGAAATCTGTTGGACGACGTGGTTTTCGCCAAGGCATACAAGCTCACCTATGACAAGAACTCGGCCGATGCGTCCGGCGAGGTTCCGTCGAACCAGCGCGGCAAGGAGAACACCACCCAGCCCGCCAAGTCGAAGGCCAGCGGAACCGTGAAGACCGTCGCGGACGACACGTCGAATCTGCCTGACCATCTGGTGAATGGCGACTTCAGCGTGAACTACCACGACCAGTGGAAGGACAGCTTTGGCGGCTGGACCAGCATCGACCCGAACGCGGGCAAGACCCTGCACGCCACCAACTACGTCGACTCGAGCGGCACATGGAAATGGACCGCCATCAACGGGTGGGACAGGTCCAAGTTCGGCTGGACCAGCACCCAGAAGGCCGGAAGCAACGTCCAGCAGAAGGCCAACGCGGTCGAACTCCAGTACGACGACTCCACCGCCGACAACGTGTACGCGGAGCTCTGCGCCTACGAGGCCGGCACCGCCATCTACCAGGACATCAGGACCACGCCCGGCACCCTGTACAAGGTGCGGTTGAGGCACGCCAGCCTCAACAGCACGTACCTCGATAAGATGCAGGTCATGATCGGCACGCCCGGCCACGAGCAGCCCGTCGAGATGACCCGCACCAGCGTCAACGGGCACGGCGACAAACTCAACGAGAAGTCCACGACCATCGCCACCAAGGTCGCCAACGGCAACAACCGCCACCACGCCGACCAGTGGGAGCCCTACGAGGGCACCTACCTGATCCCCGACGGGCAGACCACGACCCGCTTCACGTTCAAGAGCATCGACTCCAAGCAGCTCGACTACGGCAACGTGCTCGACGACATCGTGTTCGACAAGGCGTACCGCCTGGACTACGACAAGAACGCTTCGGATGCCACCGGCGAGGTTCCGTCGAACCAGCGCGGCAGGGAGAACACCACCCAGCCCGCCAAGGACAAGACCTCCGGCAGCGTGAAGCTCGTGGCGGATGATGATGTGGCGGAATACGCCGCCAACGGCTTGCCGAAGCAGATCGTCAACAGTGATTTCGACCATGATTGGCGGAACATCGTCAGCCAGTCCAAGATGAGCGCGAAATACAACTTCGCCAACATCGACCCCGCGCACGGCGACGTGGAGATCAGCGGCGCGCTGAACAGCAAGGGCGAGGCATCCAAGCAGTGGGTGCATTTGAACGGGTTCGACGCGGCCAAGTTCGGCTGGAAGTCCAACCAGACCGACACCAAGGTCGACGGCAGGGGCGGCATCGTCGAGATCCAACGCTCCCGCGCGAACGACAACATGTACGCGGAGATCACCGCCTCGCAGGCCAACACGTACCTGTACCAGGACATCGACACCGCGCACAGCACGCCCACCGTGTACACCGTGAAGCTCCGGTACGCGCACCGGAACGGCACCATCAACTCCAATGAGAAGATCCAGATTCTCGTCGGAGCGCCCGGCCACGAGCAGCCGGTGGAGATGACCCGCATCGCGTCCGACCGGGGCAACAGGCTGGGTGAGAAGTCCACCACGGTGAACGCTCCGAACACGGATGGCTGGCTCGGCTCGTGGGACACGTTCCAGGGTTCGGTCGTGGTTCCCGCCGGCCAGGACGTCAGCAGGTTCACGTTCAAGGCGTTGGGTTCCATCGACGGCATCTCCGGCAATCTGATCGACGACGTGCAATTCAAGCTCGCCTACAAGCTCTCCTACGACAAGAACGCGAACGACGCCTACGGCCAAGTCCCGTCCGACACGACCGCGAACACCGTCAAGCAGGCCAAGGCCAAGACGACCGGCACTGTGAGGGCCGTGGCGGACAGGACCGCTTCCGGTCTGACGGTGCATGACTTGAAGAACGGTGAAATCGCCCCTGTGCAGTATGGCGATTTCAAGTTCTCCACGACCGATGGGTTCACCGCGGACCAGGTCACCGATGTGAACGGCTTCACCGTCAAAACGAACTGGGATCCCACGGAGGAGAACCAGGCATACGCCGGCAAGGCTCTGTCCACCATGTACCAGCCGAACAAGAATGGCGCGAACCTGATCCTGCACCATGTGGGACAGTGGCGCGACTCCTCCGGCACGCAACGGTGGCTCAATGCCAGGATCACCGTGAACGGCCAGAACCTCGGCTCCCTGGTGTACTACGAATCGCAGCACAAGTTCTTGGCGTCGTATGGCAAGTGGGACAGGCATACCTCGTCCCGCCCGTACATGGATGTGACCGTCGATTTCCTGCTGGATGACGGTTCCACGCCGCAGGGACTGCGTGGTGCGACCGGATTCACCGACCTTGACGGCGGCACCAGCGGATACAACGAGGGCGTCGAACTCGTCAGCGGCTTCGATGGCGCGTACGTGCGCTCCGACGCACATCTCGCCCGGTTCGGCACGAACGGCTGGGCCGGCGCCACGGATGAGAATGAGAACAATGCCGACGCGCATGGAATGAAGCATTACGTCGGCGCCACATTCACCGGCTCGTCCTTCCGCGTCCGCTGGTCGGTCGCCTCGGGACAGGCCCGCGGGTCCGGCTTCCAACCGGTCGATTCGACCATCGCCTACCGTCTCACCTACGACAAGAACGCGCAGGATGCCACCGGTTCCATCCCGTCCGACACGGCCGCTGACACCACTCAGCCCGCGAAATCGGAGACCGACGGCAAGGTGTCCGACCTCGTGCAGCGCACCACCACGCATGAGGACGGCAGCGTGACCGTGAGGACCATCGACACGAGCACGGACGTGGTGTCCGGCTGCCAGGTCTACTATCCGGCCGGCCAGAAGATCACGTTGGCGACCATGGCGAAGGACGACGACTGCTGGGATGCCAGCATGCTGTCGCGTCCGGGCCACACCCAGCTGGGTTGGAACCAGGACCGGAACGCGACCCAGGCGCAGGCCCAGGTCACGATGGTCGAGGGCGGCATGACCGTGTACGCGGTGTGGGTCGGCAACCCGGTCCTCACCTACGACACGAACAAGCCGAGCACATGGTCGGGCCAGATGCCGTCCACCCCGGCGTCCGTATCCGTGCCGTACAATGCGCCCGCCGCGGACAACTCCGGCTGGCAGTCCGGCGATCTGACCAAGATCAAGGGCTACAAGTTCCTCGGCTGGTACACGGGACCGCAGGACAATGCGGGCCTGTACGACTGGACCAGGCCGTTGACGGGCAGCGTGACCGTGTACGCGCACTGGCAGCGGTTGCAGGCCAACGTGATCTACAACGCGAACGGCGGCACCGGTTCGCATGCGAACACGACCGGCTGGCAGTATTCGGATGTGACCATTCCCGGTGACACGTCCAAGTCGTTCAAACACGACGGCCTGTACCTGTTCAAGCATTGGAACACCCAGCCGAACGACCAGGGCACCGTGTACACGGACGGGTCGCGGATCGCCCTGCAGGACAAGGACATCACCCTGTACGCGATCTGGGTGCCGTACCACGAGCACTTCGTGCCGACCGGCGGTATCGGCCTGCCGATCGCCATCGCGGGCGGCGTCCTGCTGCTCATGTTCGGCATCGGCTCGACCGTCATGCTCACCAGACGCATGAACGGACACGGCATGCCGGACGACGAGTGACCGGAACCCGGTGACGGAAGGGCCGGCGGACGGCCATCCACCAACTCCATTCGGACGTGGGCGGAATGGTCCGGACGCCGGCCCTTCCCGTTGCCCATCACCGTCGATATTCGTGGAACGGATCGTGGCAAAGGTATGGACGTTATGGATTGGGATTGGATCATCGAGGGCGAACGTGCTTCGGAGGGACGTCGTATGCGGCGCCTGCGCCGCATACGCGCACGGCATGCGAGACGCGTGTTCCGCGCGCTCATCGCCGTCACGGTCGTGTTCTGCCTGGCGGGCGTGGGCACGTTCGCTTGGCTTGGCGTGGAACAGGCCGGAGCGGCCCGCAGGGCGGCCGAATCGTCCGCCCTGGCCGCGAAGGACGACCATTCCGCCGAGAAGTACGCGCGCATGGTCGCCAAGGCCCGCGAGTACAACCGGAGGCTCGCCGCCACGCCGCATGTCATCGGAGAGACGTCCGGCAAGGACGGGACCATCGATGGTGATTTCGGGTTCAAATCGGACACGGAATACCAGAACCTGCTGGATTTCGGCGACGGGATCATGGCGACCATCGAGATCCCGTCCATCGGCGTGGACCTGCCCGTCCGCCACGGGGCCGACGCGTACGCGTTGGAGAACGGTGCGGGACACCTTCACGGCACCAGCCTGCCTGTCGGCGGGCAAAGCACCCACAGTGTGATCACCGGACATACGGGAGTGGCCGACAAGGCCCTGTTCACCCGACTCACCGAATTGAGGAAGGGTGACGTGTTCTACGTGAGGGTCGCAGCCCAGACCCTCGCCTACAAGGTCGAACGCATCCGCAAGGTCGATCCGGACGATCTGCGCGACGTGCGCATCCAGCCGGGACGCGACCTGGTGACGCTGGTCACCTGCACTCCGATCTTCCTGAACACGTATCGGCTGCTCGTCACGGGCGAACGCGTGAGCATGCCGGACGACGCGCCCTATCCCGAGGACGCACCCAGGACCACCGGCCGTGACGCGCGCCCGCTGCTCGTGTCCGGTGTGGCATTGCTCGCGGGCATGCCCGTGGCGATGGTCGAGTCCAGGCCACGCGTCCGCCCGTACGGACGTCACGGCATGAAACGGTAGACGCCCACACGCCGGCACCGCCTCATGCGGGGGTAGACTGGTGGGTATGCGCGCCATATGCCTCCGAGACCGCGACACGCCGATGGCGCCGATATCGGATTGGGGGCACGTGGAATGGTTGTCGGAAACGTCGCAGGGATGTTTCCATTGGAGCCACGACCCCGATACGGGGCATGGCATTGGAGGGAGAATTATGAACAAGAAGGCTTTCGCAACGGCCGTCGCATCCGTGGCCGTCGCGGGCACCATCGCCGCGCCGGCAATGGCCGACGAGACCGCGACCACCCCGGTCGAACAGGCCCAGCAGGCCGTCGAGCAGGCCCAGCAGGCCGTCGACCAGGCCGCGGCCCAGCCGACCACGCAGCCCCAGCAGGACCAGGTCGCCGCGGCCCAGCAGGCCGTCACGGACGCGAAGACCAGCCTCGACCAGGCCGCGGCCGGCACCCAGCAGGCCCAGCAGCAGGTCCAGCAGGCCCAGACCGGCGTGCAGCAGGCCCAGCAGAACGTGCAGCAGGCGCAACAGCAGGTCGAGACCGCCATCAACAACGATCCGAACGTGGCCGCCGCCCAGACGGGCGTCAACCAGGCCCAGACCAACCTCGACAAGGCCCACGACAGCCTCACCGCCGCGAAGGACAAGGCCGACCAGAGCGCGAAGAACGCCGAGACCATCAAGAAGGCCATGAACGACAGCCAGTCCATCCGTGACGACGCCGCCAAGGCCAAGGAACAGGCCGAACAGGCCGTGAAGGACGCGCAGCGGAAGGTCGACTCGACCGACAAGACCAAGCTCGACCAGACCACCGCCGCGAAGCAGGACGCGCTCGGCAAAGCCCAGACGAAGGCCGACCAGGCATCCGCCGCCGCGCAGCAGGCCCAGCAGAAGGCCGACCAGGCGAAGAGCCTGCTCGACGAGGCCACCCGCATCGCGGGCGACGCGAACGATCCCGCCAAGATCCAGGAGGCGCAGGACAAGGCCAAGCAGGCCGACCAGGCCGTGAAGGACGCTAAGACCGCGCAGGCCCAAGCCACCGTCGCCGAGGCCACCGCGAAATCCGAGGCCGACAAGACCCGCACCCAGGCCGACCAGGCGAAGGCCGCGCTCGACAAGGCGAACGACATGAAGGACGCCGCCCAGGAGAAGGCCGACAAGACCTCCGCCGCCCTGGACAAGGCCACCGACGCGAAGAACACGGACGCGAAGGCCGTGAAGGACGCCCAGGCCGCCAACGACAAGGCGAAGGCCGCGCTCGACAAGGCCGAACAGGCCGTGAAGGACGCGCAGGCGCAGGCCGACAGGACCAAGGACGAGTATGCGGCCGCGAAGGACGCGTACGACAAGGCGCAGTCCGCCGCGGACGCCGCGAAGCAGGCCGCGGACGAGGCCGCGAAGGCGCAGGCCGAGGGCGCGGCCGGATGGTTCAAGACCAACAAGGCCGAACAGGCGTACAAGTATCTGACCGACGACAGCGTGTCCCAGTACCTGGAATACACGCACATCGGCGCGAAGGACGACGCGACCAGCCTCGACAACCTGCTCAAGGCCCTCGACATGATCGACGAGTGCAACAGGCTGCGCGAGGAGAACGGCCTGGAACCGTTGAAAGTGTCCGAGACCGCTTTGGCCATGGCCATGGTCCAGGCCAACTACGCCGCACAGCCCGGTGAGGAACACCACAACCACAACTACCAGTACGACAACGTCGGCGAGAACCTCGCATGGGGAACTTCGGACTGGGACCCGTACATCGGCTGGTACACGAACGAGAAAGCGATCTACGACGCCGCCCTCAAGTCCGGCGACTATCCGGACCTCGCGGACCTGTCCCCGTACGACGTGTTCTCGAAGTATCCGGACCTGTACTACAAGGTCGGCCACTACCTCAACATCATCGACCCGGAGTACAGCGTCACTGGCATGGCCTACAGCGGCTACGACACCGGCGATTACGGATACGGCGCATCCTCCCAGGAGTTCTATAACGACTGGAACTCCTACAACGCGAACGACACCACGTTCGATGCCAGCGTGTACCGCGCGAAGGTCGAAGCGTACGTCAACCAGATCAAATCCGCGCAATCCACGTACGAGGACGCGTTGAAGCAGGTCGAGGCCGCCAAGACCGCGCTCGACAAGGCCAACACGGCCCACGCGTCCGCCGTCCTCACGCTCGACAAGGCCACCTCCTACCTGCAGGACACGCAAGACGAATCCGCACGCACCACGCAGCTGCTCGCCGACGCGACCCGCAAGGCCGCAGAAACGCAGACCGCGTACGAGCAGGCGAAATCCGCCGACGAGCAGGCGCAGGCCAGCCTCACCACCGCCGAAACCGACCGCCAGACCAAGCAGGCCGCGTACGAGCAGGCGAAATCCGCCGACGAGCAGGCGCAGACGCGTCTCACCCAAGCCCAGGCCGCGCTCGACAAGGCCAACACGGACGTCAAGCAGGCCGAACAGGACAAGACCGCCGCCGACACGCGTCTCGACGTGCTGACCGACGCGAAGAACGCCCTCGCCAAGGCCCAGACCGCATACGACCAGGCCAAGAGCGAAGCCGACCAGGCCCAACAGGCCAAGCAGACCGCGCAGGACGAACTCACCCAAGCCCAGACCGCGTACGAGCAGGCCAAGAAGGAAAGCGACAAGGCCGCCCAACAGGTCAAGGACCTCGAAAACGCCAAGACGGACCTCGCGGCCAGGACCCAGGCCCTCGCCGCCGCGCAGGCCGACCTGGACGCGAAGACCCAGGCATACGACGCCGCCAGGAACGAGGCCGACAAGGCCAAGCAGGCCGAAACGGACGCCGAAACCGCGGTCAGGAACGCGCAGCAGGCGTTGACCGACGCGCAGGCACTCCTCGCCAAGGCCAAGAGCGACGCGAAGGACACGGAAGCCGTCAAGACCGCGCAGGCCAAGGTCAAGGAAGCACAGGACGCGCTCGACCAGGCCAAGACGATCCTCGCCAAGGCGCAGGCCGACCTCAAGCAGGCCCAGACGGTCGAAGCCCAGGCCAAGAGCGACTACGAGACCGCGAAGGCAGCGCTCAAGACGGCCCAGCAGGCCGCCAACCCGAAGCATGACGACAATGCCGGCCAGACCAGTCTGAACGCCGCCCAACAGGCCACGGTCGAAGCGGCCGCCAAGGCCGACAAGGTCATGGCATCCACCGGCGCGGACACGAACGGCATCATCCTCGCCGTCGTCGCGTTCGCCGGCATGGGCGCCGCCACGCTCGACCTGAAACGCCGCCGCATGGACGTGACCGCACGCCACGGCATGCGCTGACCCAATTCCCCCTCCAACAAACAGGCGGCCGGAACAGGACGACGGAAAACCACATGACGGTTTCCCGACCCTGTTCCGGCCGTTTCTCTCTCAGGACCCAGATCCACCACGGTTCGGTAAAATAAGCCAAAGAAGGAGAAACCATGCCCAACACGCAACTGCGTCAACATATCGACGACATGCCCGGCATCCTCGCCAAACTTGAACGGATTCCGGAAATCACCACCCGACTGGACCTCATCGACACCCTGCGCGCCCACGCCCTCTCACTGGAACCGTTGGATGGCGTCGAAACCATGGCATTATCCGATTACGACCGCGACTGGCTCGTGAGATACACCTACAATTCAAACGCCATCGAAGGATCGACCCTGACTCTTCAGGACACATCCCTCGTATTGGAAGGCGAATTCGTGCCCTCGGATTCCCCGGCACGTTTCGTGTTCGCGGCGCGCGGCGTCGCCGACGGCATGGCCTACGTCCGCGAATACGCCTCCGAAAGACGTGAACTCGACCCGGAACTGATCCAAAGGATCCACGAGGTGACCGCATTGGACCTGCAGCCGTTCGCACGCGGCACGTTCCGTCCTTACGGATATCTGGCGAGAATCACCGCGACCCGCGTCAAGACCGCCGACCCGTTGGAGATCCATGACGACCTGCAAGCCCTGATCGACGGGCTGAACGGAAGCGACGCGCACCCGTTGCTCAAGGCCGCGGCGTTCCATACGATGTTCGAAAACATCCATCCATTCATGGACGGCAACGGCAGGACCGGCCGGCAACTGCTCAACCTCATGCTGTTGGAGAACGGATACCGTCCCGTGGCGATCAAGCATGACGCCGGACGTGTTTACGCCCGGGGTCTCGAATCCTGGCAGGTCGACGGTGATCCCGAACCGTTCTGCTCCATCCTGTTCGACTGCGTGGAACAGGAGGAACGCACGTTCATCGACCTTGTCGAACGGCTCCGTCATGATCCGAAAACCACGGACGGCTCCATCGCCATGGATGCTCCGGGCCAGGATGTCCAGCCGCCGGATCCGGCCGATGTTCCGGACGATACGCGGCCGGACGATCCCGGCATCGGCCTGGTCTGACCCTCTTCGCAGGTCTTGACGGCTTCCGGCATGAGCAAGCCAGCGAGACCGCATCCCGAACATAACCGAACATCCGATACCATCCTACAGACGGCCGGAACAGGACGACGGAAACCCATATAAGGGTTTCCCGAACCTGTTCCGGCCGTCCGTTTCCCCTGGAACGTCCACATGAACGAAGGACATCCACGTTGCTACCATGGGAAACGGGAAGCAATGAATCCATCCACCATAATCGCGGGGTCCGATGCTATTTGAAATGAACCGTGTACTGATGTGCCGGAACCATCCGGTACTGGAATTCGCGTACTCATCGAACGCGGGTTTCATCCTCGAAGTGGGTGACGTGTTCGATCCGAGCCGTGTACCGGTCGGTATGTACGTGGATGGACAGCCCCGACCCGACAGTGATTCGGTGACCGCATGGTGGCGGTCCCGGGGAATCCCCGCCACAAGGGACGGCCTGCGCACGCTGCTCATGGCCACGGGCATCCCCTCCGGAAAAGAACTGCTCGACCGTTCCATGGGATTGAGCCTGTCCGACCAGTACTGGATCCGTCCCGCCGGCATGGACACGCTGCGTTGGGAGGACCTCAACTTCTTCCACAACGATTTCGACGAACGGCTCGGCAAGGCGTTGTTCACCGGCGACTCATCCCGTATCGGCGACGTGAACACGCCGGACGTGACCAGCGCCGGAGACCTGCCCAAACGGTGGATCATCCGTGACGACGGCGTCAGGACCCTCATCAAGGCGGGACGGTCCGGCCAGGAGCCCGACAACGAGCGGATAGCGTGGAAAACGGCCCGCCTGCTTGGCATCGACCATGTCGAATACCGTGTGGGCAGGATCAACGGGGCCAGGGTGTCGGCATGCGACGAAATGCTTTCGGATACGGAGGAGCTCATTCCCGCCGGACAGATCATGCGGATCTTCCGGAAGGGAGGATACCGGGAACGGCGCGACATCTGGGTGGAGGCCTGCCAACGGCTCGGCGTCGACCGTGACGCGATCATGCACGCCACGGATGATTTCCTGTTCCTCGACTTCCTGCTACGCAACACGGACCGGCATTACAACAATTTCGGTCTGATCAGGGACGTGGAATCCTTCGCCATCCGTCCCGCCCCGATCTACGACAGCGGAGCGGGCCTGTGGAACGGCATGGATCCCGACGCCATGGACAACGGGGACTACCGGACGAAACCGTTCTGGACCGACCAATGGGGAGAGGAGGACAACGCGTACTGGCAATTGTCCCTCATCGATGATTGGGACAGGTACGATCTCAGTGTTTTGGACGACGTGCCCGACATCGTCCACGAACAGCTTTCCACCAACCAGCGCCTCTCCCCCATGCTCATCGACCGGATCACGGGCCTGCTGCGTGGCCGGCTCCCGATCATCAGACATCAAAGGGACGTCGCCGCGCCCCACATGATCGGTTTGCATCCCGACCATGGATTGGACGACCCGACCCCAGGACTCCAACCGCCGGACCCGGCCGATATTCCGGACGATACGCGGCCGGACGATCCCGAGTAGCTTGACCTAGGGAAATTTTCAAGAAACGAATGGCTAAAAAAGCGACAAAACAACACCTTGTCAGTTTTGACAGTTTTTAGTATGCTGGTGGAAGCGCCAGCTAGTCGATTCTGGAGGTGGATATGAGTACCGGCACGATGGAATTGGAACACTCGCATGTTGGGAGAGCCGTAGGTTCCCATTCCCATCATGTTTCACGCAATAACAAGACCCGCTATGTCCTGCGCAACGTCAAGGCTCATCGCACGACGAAGAAGAGCACGTCCACTGGGAACGCCACGGCTGTGGCGGGACGTCGTGTCTTGATCGACGCTGACGGCGTCGTGACGGAATTGAACGACAAGGCCTTCGAAGCGGCCATGAACGCGGCGATGGGTGTCATGGGACGGCACCGGATGATCACCACCGGGCAGGCCGCGAAGCTGATGAACTGTTCGCCCCGTACCGTCGCCCGTATCCTTGATTCCGGACGGTTGCCCTTCACCCGTAACGGCGGAACCGGACGACGCATGGTCGACGTGGTCGACATCATGGAATACCAGCGTCAGGAACGTACGCGCATGCGGGAGTCCTTGGACGCCATGCGACGGGCGGCTCGGGAAATCACAATGGACGACGACGAAATGGCCGCCTACGTCGCACAGTTCGACTAACCCGGAAGGGACCACAACGCCATGACCCAGCCGGTTGCGTTACTGGACGCCAACGTATTCCCCACCACTTGGCTGCTCGATATCCTCATCACATTGGACGAACATGAGATCGTCGACGTGGTATGGTCCGAACGCATCCTTGACGAAACGCGTCGAGCAATGGTCGAACGCCAGCATCGCGATCCGGAACGTATAGACCGTTTCCTGGACTCTATACGTTCCATGAATCCCACGCACTGCATATACGGGTGGGAGCCTCGCGAAACATTACTTGATGAGCTGCCCGATCCCGATGACAGACATGTGCTCGCCGCCGCTCTGGTTGCCGACGCGGACTACATCGTCACTTACAATCTCAAGGACTTTCCCTTGGAAAAACTCAGTCGGTATTCGATCACGGCCATCCATCCCGACGTTTTCCTGTGCCGCATGCTGGATCGGGACACACGTGGAGTGCTGGATGTGATGGACACGGTCGTCTCCAACAAGAACAATCCGCCACGCACCATGGGCGAGGAACTGGCCCATCTCAGAAAATTACGGCTCAACACGTTCTCCGACAGACTGAAGAGCCTATATTCCGAATGATCTAAACATCTGGTAAACCACCCGGCAGACGGCCGGAGCAGGACGACGGAAACCCATACTGGGCTTCCCGACCCTGTTCCGGCCGTTTTTCTTTTTCTCCCTTGCATCCCTATCCCGCCTCGCATGCCTCCCGTCCAACGACGGCCGGGAACGGAAAAGCAACCCTCCGCAAGACCGCACACCCTCATCATCTCCCCCGTGACGGTATCGGACGGGGCGCGTGTGGAAATAACGCGGCATAGAGGAACGACAATCCCCGCGCAAGGAGGATGAGATGGACAAGATCGTCGTCATAACCATCATCGCTGTCTTCTGGCTCTTCGGACTGCTGACGGCATGGAGCATGTGCGTCGTCGCGGCACGAGCCGACCGACGTATGGAAGAGAACCGCCACGCCCGCCAACGGATTCAAACGCGCCGGCTGGAACACCAAAGCTTGACGGGAGCGGCGCCGACTACAAGAACAAGATACATATGATTAGTCTTCGATTCAAGTAAATCGAAGATCTTACAGGCTAAAAATGGCCGAACCAATGGGAAAGACCGCAGAGAGTTTTTTTCTGTTTCGTACTGGAAATGGATGCTTCCAGTTTTTCCGTAACGTCGAGGAGTGCGGCTGTCTGACGTTCCAAAACGGCAAGACGCTGTTCTAATGGTTGTCCCATATTTGAAGCAGGAGCATAGGGTGGAACAGTTCCATTTTGATCCTGTTTTTGATCGGACTTTTTCCTCTGCTCTAGTTTTTTATTAACCAGCTCAAGTTCTTTGTCAATTCGCTTAATGCTATTAGTGAAAGAATGGTAACGATAACAATTAAATAGTCTGCCTCTCCAGTTTTTTCCCATTGGTTCGGC
>ENA-UEYD01000199-UEYD01000199.1-human-gut-metagenome-genome-assembly--contig:-NODE-199-length-57351-cov-15.627877_pt1 | contig 57351 bp, 56 predicted proteins | sample MGYA00242907_ERZ507875 | MGnify/ENA primary metagenome ERZ507875 (study PRJEB26167, sample SAMN06115506) | human gut metagenome | host: Homo sapiens | place: China:Shandong | collected 2015-08-07...
CAGGAGACCCTTCTGCTAAAATCCGCACATACAATTATCCACAAGGACGTATAACCGATCACCGTATCAATTATACGATATACAATCTGGCAGCTTTCATGGATGGAGATATCCAAGATTGCATCGACCATCTGATTGTTGCAGAGAATGCAGAACGATTGAAAGAAAGTGAGTTGTAATAGCTGATTTTTCACTAAAATGCTAAGGCACTGGTTACAAAAAACAATTCAGACCTTCAATGGGGCGCTCCAGATTAATCTGAAGCGTTTTCCCATTACTTTATTCTTTATTTTATCTTTAACCTGTTATCTCTGTTATTTAGTAGCAGCTGATCAGCCAGAGAACAAGAAACTTTACTGGATACTAGGATACTACCTATCGGTAGGAACCTTACTTTCTCTTTCCCTGCATTTATGGTGTGAGGAAATCAAAAGTTTGATAAAGAAACAGGAGCACATGCACTCCTGATAGCCGATGCATTTTATTTATACTCCTATTCTTATGAGAAGTCTTTCACTGAAATAGGAATTGCTCATGGAGCAGGACTGCTGGCCATAGGACTTTCTATCTTTTTCCTCTCTTTTCTAAAAGAGAAAAATGATATACCGAGCTGGAATTTCGCAGTATCAAGTATTACATCATGCATTACAGCCAATTTGATAGGATGTGTGATGAGCTGCGGAATCAGTCTTTTGGTATTGTCATTGCATAAACTATTCAACATAGACATTGATACCCGATATTATTTATATATCGTTATCATATGTAATGTATGTTTGCCTCTGTTATTATTCCTGGGACTATTACCTTCCAGACAAGAGAAACATAACACATCCCCTTTATTACATTCATTCTTAAATAATGTAATTCATTATTTATTCCTTCCTCTTACGGGAGGATATCTGATTGTACTTTACATTTATGCGCTACGTATTCTAGCCAGTTGGGAACTTCCGATCGGATGGGTTTCATGGCTGGTCATTGTATTAATGACTGGATGTATTGCCATTGAATTCGGATTATATCCAACTCGAATGGCACATGGCAAGCGCATGGATGAATTAATAGCCCGCTGGCTTCCTGCATTTGTATTGCCTCTGCTTTGCTTAATGACTATAGGCATTATCCGGCGATTTAATGATTATGGAGTGACAATCAACCGCCTGTATTTAATCACACTCAACGTCTGGTGCTACTTTGTATGCATAACTCTGATTTTGATTAAGGCCAAAAGAATCAATTGGATTCCTGTTTCTTTTTCTATAATTTTTCTGTTGACTTCAATTCTACCGGTCAATTACTCAAGTATTACACAAAAAACCATTCAAAACGAAATTAATAAGGAGATTCAGAATACTCAACAGAAAAAACTTCCTTTTTCTCATGAAGAGTACACCCAATGGCTAAAGAATTTTTCTTCTGCAAAAGCACAATCTATTAACGAAAAAATTATTTATCTTTACGAATGGTTTGGTAAAGAAAGCATAGCACAATGGATTGATGAAAACGTTTCATTATATATGCTCCGTACAGAGTTCAAAAATGAAGGCGAGACTCAAGGTACGACTTCCTATTCTGGAAAGTCAGCCTCAGAAGCTTTTATAAACATCCCTGACGGATATGATAAATTACAATACGTGAACCAATACTACGTTTCAACTAATGACGAATGCGAAAAACAAATATTGGCCATACCGTTACAACAAGAGAACGACACTGTGTACATAAGCTACCAGACCCTTGAGAAGCTTAACCAATATAAATATGGAGAAATGCCTCCGGCTGAATTGAAATGCAACTCAAATAGAAAAATATTTTACCTCACCGAATTTTCGGTTGAGAATACCACAGAAAACAACAAAAAACATATACAAGTAAGTATAAACGGTTATTTATTCAGCAAATAATTTAAAACCCTATAGATATGAACAAACAGCAATTATTCGAAAACATTAAAAACAAAAAATCTTTTTTGTGTGTAGGACTGGACACTGATATCAAAAAGATACCAGAACATCTGTTAAAAGAGGAAGATCCTATTTTCTCTTTCAACAAAGCTATTATTGATGCTACAGCTCCTTACTGTATTGCTTATAAACCCAATCTTGCTTTCTATGAAAGTATGGGAGTAAAAGGATGGATCGCATTCGAAAAGACTGTAGAATACATTAAGAAAAATTATCCTGACCAGTTCATCATTGCTGATGCAAAACGAGGAGATATAGGTAATACTTCTGCCATGTATGCTCGCACATTCTTCGAAGAGCTTAACATTGATTCTGTAACTGTAGCTCCTTACATGGGAGAAGACAGCGTGACTCCATTCCTCACTTATGAAGGTAAATGGGTTATTTTGCTTGCACTCACATCTAACAAAGGTTCACACGATTTTCAGTTGACTGCCGATCCAGAGGGTGAACGTCTTTTCGAAAAGGTTCTTCGTAAATCTCAAGAATGGGCTAATGATCAAAACATGATGTATGTTGTTGGAGCCACTCAAGGACGTATGTTCGAAGATATTCGTAAGATTGTTCCTAATCATTTTTTATTGGTTCCGGGAATCGGTGCACAAGGAGGCTCACTCGAAGAAGTATGCAAGTACGGAATGACCAAAGAATGTGGTCTGATTGTCAACTCCAGCCGAGCTATTATCTATGCAGATAAAACTGAAAACTTTGCAAAAGTAGCAGGAGAAGAGGCTCATAAAGTACAGCAACAAATGAGTGAATTACTGAAAGCTATCTTATAATAAGATCTTTTCCAAAGAATAACTTCCTGCTACTAGATCAGGAGAATTTGTTAAATCAATCTAAAATACTGTCTTCCGTTTTTATACATGGAAGGCAGTATTTTATTTTATAAATCAGAGAAAAAGAACACTTTTCCGATAGGATACAGATAAATAATTTACATTTTACACGGATATATAAAAAAAAAATACGTAATTTGCATAATTAACAACGTGGATGTAGTTTTAAAGACATTCCAAAACTCAAACTATTAAAGTAAAAAAAGAACAAAAACATCAATTATGGAGTTTTCAGCCAAGCAAATTGCAGAATATATCCAAGGAACAATTGTGGGAGATGAAAATGCCACTGTACACACTTTTGCTAAAATAGAAGAAGGTATCCCAGGTGCATTATCTTTCTTATCAAATCCTAAATATACGCATTTCATATATGAGACTCAATCGTCCATTGTATTGGTCAATAAAGATTTCACACCTGAACATGAGGTAAAAGCAACTCTAATTAAAGTAGAGAATGCCTACGAAAGTCTGGCAAAGCTGATGACCTTATATGAAATGAGCAAACCGAAAAAAACTGGCATCGATCCATTGGCTTCAATTTCACCTAGTGCAAAAATTGGCCAGAATGTTTATATAGGTCCTTTTGCTTGTATAGAAGACGGAGCTGAAATTGGAGACAATACCTATATACATCCGCAAGTAACAGTTGGAGCACATGTCCGAGTTGGAGAAAACTCTATTTTATATCCTCAAGTAACAGTATATCATGACTGTCGCGTAGGAAGCAATTGCATTATACATGCCGGGGCGGTTATCGGAGCTGACGGATTTGGTTTTGCACCATCACCTGAAGGTTATGAAAAAATCCCCCAAATAGGTATCACTATCATCGAAGATAATGTAGAAATTGGAGCTAATACATGTGTAGACCGTGCTACGATGGGAGCAACAGTTGTACATAAAGGAGCAAAGCTCGACAATTTAATCCAATTAGCACATAATGTAGAAGTCGGCAGCCATACCGTGATGGCATCACAAGTTGGAGTTGCCGGATCTGCAAAAATAGGAGAATGGTGTATGTTCGGAGGACAAGTTGGAGTTGCCGGACACATAAAAGTAGGTGACCATGTAAACGTTGGAGCACAGTCTGGAATACCGGGTAACACAAAATCTGTTCGACTTGCGGTAAAACTCTGCCGCTTACACGGTTTAATCGCGACAAGAAAGCAAAAGACGGCCTAACTCACAATTGCCGTGAGTGTCGTAGAATTGCCGCCCGCAATTACCGCGCAAAAATAAAAACACCAAAGGCAGTAAACAATGTTCAATAAATACCAAATCGGCGCAAAAGACAAACATAAAAAAATCGAAAATCTGATCAACTGCGCAGAAAGAGAAATCGAACTCCGGCGACGCGTTTATCCCAAACTGGTTATTCAAGGCAAAAAGACAGAAGGCGCTGCCAGATATGAAATCCAGTGCATGAAAGAAATTTTAATTATTCTGCACCTGGTCAACCGGCTGAATTTTCTTGATCAGCCAAACACAAAAACCGAACGGATGATTTTTGAAAACACTCATCCGGATATGAAAAACTAATAATTTAACTGAAAATAAGGAGAATAACATGTCTGAAGAAAATAAAAGAAAAAAAACAGAAGCCGCGGTTGACAAAGCTCTTAATGAACTCAACAAGTTAAGAGGAAGTATTAAAGCCTTTATGTTGATTGCAATAACCGACGAAGAATCAAATGAGGAAGAAGATGCCGTCCGCGGCGTTAACGCTACGGTCGGGAGAATGGATAATCTCGTTACGATTTTTAATAATATCGACCCAGAAATCAAACGGAAGCTTATCCGAAATTTTAGGAAAAGTTTTCGGGGAAAATGAGAAATCAGAAACTGAAAAAGATAAGGGAATACAGCCCCTCGCCCTTAACAACACAAGTGATTAAAAACCCCGGGGCGTCCACCCCGCCCCTTATTTTGAAAGAAAACAATGGTAAAATTTAATTACATCGACCTTTTCTCCGGCATTGGCGGCTTTGCCTTAGGCTTAAAGCAAGCCGGTATTGAATTTGAAAACCATTGGTTTTCCGAAATCGATAAGCACACAATTAACATTTATAAAAAACACTTTCCAAATGCGAAGGAATTAGGAGATGTTAAAACAATCAGAGATGTTTCTGGCATCAAAGCCGATCTCATCACCTTCGGATTTCCTTGTCAGGATTTGTCAACTGCTGGCAAACGAAGAGGTCTTGAAGGCTCAAGAAGCCGTCTGTTCTATGAAGCGATCCGGATCATTCGTGAACTGTCCCCCCGTTATTTTATCTTTGAAAACGTCAAAGGTCTGCTTACAAGTAACAGAGGAATGGACTTTGTCAGATGTTTGCGGGAAATTGCCGACATTGGGCTATATGACTGCGAATGGCAGCTTGTTAATACTGCCTGGTTTTTACCCCAAAAACGAGAGCGGATATATTTTATCGGACATTCTGGAAGATACTCCGGACAACAAATATTTCCTCTCAAAATCACAACGCCAAAAAATTATAAATTTATTGAAAAAAAGAAAAGAACTTTAGTATGGAGAGCAATTATTGACATTACTTCTGCAAATAAAAACCAAAATGGCGGAATGATTGATGAAAATTTAGCGTTCACTCTAACCACACGCAAAAGTCAAGGTGTTTTTGATGGGGAAAACATACGTTTTTTAACACCTCTGGAGAAAGAGCGGCTTCAGGGCTTCCCGGACGGTTGGAGCGAATTTGGCTACGATGGCTTTAAAATACCAGAAACTTTTCGCCACAAAGCTCTGGGAAACGCTGTCAGCGTCCCAATACCGCAATATATCGGAAGCAAAATTTTAGAAATTGAAAGGAAAACAAACAAATGACAAAAACAGAAACCAATCAAATCAAAGAGCTTTTTGACAACGCCGTCGCTGTTGCTTTTGAAAATACGGATATTCAAAGAACCATCTACGATACCATTCAAAAGACGATATCAACAGCCGTCGCCAATGCCGTGGACTGTTACGAGATCCGCCGCGCCGTCGAACAAAAGATAAAAGACACTGTTAACATTCAGAATCTGGATTTTGGCAATTACGGCAAATTCGTTGAAAACGTATTCAAAAAGGCCGTCAAAGACTTCGAGCTGGAGCAGCTCGACCAGCGTTTAACCCAAATTGCCCGGGAAATTTTGGGCGCCCCAGACAAGAAAGAATATAATTTGTGGGAAGACATATTGCGCCCGATGATAGCTGAGGCAGCAGACGAAGAAGAAGACGATATTGAAGAATACGACTACAGCGCATACGCTTCTTATAGACGTAGTCATACCGATTTTGGCGGAGAATGGATCTATATCACAATCAAAGAAAACAAATACAGCTCTTACGAGAAAGGCAAAATTACGATCTATCACGATCAGGAAAAAAATAAATGGGAGCTTATAAGTTGCACCTGTCCCTGCGGTTTCGAGATTTCAGACACTTATGATACTCTGACCTTCAAAAAATCTTTCAACGAATTACAAAAAAGAATGATCGACCTCGTCATGAAAGGCTGCACCCTCACTGGCGTTGACACCGCGCTTTCTTATTTGTCGGAGGAGTAAAGACCATGACAAAAACCCCCGAAGAACTGACGAAGGAGTGGAAAGCGGGAGAGCTGGAGGACGGATTGTATTATATCCTTCTTGAAAATGGAAAAACGCCCATATCCGAACTTGAGACTTGGTATAGAACAAACATTGAGGAATCAAAAGAATATTACGAAACAGAGCAAGCTTTTTATGGATACTCGGATAATATGATTAGTGAAGTCCTCGCCCCCGTTCCTACCTATGACGAATACAAGGCTATGCAGGATCAAATTGCTGATGCCAGCAAAAAGGTTGAACAATTGAAGTCCAACAACAAATGGCTTGCAAATGGTCAAAGAAACTGGTGGCATCGTTGTCAAAAGTATGCCCGTGAAAACAACAATCTGCGCGACCTGCTGAGAGAGTGCAAACCTTATCTTTCTTATTTTATTAGCAATAACAAGCATGTAGGACTTACCCCTAACACTACTAACCTTTTAACCTGTATCAACGCCGCCCTTAATGAAACACAAGCTAATCCGGCAGATAATATTAAAATACAAGAAAGTGAGGAGTGATGATTGATATCCTTATCTTTTCAATTGCTGCTGTTTCAATTACAATTGCGAAACCGACGACGGAGAACAACGGCTGTTATCTCACGAGCAATATAAAGATTTGATGAAAGCCAGGAAATCGAAAGGAAAGAAAAATGAAACTCGTTGAAATTAAAGACGTCCGCCCCGGACAAATAAGAAAAGTTACAGCTTTTAATCAATGGAAAGACGAAGAAGAATTTGAAGTTTTGGCCGTTATTGAGGCGTCTGGGCTTGGTGAATATGCAGAATTTGACACTTATGCTGAGTTTTATGATATTAAAACTAAACAGTTAATGGAAGATGATTCTGAAGAATTGCGCTTTTATGAAAACGGCGAACTTATCGGCAAGCTAGGCATTACTCACCGCATTGAGGACGGGAAACTGGTCGAAATTCCCCATACGACAGAATTTGAGGTCGACGATATTGTTCGTCACGAAAACGGAAAAACAGGTGTGATTGTTAAAATAAACAATGTTGGTTTTGCCATAGGATATGAATATTCAATAAATTGTGGCAGCGAGGGTTTTAACGATACTTTTGAATATTTAACCAAAATCGGCATCCTCGGCGTCACCCACGAATTTGTAAACGATCGGGAGGCTTGATATATGTGCGTATTCTCTATGGTGGGAGGCTGCAAACACTGCGAAAATCGTGAACAATGCAATGCAGAACTTAAAAAACTTTTAGAACCAGAAATTAAAAAGATGTTCGAAATTATAGCAAATACTATCAAAGAAAGGAACTCCGAAAATGATCAAACCGGGACAGATCTATAGAACAAACATCAAGATGGGGACACGTCTTCATTGTATAACAACTAAAGTTGTTAGGGGAAAATGCTATACAATAACGCATGAAGGAAGAGGATACTTACGTTGGGCTGAGGACTTCGAGAATAAAAAACTTATCGCCGAATACTCGACTTGGCAAGAAGCCGTCAACTCTCCTGAATTCAAAGGAGAAAAACATGACTAAAACCGACCGAGAGATTGAACTTGAGAAAAAGCTTTCGATTGCCGTTAAGGCTTTAAGAAAATATGCCTTTGAAGACTGCGAATACGCAGAGATTGAATATGATGAATTAAGCCCCAACTACGGCAAATTAACAACAAAAAAGTTTCCTTATTCTATGAATCCAGAATTAGCAAAACAAGCATTAAAGGAGATTGAGAAATGAAAAAATACAAGGTTACTTTTGAAATAGATGAGATAGTTGAAGCGGAAGACAGAAGGGACGCCATCGATGAAGCTATCGGTAAAGTTGTTGGTGGCTGCTGGTTTGATAATGAGTTGACAAGATATATTCGCTGGAATGCTGATGTTGAAGAAGTGGTGGAGGAGGAAGACTAATGTCATATTTAGAAGAACTGCTGCCCGAGTTCAGAAACGGGGCAAAGATTAGAAAAAAGAAATGGGGTAAAAGCGATTATCTTTATTGTAAGGATGGGATTGTCTACGATCGAAGCAATCAAACTGTTTATAATCTTTGTACTGAAAGTCTTTCGTATGACGGTTGGGAATTTTATAAAGATCCCGAACCAGACTGGCAATACATCATCGACAACAAATGCCTTTGCTGGTTTTGGGATGAATGCGAAGAAGATAAAATCATAGGCTTTCTTCATAATATTGAGGAAAGATTAGAGCACAAATTTAATGCTGTTTTTAAAAACTGCTGCCCCGTTCAGAAAGATGAGGTAACTTTTTACGAGGACAAAAAATGATCATCCATTGTTTTAATATTTTCAATATTTGCCGGGCCATCTGCAATGATGAGAGCTTGTCTGAGAGAAACGCAATGTATCTTATCGCCGGAATTGCCGAAATGGGAATATTTGATTTTATAATCTATAATCTTATGAGGTGAACCATGGTAAACAGAAATCTTGACGGCTGTTATTTCCGTATCAGACGCGGGGAGAAATACGAAAACCTGTGCTTCTCTGACCTCACCCGCGACGAGCAGGAAGCGGTTTTGAAAGACAGATCCCCGGAGTTCATTGTCGGGCTTGCTCTGCATCTGGCAGCAACCCTCCGCCAAATCGGGGACGAATTTGACTTGAGAGGTGAAAACCATGATTGACGGGTTTTACACAGCAGAAGAAATCAAGCCGCTGCTGGGAATCAAAGCGCGGCCGGGAGATTTGCGGACGCTTAACAAGTATGTGCTGAAGGGCAAGCTTGAAATGCGCGCCCTCTCGCCCCGGGTGAAGCTCTACCGGCTTTGTTCGGAAAACGTGGAAACAATTAAAAACAAAACGGCAGACTTGGATTTTTGCTTTTGAAAGTTCTAAATGAAAATACCTTACCTGACATCGAAAAGGCTGGCAAATGGAGAAGTGGCCTACTACTTCAACATACCGGCACGTCTGATCCCGGAGGGCTGCACCATCAAATCTCAGCCCTTGGGAAAGGATTATTTTCGCGCATGTCAAAAGGCTTTGGAAATCTACGAACAATTAAAATCTTTCAAAAAAACCGGGGAAAATATCAATATAAAATCCGCCTCCGGCTTGTGGCGGCTGTACCGTGAAAGTCGTTTTTATAAAGAACTGGCTGAGCGGACAAAAAAAGACTATGCTTACGCTTTCGGATTGATTGAAAAAAAAGAAAATAAATCAGGCCAGAGTTTAGCCTCTGTCTCGCTTGACCTGTTCGACAACGACACCGCTTATCAGCTTTATGAACGGCTGGAAGAGAGCTACAAACCCCGTTGGGCAAAAAACTGCATCAGTTTTTTAAGAATGCTTTTTAACTTCGGCATCCGCAAAAATATCTTCACTTGCAAAAACCCCTTTGAAAACTTGAGGATTAAGCAAATAAAACCCAAAAAAATATTTATTCCGGCAGAAGACATACAAACCCTGATTGACAAAGCCCGCGAGATGGAATTTGCCTGCGTGGCTTTGGCAATAGAACTTAACTTTTATATATGCCAGCGCCCGGCGGATGTCCTGAAACTGCGCAAGGCTGATTTATATGTTAAAAACGGCGCATATTTTTTCAATATCATTCAAAATAAAACAGGGGCAAACGTTCATGTTCCCGTACCGCCGGAACTGTTGCCGGAGATATTAAAAGCAAAAAATTATATCATAGCAGACGACAACGGGCACCCGTTTAATGTTAACGCATTCGGGCGTATATTTAAAAAAGTAAATGACGCCTGCGGATTTAACTATACTTTCCGCCTGCTCCGCCATTCAGGCAGTACAGCATACGCAGAAGCAGGAGTAAATACCAGCGCTATTATTGCCTTAACCGGACATACGGACGAAAAAATATTCAACACAACTTATAAAGGCAATTCCGAGCGTCTGAGCCTTACCGCCATGAATAAGTTGCGAGAATATCGAAAAGAAACAAAGAATAAATAATATTCCGAGGACACAAAAACAGCCCCGATTCATTCGGGGCTTTCTCGTGCAGTTTCTCATTCTGACTTTATTCTGACCACTCTGCTAAGTATTTGATTCTATATGCACGAAAATGAGTGTAAAAGTCAGAATAAAAAAGAGGGGAAATTCCCCTCAAAGTGGCGGAGAGTACAGGACTCGAACCTGTGCACCGTTATTCACGGTGACGGATTAGCAATCCGCTGCATTACCACTCTGCCAACTCTCCATTGACAAGTTACCGGGTATATTTAGCGTAAGTTTTTTGTTCAGTCAATCTTTTTTTGCAATTCTTTTATATTTCTTTGCAACAGCTTTGATTTTTGTCGAAAACAATTTGACAACCACCCGATTTATGCTATTATTTTGTCCAATTTTAATTTATTTCAGAAAACAGTTTTTTCGGGGAAAAATCGGGGAAAAAATGGTTATCGCCAATTTCAGAGAATATACCGCTGTACTGCGCGACGTTTATTCACGCGACGCAATGGGCGAGATCGGCGCCTATTACCAGGCTCTGACCAATTCCGGCGAAGAACTGAAACAACAAAAACTCAGGCTGCTGGAACAAATCGGCGCCCGCAAACGGGAAATCGACCGGCAGGCACAATTGATCCGCACGGCAACCGACAAAAAAGCGGCCGGCCTACGGCTGGCGCGGATCAAAAAGCAGAAACAGGATATGATCCGGGCACTCAAGGTTTTGCAGAACGGCGACCATTTCAACGTTTTAAGCGACGAAGCCAAAACCGGTGTATGCAGCGGTTTTCTGCTGCAAAAATATCTGACCCGGGAACTGTTGGAACACAATCCCCTTAATTTTGCCAAAGACGCAAACGGCAACCTGCTGGTTGACACCGAGCGGCTGAAACATTCCGCAATTTTTCAGGAAGCCGTTCACCTGCGCGATTTTGTCGCCGCCTACATGGCAAAATACCCGGACAAGGTAAAAACGCCCGGACATTTCAAAACGCTTTTAAACAACGTTAAGGACTGGCGCGGCGTGCTTGAGTATGCCGACGCGTTTTTCGCACGGCTGAACGACGACGCGCATTTGACAGACGACATGATAAAAGCCAGCCGGCAGGGAGTTGAAGTCATACGCGTTTTCCCCGGCAAAAACGTCCAGCTGGTGCGTTTGCGTACGGTTGAAGCGCTGGACTACGAAACGGCCAGAATGGACCACTGCGTGGGAAAAGGCAGCTATGACGCCGCCGTTTTAAACGGCAAAACGGCAATTTATTCGCTGCGGGATTTAAGCGCGGAAAACGAATGGCTGCCGCACGCAACCATAGAGTGCAAGGATGGCGCAATCACTCAGGTCAAGGGATACAAAAACAAGGAAATCGACCCGCAGTATTATCCCGAAATCAGGGCAAGCGTTTTTGCCGTTTACGGCAGCGAAGACATTGCCGAACTGCACCGGCAGGGCAAAGTCCGCGACTTGCAAAACTGGGGATATGTCATTGACGTCCGCGGCATTGTCAGGGATTATTACAACCTGAACGAAGAGATTGAACTGCAGGAAGCGGACATTTGGAAAGTGCCGCCCGAAAAAGCCGCTTTCATTTCCGCCCGGACGGTCAAAATCGGCCGCATATGGAACCGGCAAACGACGGAAAAATTGAAGCAATTCAGAAAAATAGACTCTTTTGACCTGTCGGAAATGACGGAAGGAATTGCCGAAGCAAGAAAATACATTGCCGAACAAAGTGCCGCCGGCAACCAAGAGGCGGCAAAAGCCCTGAACAATTCACGCTATGTCTTCAAACTCGGCTATGCCGCCCGTTGGACCGGCAAAAGGGAACTGTGTTTCCAAACGGAACCGGAACCGATGATCGACCTGCTCAATGTCACGGAATCGATAAAGGTCAGCAACATCAACTATACACCGGAGCTGTCGGAACTGCTTTCTCCCGAACGGCTGTCGACAGCCACCCTCACCGTCAGCGGAAAAATCACCGGGGAAATGCTGGAAAAAATCGCCCGTTTTCGTTCAATCGACAACCTTTTTTTCAAAGATGCGGATTTTTCGGCTCTCCGCAGCGCGGACTTAAGCAAAGTAAGAATGAGCGAAAGCAATGTTCCCGCAAACGACCTGGCATATATGGAAGAGGCCTGCATGGTGGCCGAAAACGCCGGCTATATAACGAACATTGCCAAATTCGCAGAGGGACGCATGATCCGTTTTTACAATTGTAAAAAACTTCCGGATCCGGCCGACATCCGTTTTCCCGCCAACGTCAGACATCTGGTAATCGACGCCGAAAACAAGCTGACGGACAAGGTTTCCGAGATCGATTTTGCAAAATATCAAAGTCTGGAAACGCTGCAGTTCAACAACTTCGACTTTGAAAACTGCAGCCGGATAACCCTGCCGGAAAGCCTTTCCTATCTCGGCTTCGGCAGTTGCACGCTCAAACCGTGCAAAACGTTTGACCTTGACGTTTGTCCCGGGTTGCGACAGGTTCGGCTGGCCGCTTCCGATTTGAGCGGAATTAAACGAATCGTATTTCCTTCGGCAATGGAAAAATGTTCCGTCAGCGGCTGCAGTTTCAAAACGGATTCCATACTTGATTACGGCCGCTGCAGCGGGCTGGCGAATCTTGAGCTTTCGGGATTAAACAGCAACCAAATTTCCTGCAAAGAAATTATGATGCCGGAATCGCTTAAGCAGCTGAGTATTAACCATATCGTTTTTCCGCAACTCGAAACGCTTGATCTCGGAAAGTGCCGGCAGCTGGAGAAAGTTTATTTCAGTCATGTCAACTTTCCACGGTTAAAAAAGCTGGTTGTTCCCGAATGCGAGTTCAAGCAAGACAAATTCACCGCCGCGCCTTATACGGAAACAATTACCGTTGCGCCTCAGCAGGCGGTTCCGCCGCCTGCCGGATATTCCCGGACTACCGGCACGGAAAGATAGAAAATTTGCAACAATTATTTTAACTAAATCTCATAAATTATGAACAACGAACTGGAAAACAAACTGAAAAGCCTGACCGATCTGGCAAAAAATTTCGGTTTTGGCAAGGAAGAAGCCGTCAAACTGGCGAAGAACCTGATTTCCGAGTACAAAATCTCTTTTGCCGACCTTTATCCCGACATGTCGGCGCGTTTTGAAGAAGTCAAAGAGCTGTGCGGCAAGATACAAAAAACCGCAAACGGCCTCAACGAAAAAATCGAAACCCGCAGCGAAACCTCGGAGCCTAAAGGAGTGACGCTACCGTTTGAAGTCATTTATGCCGGCGGCATCAGAAGCAAACAGACCATCTCCGGCCGCGTACCGATCGGGGTCGTCGTTTCGGGCAACAAGCTTCTGTACTGGCAGGAATCCGGCGAGGCCATGAGCCGCAGCGATGCACGGAACTACATGAACCGTCTGCCGGAGGGATACAGGTGGCATCTGATGAACTACTGCGAAGCCTCGGGCATCAAAAACATCGTTTATAAAGTAAACGAAACTTTGCGGGCAATCGGCGGCGACGTCATCGGCAGCCGCAACTACATGCTCGACGGCGACGGCCAAAGCAGCGGCATCGTCCGTTACATTGCCGAACTCTGACAGTCTGACGACATTTGTTTTGAAAAAAAACGCCGGCGGTTGATCCGCGGGCGTTTTTTTTAATCACGAACTTTATTTTCTCAACGACAGGCTCAGCCAGACACCGCCCAAAACGACGGGAAGCAGCCCCCAATAAGCGCAAACCGACGCACCGGCCAGACGCAGCAGAAAAAAAACGAAAACCGCCAGCCAGACAAACAAAAAGCAAAAGACCAGCGACAAACGACGGGCACAGGCTTTCTTTTCCGCCTCGTCGGCCCTGCCGGCAGCAACCTGCGGATGTTTCCGGCGCCACAACACTTCATATGCCAAAAAAGCCGACAACACAATTACGGCAGCCCAGACAAAAGCGCTTATCCGCGGCAAGGCATCCTGAAAATAAATTAAGTTTTCCATATCAAAACAAATTAAATGATAACGACAATAATACAATTTCATCCGATTTATAACATATCGGATAAGCTGATGCAACTTTTTTGACTTTTCCCGTCCGGGAGGGAAAAGCATTTGTTTTTATCCGCCGATTGAATTATATTGACTCTCAGTCAACAATCAATCGAGGAAAAAACGATGATAAAAGTTAAAAACCTGGTCTTTGACTATATGACGAAAAGGGCTTTGCACGGCCTTTCGTTCGAAATCGAAAAAGGCAGCATCGTCGCCTTGATCGGACCGAACGGCGCCGGCAAGACCACTTTGATGAGATGTCTGGCGGGACTGGTCAAACCCTTCAGCGGAGAAATTTTCATCAACGACATCAACGTTCCCGAAGACTCGCGCAACGCCCACCGGCACATTTCCTACCTGTCGGACGTTTTCGGCCTGTATGACAACCTGACGGCCCGCCAATGTCTGAGATATGCGGCGCTGGCCTTTGACATCCCGACGGCCGAAATCGACGGCAGAATCGCGGAAACGGCGGAAATGCTCAACCTTACCGAACATCTGGACACTTATGCCGGCAACCTTTCCCGCGGTCTGCGGCAGCGGCTGGCAATCGCGCTCGGCATTATCCACAAACCGGAATTCATCATTCTCGACGAACCGGCCTCGGGGCTTGATCCGGAAGCGCGGCTGGAACTCTCGAAGCTGTTTGTTGCGCTGAAAGAAAAAGGCCACACCCTGCTCATTTCCTCGCATATTCTGGCCGAACTCGAAGACTATGCGACCGCCGTGATTGTGCTTAACGCCGGCAGAATCGTCAAATACGAGAAATTTGACGGCAGCGCCGTCAACGTCAAACAGGACGCCCGCATTAACATTGCCGTCCGGGTCAAAGGCAGCACGGAGCAGCTGATCCAGTTTCTGGAAGAAGACAACTCGACCGGCGAAGTGGGAAGCGACGGCACCTATGTTCACGCCTGCGTTTTCGGACAGGAAAACGAACTTGCCGCCCTGCTGAGAAGGCTGATTGCGGCAGAGATCAAGGTTATTGAGTTCAAAATTGAGAAAAACTCGCTGAAAACCGCTTATTTCGAAACCCTGAAAGAAGGAGAATAAGAATGTTTAAGAATCCGGAATTTATCAGGAACACCTGGACCGAACTGACGGCCAAAAAACTGGCGGCTATGCCGCTTCTGCTGATCACGGTCTACCTTCTGGCCTACATCCTGGACGAAGCGCTGCCGTTTTCCTTCCTGCCTTACATCTGCGTGTTTTTCTACTGTGTTTTCACCTATATTTGGAGCACCCGGCTGGCGGCAGAAACGGTAATCAGGGAAATCAACGCCAACACCTGGTCGTTTCAGGTCATGACTTCGATGTCGCCGGTCAAAATGGCTATCGGCAAACTGTTCGGCAGCACGATTTACATCTGGTACGGCAATTTCATCTGTTTTGCCCTTTACCTTTTGTCCTACCACCTGCATCGGGAACGGCTGCCGGAAATACCGCTGCCGGAACTTCTGACCAACGTTCTGATTTTCGTCCTGTTCGGCCTGTCGGCGCAGATACTGCCGCTTTTGCTCAGCCTGCACTCGATCCGCTGGCGGCACTTCTTCGAGAAGTTCGACGTTACCTTCTTCCAGTTCATGGGCATTGCCATGATCATCCCTCTCTACAAAGTCTTTAACGGCAGCGGTGAAGGAATCGTCTGGTACGGCGCGCACTATACCGCCAAGGAAGCGGCCGTCGTTTTCCTGTCCGTTTTCATCATTTGGGGCTTTATCGCCATAGTCAATCAGATTAAAACCGAATTCGGGCAGGAACCCTACCCCGTTTCCTGGTTTTTGTTCACGCTGTCACTGGTGGCGGTTTTGTTCGGTTTCAACGATTACGGCAGCGACAATCCGCTGGTCCGCTACGTCGGCACCCTTTCCGCCTTTTTTGCCGTGCTTGCGGTCACTTATCTGACTTTGTGCGGAGAATCGAACATGGCGCTGCGCCCCAACATGGTATCAAAATATTATCACGGAAAGCAGTACAAACGGCTGTTTATGATCATGCCGAGAAGTCTGGTAACAATTCCCGTCATCATCGTTCTGGCGCTGGTCTTAAGCGCGGAATTCGGCAGCCTGGGTCAGGAACAGGGAACCAGCGCCGGCTTCATGATCTGGGCGATGATTCTGTTTATGCTGCGGGACTTCTGCTTCATTTACCTGTGGTCGCTTTTTGCCCAGGGCAACGAAAAGGAAACGACGGTGGTTCCGGTTCTGATCGCACTTTCCACCTACACCATCATTCCGGTTCTGCTCTATCATTTCGACTTGCGCATCTTCTGTTCGTTCTTTATGCCCTATTTCCACGAAAGCAGCTATCTCACTTACAACGAAAGCGCTTTTCTGACGGTTATCCCGCCGGCGCTGGAATTTGTCTTTATGCTGGTTCTTCTGACTTTGGGCATCAGAAAGAAATTCCGTGAACTCCGGATCTGAGTTCACGGCAGAAAAATCCCCGCTTTCGGCGGGGATTTTTCATTGCAAAAATAAGTTATTGTTTTTAATATTTTTTGTGCTATAATATGTTATCTTTTCAGCGTTTTTGAGGAGGCAATCCATGCAAAAAACGGATCTGATCAAAGCATCTGAAAAACCGGAACATATCCGGAAGCACAGAGGAAACGTACACGTTATCGGCTCAAAAGCCTTAAAACATGTTTCCGAACAAAATATCCATGACATACTTTCCCGCTTTGAACAGGCATATGCCCTGATGATTGACGAACGGGAAAATCCCGGCCGGCAGGAATTCTGCCTGAAAACCAGCGCACCGGTCGGCACCGACGCCGTCATCAACGCGGAAGATATTAAAGACGGCGCGGCTTTCGAGGTTGTCCGCGACCTTGGCACGCCCTATGCGGGAAAGGTCAAAGTAGCCCTGATCAACGCCAAAGACATGCCGACGACAAATCTGGTGCACGGCATCTACGGTCCTTACGGTAACAGCGGTAAGGCCGGCATCTATACCATGACTTTCGGCCAACCGGGAACAGAGCTGCCGAAAGAACTGGGCAGCGACGAGCCGGAACCGGCGCAAACCTTCAACCGCGAATGCCGGAAATTCTGGGACGGGGAAAACGGTAAAGCCGGCCATGTTTTGCTGGCCACTCCCGACGAACTGGCATCAACCATCGAGCAAATGAAAAAGCACGGCCTTAAGACCAAAATTCAGGAACTGCGGCTGGAAGCTTTTTACCGCGGCGGAGAAAAATCCCCGTTAAAAGCAAACCGCCACCCCGCGCAAAAATCGGAAAAAGCGGTTGACCTCGGCACCTTTTCCCTCGGCGGCAACGGCGCAGACAATGTCAGGGAAGACAAATAAACAGCCCGCCTGACCAACGTCACACTTATAACCCCGGCAGCGGTGCCGGCAATGTTTAACAAATCAACGCGTGCTTTTTGTTCCGGCAGCGGCGTTTGACGTTCCGTTGCCCGAGGAAGATCAGAACCGCAACCGCTGCATCCACTTGCGGCAGTTGCAACGGTAAAAAACGATCGTTGTAAAAAAACAAAAGACGCTTTGACTATCGGTTGTGTATTTTGGCATCTATGGCATTGCCGATTATGCTTTGTTGCCGGCCGCGCATCGTTTCCGCGGAGCGGCTGACGCCGTGCCGGAGCCAATCCTCTGAGTTCGTTGATTTTTGCCCTCCTCATGGCTTCCTCGGACTTTATGAAATTATCTCGCCGAAACCCTCCGTCGGGCGTATACGGCATTCTTGTATCTTCCCCTTTCTTTTTCTTCTTATCATAATCCATGCCCATATATTGAGAAAATCCCCGTTCCGAAATTCCGCAATTAAACAACAGGGAGGAAGCGTATAAATCGGCGGCAGTTTCGGCACCATCCATATATTTCGTCTGCCATTCTTTCGGACGCTTGCCAAACTCCACCGCATGCCCCAACTCATGTGCCAAAATTTGCGGCAGCGCATCTTCATTAATCTCCGACAGCACACCTTCCTTTTTCAGTCTTTTTAAGTCACTGATACAAATCACAATCTTATCGGGTGTGCCGTTTTCTCCTTTTTGAAAGGCGCAGCTGCCGTTCGGAACCGTCCAATTTTTTCTGACTCTATATTCTATTTCGCTATGCGCCAGTAACGCTTTTAAATCCGCGGCGGCATTGGAATCATTGCTTGTAAACCGGGCAACCAGATCCTTTATCTCTGCTTCACAGGCTTTGTGTTCCGGGCTGTTCGTATCCAGACAGTTACTTTTAAATTCTTCGGAATCTATATCCGGAAAATCCCGCAACTCTGACAAATCGTAAATTTTATCCCCTTTCTCATCACCGTCTGCCATGCGACGCCGTCCCTCCTGCACAACATATCTTTTGTTGCCGGCATCACAAACAATGCGATTTAACAGCGTTTCCTTATCTGTTTCGGAAGCGTTTTCATAATATGTTTCGACAAACCCCTGCAAATACTTTTCAAATTCCGTCATATTCGACTTTCCTGCGAATAACCTTTTGCATTATGTTATCATAATCCGAACAAGGCAATCAATTTATTTTTATCAAGATTACGGCCGCGGCCGGCAGCAGGTTTCAGCACAGGAAACTGCCTTGCCAGGGACCGTGCCGCATTTTTCGTTCAGACGGCAGCTGTAATATTCTCTCTTTACCGCCCGAAAAGTATCAGGACCACCACCGCGGCCAGCAGCAACAGGACCCGGCGCAAAGAAATGCGCGAAGCGGGAATGTTCCGGCCGAAAAAACGCAAAACGGCACCGGCGGCAAACACCCAGATGACATAAAGATACATGGTTGCCGTTACATAGGACGGATTGGGAGTGGCAAACATGGCAAAATTCTTAAAGACCATGGACAAAACCAACGGAACCATTACCAACGCGCACTTTACGTTCTGGCGTTCCCAAAGCGCCTTTAACTTTCCTCCGCCGCGGAAGTAAAAAGAAAAATTGACGATGCAGATGACAACCGCGGTGATCAGGATATAAAGACAGCTGCCGCTGACCAGCTCATGCGGCCGCAAAAAACTCATGGCGGTTTTGTTTAAGGTATCGCAAGCGGCGCAAAACAACAGATAAGGCACCATATAGCGTAATGCCTTACGCCCCCGCCGGTCGCCGCGATAACCGGATACGGAAAAAATTACCGTACCGAGCGCCGCCGCCACCGTCAGAAAACGAAGCGGCTCCCGTCCGTATGCGATCAGTCCGCCTGGATTAAGCAAAAGCCATACAAAAAAGACGATACCGACGCAAAAAGGATGTATGGAAGAAATGGTTTCCGCGCCCCACACCCGCATTGCCCGGAAATTGCGCATGTCGACAAAGGAAATTACCCCGCCCTGCACCAGACAGACGACATAAAACGGCCAGGCGGCAGGCAGAGAAACGAACGGCAGAACCGGCAGCAAAAACAAAATCGGCATCACGCCGCGATAGACCATAAACACCGTCGACGAAACTTTTGCCGCCTGGTTGCCCAGATAGTACAATCCGATTGCAATGCTCGCCAGCGAAGCATATACCGCCCACATAAACACCTCCGTGTCATCTTTTCACAAATTTTCAGCCGTCCGCACAATTATCCGTTCGCCCGGCTCCGGTTTTTGCAAACCGGGAAACGAAAACGGACGCTTTGTCGACAATACGGCGCCTGAAGTGCAAAATCCGAATGTTTCCGCCGGCCGGGCAAAAACATTCGGATCACAGATCAGGGAAAAAATTTTCCCGTCTTCAGACGATCATTGCCGTAAATTCGGCTTCCGAAACAACTTTGTCATCCACCATGGATTTGCCCCTGAAAACAAAGACGTTGCGGCGGGCCTGAACTTTTTCGACATGCATTCTCAGCTGGTCGCCCGGTTTGACCGGCTTGCGGAATTTCACGCCGTCGATCGACATAAACAGAACGCTGATTTTCTTGTCGCCGGCATTTTCACCCGAAGCGGCAACCACCAGAGCGCCGGCCGTCTGAGCCATCGCTTCGATCTGCAAAACGCCCGGCATAACCGGATTGCCGGGGAAATGTCCCTGGAAAAACTCTTCATTCATGGTCACGTTCTTTATGCCGATGCCCTTTTCGCCGGGAACTTCGACTTCCAGCCGGTCCACCAGCAGAAAGGGATAGCGGTGCGGCAAAAAATTCATGATATCTTCAATGTTGTAGATTTTGTTTTCGGACATATTTTCCTTCCTTTTTCGTTGGTCAAATTTATTTTTTTGAATTTTTCTGCAAAAAAGCCACCTGGCGCATAAAGTCCTTAAACGGCACCGCCGGCGAACCCATCACCACCGTGCCCGGTTCTATGTCGCGCATAATGCCCGACTGGGCGGCGATCTGGGCGCCGCTGCCGATTTTCAGGTGGTCGGCAAAACCGCTCTGGCCGCCGCAAACGACATAATCGCCGAAAGTGCAGCTGCCGGCAATGCCGGTCATGGAAACCAGAATGCAGCCGCGGCCGAGCTTGTCGTTGTGGGCAATTTGCACCAGATTGTCCACCCGGGTGCCGTCACCGATAATCGTATCGTCCATGGCGCCGCGGTCAACACAGGTACAGGCGCCGATTTCGACGTCGTTGCCGATAATCACCCGCCCAAGCTGAGGAATGCGCTTATGCACGCCGTTTATGGTCTGAAAGCCAAAGCCGTCCTGACCGATGCGGGCGCCGTTGTATATGTAACAGTTATTGCCCATAATCGTATAAGCAATGCAGGCATGAGCACCGATCCGGCAGTTTTCACCGATCCGGCAGTTTTCACCGATCACCGCAAAAGGTTCAACCACCGTTCCGGCTCCGATTTCCGCACCGGCGCCGATAACCGCATAGTCGGCAATTGAACAGCCTTCGCCGACTTTGGCCGTCGGATCAATCTTTGCTGTTTCGGCAATACCCGCCGCCGGACGTTTTTCCGCATACATGGCTTCGTTTAAGGTCAGAAAGGCCGTTTTCGGATTGCCGCAGACAAGAACGGCTGCCGCCGGAGCCACGAACGGCGCCAGTTCGGCGGTGGTAACGCAGGCCGAAGCCTTGATTTCGGCGCCGGCGGCTTTTTTCTTGCGATCATAGAAAAAACAGATTTCGCCTTCGCCGGCCTTGTCCATCGTGTTGATGTCACGGATCATTTCACCGCCGCGGTCGGCATTTTGCAACGCGGCGCCGCAGATTTCGGCAATTTGAGCCAGATTGAATTCGGCTTTTTTAACAAAAAAATTCGTATCAATCATTTTTTTCTCCTTCAGAACAAATTACAGACTGGTTCCGAAATTCAGTCTGAAAACTTCGGTTTCGTCATAATCCTCTTTAACGACCGGGAAGCCGAAGTCAATGTCGATTTTGCCCATCGGCGACAGCCAGCTGAAGCCGAAGCCGACGGAAACACGCGGTTTGTCGGAATATTCGACGATCTTGTAGCTGACGTCGTCGGGCTTGCCGAGCATACCGACATCAACAAAGGTGCGGCCTTTGATGCCCACTTCGTCCAGCCCGATCGGGAACATGACTTCGGCACCGGAATAGATCATCCAGTTGCCGCCCAGAGCGTCATTGGTGTATTTGTCGCGGGCACCGATACCGGCACTGTCGAAACCGCGCATGGTCGAACCGCCGAGGAAATAACGCTGTGACAAACGGACGTTTTCGTCGTCGTAACCGGTGATATAACCGCCGTTGGCAAACAGCTTCAAGGTATAGTAGTCGAAAAACGTATCATACCAGTAGGCCTTGACGTCAAACTTCAGATATTTTTCGTCGCCGCCGAGACCGGCCACGTCGTTGCCGAAAGACAGGAAATAGCCTTCCTTCGGGTCGACCGCATTGTCGCGTTTGTCATAATACAAAGTCTGTCCGACACTTGAACCGACATATTTTCCTTCTTCTTCCTGAATATAGACGGAAGCACTCGGGTGAACGTTTTTGATCTCATCCTGACGCAGGGTATAGCGGACGCTCTGATAAAAGTCGTCGGTATATTTCCATCCCAAACGCAGACGGCCGCCCATGGTGTCTTCGTCATAAGAAGCCTCGTCCTGATAGTCGGTTTCGTTTTTAAACAGGTCGACGCCGGCCGACAACGGACGGTTGAGAAAGTACGGTTCGGTAAAGTTGATGTTATAATCCTGAGAACGTTCGGAAATGCCCAGGTCAAAACCAAGCTGCTGACCTTTGCCCATAAAGTTGTTTTCGGTTACGCCGGTACGAACCAGAGCGCCGTTGACGGTCGAATAGCCGAGGCCGACATTGAAATAACCGGTCGATTTTTCGGTTACGTTTACATTGATGTCCGCTTTGTTGTCGTCGCTCGTCGGCTGGGTTTCAATGTCCACCTTGCTGAAATAGTTCAGGTTTTCGATATTGCGGCGGGAAGCGCGGATTTTGGCGGCGTTGAAAGCGTCGCCTTCGCTGATGCGGAACTCGCGGCGGATCACTTCGTCATAGGTTCGACTGTTGCCGTTGATGTTGATGCGGTTGATGAAAACGCGGGCGCCTTCCTTGATGCGGAAGTTGATCGTCATTTCTCCGGTCTGCATGTTCCGGTCAAGTTCCGGTTCAACTTCGACAAAAGCATAGCCGCGCTTGCCCAGTTCTTCGGTCAGGGCATAAACGCTCTTTTCAACCTTTGCCGCATTGTACCAGTCGCCGGCTTCAATGTCGAGATCGTCCGCCAGTCCCGCCGTATTCATATCGGGAATTTCGGAAGTGATGTTGACTTTTTTGATTTTGTAGCGCACGCCCTCTTCCAGCACCGTAGTGATCACGAAAGACTGGCTGTCGGGACTGAGTTCGGCCACCGAAGACACCACGCGGAAGTCGGCATAACCGTGGTTGTTATAGAAGCGGCGCAGCAACTCCTTGTCATAGTTGCTTTTCTCCGGATCATAATTTTCCGAAGAAGAGAAAATCCGCCACCATCTGGTTTCCTTGCTTAAGATTTCCCCCTGCAGGTCGCTGTCGCTGTAATGCTTGTTGCCGATGAAGTTGATTTTGGTGATTTTGGCCAGCGGCCCCTCGTCAATTTCATAAATCAGGTCGACGCGGTTCTGATCACGTTTGATCACCTTCGGCTCCACCGCCGCGGCATAACGCCCCACCCGTTTGTAGATGTTGAGAATGCGCTGCACATCCTCCTGCACCTTGGCCGTCGTATAAATGGAACGGGGACCGAGCTGCACTTCGCTTTCGAGCATTTTGTCGTCCACTTTGTCATTGCCGTCGAAAAAACGCTTGTTGATGATCGGGTTTTCATCCACTTTGATAGTCAGGACATCACCTTTGACGTCAAAAGAAACGTCGGAAAAAAGACCGGTGGTGTAAAGTTTCTTAAATGCGCCGTTCAGCTTTTCGGGACTGACGTCGTCACCGGGATTTACATTGACATAAGAGAGAACGGTTTCCCGTTCAACCCGCTGCAGTCCGTCAACTTTGATCTGTCTGACCACCGCGGCGTCGGCCGTGCCGGCCGCCATCAGGCAGGACAGTAAGGTAACCAGCTGTTTGTTTTTCATTTATACCGTATCCTTTATCAAAAAAATAACTTAAGCAAAAAAGCGATGGAACAGATGGACAAAGTCGTTCCAGGTCGCAAAAATCATCAGCGCCAGAATGAGGGCAAAACCGGCCTTGAACAGGTTCTCCTTTACTTTGGCGTTTATCTCGCGGCGGCTGACAATTTCTACCAGGTAGATTACGACGTGCCCGCCGTCCAGAACCGGAATCGGGAACAAATTGATCAGCCCGAGGTTGATTGACAGAAGCGCCATAAAGGCAATGAAGTCAAGCATGCCGTTTTTCCTGGAGATGTCGCCGGACATTTCCGCAATTCTCAAGATGCCGCCCAGATCCTCGCTGCCGCGTTTGCCGGTAATCATCTGTCCGACCCCGCGCAGGGTGCCTTCGGTAATCCGCCAGGTTTCGCTGCAGGCCTCAACAAAAGCGTCCGGCAGCGACATTCTTTCGTGGTCAAGCTCCATCGTGTTCATCGACTTGATGCCGAGCATCGGCCGTTCGGTCGTCTGGCCGTTGGCTTCCACTTTCATCATTTCCAGCGGAACGCTCAACTCCATGACTTCACCCGCACGGTCAAGCTTTACTTCGGCGACGCCGCCCGTCGTCAGCGAAATTTCGGTCGTAATCTCGCTGAAACTTTCCACCTCGTGGCCGTTGATCGACAGAATGCGGTCCGCCTTGACAATGCCGGCCTTGTCCGCAGCCCCGCCGGCAACCACTTCGCCCACGACCGGGGGAAAGCTGAATTTGCCGAGAAAGGCAAACATCAAAGTAAAGACGATAATTGCAAACAGGTAGTTAAACCCGGGGCCGCCGAGGACGATCGCCAGCTTTTTCCACGGATTCTGGAACGGAAAGGCTTTCTTTTTATCTTCTTCGCTCAGCTCTTTCACCTCTTCGCTGCTGCCTGACGACGCGGCATCGGCATCACCTAAAAACTGGCAATAGCCGCCGAGCGGAATCGCGCAGATTTTCCATTTGGTGTTATGCTTGTCGGTAAAACCCCACAGTTGTTTGCCGAAGCCGATTGAAAAATCGGTCACCTGCACGCCGGACAGACGCGCAACCAGAAAATGCCCGAATTCGTGGACAAACACCAGAATTCCCAGCAGAACAATAAAGGGAACTATATAATATACGCCGTTAACTAACCATTCCATAATTTAAATTGCCTTTAATTAAATACTGAACCAATAAGCCAAAATCAGATAGACAAACGGGGCGGTAAAAATCATCCCGTCAATGCGGTCGAAGACGCCGCCGTGACCGGGAATGAGCGTGCCGGAATCCTTTACCCCCAGATAACGCTTGATAGCGGACTCAACCAGGTCGCCGATTTGTTCCAACACCGCCAGCAGTGCCCCGGCAACCGCCAGACGCCAGTCGTTCAGGCCGAAAAAGTACAGATATCCCCAGCAGCAGAGAGCAGCCAGAGCCATCCCGCCGAAAAGGCCGGACCAGGTTTTGTTGGGACTGATCTTCGGCGCCAGTTTCGGCCCTTTGACGCTCTTGCCGACGACGTAACCGCCGATGTCGGTGGCCCAGATGATCAGCACGAAACACAAAATATGAAAAGCGGTGATGTAATAAATCCACATCAGAGAACCGATACCGACGGTAATATAAGGCACGCCGAGCGTCAGCAGCCGACGGTGCTCCTCATCTTTGGCCTTAAACCACACCAGAAGCGTGGCAAACAAAAGCATAATGCAGATACCGAGCCAGGAATTGAGCATCAGCGCCACCGCCACTGAGGCAGTATAGACCACGGCATAGACCGAAGGCCTCTTGTTGGCGACCATGGTGCTCCATTCCCACGAAAGCAGCGCGCCGACGGAAAGCAGCATCAATACCACGTACGGATAGCCGAAATAAAGACCGGCAATCACCAGCGGCGCCATTATCAGAGCCGTTGCCGTTCTTAACAAAATGTTGGATTTAGTTTTTGCCATATCTTCTCTCCCGCGTGTTAAAATCGGCGATAATCTTCTCCAGTTCCGCCCGATTGAAATCGGGCCATAAGACTTCGCTGAAATAAAATTCGGCATAGGCGACCTGCCATAACAGGTAGTTGCTGATCCGCCGTTCCCCGCTGGTGCGCACCACCAGATCCGGATCCGGAATATCTTTTGTATACAACAAATTGGAGAATAAATGTTCATCCACTTCGTCAAGTTTGATTTCACCCGCGCGAACCAGTTTGGCCGTCCGTTTGACGGCATTTAATATCTCCTGTCTGGCACCGTAGCTGACCGCCAGACACAATGTGAGATCCGTGTTGGCCGCCGTCTGGTTTTCGATCCGCTGCATGCTGTCGGCAATGTCCTTGTCCAGCATGCCGCGTTCGCCGATAAAAATAATGCGGACGTTGTTTTTCTGAATTTCCTGCAAATCGTTTTTCAGATATTCGCGCAAAAGCCCCATCAGAGTGGCGACTTCTTCCGCGTCTCGTTGCCAGTTTTCGGTGGAAAAAGCGTAAAGGGTGAGATATTTTATCCCGAGGTCTTTGGCATCGCGGCAGACCTGTTCCAGAGTTTCCGCCCCTTTGCGATGACCGGCGGCCGCCGGCAGCCCGCGCCTGCGGGCCCAACGGCGGTTGCCGTCCATAATGATGGCCAGATGCCGTAATCTGTTAGTTTGATCGTTGCTCAACTTGAAAACCCCGGCCTTATACCTGCATAATGTCTTTTTCTTTTTGCGCCAGAGCGTCGTCTATCTTTTTGACGAACTCATCGGTAAACTTCTGGATTTCGTCGTTAAAACGTTTTTCCTCGTCTTCGGAAATCTCATTGTCCTTTTTCAGCTTTTTAATGCCGTCAAGAGCATCGCGGCGGATGTTGCGGACGGCCACCTTGCCCTGCTCGGCATATTTGCCGGCCACCTTGACCAGTTCCTTACGGCGTTCTTCCGACAACGGCGGAATCGGAATGCGGATCAGCTGGCCGTCGGAAGCCGGGTTCAGCCCCAGATCAGACTCCATGATCGCCTTTTCCACCGCTTTGGCCAGACCGCGATCCCAGACGCTGACGGAAAGACAGCGCGGATCGGGAACGCTGATGGTTCCGACCTGGGAAATAGGCGTCATTGAACCGTAGGCGTCCACCATAATTCCGTCAAGCAGACTGGCATGGGCGCGGCCGGCCCGCAGGCTGCCGAAATCGGCCCGCAGCGTTTCCAGCGTCTTTTCCATTCTGGTTTTGGTGTTTTCTTTTATTTGGCTGTAATCTGACATCATATACCTCTTGATTATTTAATGATTGTAAATTCACCCTGTCCGGTCACCGCATTCAACAGCGCGTTTTCCCCCTTCTGGGCAAAGACCACGATCGGGATCCGGTTGTCTTTGGCCAGCGACACGGCCGTCAGGTCCATCACCCCGAGCCCTTTGGAGATGACTTCGTCATAGCTTATTTCGTTATATTTGACCGCACCGGCGTTTTGTCGCGGGTCCGCGTCATAAACGCCGTCCACCTGGGTCGCCTTCAGCAGCGCGTCGCATTTCATCTCGGAAGCGCGAAGGGCGGCGCCGGTGTCGGTGGTAAAATAGGGACAGCCGGTGCCGGCGGCAAAGATCAGCACCCGGTTTTTCTGCAAATGGCGCAGTGCCCGGCGGTAAATGTAGTCCTCGCAAACTTCGGGAATGCTCAGCCCGGACAAGACCCGCGCCTCAATTCCAAGCTTTTCCAAAGCGTTTTGCAAATAAAGAGCGTTCATGACGGTAGCCAGCATGCCGACCTGGTCGGCAACCGAACGGTCCAGCCCTTTCGAAGCTTCTTTGGCGCCGCGGAAAATGTTGCCGCCGCCGACGACCAGGCAGACTTCCACGCCGAGCCCGCGCACTTCCCTGATTTGCGCGGCCAGCGAGCGGATTACGCCGTCGTCCATGCCGAACGCTTTGTCGCCCATCAGGCCTTCGCCCGAAAGCTTCAGCAGAATACGTTTATATAAAGGTTTCATCTGTCACCCTGACGTTTTGTTGCAACTTTGATGTGGCCTTATATTAACCGATTAAATCGGTTTGTCATCAACATTTTGCTTTTTTTTACCAAGAAAACTTCGGACGGCCGATTAATACCGGCGGCCCAAAAGGTTGAAAGCGGCCGGCCCGATCATATATTGCATGAGAAATCGACGTTATCAACAAAAGGAGAAAAAAATGGAAGAACAAGTCACCGTCAACATGCCGGCTCTGGGCGACAAGGCGCCGGCATTCAAAGCCGTAACCACCACCGGGGAAATCAACTTTCCCGACGATTACCGGGGCAAATGGGTAGTTCTGTTTTCGCACCCGGCCGACTTTACGCCGGTCTGCACTTCGGAAATTGCCACTTTTGCCGCCATGCGCGACGATTTTCACGAACTAAACACCGAACTGATCGGACTTTCGATCGACAGCAACAACTCGCATCTGGCCTGGATCAAGGAAATTCAGGACAACATCCGGTTCGGCAAATACGACGGACAGCCGGTCGACTTTCCGATCATCGCCGACATCAAGGCCGAAGTCGCCCGCAAATACGGCATGGTTCATCCGAGCATGAGCGACACCAAAGCCGTGCGTGCCGTCTTTATCATTGACGACGAAGGATACATCCGCACCATTTTGTACTATCCGCAGACCACCGGACGCAATTTCGACGAAATCAAACGGGTAATCGAAGCCCTGCAGGTAACCGACCGTTACGGCGTTTCCACCCCGGCCGACTGGCAGCCGGGAAAAGACATTCTGCTCGGCTGTCCGTCGGAATTAAAAGGCATGAACGAACGGATCAATGAGCAAAAGGGCAACGACGAATGCCAGGAATGGTTTTTCTGCATGGACAAAGGCGACAAATACGCCGCCCGAAAGCAGGCCGCGAAATAAACGTTGATTTTCCGCCCTGGCGGATATAAAAATTAAAGACAAAGCCAAGTTCTAACCTACAGGAGGATGAAAATGTCTGTTTCCGAAAAGAAAATTGCCGTCGTGCTTGCCGGCTGCGGCGTGTTTGACGGCAGTGAAATTCACGAGGCAACCTGCACGCTGCTCAATATTGCCGCCCAGGGCGCAAGTTATCAGTGCTTTGCCCCGAATATCCGACAGCCGATGGTGGTCAACCACTATACCAAAGCGGCCGAACCCGATGAATCGCGCAACGTGCTGACGGAAGCGGCCAGAATCGCCCGCGGCAACATCAAAAGCCTGGCCGAATTCAACCCCGACCAGTTTGACGCGGTAATCTTCCCCGGCGGACAGGGCGCGGCCAAAAACCTCTGCGACTTTGCGGTCAAAGGCGCTGCCTGCGACGTCAATCCCGACGTGGAACAGGCGCTTGTCATCGCTTATGAAAAGCAGATGCCGATCGGCGCCATCTGCATCGCCCCGGCGCTGGTTGCCCGCGTGCTCGGCCGCCACGGCATTACCGTTACCATCGGCAACGATCCGAAAACGGCGGCCGAAATCGAAAAAACCGGCGCCCGGCACCAGAATTGCGAAGTGGAAAACGTCTGCGTGGACCATGCCCACAAAATCGTCACCACGCCGGCCTACATGCTGGCGCATTCAATCGCCGAAGTTAACGAAGGCATCCGCAAACTGGTGGCGGAAGTATTGAAATTAAGCTGACAGCAGGTTTTTGAGCAAAATCCTTAACTTGCACCACTTGCTGACGCGCGGCTTGGGAGAAATGATTTCCCAGCCGCGTTTTTCCATGATGTCAAAATATTTCCTGTAAAGATCGGTAATCAAGCGGATCGGACGGGCGGTCGTTTTTTCCTGTTTTTCCAAAATTTCATAAACCTTGCGGTAATTTTCGGCCGCAATACGGGCCAGTTCTCGCCGGGCCGCCGCCAGATTCTTGTCAACCACCACGCTTTTCGGATCGGTGGCGGATATGCCCGCTTTTTCCAACAATTCCTGAGGAATGTACAAACGGCCGTTCTGCGCGTCTTCCTTCACGTTGAGCAGGATGTTGGTAATCTGAACGGCCAGTCCGAGGGAAGTCGAAAGTTCCCTGATCGTCTGCTCGTCGGTACAGCCGAAAACCCTCAGCGACAGGCTGCCGGTCATTCCGCCGACCCCGCGGCAATAGCCGGAAAGCTGTTTTAAGGTCGGCGCCTTGAGCGGATTGTCGATGTTGGCGGAAATGCTGTCGACCAGATTCAAGAACTCCGCTTTCGGCAATTTAAAACGCATGCAGTTTTTATAGATGCGGCGGCCGATGTCGGTGGCCGGCACCCTGCGCTCGAAAATGTTGTCCATTTCTTCGCGCCACATGCTTAAAATCTCCTGTTTTTCGGCCAGAGCCACCGGGCTTTCGACCACGTCTTCAAGATGGCGGACAAAGGCCAACAGCGTATAAAGCGCCTCGCGTTTGGCTTTGGGCAGAAACTGCATTCCCCAGAAAACCGTCCGGCCGCTGCCGTTTTTGATTTTACTGCGGACTATTTTTTTCAAATCTTTCATAACGTCTAAATTCTTCCGTTTGTTTCTTCACTATATTTAGGTCAATCGGGAAACAAAATCAACAGCTATTTTCGCCCCGCCGGTCTTGCCGGCCCATTCTTCCGCCGCCGCCAGCGCCCGCCGGCAATAGGCGTTTTTGCGTTCGATCCCCTTGATTTTTCTAAACTTTCCGTTAGCCGTCACTTCGCCGCGGATTTCCGGAAAAATGCCGAAGTTTATGTTCATCGGCTGAAAATCCTCAATGTTGACACACGCCGTCACATGCCCCAGCATGGCACCGAACGCGGTTTCCGCCGGCGGCATCAGAACCGGCCGTTCCAGAGCTTCGCAGGCGGCAAAATAGCCTGCCATCAGCCCCACCGCAGCGCTCTCCACATATCCTTCGCAGCCGGTAATCTGCCCGGCGAAACGAATATTCGGCTGTGTTTTCAGCCGCAGTTCGCGGTCTAGAAGAAGCGGCGACTTGATAAAGGTATTCTTATGAATGCCGCCGAAACGGGCAAACTCGGCATTTTCCAACCCCGGAATCATGCGGAAAATTTCTTTTTGCGCGCCGTATTTCAACTTGGTCTGAAAACCGACGATGTTACGCAAAGTGTCGGCAAAATTGTCCTGCCGCAGCTGCACCACCGCATAGGGACGGCGGCCGGTATGCGGATCGGTCAGCCCGACCGGCTTCATCGGACCGAACAAAAGGGTGTCGCGGCCTCTTTCCGCCATCACCTCGATCGGCAGACAGCCGTCAAAATAATTCGGCTTTTCAAAATCGTGAAAAACTGCCTTTTCCGCAGCCAGCAGCGCGTCGACAAACCGGTAATATTCGTCTTCCGACAACGGACAATTGATATAGTCGCGGCCGTCCCCTTTGTCATAGCGCGACTGATACCACGCCACCTCCATGTTAATGCTGTCCTTAAACACCACCGGCGCAATCGCGTCGTAAAACGACAGCGCCTGGCTGTCAACCCGCGAAAGAATGTCTTTTGCCAATGCCTCGGAAGTGAGCGGACCGGTGGCAACGATCACCTGTCCCCAGCCGGCCGGAGGCAGTGCGGAAACCTCCCCTTCTTCCACGCCGATCAGAGGATGGGCGCGGAGACGGCGGGTAATGAAATCGGAAAAAGCGTCGCGGTCAACCGCCAGGGCACCGCCGGCAGGCACTTTGCAGGCATCGGCCGCCGCCATCACCAGGGAGCCGGCCAGCCGCATTTCCCGGTGCAGCAGTCCGACCGCATTGTGCTGATCGTCGTCCGAACGCAGCGAGTTGGAACAAACCAGTTCGGCAAACCCCGGCGCCCGGTGCGCGGGAGAATATTTTTGCGGCTTCATTTCGTGCAAAACGACCGGCACGCCGCGGCTGACGAGCTGCCAGGCGGCTTCGGAACCGGCCAGCCCGGCGCCGATGACATGAACGGGTTTGTTTTCCATCTTTTTCCTCTTTTCTTGTCAAAACATGCTTGTTTTATAGCCCGCGGAAGGCGAAATGTAAAGCGGCTTTTGAACGGCGCCGGCCGCAGCGCCGATTTTTTGCAAATTATCGTTTGCTATTTTCGGAAAATAAATATAATATTGAAAAAATCTGAAACGTAATATTGAAAAAGATTTTGACAAGAAACCACAAACCGGCTGACACAATGAAAAAAACATTACTTTATCTTGCTGTTTTCTCGATCTTTTTCGTCTGCAACGCCCGGGCTGACGAAATGGACGCCATGTTGTTTGAACCGGCGCCGAAAATCACCGCCGCCAAAAAGAAACCCACGGCGCCGGCCAAAACTTCGATTGCGCCGTCGGTCAAGGGCGGCGTGGTGATGAAGCCGGAAGCTGTCAGCGACGCCGAATTTGAAAGCATTGAGGCAGCGTTGCCGGAAGAAGAGACCGCTCTGAGGGCGCCCGCCGTACAAAAACCGGCAGCCCTTTCAAACAAAACCGCCGGAAAAGGTACCGCCAAAGGAAAAACGCAAAAATCGCTGACGGACGCCATCCGGGAAACGGCCGGGGAAGAAGAGGACGAAGGCAGCTCTCCGCTGGCCGGAACCTGGGTTGAAAAACTGGCCAACACCGCCCTTTCCTCTTCCAAGGAAGAAGACGAAGACGGCGGCGAAAACGGCCGCGGCGTCGGCAGCATCAACCTTGAAAGCATGGTCAAAAATTCCAAAAACGGCAACCGCCGCTCCAACGCCTCGGTCTTTGACATCTCCGGCATTATGCTCAGGATGAATTTGCCGCAGGCGGAAGCGACCATGGCCAAGCGCGGTTTTAAAAAGGTTTCGCAGAAATTTGAAATTCCCAATTTTATCAAATGGCGTTTTGAGGAACAGTGCCGCAACGCCGGCGTGGTCGGTTACGAACGGCTGGCCAGCTGCGTGGTCAAGGCGGCAAAAGAAAACAACCACCAGTATGTCGAAAGCGAAAAATTCGTCAAATATGACACGCAGGAGGAAATCAGCATCAGCCTGACCAGCAATTTTACCAACAACAAAATCTACAAAATCGTTTATAAGAGCATGTCGGCACGCAAAATTCAGGGCAGCAGCCAGAAAGTGCAGTATCTGCGGGACATCAAGGTTTACGACTTCTGGCGCAAGATCAACCAGAAATACGGCGTACCGGACAACCGTGAAGACGTCATCTGGGGGATGGGCGGCAACAAGCCTTACATGAAAGCCGCCACCGGTTTTCTGCTGCTGGAAGACCCGATGCTCAAAGAACTTGACTATACCCGGATGTCGCGGGAAGACCAAAAATACATGAACACCAACCTCTATAACTTCTAAGAAGCAAAATGGAAGACAAAATCAACATTTCGGAATTGATCTGCACCCGGATCAGCCATGACCTGATCGGCAACATCGGCGCCTTTGCCAACGCGGTCGAACTGCTGGAAGACGAAGACGACGACTTTATCGACGAAATCAAAAACACCCTGAAAACCAGTTCGGAGGTGTTGACCGCGCGGCTGAAATTTTTCCGCATGGCTTTCGGGCTGACCAACGCCAACCTGGAAAATATCGAAACCGTCAAAAAGGTGACCGAAGACTATCTGCAGACGCTGAACCTCAACCATCCGGTCAAGGCAGACATCAAAATCATCAACAGTCCGTTTAACCGCGCTGTCATGCTGGCCTGTATGTGCGCGGCGGAAGTCATTGTCCGCGGCGGAACGGTAAAAGTCAGCAGCACCCGGCAAGCAATCATCATTTCCGCCGTAAGCGACAGTCCGCTGGCACAAAACAAAATATCGGCCATGCAGACGGTGCTGGAAGGCGGCACGCCGGAAAACATTTCCCAATATGCCCCGCTTTATTACCTGCAAAAAATTCTGAATGATGAAGAACGGAAGCTGACAATCGACGTTTTAAGCGGTTTTTCGCTTTTGATCAGTTAGCGCCTTTATGATCTTTGATCACGCGTCTTTTTTCACTCTTGAGTAAGCGTTTTTGAGTCCGGCGGTCGTCGGATTCTTTTTTCTGCCCGGCGTTTGCTTTCGGCAAACCGCATTTCGCTGCCGGACGGACGAAGGAACAAATTGCCGGATATTTTGCCGCAAGTGAGCGGATCTGCCGGCGTTTCATGATCACAAAAATATCCGTAAAAATCCTCAAATATCCGATAAGAGATGAAAATCTGTTGAAAAATCTGCTCAAAACTTGTTTTTTACCGCCAGCAAAAACAGAACGGTTAAAAAATTTGCGGTCTCAGACGAAAAAATTCAGAAATAGAGAAAAACCGGCATTATCAAAGCCTGCCAAGGACGGAAAAAATAAACCGTCACAAACGGCCGTCTTGCAAAAATCCGAAAACCGGCAGCGATAATGCTCTGTCGGGAGAAGAAAGGCAAACCGTTGCAAATTACGGCCTCATCAAATCCCGGACGACAGAAAAACATTTTTTTTAAAAACTACTGAATTTATCGTCAGCAGGTCAAAATTGGGCTGAACGTTTTCCCTCCCCAAACGGCAGGAACATAACGTTTGCGGGAAAAGATGCAAAGAACGGCAACGGACAAAAGTAACGTAAACGGTATTAGCCGCTTGCACACTCTCCGCCCTTCTGCAAAGACACGCAGACGGGAAGCGAAACATCCTCATAAGCCTGTCAATGCGGAGTGCATTGCGTTCGGAACATAAAGCAACAAACAGCTTTCCTCTTTATCACCTTATATATTTTCCGCTTGCACATTTTAATTCGTATTTCAACCAAGCATACAGACGAACGACAGGCTCGCAGTTTTCGAGCTTTATTTAAAACGGCAGCAGGCAAAAGGGCAGATGTCATCACGGCAATTTCGACATTTCGGACAAACGGCAGCGATGGGAAACGCTCCGGGAACAAACGGTTTCGGCACCAAAATGAACATAAAGTATTCATCTGCCGGACGTTCAGACGAAAAGTTTCTCTCCCGCAAGCGATTTCCTTGAACGAAAACTGCGCAGGTTCGTGCTTTTTGCGCTTTATTTAAGACGGCAGCAGGAAGCAAGATTTTGACAACGGAACCACCCGGAGGAAATGGAAGCAGGGTTTCGACAATAAAATAAGCAGCGGCAGACAAAAAGGCGAACACTGCAATACCCCCACACTTTGGACGCAGCAGGAAGCAAGATTTTGACAACGGAACCACCCGGAGGAAAAGGAAACAGGATTTCGACAACGCTATCGCCCGAAGGAAAAATCAGCAAAACTCCGGCGGTAAAAGGCGTTCAGAGAAAAAATTCGTTTTCCCGGCGGACAGAATAGTTGCTTTCAAGATATGCGCGAACCGCACTCATATCCATCTGCCGGCAGCCGACCGGACAAACGCGGACGCACTTCATGCATTGTATGCAGGCAGCCGGGTCACCGACAAAGTCGTCGTTGATCGCAGCCGTCGGACAGACATTCTGACACAGGCCGCATTTGACGCAGCCGGCGGTTTTCTCCGGCGTGCGGAACGGTTTTTCCCATTTTTTATAAGGAAAGCTTCCCGGTACCGTAACCGATGTCCTGTCTTTCTTATTCATTACCGCACGGGCAAATTCTCTGATTGCCGGCAAGTCCGCCTCGTCCGGACGTCCGTGTCCGAGCACCCCGCTGTAAACATGAGGAATGACAATTGCCGCCGCGGCAATGCAGATGAAGCCCCGCTTTTCCATTTCCGTTTTCCACTCCAGCAGCATATCGTCATAATGCCTGTTGCCGTAACAGGCGCAAAGCACGGCCGGCGTGTTTTCTCCCCGCAGGCCGTCAAACAAACCGGGAACCTGCGGCAATCTTCCGCCATAAACCGGCAGACCGAAGACAACCAGATCGTCGGCGGCAAACCAATGATGCTGCCCGCGGGCGGCAGGCAAAGTGAGATCAACCGCAACAAACGGAGTTTCCATGGCGCCGCACACCAGTTCGGTTGCACGCGCCGTTCCTCCGGTCGGGCTGAAAAACAAGCGGTAATTCATTTTTTCTCCTTATCCTTTTGGTTATTTTGCCGATGCCGCAGGGCTAAAAACAAACGGCGGAAATCAGTCCTTTCCGGGAAAATTTCCGCCGTTCTTTTATACCGCTGCCCTATTCCGCGCCGACAGCGTCTTTTTTGGCTTCCTTATAAACCAAAATCGGTGTCTTTTTACCGTCGATCACGTCGCCGTCGATGATAATTTCCGCCACTTCCTTTTTGTCCGGAATATCATACATCAGCTCCAGCAGTTTTTCTTCCATAATCGCACGCAGACCGCGAGCGCCGCTTTTGCGTTCGATCGCCTTGCGGGCAATGGCCGCCAGCGCGTCGTCGGTAATCGTCAGTTTGACGTCTTCCATGTTAAACAGCGCAACATACTGCTTGACCAAGGCATTTTTCGGCTCGGTCAAAATATTGACCAGCGCCTTTTCGTCCAGGTCCTCCAGCGAAGCGATAATCGGCAGGCGGCCGATAAATTCCGGAATCAGACCATACTTCAGCAAGTCTTCGGGCTGAATGTCCTTCATGACTTCGCCGACCGGTTTTTCCTGTTTGCTTGCCACTTTGGCGCCAAAACCGATAGAGGTTTTCTGGCTGCGGCGGTTAATGATTTTCTCAATTCCTGCAAAAGCGCCGCCGCAGATAAACAGGATGTTGGTCGTATCGACATGCAGAAATTCCTGCTGCGGATGTTTGCGGCCGCCTTGTGGCGGAACGTTGGCAACCGTGCCTTCGATGATCTTTAACAGCGCCTGCTGAACGCCCTCGCCCGATACGTCGCGGGTAATTGAAGGGCCGTCCCCCTTGCGGTTGATCTTGTCAATCTCGTCGATATAAACAATGCCCCGCTGCGCTTTCTCGATATCATAATCTGCCGCCTGCACCAGTTTTAAGACGATGTTTTCGACGTCTTCGCCGACATAGCCGGCTTCGGTCAGAGTGGTGGCGTCGGAAATGGCAAACGGTACGTCGAGGATTTTGGCCAGCGTCTGAGCCAAAAGCGTTTTGCCGCTGCCGGTCGGGCCGACCAGAATGACATTTGACTTGGACACTTCCACGTCCGAATTGTTATGATTGCTGTTTAAACGTTTGTAATGGTTGTAAACCGCCACCGAAAGCACTTTTTTGGCATGCTCCTGCCCGATCACGTACTGATCGAGGAATTCCTTTATTTTCGACGGCGTCGGCAGTTTTTCCATGGTGCTGCCGGTGCTTTTTTCGCCGCCGTTTTCTTTTTCCATTTCATTCATCTCGTCATGGACGATGCTGATGCAGACATCGATGCATTCGTCACAGATGTAAACGCCGCGTCCGGCTACCAGCTTTTTAACTTCCGACTGCGATTTTCCGCAGAAGGAGCAGCAGATCTGGTCGTCTTTATGTCCGTTGTCTTCACTCATTTGTTCAGTCCTTTTTATTTGGCAATTTCTTTGCGGGAGGTTACGATCTGATCAATCAGGCCGAATTTCAAAGCGTCTTCCGGGGTCATAAAATTGTCACGATCCATCGCTTTTTCAATCACCGAGAGCTTTTGCCCGGTATTTTCGGCATAGATGTTGTTTAAACGGCGGCGCATGTCAAGGATCAGTTTTGCCTGAATTTCGATGTCTGCCGCCTGCCCTTTGGCGCCGCCCGAAGGCTGATGGATCATGATCTGCGAATTGGGCAGCGCAAAACGCTTGCCTTTGGCGCCGCCGGCTAAAAGGAACGACCCCATCGAACAGGCCTGGCCGATGCACAGGGTGTTGACGTCGCAGCTGATATAGCGCATGGTATCGTAAATGGCCATGCCGGAAGTAATGACGCCGCCCGGAGAATTGATGTAAAGGAAAATATCCTTGTCCGGATCTTCGGCTTCAAGGAACAAAAGCTGGGCGCACACCAGCGAGGCCATGTCGTCCTCAACCTGTCCGGTAAGGAAAACGATACGCTCTTTCAGCAGCCGGGAAAAAATATCGAACGAACGTTCGCCCTGCGGGGTCTGTTCAACAACCATCGGCACCAGCCGGTCATAAATTTCCATCGCTTTTTCTGACATTTGCTATTCCTTATAATTGGGTTAACCTAACGTTTGCCGGCATTATAGGCGGCCAATCGTTAATATTTTGCCAACAAACCAGCAAAAAGCCCTGCTTTAACACGGCAGGGCTTAAAAAGTTTTGTCGGGTTAAAGACTACAGCAGTTTGATGTTTCCGGCAACAATCCGGTCTCTTTCCGTCATCGTTTCGTAGCTGACTTTGTCACCTTCGTTCAGCGTTCTCAGCCCTGCGCTTTTTACTGCCGAAATATGAACAAAGATATCTTTTTCGCCTTCGTCCGGAGTGATAAATCCGTAACCTTTTCTCTTATTAAACCATTTTACCGTTCCTGCTGCCATAATCGTAATCCTTTTCACAAACAGGTTAAAAACATTAAACCTCAGCCCGTTTCCCGGCTGTATTGTTCAGGCTACTACAAATTTGCGGATTAGGCAAGTTATTTTTTGCCCAGGCCTTGACTGCCGGCGTTTGCCGATTATATGGAAAATACTACAGTTTTTTAACCCTTAACCGGAGGATTTCAATCATGAACAGAAGGTTTTACCGACTGGCGGCCGCCGCTCTCGTTCCCGCCGTCATTTTCGTCTGCGCGGCCGACGCCGGCGCCAAAGACCATCGACGCGACTGGGCGGAAGACAAGCTTGAAGACATCAACGACGACTACCAGAAAGCGATCAAGAAAATCGACAAGTCGTCTTTCAACGAAGAACAGAAAAAACTGCTGACCGCGCAGGCAGAAGCCAACCGCAATCTGGCAACCGCGCAGATCAAGGCCGCTTCCGAACAGATGACGAAAAACAGAAACGAACGCGCAAGCTTTAAGGAAGCGATCAGGGCCAGCCGCGAAAACCGCAAGGCGGTACGCGAGATTGACGACATTTTGTAATTTTTTCCTTCTGCAGGCAAAAACCGGGCGCATGCCCGGTTTTTTTGACGTATTCGTGCGGCATGTTACGGCATTTATGCCGCGTTTCACAAATTTTCCCTTATATTTTATGGTGCTTATACCACATTTGCTATTCACAAATAAAATAAAATTTGCTAAGTTCATGTCGTTTTACAAAGAAAATTAAACCAACGAACAAGGAATAAACTAAAATGGCATTGAAAAACACCAGAGAAGCAAACTACCCCGAATGGTATCAAAACGTCGTCGCCGCCGCCGAAATGGCGGAAAACTCGGTTTCGCCGGGCTGTATGGTGATCAAGCCGTGGGGTTACGGCATTTGGGAAAACATCCGCAACATCTTTGACGAAAAGTTCAGAGAAACCGGGCATGACAACTGCTACTTTCCGATGTTTATTCCGCTTTCGTTTTTCCAGAAAGAGGCCGACCACGTCGAAGGCTTTGCCAAGGAAATGGCGGTCGTTACCCATTCCCGCCTCGGCACGGAAGACGGCAAACTGGTTCCCCAGTCGCCGCTCGACGAACCGCTGATCGTGCGCCCCACTTCGGAAACCATTATCGCCGACTCTTTTGCCAAATGGATCAAATCTTATCGCGACCTGCCGGTGCTCGTCAACCAGTGGGCTAACGTCGTGCGCTGGGAAATGCGGCCGCGTCTGTTTTTGCGCACCCGCGAATTCCTCTGGCAGGAAGGACACACCGCGCACGCCACCGCCGCCGAAGCCGAAGCGGAAACCAAACAGATGCTCGAAATTTACCGTGACGTGGCGGAAAACGCTCTGGCGCTGCCGGTCATTACCGGACGCAAACCGGAACACGAAAAGTTTCCTGGCGCGGTCGACACCTACTGCATTGAAGCAATGATGCAGGACGGCAAGGCCCTGCAGGCGGGAACCTCCCACTTCCTCGGCCAGAATTTTGCCAAATCGGCCGGCATCAGCTTTGTCAACAGCGAAGGCAAACAGGAATTTGCCTACACCACGTCGTGGGGCGTTTCCACCCGTCTGATCGGCGGCCTCATCATGACCCACGCCGACGACGAAGGAATGGCGGTTCCGCCGCGGATCGCGCCTTATCAGGTCGTTCTGGTGCCGGTAATCAAAAACGAAGCCGACCGGGAAAAGATTATGGCATATATTGAAGAAGTCAAGGCTTTGCTGAAAGGTCTGATGCCGTTCGGCGAAAAAGTCAGGATCAAAGTTGACAACCGCAACAAATCGAGCGTCGACAAATTCTGGGAATGGACCCGCAAAGGAGCGCCGGTGATCTGTGAAATCGGCATGCGCGACGCCGAAGGCGGCAAGGTAATGGTTAAAGAGCGTTTGAAACTCGGCACGCCGGAAGGCAAGGAAATCATTGCCCGCGAAGAGTTTGCCCGGGGGTTGTCCGAGCGGCTGGAAAACATCCAGCACGAAATGTTCGTACGTGCCAAAGCCCGGTTGGAAAACAATATCCGCACGGATATCGTTACTCATGAGGAGTTTGAAAAGTATTTTGCCAATGCCAACCGTTTCGTCAAAGACGGCGACAAAAACGCAGTCGCCTTCGTCCGCGGCAAATGGAGCGGCGACCCGAATTCGGAAGAACTGCTGAAAGCGCTGAAAATCACCATCCGCTGCATTCCTTTCGATCAGAGCGGCAGCAAAGGCGAATGCCTGCTGACCGGCGCCAAAGACGCAACCGTCGACGTCATTTATGCCCGCAGTTATTAATTGTCAAACAGATATTCCCCGGTAAAACGGGGGTTCTATAGAAAAGGCACCTTTGGGTGCCTTTTCCTTATTTTCTTACAGCATCGTCGTCGTGAGCATTCACCCCCGTTTAAAGGAGGTAGTCTGTAAGGCATTGATACAAAAAACGCCTCCTGCCATCAAGACAGGGGGCATTTTTCTCAGCTTCGGAAATTACCATTTTTTCTTTTTCAGGTAAATCGGAAGCAGATCCTTGATTTTGAGCGGTTTTACCAAAATCATCTCACCCAAAACGGGCAATGGCTTTTTCTTCTCTTTCGGATCGGGAACTTTATGTTCCGACGAAGAAACGCTTACGGTTGCGGCATAAACCGACGGCATCCGTTCGGCCGGGCCGGCAACGGTTGTTCCGACTGCGCAGACAGCGGTTGAAAACAGGGCAAAAGATGCCGTTACGGAAATGATCATCTTCTTTTTCATATTCATATATTTTAAGTTTAACAGAAAAAGTTCATAAAAAAAGAAAAGACCGTTAAAAACGACAAAGTAATGAACAAAAAAATTTACTGATTTTTTTATTTTGACATATTTTGTCTTCTTATCAAGCGGGAACATGCGCCGACATCGTTGCATAAGCGGCAAAAAAGAGTTTAAATCGGCGGCAAACTGTTTTAAACATAAAGGCAAAATCAACAACGGAAGGACATTGTCATGACGGAAACTTTCATCATCTGCATTATCGGCGGCTATCTGCTCGGCTCCGTTCCCTTCGGTCTGGTCGTCACCAGGCTGGCCGGTCTCGGCGACATTCGCAAAATCGGCTCCGGCAATATCGGCGCCACCAACGTGCTGCGCACTGGACGCAAAGACCTGGCTCTGCTGACGGTTCTGCTCGACGCCTCCAAGGCCGGTTTTGCCGCCTGGCTGGCGCTTCACTTTGTGCCGGCCGAAGACATGTTTTTTGCCGGCATTTTCACCTCAACCAACCTGGTTGCCGCCTTATATGCCGGTACCGCCGCCATCATCGGCCACAATTTCCCGGTCTGGCTGAAATTCAAAGGCGGCAAAGGCGTGGCCTCCACCTTCGGTTTCATTCTGGTAATCAACCCGGCAATTGCGCTGATGGCGCTTGCCACCTGGCTGGTTTTCGCCTTTTTATTTAAATATTCTTCCCTTGCGGCGCTGGCCGCCGCGGTGCTGACGCCGCTTTACGCCTATTTCTATGCCGGCGAAGTCGAAAGCGTCTTTTTCACCGCGGTCGCTCTTCTGGTGGTTATCCGCCATCATGCCAACATCCGCCGGCTGATCAAGGGCGAAGAAAGCAAAATTTCCTTCGGCAAAAAAGATAAAACGACCGGCAATACAAAAGAAAACGGTCAAGACAAGGCGGAAAGCACAAAGAAATAATGACCGCAGACGACGATATCGCGGCCCGGCTGCAGCTGATCAACACCGAAGGGATCGGACCGGTCGGCTTTAAGCGGCTGCTTGCCTGCTTCGGCTCGGCGGAAGAAGCCTTGCGGGAAACCGCCGCCAAAAAAAAGGTGCCGTCCCGGCAATGGGCGGAAGAAGAACTGGAGCGTGTCCGCAGTTTCGGCGCCGTCGTTCTTTCCTCCGCCGATCCCCGCTATCCGCAAAAACTGTCGGAACTTGACGACGCGCCGCCGCTGCTTTACGTCAAGGGGAACACCGCGCTTTTAAACCACCGGCCGGCAGTGGCGGTGGTCGGCACCCGCAACGCCACCATCATCGGCCGCAAGCTGACTTCCAAAATATCTTTTGAGCTGACCGAAAACAACGTGCTGATCGTTTCCGGCATGGCGCGGGGGATTGATGCCGCGGCGCACAAAGGCGCCATGTATGCCAAAGAACGCAGGGGACCGACGATTGCCGTACTCGGCACCGGCATTGACCGGATCTATCCGCCGGAAAACGAAGAACTGTATCATCAGATCGGCGAACAGGGGCTGTTGGTATCGGAATATCCGATGGGCACCAATGCCCAAAGCGGCAATTTTCCCCGCCGCAACCGGATCGTCGCCGCCTTGAGTGAAGCCGTACTGGTGGCGGAAGCGACCGGCAAATCCGGCTCGCTGATTACCGCCCGCATGGCCGCCGACCGCAACCGGCTGATTTTCGCAATCCCCGGATCCCCCGGGGAAGCGCGCTCGGAAGGCCCCAATTCGCTTTTGCGCCGCGGCGCGCTGTGGGCGGAAAACGCCGCCGACATTCTGAATGTTTTAAACAGCAAAATCAGACCGGAACCACTCCGGCCGGCCGACGGAGGCGAATGCGATTTATTTACAAAGACCCTTGACAATTTGCAAAAAACTGCCGATATTCCACCGGTAAAGAATTGCGATAAAAATTCGATTTTGGCGTATTTGTCGGCGGAAGGCACGGACACGGACGAAATCATCCGCAGTTCGGGACTCGACGCCCCGAGCGTGGCAATGCTCCTGATCGAATTGGAAATGGAAGACAAAATCATCCGCCTGCCCGGCAACAAAATTGCCCTGACCGGCAAAAACATGAAAGTAAGAAGATGAAGTTAGTTATCGTAGAATCTCCGGCCAAAGCCAAGACTATCAACAAATACCTCGGTTCCGACTACAAGGTGCTCGCGAGCTTCGGACACATCCGCGATCTGCCGAGCAAAGACGGTTCCGTACAGCCGGATCACGATTTTGCCATGAGCTGGGAACTGAGTCCGGGCGGCAAAAAACGCTTAAACGACATCATCGCGGCGGTTAAAGACGCCGACACCATTATCCTCGCCTCCGACCCGGACAGGGAAGGAGAAGCGATTGCCTGGCACATTCTGGAAGAACTGAAAGCCCGCGGCAAAATCAAAGACAAAAAAATAGAACGCGTCGTCTTTCACGAAATCACCAAATCGGCGGTAACCGAAGCCATCAAAAACCCGCGTCAGATTGACGACAATCTGGTTTCCGCCTATATGGCGCGGCGCGCGCTCGACTATCTGGTAGGCTTCAACCTGTCGCCGGTTTTGTGGCGCAAGCTGCCGGGGTCGAAATCCGCCGGCCGGGTACAGTCGGTTGCGCTTCGCCTGATCTGTGAGCGGGAAATCGAAATCGAGAACTTCAAACCCGAAGAATACTGGACGATCGACGCCGAACTGTTTACCTCCAAACAGGCGCTGATCAAATCTCGGCTGATCGTGCTTGACGGCAAAAAACTCGAAAAGTTCGACATCAATACGGAAGAAAAGGCGCTCGCCGCCAAGGCCAAAATCGAAGCGCAGGAATTTGCGGTGGCAAACGTCGAACGCAAAAAGGCCAACCGCTATCCGGCAGCGCCGTTCACAACCTCTACCCTGCAACAGGAAGCCGCCCGCAAACTGCGTTTTTCCGCCAAGAAAACCATGCAGATTGCGCAAAAGCTATATGAAGACGGTTTAATCACTTATATGCGTACCGACGCCGTCAACCTCTCCAAAGAAGCAATCGCCGCCTGCCGCGACGTCATCGTCAAGTATTTCGGCGACGAGTATCTGCCGAAAGCGCCGAAAGAATACAAAACCAAATCCAAAAACGCGCAGGAAGCGCACGAGGCGATCAGACCTTCGGACGTCACCAACACGCCGAAAAAGATGGAAGCCAAGCTTGACAACGACGCCCACCGCCTTTACGAACTGATCTGGAAACGTACGGTCGCCTGCCAGATGAACCCGGCGGTGCTTGACAAAGTCAGCATCGATTCAACTTCCGCCGACGGACAGATCACGCTGCGCGCCAACGGCCAGGTTATTGCTTTTGACGGCTTTTTGAAGCTTTATCAGGAAAGTTTTGACGACGAAGAGGAAAACGACGAAAACCGCATCCTGCCGAACGTCGAACCGGGCGAAAAGGAAATCAAGGGCGAAATCTTTACCGACCAGCACTTTACCGCACCGCCGCCGCGCTTTACCGAAGCCAGTCTGGTCAAAAAACTGGAAGAACTGGGCATCGGCCGGCCGTCCACTTATGCGACCATCATCGCCGTCTTGCAGGAACGCAAATACGTCAAGGTGGAAAAACTGCGCTTTATCCCCGAAGAACGCGGACGAATCGTCACCGCGTTTCTTGAAAATTTCTTCCATAAATACGTCGAATATGACTTTACCGCACAGATGGAAGAATTCCTCGACGACATTTCCGCCGGGGAAATGGAATGGCGCAAGCTGCTGACCGGTTTCTGGGCCAAATTTATCAAAAACATCGACGCCGTCACGCCGCTGCAGATGAGCGAAGTGATCGACAAGATCGACGAAGTGCTGGCCAAACACCTGTTCCCCGAACGGGAAGACGGCAGCGATCCGCGCAGCTGTCCGGAATGCAAAACCGGCCGTCTCGGCATCAAGTTCGGCAAATTCGGCGCTTTCATCGGCTGCTCGAACTATCCGGAATGCAAATACACCCAGCAGCTGGTTGACACTACCGCCGAAGAGGAAGCTGCCGCCGCCAACGCGGCCACAAGAGCTCCCAACCCGGAAGACAGGGTTCTGGGCGAGATGAACGAACAGAAGATATATCTCAAAAAAGGCCCTTACGGACATTATGTCCAGCTCGGCGAAGACGACCCCAAAGGCAAAGTCAAGCCCAGACGCTGCTCGCTGCCCAAAGGGATTACACCGGAAGAAATTACGCCTGAACAGGCGCAGATTTTGCTTTCCCTGCCCCGCCAGCTCGGCAACGGCATTGAGGTCAACATCGGCAAATTCGGCACCTATCTGAAACAGGGCAACAAGTCCAAATCGCTTTACGGCAACGACACCGTCTTTTCCATCACTTTGGAACGGGCGGAAGAGCTGCTGAAAGGCGCCGCCGAAAAAACGCCGGCAAAAGTGATCGGCACCCACCCGGAAAGCAAACTCGAAATCACACTTAACAACGGGCGCTACGGTCCCTACCTGAAATGCGGCAAGACCAATTATGCGCTGCCGAAAGAGTTCAAGGACAAGGAACCGACGCTGGAAGACGCGGTTAAAATCATCGCTGCCAAAAAATAGCGCCGACGGCTTTACGAAAAACAAAAAAATCTTTCTCCCCGACGGAGGAAGATTTTTTTATCATGTTTCCTACAGTTTCTCCCGGTTTACCGGGCACTGAATGTCTGGCTGCCGAACAACGCCGCTTATCGCTTTTAATCTTGATCAAACTACTACATATTCGCAGCCGTTTCCGTCTCATGTTCACCGGCCGTTTTAGCCCGGTTATTTCTCCGACCGCGTTTTATAAAAAAGAAAAAGACGGGAACATTTACCGAAAGAAAAAACGGCCGATATCCCCGCTGCTGCCGCGGCCGTTATCCTTTCAATCGTCCCCGTTGGATTTAAACGATCAATTTTTTGTTATACATCAACAGGTTAGCATCAGATTTTTCTGATTAAAAAAATTGTTCCTAAAAATAACAAGTTAGATGACTTTTATAAAAAAAGATGATATAGTGCTTTTGTATAACAAAAAATTGATCCTTTTTTTGTTATAGTTATTCTCAAAAGGAAAACGGTTGCAAATCAACAGATTGCAGCCGTTTTTTCAAGTCTTTCAGAAAAATTGTCAGCAAAAAAAACGAAGAGCGTTTTACCATAACAGAGTTGGTTTTACCATTGATCGGGAAATGAGCGGCAGAAACGGCAGTCAGACGCTTCGAATAGCAGAATGCTGCGGCATAAACGAAAAGTGCTTTATCGTAACTTTGCCGGCATTGCCGCCAACCGGGCAATCGGCGGCAGAAACAGCGGTCAGACGCTTTGCCGTCATGCTGCCGGCGCTCTGACCGGCAGGGGAAACGTCAGCGGGAAAGCCGCGCAATCGCTTTGGCCGCTTCTTCCAAGTCGTTCATCGGGATAATCCTGTCACCGATTTTCTGGCCGTTTTCGTGCCCTTTGCCGGCAATAACCAACATATCACCTTCTCCCAAACGGGAAACGGCATAATTGATCGCTTCCACCCGGTCGCCGATTTCTGCGGCATCGGGACATTCGCACAAAATCTGCCGACGGATTTCCGCCGCATCTTCGGTACGCGGATTGTCGTCGGTCACCACCGCCCTGTCCGCCAGTTCGCGGGCTATTCTGCCCATGATCGGGCGCTTGAGCTTATCACGGTCGCCGCCGCAGCCGAAAACGACCCACAATTTGCCTACCGTATGATGGCGCATGGTTTTCAGCACGTTTTCCAGCGCATCCGGCGTATGGGCATAATCGACGTAAACCGCCGCACCGTTTGCCAGCCGGCCGGCCAGATCAAGACGGCCGGGCGCGCCTTTCAAATGCGGAAGACTGTCTATGATTTTGCCGGAAAAACCATGCATGGCAATCACCATGCCGACGGCGCAAAGCACGTTCATCGCCTGAAACTCACCGATCAACGGCAGTTCCAGCCGATACGGACGCCCTTCTATTTCCGTTTCCAGCGTTTGTCCCTCCGCATGCGGCACCCGCGACAATATTTTCAAATCGCTGCCGTTACGGCCGTAAGACATCACTTTAATTCCCCGGCGGCGGCAAATTTCCGCCAGTTCCGCAAATTCGGGAATGTCGGCGTTCAAAACCGCGGTTCCGTCAGTTTCCATTACCCGGGAAAAAAGCTCTTCCTTGGCCTTCAGATAACTTTCCATGGTCAGGTGATAGTCAAGGTGATCCTGGGTGAAGTTGGTAAAGCCGGCCGCTTTGATTTTCAAACCGTCCAGCCGGTATTGTTCAATGCCGATGCTTGAGGCCTCAAGCGAAACATAGTCGACGCCCCTGACCGCCAGATCGCGCAAAATCCGGTGCAAAGTCACGCTGTCCGGTGTGGTAAGCGTTTCCGCATTTTCCGCCACGTCGGAAACCACGCCGACAGTGCCGATGCTGGCCGCGGAATAGCCGAGTTTCTTCATCAGCTGGCGGGTAAAATCGGCAATTGAGGTCTTACCGTTGGTTCCGGTAACGGCAGAAATATACGGCGGAACCGGTTTATAAAAATTGGCCGCCGCCCGGGCAATATTTTGCCGCATATCACCGTCGGCCCTGACGAACAAAACTCCGTCTGCTGCCGGGGGAGTATAATCGCCGTCGTACAAAACCGCAGCAGCGCCTTTTTCCAATGCGTCGGGAATAAATTTTCTGCCGTCGGAATTCTTTCCGTTAAGAGCTATAAACAACGCTCCCGGCACCGTTTTTCGCGAATCGAGTTCGACCGCGGAAATTTCCGTATCGCCGGAAAGCTTTTCCGCCAGCGGAACGCCCGCCAATATCTGACTGAGTAACATGACAAACCTCGCATTTCATAAATTATGCCGACAGTATATCCGGCAAAACTTAGTTTTTTGTTAATCCGCCGCCCTTGATTTTCAATCTGTCCGTCTTATCTAATATCACGGTTGCGATTTCGGTTGAAAAAGCAAAAGATGCAAAAACAGATGCGATAAACAAACGAAAAAAACAAGAGAGCAAAAAAAGGAGTTTTTTAACATGCAAACATCATCGGCGATCCGCCCCTACACTTTCGGCGAGGAAGTATGCAACTGCGCCATCCACGGACTGGGGATCATTTTCAGCGTCGCCGGCCTGGCGGTTCTGGTCAGCCTGTCGTCAAAATACGGCGACCTTTGGACCGTCGCCTCCACCGCCGTGTTCGGCGTTTCGATGATTTTGCTCTACACGGCCTCCACCCTTTACCACGCCGTGCCCTATCCGCGGGTGAAAAAGGTTTTGAAAAAGTTTGACCACATCGCCATCTACTATCTGATCGCCGGCAGTTACACGCCCTTTTTGCTGGTCAACATGCGCGGGCCGGTCGGCTGGTCGGTTTTTGCCGTCATCTGGAGTCTGGCGCTCATCGGCACGGTTTTGAAAATCGTCACTTCCGGCAGCGGCACCAAACTGTGGTCGATTTCGCTTTATCTGATCATGGGCTGGGCAATCATTTTCGTTTCCCGGCAGCTGTTTGCCGCAATCAGCGCCGTCAGCGCGCTGTTTCTCGTCCTCGGCGGCCTGTTTTACACTTTCGGCGTTTTCTTTTACGTTTGGAAAAGCAAAAAATACACCCATGCCGTCTGGCACCTGATGGTGCTTGCCGGCACGGTCATGCATTTTTTTGCCGTCCTCTACGCCTGCGTACTAGTTTGAACCGCCCGGCAGCAGTTTTCCCGCACAGTCGTCGCCGTTAAAATTGTAACCGGTGACAACGCTGTTGTCGACGGTAAAGGAAATTTTGCAATACTCAATATTTTCCCCATCCGGGTTCGGACCGGGAAAATTCTGCCCGGAAATTGCCGGATAATAAATCTGTTCGGAATAAACTTCCCGATCCCCTTCTCCGTCGTATTCAACATAAGTCAGAACCCTGGTGTCGGCGTCCAGCGTAAAGGTACTGTCCGGCATTCCCCAGTTGTCCACCAGATGTTCTTCCGACACGCCGACCCAGCTTTCCAGCTGCTCATTATAGCCGGGGGTTGAGGAACAGGCGGTCAGAATAAAAGCGCACAATAAAACCAGCATATCGTTTCTCCCGTATCAAATAAACGTTTCCGCATTGATATAGGAGCAAAAAAAAGTTTTTCAATCGGCCGCGTTTTTCAACAGCGCGGTCAGCCGGCTCTGCGCGGCCGCGTCCAAACGTACCGACATTTTCAAAAATTCTTCTCCCGGCAGGCAGGACAGGACTTCGCCGTTACGATGCAGCCAGGAAATGGTTTTGCCGTCGGAAGACGGTATATTCACGTCAATAACCGCGCTGCCGGCCGCCAAAACGTCGTCCAGCTTCCGCAAAAGTTCTTTGCAGCCTTCTCCCGTCAGTGCCGACGCTTTCACCGCATTGGCGGAAGGGGCGGCAAAAGACGGCGCCAGATCAATTTTATTGTAAACTTCCAGATAGTTTGGCTGATGCTCAATCTTGTCCAGCCCCAGACCGGCCAGCACCGTCAACACGTCCCGCCGCTGCTGCTTGCAACCGGGGTTGGCGGCGTCCAGCACCTGAACCACGACGTCGGCTTCCAGCACTTCTTCCAGCGTGGCGCGAAAGGCCATTACCAACTCATGCGGCAGATCGGAAATGAAACCGACCGTATCGGAAAGAATGACTTCCCGTCCCGAAGGCAGCGTCAGCCGCCGCATGGTGGTATCCAAAGTGGCAAACAGCAGATTTTCGGCAAAAACGCCGGCTCTGGTCAGGCGGTTGAACAATGTGGACTTGCCGGTGTTGGTATAGCCGACCAGTGCCACCACCGGATACGGCACCCGCTTTCGCGCCGTACGCTGAAGGCCGCGGGTTTGTCTGATTTTTTCCAGCGCTTTTTTGATTTTGGTGATTTTCTCGTCGATAATGCGGCGGTCAAGTTCAATCTGGGTTTCGCCGGGACCGCCGAGGAAGCCGGCCCCGCCGCGCTGACGTTCCAAGTGGGTCCAGCTGCGCACCAGCCGGCTGCGCTGATAGGTCAGATGTGCCAGTTCAACCTGCAGCGAACCTTCCCGGGTCTGTGCCCGTTCACCGAAAATTTCAAGGATCAACGCCGTGCGGTCAATCACTTTCAGATCAAGCGCCTTTTCCAGATTGCGCTGCTGGATCGGGGTCAGGGCGGCATCGACGATCAGCAGTTCGACCCCGCCGGCGGCGGCCGCTTCGCGAAAACGTCCGATCACCCCTTTGCCGAAATAAGCGTCGGGACGAATCTGCCGCAGCCGAACAATTTCGGCAAATGCCACCTCCAGATTGATCGCCGCCGCCAGCCTGACGGTTTCCTCCAGCCGCTGCTCCGGATTAAGGGAAGCCTTTTCGCCCGGCGTTTCCGGATAAACGATGCCGGCTTTTACCGCCGGAATTTCAAATATGTTTTCCGCCAAGACTTACTCTTTGTCGGCTTTGGCGGCAATGTCAACCGCCACCCCGGGCATGATGGTCGAAACCGCATGTTTGTAAATCAACTGGGTGTGTCCGTCGCGGCGCAACAGGATGGAGGCGTCGTCAAACCAGGTAATGACCCCTTGCAGCTTAACGCCGTTGATGAGGAAAACGGTTACTGCAATTTCGTTTTTCCGGATATCGCCTAAAAAATCTTCCTGAACTTTTTGTGACATTGTCCTATATTCCTTTTTATTATTGTTTGTCGTTTGTCCGATTGTAACCCTATTTTGTAAAAATAGTAAAGAGTTGTTATGAAACAAGGGGATAATTATGCAAAGATTTTTTCCGCCCGGCGAATTGACGACGGCGCGACAAAAAAGACCAACACGTCGCCTTCTTCCACCTGCTCGTCCGCCGCGGGCAAAAATCTCGTTTCTCCTTTGCGGATCAGGGCGCAGACACGGCTTTCCTCAGGCAGGCCGAGCTGTGCGAAAGTCGAACCGATCAAAGTCGAATTGCCGTCAACGGCGATTTCCCATACCTCTCCCGACAGCCCCAGCGTGCAGGCATTGTTCAGCCGCACCTTGCGCAGTTCCTTCAAAATGGCGGAAATGGTAATAGTGGTACGGTCGATCAGGATATTCTCGCCGACGTTGATCATCTGAGTGTTGGCCGAACGCGAATTGACCAGGGCAAAAGTGTTTTCCACCCCGTTTTTGCGGGCAATCATCGCGGCAATGATATTATCCTTGTCCTCGCCGGTGACCGCAACCGCCGCATCGGCATCGGCAATGCCGGCTTCCGCAAGCACCACGTCGCTCATGACCGAACCGTTAAACACTGCCGTGTTGTTCAGATGTTCCGCCAGACGGGCGGCGCTGCGCGGATCTTCGTCAATCACCCGGCAGCCGGCAATGCCGTCGTCTTCTTCCAGCGCTTCCGCCAGATATTCGGCAATCTGATCGCCGCCGAAAATAAGCACCCGTTCGTTGTCCTTGCGCTCAAGGCCGAAGGCGCGGATGACGTCTTCGACTTCGTCTGCCGCCGCCAGCAGGTTAATTTCGTCACCGGCATGGAAAGTGTCGTCGCTGCCGGGAATGAAACCGCGGCCGCTGCGGATGACGTTGACCACCGCAATATGCAGATCAGGCTCCGCCCGTTCCAGATGGTCAAGCGGAATTTGCAGCAGCGGCGACTTTTTCGGACAGCGGAAAGACAGCAGCATCAGCTTTTTGCCGGCAAACGGACAAATTCCGGAAATGCCCGGAAACTGAAGCACCCGTTTGATGGCGCCGGCAATTTCATATTCGGGGGAAACCGCCAGATCCACCGGAATGTCGTGGTCGCCGAACAAGCCGCCCCAGGCCGCCTTATGATACACCCGGGCGCTGATGCGCGCCACTTTGCGGGGAACATTGAACAGCGAATATGCCGCCTGGCAGGCAATCATGTTGACTTCGTCGCTTTCGGTTGCAGCGATCAGCAGGTCGCTTTTGCCGGCTTCGGCCTTTTGCAGCACGTCAGGATGGGCGACCGAACCCAAAACCGGCATCACGTCCCATTCGCGGGCGACTTCGTTTAACTTTCTTTCGTCTTCGTCAACCACGGCCACGTCGTTGTTGCCGCGGCTCAAATAGGCGACGATGCTCTTGCCGACGCTGCCGGCGCCGCCGACGATGATTTTCATCTTTCTTCCTCCGTTATGTCTTTCTCCAAACCGTCAAAATAAGCTTCCGCCGCCGCAAACGCTTCTGCCAGACTGCCTATTTTCGTATACTGCTCGCGAAACCTTTTGGCATCGTGCAACCCTTTGCAGTACCAACAGACATATTTTCTCGAAAGCTGCAGCGCCGTCCGTTCGCCGTAATAATCGCACAAGCCGCGAATATGCCGGATCAGCACCGTTTTTATCGTTCCGGGTGCCGGTGTTTCCGGTTCTTTTCCGGTTTTTAAAAAGCGGTCAATATCCGCAATCAGCCATGGCGCGCCGAGAGCCGCGCGGCCGATCATCAGCCCGTCGGCGCCGGTATGGCGCAGAATTTTTGCCGCCGAAGCCGCGTCGGAAACGTCGCCGTTGGCAACCACCGGAATTTTAACCGCGTCTTTTACCGCGGCAACGATGTCCCAATCCGCCGTACCGGCATAAAAATCGCTGCGGGTACGGCCATGAACGGTCACGTAAGCAGCGCCGCTTTCCTCACACATGCGGGCAAATTCAACCGCGTTGACATGATCATGATCCCATCCCTTACGGAATTTCACGCTGACTTTAAGCGGGGTTGCTGCCACCGTCGTTTCGATGATTTTGGCCGCCAGCAGCGGATCTTTCATCAGTGCCGAACCGGAATTGTTGTTGACGATTTTCCTTACCGGACAGCCCATGTTGATGTCCAGGCTGTGCGCGCCGAGGTCGGCCGCCAGCTTTGCCGCTTCGGCAAACAAAGCCGGATCGCCGCCGACCAGCTGCACGACCACCGGATAGGGCTCGTCGCGCACGTCGGCAATGCGGCAGGTTTTGGCGTTTTTTCGCTCCAGCGCATTAACCGCCACCATTTCGGAAACAATGTTGCCGCCGCCGAAAGATGCCGTCAATGCGCGGAACGGCCGGTCCGTTATACCGGCCATCGGCGCCAAAAATACCTGACTGTCAAAATCGAGTATTTTCATAAGATTAATTCAGCTTGTCCAAAGCCCGGGCGATAACATAGTAGATTTTGCCGATGTCCGCACCGGAAATAACCGACAGCAGAATGCCCGACTTTTCGCAGCCGCGGGCGCGGTTGATCAGTTCCTCGAACTCGCCCATATAGGCATTGACCATCTTGCGGAATTCCGGATTTTTCTCAAATTCCTCCTTGATCGCCACCACCTGTTTGCGGCTCATGGTGCGCGACAGATAACGGACGAAGACGTCGGTGTCGCCTTCATAATATTTCTGCCAAAGTTTATCCTGGCTTTCGGGGTTGAAGATCATGTTGATGTCAACCGCCAGCGTTTCCAGTTTTTCGATAATGGAAGTCGCATTCTTGAGGAAGTTTTCAACCTTCATTTCGCGGTAGCGCTTCTCAATGTCCGCCAGTTCGCTGCCGGCCTGCTTGGCACCGATGTCAAGCAGTTCGATCTGCTTTTTGATCACGCCGTTAAAGTTACTGGTGCTGTCGACAATCGCGTTGCTCTTGGCGGTAAATTCCTCCAGACTGCCGCTGAAACTGCCCATCACTTCGCTGACTTTGGTCAGCGTTTCGTCGGCGGTTGCCCGCAGATTGTCCGACTGCTCTTTAAAGGCTTCGTGCGAAGCCCGTACCTCGCCGGCAACGCGCTCGGCATCGGTCATCACTTCGGCAACCGCAGAGCGCAGTTTTTCGCCGGAAGCGGCAAAATGCTCCGCACTGCTGCCGGCGGTTTCCTCCAGCTGTCTGCCCAGCTGCTGAAGCCCCTCGCCGAGTTCGCGAATCCGGTCATGGGCAACGTTGGCTTTTTCAATCAACTGCTCGGAAGCGTTGTTCATCAGGTTGTTGAAATAATCCGTCAGCGCTTTGGTGTCTTCGGCAATCTGCGTCATCTTGTCGTTTTGCGCGGCAATCAGTCCGGCCGCTTCGTTCAGCGCACGGTTGCTTTCTTCGGTAACCGCGCCGAAACCGTTCAGGCAGCGGTGGTAGTCTTCCGTCACCTTGTTCATGTTGGCGGCGGCGTTGTCGGTCGCCTGGTTGAGATTGTCCGAACACAGAACCAGCGCCTGATTGACCTGCTCTATGCCGGCAATGGAATTCTGAGTGGTCTGTCCCATGGTGCTGCCGATTTGCAGCAGGTGATCCGCCAGCGCGGAAATTTCCGCCGACATGGCCGCCGCATTTTCCTGCAGTCCGCCGGTGTTTTTCTTAAACTGATCGCTTAAACCCGTCATTTTGCGGGAAACTGCGTCGGAAACGTCCATCAAGCATTTGTACTGTTCGTTCAAAGCCGCCTCGCCGAGACGTGTCTGCGCGCTGACCAGATTGACGACGTCCATCAGGTCTTCGCGCTGACGGTTGAAGTTGTCATTGATGGCAGTGCTCTGAACACGCATCTGTTCACCCAAAGCGGCAAAAATGCTGTCGGCTTTTGCGCTCTCCGCGTTGATCTGCTCAACCAGCCCGCCAAAACGTTCGTTGATTTCCGTTCCGCGGACGGCAATTTCTTCCGCAGAACGCCCGATTTTGTCCGCATAACCGTCCATCTGACCGGCCAGAACCGTAAACTCGGTGCCAAACTCATTATGAACGCCCTTAATCTTTTCGACGCTGCCGGCAACAAAGGATGCCGCGTTTTCGGCGGTTTCTTTCATCTGTTCAACGGCTCGGACAAGTTCACCCGCACCGTCGTTCATGCGGCTGACAAGAGCTTCGGCAGCTTCGTCGGCACCGGTTTTGGCCTGCTCAACGATCCGGCCGATCCGGTCGGCACCGTCGCTCATACCGGCCACTATCGCTTCCGCTCCGGCGCCCGCTTCGTTTTTAATCCGTTCAATAATCTGTCCGATCCTGTCGGCGCCGTCGTTCATGCCGGCCACCATCGCTTCGGCACCTGCGCCGGCTTCGTTTTTAATCCGTTCAATAATCTGTCCGAGTTCGCCGGCGCCGTTATTCATGCTGTCAACAATGGCCGCGGCCGCTTCGTCGGCGCCGCCTCTGGCACGGTCGACGGCTTCGCCGAACTGCTCCAGACCGGCGGCAATGCTTTCGGCAATCCGGTTCTGGCGGGCGGAAACATCTTCCAGATCTTCGTCAAGTTTGCGTATCCTTTCGGCAATCGCCTGATCGATTTCGCTCAGTTTGTCAATGGCGACGTTAGACTTGTCCGCTACGTCGGAACCGCGGCGTGCAACTTCGTCCTCAAGCGCGCTCATCTTGGCGAACACGCTGTCCGCGCTTTCGCCGACGGCCGCAATTTGCTCGCGGATGGAACGGCTGACGCCGGCCGTGTTTTCGGCCACCGAGTTAAACAGTTCCGACTGGCTTTCAAAAGTGGCGACGATTTCGGCAAACTGCCTGGAGAAACCGCCGGTCGCTTCGTTGACGGCATTTTCGTGCTTTTCCATAATCGCGGCAATTTGCGCCGTACGTTCGTCCACATCGCCGATCAGGCTGCGCAGATGATCGCTTTGCGCGGCAACGGTGCTTTCCAGGCCGGAAACTTTTTGCGCCGCGGCATCCGCCGCTTCGTCCAGACGGCGAACTTCCGCTTCCAGACTGTCATTGATTTTACGCGTCTGCTCGGCGGCTTTGCCGGAAGCTTCAAGCGAAGCGGAAAGATTTTCTTTCAGCCTGTCGACGGCTTCGCCCGCCTCGCCGGCAATGCGGCCGGCCGCGGTCGAAAGCTCTTCGATCTGACGGTTGAGTTCGGATTTGATTTCTTCGATTTTGGCCAGCGAAGCATTGATGCTGCCGTGCTGTTCGGCCAGCGAACTTTCGGCCAGACGGCTCTGGGCAACCGCCATGTTGCCGGTTTCGTTCAGCCGTTCGGTCTGCGCGGCGATCGCGTCGTTGACTTCGTTTAAGTTTTGCATCATTTCGTCAATCGACTTTCTGATGCCGTCGATTCCCTCGGCAAATTTGCCGCCCACGATGTCAAGACCGCCGCCGATTTCCCCGCCGATCCCCTGCAGCTCCCTGAAACGTTCGGCAATATTGTCGCTGCCGGCATTGATCTTGTCGCAAGCGCTGTCGGTAAAGGTGATCAGGTTTTCGGTTTTGACTTTTACCGTATCGACCACTTCGCGCAGATTTTCAACCGCTTTGGAGCTGCGCTCGTCAAGGTCGTCAAAACCGGAATTAAGCGAATCCTCGGCCGACCGCAGGCTTTCCGCCACCGTGTCGGCAATGTTTTTAAGTTCGTTCGCCTGAGAGGAAATATTGTCTTCCACCAGCGCCGTCTGGGCAATGATCTTTTCCGCCTCGTTAACAAAGAGGTCGCTGTGTTCGGAAATTTTGCGGTAAACCTCCTGAATGCTGTTGTCCATGTTTTCCGCATATTCAACGGTTTTCTGCCCGCGGGTTTCGATCAGCTCGTCAATCTCGGCCGCCACCGAACGGAATGTTTCGCCCACCGCCCTGGTGCTTTCCACCGCCTGGTTGGTAATGTCTTCCAGATATTTGCCCTGCGCCTGAATCTTTTCGTAAACCAGATTGAAGTTTTCTTCCGAAACGCTGCCGTAGGATTTGATGTTTTCACTGGCTTCCATAATCTGGCGGGAGCTGCTTTCGGCCACCGATTGGATGACGTCGGCGGAATTTTTGATTTCGTGCATGCCGGGCAGCAGGTTGTCGACAATGCCGTTGATATCTCCCTGCAAACGGGTGGCAACACTTGAAAATTCGGCAATGCAGCTGCTTAAGTCTTTGGTGGTTTTAAACGCTTTGTCGGTCACGCCGTCAAAGCTCTTGGTCAGGGTTTTGACGCCGTTGGTCAATTCGACGATGCTTTTGGTCGAATAGTTGTCGAGCACCCGCACCAGACTGGCAAAGTCGTCCACCCGTTCATCCAGTTCCTTTTTGATCATGGAGGTCTGGCTCATGGCCAGTTTGGTCACTTCCTGCAATTCCGACACCTGTGAGCGAATCGCCTCCGACATTGCCTTGGCCGTGGCGGCGCCGCCTTCTTCCGGATAGACCAGCTGATTCATGTAAGCACGGAGAAACTTAGCTTCTTTTTTAAAGGCCGCGCTGCGATCCACATAAGCCATGCCGACCCAGATCAGCGCCAGCGGCAGAGTTGCCCCGGCCAGAAAACCGCCGAACTCGTCGGGCATCATCAGAAACAAATTCGACCAGCCGAAAAACTGGGTAATGTAAATCAGCACGATCGCGAACCAGACAACGGTTACGACCAGCATCAGCCGGTACAGGTTGCTGCCGAGCCAGGAATTTTCGTTTTCTTCCAAAGAAGGATTTTCGGACTTGCTTTTATGAATCATTTCAGACTTCCAGAATTATTAGAATTTGCACAAATCGGCTTTAGGTTACAGCATAATGCTTAATATTTCAATAACAAAACCGGTCCAAAGAAAAGCCTCTCCGAACCGGTTTGAACGTTTGCGTTTTACTTATTCGATGCAACAGTCGACGGCTTTGCGGACAAAGGCCTTCATCTTGGCCAAAGCGCTTTCCGGTTCGGCCGGCGACGCCTCTTCCCCCTGCCCGGACGT
>ENA-UEYD01000260-UEYD01000260.1-human-gut-metagenome-genome-assembly--contig:-NODE-260-length-50965-cov-15.744596_pt1 | contig 50965 bp, 43 predicted proteins | sample MGYA00242907_ERZ507875 | MGnify/ENA primary metagenome ERZ507875 (study PRJEB26167, sample SAMN06115506) | human gut metagenome | host: Homo sapiens | place: China:Shandong | collected 2015-08-07...
CACTCTTGCCGGACAAGGCATTGGATTCACTGATTATATTACCCAACTGACCTATCTTTTATTCTTGAAGATGGATGTCGAAAATGTAGAAATGTTTGGAGAAGAGTCGGCTATTCCAACTGGTTATCAGTGGGCAGATTTGATAGCACTTGATGGTCTGGATTTGGTAAAACAATATGAAGAGACCCTTAAATTGCTTAGCGAGCAGGATAATCTGATAGGTACAATTTATACGAAGGCACAAAACAAGATAGACAAACCTGTTTATCTAAAAAAAGTTATCACCATGATTGATGAGGAGCAATGGCTCATTATGGACGGTGATGTGAAAGGTGCTATCTACGAAAGTATTCTTGAAAAGAATGGGCAAGACAAGAAAAGCGGTGCAGGACAGTATTTTACTCCTCGTCCACTTATTCAGGCAATGGTAGATTGTATCAATCCGCAAATGGGTGAAACGGTTTGTGACCCGGCTTGTGGAACGGGTGGATTCTTGCTTACAGCTTACGATTATATGAAAGGTCAGTCAGCAAGTAAAGAAAAACGTGATTTCTTGCGTGACAAAGCTTTGCATGGTGTGGATAATACGCCTTTAGTGGTGACGCTTGCTTCCATGAATCTTTATTTGCATGGTATTGGTACAGACCGTAGTCCGATTGTTTGTGAGGATTCTTTGGAAAAAGAACCGTCAACTCTTGTAGATGTGATTCTTGCCAATCCTCCTTTTGGAACTCGTCCGGCTGGATCGGTGGATATTAACCGCCCGGATTTTTATGTAGAGACCAAGAATAACCAGTTAAATTTCCTCCAGCACATGATGCTTATGCTCAAAACGGGAGGACGTGCAGCAGTTGTACTTCCTGATAATGTTCTCTTTGAGGCTGGAGCAGGTGAGACTATTCGTAAACGCTTATTGCAGGATTTTAATTTGCATACTATCTTGCGTTTACCTACAGGTATTTTCTATGCCCAAGGCGTAAAAGCCAACGTGTTGTTTTTCAGCAAAGGACAACCGACCAAAGAAATATGGTTTTACGACTACCGTACAGATATAAAGCATACGCTTGCCACCAATAAACTGGAACGGCATCATTTGGATGATTTTGTTTCTTGCTATAATAATCGAGTAGAGACATACGATGCAGAAAATAATCTGCAAGGTCGTTGGCGTAAATACCCTGTAGATGAAATTCTTACCAGAGACAAAACAAGTCTTGACATTACTTGGATAAAGCAAGGTGGTGAGGTGGACAACCGTTCATTGGCAGAGCTGATGGCTGATATAAAGGATAAAAGCCAAACGATAAGTGCTGCTGTGGTTGAACTTGAAAAGCTACTTGCGAATATTGAAGAAAATTGAGTTATGGGAAAAGAGATTTTCACAAATGATAAATATATAAACGACCTGTTCTTGAAGGTTGTTAACCTTGTCACGCAGGCAAGGGAACGTGTGGCAACAGCCGTCAATATAGCTGAGGTTTATACTAAGTTCCATATCGGACAATATATAGTAGAATATGAGCAAAAGGGGGAAACAAGAGCCGAATATGGAAAGGCGGTGCTGAAAGAACTCTCCAAACGTCTGACTGATAGGTTGGGAGATGGATGGTCATATTCAACTCTTAAGAATATACGGCAGTTTTATATTGTTTTTTCTAAAGGGCTAACCAGTGGTTGTCCAAAGCCGAGTCAAAAGGCTAACCAGTGGTTAGCCGATTATCCGAAGTCAGAGGAATGTATCTCTGAGCCGACATTCGCTCTCTCATGGTCTCATTATCTTATACTGATGAGGGTGGAAAATCCGGATGCCCGCAGTTTCTATGAAATAGAATGTACTCAACAACAATGGTCTAAAAGACAACTCAGCCGTCAAGTAGGAAGCTGTCTTTATGAGAGATTGGCTTTGAGCCGTAACAAAGATGAAGTAATGCGGTTGGCTAAGGAAGGACAATCTATTGGGAAACCATCAGACATTATCAAGAATCCCATCACATTAGAGTTTCTTGGTCTAAAACCCGATGCAGTTTATTCAGAGTCTAAATTAGAGAATGCCATTATCAACAAGATGCAGCAATTCCTATTAGAACTTGGCAAAGGATTTCTATTTGAAGCAAGGCAGAAAAGGTTCACATTTGATGAGCAGCATTTCTTTGTTGACTTGGTGTTTTACAATCGTTTACTACAATGCTATGTGCTTATAGATTTGAAGATAGACAAACTTACTCACCAAGACCTTGGACAGATGCAGATGTATGTCAACTATTACGACCGCTATGTCAAACAAGACTTTGAAAAGCCGACAATTGGCATTCTGTTGTGCCGGGAGAAGAACGATGCACTTGTGGAACTCACCTTGCCTAAAGATACTAACATCTATGCTTCTGCTTATCAACTCTATCTCCCCAACAAGGCTTTATTGCAAGCCAAGGTGAAGGAATGGATTGAAGAGTTTGAAGAAAATGAGGAATTAAAGAAACTGGAAGAAAATGAATAGTAATTGTGCAGTTTTTGGCTGCACAATTACAAACAGATATACAACAATGGATACAAAAGCGTTACGTCAAAAGATACTCGACCTTGCGATACATGGAAAACTTGTACCGCAAGACCCTAACGATGAACCAGCATCAGTTCTGCTCGAACGAATCAAGGCTGAAAAAGAACGACTGATAAAAGAAGGCAAAATTAAACGGAGTAAGAAGTCTGCAAAGTCTTCCGATACGCCCCATTATGAGAACGTATTACCAGATGGATGGTGTTTGACAGATATAGGAGAACTTCTGATTAATCGTGACGGTGAAAGGAAACCTGTCTCGTCAGTGATACGTAGCAAGCAAACGAGTAAAATTTATGATTATTACGGTGCAGCAGGGGTAATAGATAAAGTGGATAGTTATCTTTTTGATGAAAGATTGCTTCTTATAGGAGAAGATGGTGCTAATTTATTATCAAGAAGTAAAAATAATGCATTCTTCGCAGAAGGAAGATATTGGGTCAATAATCATGCTCATGTGTTGGATGCTACAGATAAAAACTTACTTGACTTTATCGCAATTGTTATCAACTCAATGAAACTGGACGATTATATTACGGGGTCAGCCCAACCCAAGTTGTCACAAGATAATTTGAATAAGATTCCAATTGTTTTACCTCCATTAGCTGAACAACAACGTATAATTGCAGAAATAAAAAAGTGGTTTACTTTAATTGACCAAATAGAACAAGACAAAGCCGATTTACAGACCACCATTGAACTAACAAAAAGCAAAATTCTCGACCTTCCATTCACGGAAAGCTCATACCGCAAGATCCGAATGACGAGCCAACCATTGAACTGTTGAAGCGCATAAATCCCGACTTCACACCTTGTGATAACGGGCATTATACGTTTGACGTTCCGAGCGGGTGGATAACGACAAATTTAGGGTCAATATTTAATGTCGTATCAGCTAAAAGAATTTTGAAGTCAGATTGGAAGCATAGTGGTGTTCCATTTTATAGAGCACGTGAAATAGCCAAGCTGTCTATTTATGGACTTGTAGATAATGAATTATATATTTCAGAGGAACATTATAACTCATTAAAGGAGAAATTTCCAGTACCCAAAGCGTCAGATATTATGATTTCTGCCGTTGGTACTATTGGCAAATGCTACATTGTAAAAGAGTCTGATAAGTTCTATTACAAGGATGCAAGTGTACTTTGTTTGTGTAATGACTATCAAATAAATACGAAATATATTTACCACATCATGAGAAGCGAATATATGCTAAAACAGATGTATGATAACTCAAAGGGTACAACTGTTGATACCATTACGATTGAAAAGGCAAAACAATATATATTGCCCCTACCTCCACTTGCCGAGCAACAGCGCATAGTAGCCAAGATTGAAGAGACATTCTCCATTTTTGACGGTATTCAAAATTCCTTAGAAGCGTAAACAAGAACGCTTCTAAGGACTAATGTAACTTTACCAGTTCACCACTTTATCCACAATCTTCTGCTGTTCGCTGGCAGTGCGGCGTAAATAGATACGAGTGGTTTCTATGCTTTCATGCCCCATGAGGTCGGCAAGTAAAGCAAGGTCGTTAAAGCGGTCAAGGAAGTTTTTGGCGAAACGGTGACGGAATGAATGAGGGTAAACCACCTCTTTGTTCATCCCGTATTTTTCAGCAAAATGTTTGAGTTGAGAAGCTATTCCACGAGTAGTAATGCGCTGTCCAAACCGATTCAGAAAGATGTAGCCGGAAGTAAGTCCTATTTCTCTGAGCCATTTCGCAGCCTCCGTGCTCAAGTTCTTCGGGATATACAAACGGCGTATCTTTCCTCCCTTGCTGTATAGGTCAAGATGCCCGATTTGTATATGTTCTGCTTTGATATGGAGTAGTTCGCTGACACGTGCCCCTGTAGCAGCCATAAACCATACGATGAAATACCACTCATCATAACCATCTGCTTTGAGCTGGGCTTTGAGAAATTTGTAATCGGCATCGCTTATTACATTTTCCAAAAAGTTCTTCTGTTGTACCTTTACGAACTTCACTTTCAGTTTCTCTTGTTTTGTAAATTCCAGATACTTATTGATACCTTGCAGCCGAAGGTTCACCGTCTGTGGCTTAAAGTTCTCCACCAAGTACCCCTTATATGCCAAGAGGTTCTTCTTGTTTACTTCTCCATAATGATTGAGGAAATACTGTACCGTCCACACATACGATGTAACGGTGTTCTTGGCGAGATTAGTCTTTGCCAAATGATTTTTGAATTTTGTTACCATACTACATTGATTTATAATGAATACAGTAACAATATAAGAGAATATATCGAACATGATAAGAAGTTGCCTGAAGGATGGGCTATGTGCAGGCTTGAATAAGTTGTAGATTATGAACAACCTACTGCTTATATTGTAAACTCAACAACTTATGATGATTCCTATTCAACACCTGTTTTAACAGCAGGTAAATCATTTATTATAGGCTATACCAACGAAACTGCTGGTATATACTCAAATCTTCCTTGTATAATCTTTGATGATTTTACAACTGATTCAAAAAAAGTTAATTTCCCCTTTAAGGTAAAATCATCAGCAATGAAGATTCTAAAAATACACACTGATATTGAAGTTGATTATGTGGCAATGTTTATGAGCATTACCAAATTGGTAGGTGGCACTCATAAACGATATTGGATTTCTGAATACTCAAAATTAGAAATACCCATACCACCAAAGGCTGAACAAAAACGAATTGTTTATACAGTCCGTGAAATCTTTACACAATTAAATGAAATAATGGAGAGTTTATAGGCTCTTCATTATCAAATCCAAAGATATAAAAAACTTATTTATAGCCTCTACAATCCTTTGCTGCTCTTTGTAAGGTGGAATAGGTACATCAATCGCCTTGAACAGTTTCTTATTCAAATGCGGAATGGCAGAACCAACCTTATTCTCTCGCAATATCTCCCTATGCAAGTTGATAATTTGCAGCACATACTCGGTATTCATATTCTCATTGATAGATAACTGTTTAAAAGTGCTACCTTGATAACCATCTATTGGGGTTCTGAATACCTCTCCAGAGTTCTCTCCGTCAACTAAAATCAAAAGAGAATTTGCTGCTATATATTTACCAGAAGTCAAAGTCTTGGCATTACGCTTACCACGCAAATATTTGACATCAAGATTTATTCGTTCTATACCATTTTGCTTATCACCATCAATTAACGAACATAACATTTGCATGGGTACAACTGTCCATCCTTCAGGTAACTGCGTATAATGCCCGATACGTTTTGCTATATTGTTACTGTATTCATTATAAATCAATGTAATATGGTAACAAAATTCAAAAATCATTTGGCAAAGACTAATCTTGCCAAGAACACCGTCACTTCCTATGTGTGGACGGTGCAGTATTTCCTTAATCATTATGGAGAAGTAAACAAAAAGAACCTTTTGGCATACAAGGGGTATTTGGTGGAGAACTTCAAACCGCAGACGGTTAACCTGCGATTGCAAGGAATTAACAAGTATCTGGAGTTTACGAAACAAGAAAAACTAAAAGTGAAGTTCGTAAAAGTACAGCAAAAGAACTTCTTGGAAAATGTAATCAGCGATGCCGATTACAAATTCCTTAAAGCCCAACTTAAAGCTGATGGTTACGATGAGTGGTATTTTATCGTGTGGTTTATGGCTGCCACTGGAGCACGTGTTAGTGAATTGCTCCACATCAAAGCAGAGCATATCAAAGTGGGGTATCTTGATCTGTATAGCAAAGGTGGAAAGATTCGACGGCTATACATCCCCAAGAACCTACGGACGGAAGCAGAGAAATGGTTGAAGCATCAAGGTTTAACATCCGGCTATATCTTTTTGAATCGTTTCGGACAGCGTATTACTACTCGTGGAATCGCTTCCCAACTCAAACATTTTGCCGAAAAATACGGAATGAACAAGGAAGTTGTTTATCCTCATTCATTCCGTCACCGTTTTGCCAAAAACTTCCTTGACCGCTTTAATGACCTTGCTCTACTAGCCGACCTAATGGGGCATGAAAGCATAGAAACTACACGCATCTATCTACGTCGCACTGCTAGCGAACAGCAGAAGATTGTGGATAAAGTGGTTAACTGGTAAAATCGCATCAGCCTTTAGAAGTGTATTCGTTTACACTTCTAAGGCATTTTGAATGTTATCAAGAACAGAGAATAGTTCTTCTATCTTTTGAACAATGCGTTGTTGTTCTGTCAATGGAGGCAATGGAAATAACCATTCATCAATATGCCCTTTACTAATAGAGGGAGAATTATCTCCTTTCATAAATTGGTTTAATCCATTTACCACATAGTCTGAAACCATAAGATAATAGCAATAATTAGAATTTAGAATTTGTGGAATAGCACTACACACGTAAAATCCTGTCGATGCTATACAATTATCAGTAACAACCTTTGCTATATTGCGCAAATAAGGACGAACCATCGAAAATATAACGTCATTCTTTTGAGTATAACGGCTGGCTCTACTTGGTGCATTTGCCGTTTTTATTGTTTTAATTTCGTTTATTATTTGCTGTTTATTATCAATGGAATCAATATCGATATATTGAAATTCGTTGTACTTGGGTTTTGTCGATTTCATAGGGAGAAAGATATTCTTTCCTTTTACCCAAACCCAATTTTGAGGCAACTTCTCACTATGCCCGTTATCACAAGGTATGAAGTCGGGGTTTATACGTTTCAGCAGTTCAATGGCTGGTTCGTCATTCGGGTCTTGCGGTACGAGCTTGCCGTGAATGGCGAGGTCAAGGATTTTGGCTTTGGCTTGTTTGATTATAGTCTGTAAATCGGCTTTTCCTTGTTCTATTTGGTCTATTAAAGCAAACCAATGTTCTATTTCTTTTGATATTCTCTCTTGCTCTTTTTGTGGAGGTATCGGAATACAGACATCATTAATAACAGCAACAGAAAGTCCAGGTTGGGCAGTAGCGGTGGCATATTGATTTAAGTTTAAAGCTGTCAATGTGTAATATGCCCACATTAAATCTACATCACAATATCTTTCCACAACAACAGCATGTTCTGTTGCGTAAAACTTTCCTTTAGCAATATTGATATTTCCACAAAGTGCTCCTTGCCTTCCGATGATTGAGAAATCTCCTTCTCTGTTATATGATGCAACAAATCCCCTAACGCCATTGCCGCCATAACATTTGTAAGGATGTAATTCTGTGGTGGTATCCTTAATATCTTTTGCTGTTATGTTTTTTCCTGCTTGAAGCGTAAACACCTCACCTAAAGTAGACAAACACCATCTATTAGGTAGCAAGTAGGGATAATGGGGCGTATCGGAAGTTTTTACCGACTTCTTACTCTTTTTAATTTTCCCCTCTTTTATCAATCGTCCTTTTTCAGCTTTGATTCGTTCAAGCAATACAGATGCAGGCTCATCGTTTGGGTCTTGCGGAACGAGTTTGCCACGAATAGCGAGGTTGAGTATCTTTTGACGTAATTTCTTTGTATCCATACCGATTAGTCTTTATCTAAGAAAAGGTTGCAAAACTCATTTAGTTGTTGTTGCATACGCTCCTGTGGAATGAGGATACGTTTGTATTCTGCTATCATTGTTGGACTCATGCTTCTGCTCATTGCGTATTCCACCACTACCTTGTCGGCTTCCGGGCAAAGGATAATGCCGATAGAAGGGTTTTCGTTAGAACGCTTTACATCTCTGTCGAGTGCTTCCAAATAAAATTCCAACTGACCGAGGTCGTGCGGATGGAATTTTGTCTTTTTCAATTCTACAGCTACCAATGCTTGTAAGCCACGATGGAAGAACAGCAAATCAGCCTTAAATGTAGATGCACCTATATTGAGACGATACTCTTGGTCCATAAAGATAAAGTCCTTTCCAAGCTCAAGAATAAACTGCTTCATGTGTTCTACCAAGCCTTTTCTAAGTTTGGATTCGCTATGTTTCTTAGGCAAGTTCAAGAAATCAACGAACAATGTGTCCTTAAACATTATAGGGGCATTGGGGTAAGCACCAAGTAAGCCTTTCGACATATTGTCTTTACTGCTCAATAAAGCTGTATATGTTTGATTCGATATACAACGCTGAAGTTCTCGCTTCACTAAATGTTCTTTATTGGCATAGAGTATATAGAACATCCGCTCTTCATTACTTTGGCATCGGCAAAGAATCTCTATATGATTAGTCAATGTGGTCAACTCCAATATTTTGGGCATCTGTCCAAATGTTGAATGGATAATTTGGGCAGATGTTGGCTGCACAATTACAGCCACCTCTTGTGTAGGTTGGCTTGCTTTTATTTGTGCAGTTCTTGGCTGCACAAATTCAGCGTTCAAATACTTCTCTACAGTGGAACTGAATGTTTCCGATGAATATTCATCATAGAACATCACCATATTGTAAATGTTTCTCCGACTATAGCCCTTGATGTCTGGACGCTGGGAACGGATATATTCGGATAACTGCGTTACAACCTTGCTTCCCCATTCCTCGCTTTTCAATTTGGCTGATACATATCCACCAACATACCACGCTGTAAACAATAGTTCGTTATTTACAGCTCTTGAAGCACGACCTTTATGTTGGAGAATGATGTCTATAACTTCTCCAAATTGCTGTTCCATTGATATGATTATCTTATTGTTTTCCATGCACTCAATCTTCATTTATGTTTGCGAGCAATTTTTCAAGTTCAGCTACAGCCACACTTATCGTTTGGCTTTTCTTTTTAATGTCTGCCATCAATTCTGCCAATGAACGGTCGTCCACCTCACCGCCTTGTTTTATCCATGTGATGTCGAGGCTTGTTTTGTCTCTGGCAATGATCTCATCTACCGAGTATTTGCGCCAACGCCCTTGCGGATTATTTTCTGCATCGTAGGTTTCTACCCGATTATTGTAGCAGGAGACAAAATCATCTAAATGATGGCGTTCCAGTTTATTGGTGGCAAGCGTGTGCTTTACATCGGTACGATAATCATAAAACCATATTTCTTTGGTAGGTTGCCCTTTGCTGAAAAACAGCACATTGGCTTTTACACCTTGGGCATAGAAGATGCCTGTGGGTAAACGTAATATAGTATACAGATTGAAATCTTGCAATAAGCGTTTACGGATTGTTTCACCAGCTCCGGCTTCAAAGAGAACATTGTCAGGAAGCACCACGGCAGCACGTCCTCCGGTTTTGAGCATAAGCATCATGTGTTGGAGGAAGTTCAACTGGTTGTTCTTGGTTTCCACATAGAAATCCGGACGGTTGATGTCCACAGAACCAGCAGGGCGAGTTCCAAAAGGTGGATTGGCGAGTATCACATCAACAAGGGTTGATGGCTCTTTTTCCAAAGAGTCCTCACACACAATCGGACTACGGTCTGTGCCTATACCATGCAAATAGAGATTCATGGAAGCAAGTGTTACTACTAAAGGCGTATTATCCACACCATGCAAAGCTTTGTCACGCAAAAAATCACGCTTTTCTTTATTTGCAGACTGCCCTTTCATATAATCATAGGCAGTAAGCAGGAATCCACCTGTACCGCAAGCGGGGTCACAAACGGTTTCGCCCATTTGCGGATTGATGCAATCCACCATCGCTTGGATTAGCGGACGTGGCGTAAAATATTGTCCGGCACCACTTTTCTTGTCTTGTCCGTTCTTTTCAAGAATACTCTCGTAGATAGCACCTTTCACATCACCATCCATGATGAGCCATTGCTCTTCATTTATCATAGTGATAACCTTTTTCAGATAAACAGGCTTGTCTATCTTGTTTTGTGCTTTGGTGTAAATAGTGCCTATTAAATTGTCCTGCTCGCTAAGCAGTTTAAGTGTTTCTTCGTATTGCCTGACTAGTTCTAATCCATCAAGAGAAATCAAATCGTTCCATTGATACCCAGTTGGAATTGCCGATTCCTCTCCGAACATTTCTACATTCTCGGTATCCATCTTCAAAAACAAAAGATAGGTCAGTTGGGTGATATAATCGGTAAATCCAACACCTTGTCCGGCAAGAGTTGTTGCCAGATTCCAGACTTTTTTGGTGAGCGATTGCTCTGTTGCGTTATTTGTTACCATAATTTATGCTGCTTTTCTTAATACTACAAATGTATAAAGCGACCGAAGTGCTTCATCTGCTTTCTGCATATTACCAAACGCCCGAATCATTTGGGCTGCATGGGTTGCATCATCTTCACGAATATCTCTGACGGTACAAGCTCCGTTAGAAGCTATGTAATCCACTATACGACTGATTACTTCACGCTGCTTGTCGGTTATTTCACGTTGATTTTGCCCTAGCCATAGATTGAAATATTGCTTGGATGTAGTGACTACACTGTCCAACCTCTCAATTTGGCGGAAAGCAAAGCGTACCAGTTGTATGATGTTTGTCAAAGCATCACTTTCTTCTTTTGTTGTAGAACGCTTTACTTTGCCCGGAGAAAGAATGGCATACGAATTCCAAATTTGTTTTGGAGCAAAATGATTGTTTGCCATTTTGAGTTTATGTTCCAAATCTTTCAACATTGAATAAGTTATCGGTTCGCCTTCATTGTTATAGATGATACGAAGAGCCTCTATCTCATCGTAGTATTCTTTACAAAACTCCTCAAATGCCTCTGTCGTGTTTTTAGCATCCTCAATGGAGAACCCTTTTGATATAAGCGTATCTTCTCCTGGCATTAGCGTATTGACAAATCCAGCTGCAAGAATGAGTAAAAACCTCCGTGCATCGGCATGATTAGCAAGTGGGGAAACCAATCCTTTGCGCTCCAAATTAGGTTCTTCGGTGTTAACAAACGGTGGAAGAGTACTTTTTTCAAGCGCATCGTATATTCTGGCAGAAAGTTCTTTCATATCATCATGAGACAAACGAGTAAATTCTTTTCGCTGCGAGTCATCCGCTTTATTGTAGATTCGGGCAAGCGTAGCTGCAAGCCGTTTGAGATATTCGTCAGGAATATAACCATGACTGATACGCTCTAAAAGTTCCTTTAGAGTGATAGTCTTTGTTGTTGGATCGTCATCTATGGGTTTCACCGTTTTCATACTTTCCGTTACACCTACTGCATCAACCAAATAGAAACAATCTTTACTGAAGGCATTCGGAGTGACATTACGCAATTGCTCATCGCCAATAGTACGCACTCCACGCCCTTTCATCTGAATATACAAAGGCAATGATTCCACATCACGCATGAACATTACCACTTCCAACGGTTTCACATCTGTTCCGGTAGCAACCAGCGTACAAGTCACGGCAATGCGGAAATCTTTGTCATTGCGGAATTGGCGTATCAGTTCATTGCTATCACCTGCCGAATAAGTAATTTTCTGTACGAAGCGATCGTCAGTTCTCCCAAATACCTCTTTAGCAATCTGCACTATATTGGTAGCATGGGCTTCATTGAGAGCAAATATCAATGTTTTGGGCAAATAATCAATATTCGGCTCACGTTGTGGATCGTTGAACAATTCGGTGTAAACAGCATCTCGATAAGTTGAAAGAATTAACTTTATCTGTGCCGGATTGATGACACTCCGATTAAGTTCTTTGTTTGTGTAGGTTTTGGTTTCTTTGCTACTCACCATCTTAACCTCACCGGTGTATCGCGTTTCTTCTTTGAATTTCTCACCCTCTAATATAGCACCACCTGTTTCTGTAACCTGTGTTTTTATTCTGTACACCCGACAATCCACATTCACGCCGTCGACGATACTCTTTTCCAATGTATAGTTAACAATAATATTGTAGTTGAAGAATTTCTTTGTCTCTTCAATCGGGGTTGCAGTCAAACCGACCAATCTTGCCGTATCGAAATATTCCAGTACTTTACGCCAATTTCCATAAATAGAACGGTGACATTCATCTATGATAATCATATCAAAGTAGTCGTGTGGTAAGTTCGGATTGGGTGGCAAGGTTACTTCTTCTATCGGTTCGTTCTCGTCATCATCCTCATTATCCCCAATATCTTCTCCTTTCAAAAAGGAGAACAGACGTTGTATTGTCGAAATAACTACGTTACTATCAGAAGGAATGTAAGAAGAGCGAAGGCGATTGACCGTAAAAATAGTATTGAAAGCATCTCCGTTTTCGGTCAATCGAAAAGTACCGAATTCCCCTTCAGCTTGCTTGCCCAGATTATTTCGGTCAACAAGGAATAACACTCTGCGCATTGAAGTATAAGAAAGCATTCGGTAGGCAGTGAGACAAGCTGTATATGTTTTACCTGCTCCGGTGGCAAGAACCATCAATACTCGATTTTGCCCACTACGGAAACTCTTTTCAAGTTCTGTTACCGCCTCGTATTGACAATCACGAAGCCCTTTCTTTTTCAATCTCGGTAGTCCTGCAAATGTATCTTCAATTCCTAACTTCTTAACCAACTCATGTGGCGTAGGGATAGACATTATCTGCTTGAAATATGAATCTTGTTCACGGAAATCGCAAAAATATAAATCTTTACCATTTGAAGTAAAAATGAAAGGCAATGGCTTTTGATAAGTTTGATAGATATTAGGAATATTTCGGGCATATAAGGTAGCCTGTTCACATACTTTATTGGAGAAAGCGTCTATATCTTCCCTTTTTGCTTCAAGTACCCCAACTGCCTTTCCGTTAACAAACAGAAAATAATCAGCTTCAAGATTACCTTTTAGCAGCCCCTCTCTTATAGCAACTGCTGTACAAGTTGGTTCGTAGTCTTCTCTATCAACCACTTTCCAACCTGCATCGGCAAACCATTGGTCAATCTTTATTCTCGCTTTTTCTTCAGGTGTCATATATTCCTATATTTTTGTATTATCAGAAGTTAATAGCATTATTCGTCATTCGTGTTTATGGGACTATTTATTGTTGAGACAACATGAATGTCTTGTATTCACGGACTATCAATTTTTTATATCGAATTCAAGTAAGTCTGAAATCTTTAAAAGGCAAGCCAAGTTAGGTTGCGAAGTATTGGTGCACCATTTTGAAACAGTTGATGGATTTACATTCAGTTACTCTGATAACCACTTACTTGTTCGTTTCTTTTCGCATAAGACGATCTTCAGTCTGTTTATATCTTTCATATCATCCTTTTATAATGAGCGAAGATAGTAATTTTATTTCATTTATTTTTCATAGCTGAGGTATTTCGATAAGATATTCTTGTCGATTTCAATCTTATGCTGTCCTGTAGTTGTACGCAGATTCTTTCTAACGGTGTCAAATGTGGAGTTGGTATACCATTCGGCAAATGTAACCATTACAAATGAGGTGGTCATATCTCTACCTATATTATATTGGGAAAGCAATATTCCAAGCAAAGTTTTTCAAAGAGATTTGAGTGGGGAGGGTGCGCTTCTTGATATGAATTTCGGTCACAGAAAGCACTTGCGGTTAGTTACAAAATAGTGAACAGATTCGCAAATTTGGTCAATCTCTGTTTCGTCCAAGTCAAAACGTTTAAATGTATCTCGTGTGTATCTCAGGATGGCATTTAACTTTGCATCTTCTTCCTTTTCTCTTTGTTGTTGGTATTGTTGTTGCTCATGCTGGTATTCAGTATGAATTATCTTTGAGGAAGTCAAATAAGTATCGGTAAATAACGATAGTTAAGAATGTAAATTGATTGTAACTCAGTGAGTTATGATCTATTTTACATTCTCTACAAAGAAAGCCCCAAGTCTGCTAAAAGGACAGCTGTTTCCGGTTCATTCTTTTCTGCGTCTTTGGGTTTCCATGCCATTACAAATCGCACGGATGCGGATTTTACTTTATAACCTCTTTCTTCCCACTCAGACAATATGCCCTGCATTTTTGATGATAGCTTTGCCACAGGTTTATCGGTTAATGAGCTGTACAAAAAGAAATTACTGTAAATCAATGAATCTCCCCCTCTCAATGCCAAGACCTCTTGTTTTCGTTCTTTGAAGAAGTCCAAATAGACATCTTTATGAGAGAGCTGTAATACGATTTCTTCAGGCATATCATATTGTTGTTGGTCGATAAAATATCGGTCTGTACTTAAATGATTGAAGTAATCGCCATTCGTATGTATAAACAGCCGGTTTTTCGCGCGGGTTATTCCTACATAATATCGACGCATCAGATGGGAGTCCTTTATATAACCGTCGGATACGAGCATATACACGTCGTCAAACTCTCTGCCTTTGGCTTTATGAATGGTCGATACCACGACATCGGCTCCTGATATGTCGCAAAAGTCTTCCACTGACGACTCAAATACAAATTCTTTGAAGTCACTGAAATATTTTGTCTTGTTGGTTTGTTCAAACTGCTCCACACACTGCTTTACATACATCAAACTTTGACTTCTGTCATAAGCGGAGAAGGTTGCACATTTGGCTTCCTCCCACAGTTCTTCTGTAATTAGCGGTGTGTTGATCCGTTTGTTTATATACCTCAGGAAAAATCTCATTTCGGCCATGTTCCAAAAGCGGAGGCCGTCCATTGATTGTATAAGTTTGCTGCTCACACCTTGCTTTCGTAAGAGCCCCATCAGGATAACAGCCTCTTCGTTTGTTTGGGTGAGTATACACGATGTGCCTTTGTCTTTGTGTCGGAGTAAGTTTTCGACAAGCGGCTGGTACATATACTTTGATTGATGGCGTGTCACTTCCACCCGGCCTTCCTCTTCTCTCATGGAGATGATGGGCGTACTTTTTATCCGTTTATCAATGTTTTTCAGAAATTCGTTGGCAAAATTCACCGGGTGGTGCGCACTGCGGTAATTCTCGGTCATTTCGACAAATGTACTTCCGTTTTCTTGTGCCAGCCGATACATATAACTTGAATCGGAGCCGCGGAATTCATAGATGTTTTGGTCATCGTCTCCCACCGCTATCACACGCATTTCCTCGTTGTTAGCCATCAGAGCCTTTACAAGTGCGTGTTCTTCGGTTCCCATATCCTGAGCCTCGTCTATGACCAGCACTGTCTTGCCGATTTTATTTGGTTCTACTTCTCCTTGGTATATCATCTCGGCTGCTTTTGCAACGACATTTTTGGATTCTTCAAGATTTCCTATCCGTCCCAGAAGGTCGAAACAATAGGAATGGAATGTTTTTATTTCGACAAAATGGGCGGCGTTGCCTATCAACTCCATGAGCCTTTGTTTGAATTCCGTTGCGGCTGCTCTTGAAAACGTCAGCATCAGAAGCTGTTCGTGTTTTACATCTTCAAGTAGCAGAAGCGAGGCCAGTTTGTGGACCAATACCCGTGTTTTTCCACTACCGGGACCGGCTGCCACCACAATGCAACGTGAGTCCTTATCGGAAATAATTTCCATCTGCCGTTTGGATAATCGCCCAAACAATTGATTGTATTTCTGTGGCGTTAAATTGCGCTGTATCTCGCTTACTCTGTCTCCTTTGAAGTATTTTGTGACAAACTTCTTGTAGTCCATTTGGAAATAGTCTTGAACATATTGCAAGGCCGCATGGTAATTTCTCACCATCAGATTGGCATATTCGCCTACAATATGCACTTGCTGGATTTTCAACTTGTAGAATTCGTTGAGCATCCGGTAGTCGTCTTGCTTATATCGCGATTTGTTGTCCTTTATTCTTTGGATATTCATGGCATTATAAAGTACCAAGAAACCACCTTCAAGTTTTAACGCGCCAATTTTGGACAAGTACAGAAGCGCTTCTTCCACGTCTTCCAGCTGAATGTCGTCAAGTCCTCCGAATAGGGATTGAGAACTTGATTTTATCCGGTCTAAAAGTTCTACTACGGAGAACTGAATAGCTTTGCCCGGTACATTTTCCTTTTCTGCATCTAAAGCTGATTTGTATAGCCATTCCACGGTAAAACGGCTTATTTCCAATCGTTTCTCAAAGCGCCTGATGGTAGATTCCAAGTCTGCCTGACGCCTTATTTCCATATTATGGGCAGCATCCTCTTTCTTACGTATATATCCCTTGACGGTAAGGAAATAGAGCAGCGTCCGGATGTCTTTTTCTTTGGATGTATTGATTCCGTCGTTCACGGCATTTTCATTCAGTTGCTTGCATGAGATTCGTAAAGACTCATCGGGAATATGTTTGAGGATGTATTGTTCGAGTTTTGCAAAGCGTTCGAGAAGCATTTGCGACTTTCGTTCCGAATCACCTGCATCCTGCAAATAGGCGGATATATCTTTGCTGTCAGCCAATATGCCTTCCTGCCGCATGCGTTCCACTACAGATATAACCTCTCTTTTACTTAGTCCCAATATATCTGCCAGATAGTCGATTCGTGATTCCGCTTCCGCATCCTGTGCCTTGGCGATGTACTTTTGAGATATCAACGACTTGATGATGCGGACTGCTTTTTCTATTTCGTCACTGCCAAAAAGTAGTGAGGCTGATATGCGTTGTCTTGCTTCGTCCATATCCTTCACTGTGATTCCCGTGGCATATACATGAGGTACATTGTTTCCTCTTACCAGATATCCGCTTTGTTCCAAAGCCGCTAATGCTGTTCGTACGCGGGTTTCGATGTCGGATACCGAATCATCCCATCCCGCTTGCCGGGCGATTTCCAATGCGGAACAGTTGACTTTCATGCGTTGTCTGGTAAGGTTTTTGACGGCTTTCCATACCTGTTGTATTTCACTGATGCTTAGTTTTGTTTGGTTTAACAATATAAAATGCTTGTCCAAATCATTGTCGCTATAAAGCACATAACAACGTGCGCTGAGGCCTGGGTCACGCCCTGCTCTACCTGCTTCCTGAACATAATTCTCCAGTGAATCGGAAATGTCATAATGTACCACAAGACCGACATCTTTTTTATCGACTCCCATGCCGAATGCGGATGTAGCCACAATGATGTGTACCTGATCGTTCATGAAGGCGTCTTGGTTGGCTATTTTTTCATCAGCTTCCATCTTGCCATTGAAAGGGAGTGCCTTATAACCGTCGCGAGTCAATTTGGCCGCCAGCTCTTTGGTTCGTTTGGTGCGTGATACATAAACAATTGTCGGGCAACCGGATTCAGCTACGAGTTCTCTTAACTTTAAGTATTTATCATTGTCGCTTTCTAAATGTATGACGGAATAATGTAGATTTGTTCTTGAAGCCGTTGATGCGAATAACTCCAAGTCCAAATTCAAGGTTTGTTTGAAATAGTCGCAGATGTCTTGTATTACTTTTTGCTTTGCTGTGGCCGTAAAGCAGGATACGGGTATCGGACTCTTGCATTGTTTCTTTTGCTGGTATTGCCGGATGAATTTGCCGATGTAAAGGTAGTCAACTCTGAAATCCTGCCCCCATGAAGAGAAACAATGCGCTTCGTCTATCACAAACCTTACGACGTGCCGGGCTATCAATATTTTCTCAATCGTTTTTGAGCGAAGCATTTCGGGGGATATATACAGCAGTGAGGCTTCTCCGTCTTGCACTCTTTGTATGGACAGTGACCTTGTGATGGGGTCTAACATTCCATTTATGGTTACGGCGTCCGTGATACCTCTGTCGGCAAGATTGTCTACCTGGTCTTTCATTAAAGATTGCAGAGGGGAGATAACAACCGTGAGCCCGTGCATGGCGTGTCCTGCCATGAGTGCCGGCAATTGGAAGGTAAGTGATTTGCCGCCACCGGTAGGAAATATCGCCAGTAACGATTTACCCTTCACCGCTGCCTGGGCTGCTTGTTCTTGCAGCGGCTCGCCTTCGTATGTTCGGAAACGTTCATATCCGAAAAAGACTTTTAGATTATGGAGCACATCCAATTGCGTATGGCAGTAGTCGCAACCTTCCCGGCAATTGGTGTGGCGTAGGAGTTTTACAATAAATTCCACTTCCGGATAATTGTAAAGTACCCATCCGGGAGTGATGGAACGGTAATCCGTGGTGTCAATCAGAGCCAATGCGTATGCCAATCCGCATGGGTATTGTTTGATGAGCATGTCAAGGTCGGCATGTTGGCAAATCTTTCCTGTATAAAGTTCTTTGATGAGTTCGGATATTCCTTCATGGGTATACTCCGCACTTACCATGCTGAGAAATCCGGTAAATTCTTTCTTGTCTTTCAGTAGCGATGCGAATAATATACGCTTTTCCTTTGGCAATGAATTCCAGCGTGCTATTTCATCCAGTAATAAATCTTTTGCTTTCTTACAATCATTCACCGGATTGTTCATCTGTTCGCTAATCAACTTGTCATCTTTCACAAGCTTATGGTAAGGGTGTTCCGGGAATAACAAAGGCGAAATATAAAGTGTATCGACTAAAATCCAGCGGCATGTCTTATCCGTGAACAGATATTTGGCGTCATGGTGAATGATATTGTGGCCACAGATATAGTCTATGTCGTTTAAGAAAATAAATAGCTCCTCTTTTGACGTTTTGTGGAATGTCGTGGCATCATGTTTGAGTGCTCCTATATCATGGATTTTATGATCTTTCAAGCCTACTTCAACATCTACTATGGCATAATTTTGGATACTACATGGTACAGAGGTAGTTTTATTGCCGATGATATTATTCCTATCCTCGGTTTTCTTGCTTCCTATGAGCTTGCTCCATATTGACATATGTTCAATATAATAAATAGTTCTATAACTTGAATTGGTTATGTATCTGCATCGAACTTTTTTTCATTTATCTTTTCTTCAATACACTGTTCACCACCCTGATGGAAGACACGAGCTTGTTAGTGGAAGTGAATACATCTACATTCCACACATGAGATGAGCGTCCTTTATGTACGATGGTTGCCACAGCCCGCACGGTATCTCCTTCATGTGCGGAAGATATATGGTTTCCGCTGACTTGCATACCTACGACTATCTCATCGGGTTGGCAAGTTATCATGGAGCCGAGCCCGGCGACGGTTTCGGCAAGTGCGAGGGTTGCGCCGCCGTGCAGAATACCAAAAGGCTGGCGGGTACGGTGGTCTACGGGCATGGTTGCTTCTATGCGATCTTCCGAGGCGTAAGTGTATTGGATACCTAAATTGCCCATTAATGCATGATGTGCCCGTGCGTTTAACAGGTCAAGAGGAATTTCAGCGGCATGAACTTCGGCTAAAATCATTTTTTCGACGGCTTGGGCAACGCCGTCTTCTTCATTGGAAGCCGTTACGTAGTCGGCGCAAACTTTTACGGAATCTTGTGAATGCCCCATGGCTATGCCTAAACCGGCAATCTGGAGCATATTGACATCGCATACGCCGTCTCCGATGGCGATTACTTCTTCACGAGTTATGTCCAGATGCGACAATAAAGCGCCTAAGGTATTGGCTTTATCGATTCCGCAAGGTACGACTTCCAAAAAATAAGGTTCCGAACGAAAGACATCCAAAGTTCCGTCCAGACGTTTTTTCCAATGTTCTTCCAGTCCGGCCAGTGCTTCTTCATCATCGCTGACCAACATGCATTTGCATGGTGCGAAGTCTACAGCCGTGGAGAATTCTTCCTCCTTAATAACTGTCAGATTATTCAATTCGGCTTCGGCGCGGATATGTTCATTGTCGGGACTGTCTGTCAGGATAGTGTCATCATGATAAGTGAATATGGCGAAGCCATTCTTGCGCGCCTTCTTTTCCAGATAAGGCAGCATTTCCGGGTTGATTCGCCTCTCGAACAGGATTTCTCCGTTTTGAGCATTGATAATCTGACAACCGTTATAGGAAACAATAAAGCCCCCATAATGCCCCAGCTCAAGAGTTTTGGCCAGTGGCATGAGGCCATAAGTCGGTCTGCCGGAAGCCAATGCGATACGTACTCCCATTTGCTGCGCTTTGAGTAAAGATGCAAGAGTGCGTTTGCTGATTTCTTTTGCGTCGTTGAGAAGCGTTCCGTCCACGTCAAGAACTAATAATTTATATTTCATGGCGACTCGATTTTGGTTATGCTAACAAAGTTAATAAAATGACGGTTAAAATGAACGGATTTAATTTATTTTGACGAAACTTATTGTAACAGTTTCTGCAGGCGGAATTCCTTAGGAGAGATACCGGTATTCTTCTTAAAAAAACGACTCAGATAAGACTGATCGGCAAAGTGCAACTGTTCCGCGATTTCGGTAACGGATAGTTGCGGCTCATTTAAAAGAACTTTGGCTTCTGCTATCAGCTGCTCGTCTATCAGTTGCTTGGGAGTTTTTCCATTCATGTATTGAGTAGTGATTTCGTATAGATAGCGAGAAGTAATGCACAGTTGCTCTGTATAAAACGGAACCTGATGTTTGCAGGTGCTGTGCTCACGTATCAGTTGCATGAATTGGTGGCAAAGCATCTGTTTTCTGCTGTATTGCTTGTTGGCGGCCAGCTTCTCCGGAATAGTGTTGAACAGCCACATTAATAAGCTTTGCAGGAAATTGAATTCTTGTTGCTTTCTGAACTGGAGCGTATTGTCTTTGAAAAGCATTTGCGCTATATCCATCCATAATACTATTTCCCGCCATGTTTTCTGGCTTCTCTCATCTGCCGTGTGATGATAGTGCGGGTGTTCATGGGTATAGTTGAAATAGGGTGTGTCAATTGGCAATATGGCTTTTAAGAAAATATCTTTGGGGAATAGGAGCATGCGTACGTTAAAATCTGCTGAGGCTTGTATTACCTGGATAAGGCTTCCTGTAAGAAAAATCAGTTCGGTCTGTTCATTAAAGGTATATTGTTGTACTCCTGTGGAGATGATACTTTGCCCCTGTGTACAGATTAAGTATATACCGCATTTAAAACGGTATGGACGCTGTTTCAGATACGATAAATCGGTTTCCTCATATCTGATGCTGGAAGTATCGGGTGATAACGGTTCGTACATGTGAATATAGTTCTTTTTTACGCAACAAATGTAGCTATATTCTATGATAATATCGTATATTGTTCCTAAAATGAAACGTTTTGTACAAGATAAGCCATAGCTTATCTTGTAAATATGGGGTAATTTTGCCGCCGATTTATAAAAGAGGAATAGGTAATGACAGGTAAACAAAATTCAAAAGGTTTTATATTGGTATTTCTGGGACTGTTGAGCGCTTTTGGCCCGTTTGTCATGGATATGTACCTGCCTACTTTACCGGCAATGTCGGATTTCTTCCAAACCACATCTTCAAGAGTGCAGTTGGGGCTTACTACAAGTATGGTAGGCTTAGCGATAGGCCAGCTGATTTTTGGTCCGTTAAGTGATAAGTATGGCCGTCGTTCTCCTTTATTGATAGCTATGGCCTTGTTCCTGATTTCTACCGTCGGCTGTATTTTTTCTCAAAATATATCACAATTCGTCGCGTTACGTTTTGTACAGGGAATTGCCGGAGCCGGAGGAGTTGTGATATCCCGGTCTATTGCCGCCGATAAATATTCTGCTCACGAACTTGCGGGGATGCTTGCCACTATCGGCGCTATTAATGGGATCGCTACGGTGGTTGCTCCGATAGGTGGCGGGGTACTGGCTGATTTTGGCGGCTGGCATGGTATCTTTTGGTTCTTATTTATAGTAGGCGTTCTTTTGATTATCGGAAGTATGCGTTTTAGAGAGTCTTTGCCGGGTGGACAGAGGCAGAATATAAGGTGGGGAGATATGTATCGCCGTTTTGGTATTGTCTTGCATAACCGTCAGTACGTACGTTACATATTGCAGTATGGCTTTACGATGGGAGTTTTGTTTACAAATATAGCTTCCGCTCCTTTCATCATGCAGCAATATTATGGTCTTTCACCGATGTTGTTCAGTTTCTGTTTCGGGGTTAATGCCGTTGCCATGGTGATATCTTCCGCTTTGGCTGTTCGTTTCTCTACAATGGAACGGGCTTTACATGTAGGTAATCATGGCATGTTATTTATTTCTATATTACTTTCTGTGGCATTTTTCCTGGATTGTAATTTTTGGATTTACGAGATACTGATTTTCTGCCTGCTTGCGATGGTAGGGATGACTTTTACGGCTTCCAACACTTTGGCGATGGATTGTGAACGTAAAAACGCCGGAGTGGCTTCCGCTCTTTTGGGTGCGATAGGATTTGCTTTTGGCGGGATTGTATCGCCTTTGGTAGGTATGGGAGATATCAGAATGTCTACCGGCTTTTTATTCTTTATGGGGTCGTTATGTTCTTGCGTATGTGCTTGTTTTTCTTTCCACCGGTTGCCTTTCCGCAAGAAGGCTCTGAATTTCGCTCCTTATAGAATAATAAATGTTTTTTTGCAGAAACTGTTATAAGGGGCTGAGTAATATTTATATTATATTCTTATCTTTGCCCGCGTTTTGTTCCGGTTCCCTATTCGGGAAACGGATGAAAAGGGAATCGGGTGTAAATCCCGAACAGTCCCGCTGCTGTGAGTTTCGCGTTGAATGTATCATTCTTTAGCCACTGTTTTAATTAAAATGGGAAGGCGATACATTAGAAATAAGTCAGAAGACCTGCAAAACAAAGTCAAAAAATTGTCCGTTCGAGGAAAGCGGACAGTGTACGTCGTTTAAAGATAATCTTTACTCTTTTATGATGTGGAGAATGAAGGTGCGGTTTGCCTGTATCGGTTTCTTTTGTATGGGCGGTGCTCTGCTTTCGGCACAAGAGGTGGCGAAAAAGGATACGATTACAGGAAAAGTGCACCAAATTGAAAAGGTGACTGTTACAGCACGGCGAATGCCTAATAAAGTAACTTCGGCTGTACCTATACAAACATTGTCGCAACAAGATATAAGCCGTCTCGGCATACAGAATATGGCAGATGCCGTACGTCGTTTTGCAGGTGCCAATGTAAAAGATTATGGTGGTATCGGCGGGTTGAAGACTGTTTCTGTGCGCAATATAGGGGCGGCGCATACGGCTGTCAGTTATGATGGGGTTGTTGTGAGTAATTCTCAGGCAGGGCAAATTGATATAGGGCGTTTTTCGCTTGATAATGTCTCAACCCTTTCTTTAGCAATAGGACAAACAGAAAATATGTTGCAATCAGCCCGTTTATATGCATCGGCAGGTGTATTGAGCATTGAGACTGAGAAACCGCATTTTGATGAAGGGCGCAGTGCTGCTTTCCAAGCTAGGATAAGTAGTGGATCGTTTGGGTATGTTACCCCCACGTTGCATTGGTGGCAAAAAATAGGTAACCGTACACGTTTGGCTTTGAATGCTAATTATATGCGTGCCGATGGAAATTATCCTTTTACTTTGGTCAATGGAAAGTATGTGACAGAAGAAAAGCGTAATAATTCAGATATTTATTCTTGGCAAGGAGAAGCAACGCTATATCATACTTTTAAAGATGGTGGTGAGGTGGACGTAAAAGGATATTATTTCAATTCCCGTCGTGGGCTTCCAGGGGCGGTAACTCTTTATAACCCGATTTCCGACGAAACGCTTTGGGATGAGAATGCCTTTGTACAGGCGCGTTATAAAAAACACTTCTCTTCGAAATGGAGTTTGCAGGCACAGGCAAAGTATAACTATGGCTGGAATAGGTATGAGGATGAAGGGAAGGAATATGCGGACGGATATTATCAGGCTGTACATAGGCAGGATGAATATTATTTATCTGCAACGGCTCTATACCGTCCATTTAAGACTTTATCCTTGTCTTTGGCACAAGATGGGGCTGTAAATACATTACGTAGTAATCTGAAAGACTGCCCGTTTCCTACCCGGTATGCATCATTGACAGCTTTCAATATCCGTTACCAATACGGAAGAATCACCGCTTCCGGTTCATTGGTACATACTTTTATCACTGAAAAAGTGGAGGTTGGGAATGCTCCTGAGAATTTCCGTCGTTTGGCTCCTTCGGCTTCCGTGAGTATACAGCCTTGGATGGAAAAAACTTTTTTTCTGCGTTTTATGTACAAAAGCACTTTTCGTACACCTACTTTTAACGACTTGTATTATTATAGATTGGGCAATCGAAGTTTACGTCCGGAGAAGGCGAATGAATATAATGTAGGGATTACGTGGAGCAGTTCATCTCTGTCTTTTTTAGACTATATTTCTGTGACATTTGATGCCTATTACAATGATGTGACTGATAAAATTGTAGCTTTTCCCACTACTTATGCGTGGCGTATGGCAAACTATGGGACTGTCCGTGCTACAGGAGTAGACGCTACTTTGGCGATATCAGCGCCGTTAGCTAAAAATATAGATTTGATTATATCCGGCGGATATACTTTGCAGAAAGCAATTGACCTTACAGATTCGGATGCCAAAAATTATAAGGAACAGTTGCCTTATACTCCGAAGCATAGCGGCAATGTATCTGCGAGGTTTGAAATGCCTTGGTTTAGCATAGGTTACTCCGTCGTAGGTGTAAGTAAACGTTATTGCTTGTCACAAAATATTCCTGAAAATGAGATAGCTGGTTATATGGAACATACGGCCAGTATCTCTAAAGAGTGTGCTTTTAAGAAGTGTAAATTACAGCTTCAAGCAGAAATCATCAATCTGACTGATGAACAGTATGATGTGATAAAATATTATCCTATGCCGGGGCGTTCGTGGAGAGTGACAGGGACGTTTAAATTTTAAAATTAATTTAATTAATAAAGTGTTATGAAAGTAAGAAGTTTATTATTGAGTGTACTGTGTATGTTGGCACTGAGTGTTTCATTTTCATCTTGCAGTGATGATGATGGGCAAAGTTGGGACGATAGCGGTTCAAAGATTGAATTACCTTATGTCCGTGCTTATTTCTTGAATGAAGGAACTATGGGACAGAATAATGCCGGTATAGCATTTTATGCTCCGAATAAAGACAATGATGTTATCGGTGATATTTATAAAGCACAGAACAAGGCTTCATTGGGAGATACCGGTCAGGATATGATAGAGTATGAAGATTACATCTATGTTTCTGTTTATGGTTCTAATTATTTGGCCAAACTGAATGCAGCATGTGTGGAGCAGGCTCGTGTTTCTTTTGTAGGTGATGCAGATTTGTCTGCCGGTATTCGTTATATTGCAGCTCATGACGGCTATATTTATGCGTCTTTCTATGGCGGTGTGGTTGCCAAAATCAATGCCAATACATTGAAAGTAGAAAAGAAGCTAACAGGATATGGTGATAATTTGGAAGGGGTTGCCATCTGTAATGATATGCTTTATGTAGCCAATGCTTATAAGATTGAAGGTGGAAACTATATTTATCATACGGAAGTTTTAGTTTTTGACTTGAATGCATTCTCTTTTAAAGAGACTTTGACGGTAGCCTCAAACCCTAATAATTTGACGGAAGATAATGACAAGGTATTTCTTATTTCTTGGGATTATAGCGCTGAAAGCCGGGTATTGCAGATGATAGATTCAAAAAATAATAATAAGGTGACTAATTTGGGATATGCCACTCACGTGGCCGTTGAAAACGATAAATTGTATTGTGTGGACTCTAGAGTGGATTACAGCAATTGGCCGGAAACTGCGGCAGTCAATACGTTTTATACTTATGATGTAAAGCTTGGCACTAAAAGCTCCGGTTCTTTCTTGAAAAATGCTCCAGAAGAGCTTTCTACAGCAGTTATCTACATGATAGCGGTCAACGATAGTAATGGTGATATTTATATCGGTACTACAGGACATAGTAATGTAAACGGTGATATTTACCGTTTCAGAAATGACGGTACATATATGGAAAAATTTGATTGTGGTGGTCAAAACCCAAATTCTGCTGTATTCTTTAATTAACAGAGACAATGAGGAGACTTGTATTATCAGTCTTGTTTTTAGTAGCTTTGCTTTTCTCTTCTTGCGGAGGGAGAAGTAAAGCTTCTTTGGCTTTAACGGCCGGTGACACCATCCCCCTGCGCTATGCCGACAATCTCACATTGATAACCTATTCCGACTGCACCGTCGCTACTTTGCGCAACCCTTGGGACACCCTGAAAACATTGCATACGTACATACTGGTTCCGTCATCCCAATCATTGCCGGCTCATTTACCCGAAGGTACGATTGTCCGTACCCCTCTCCGCAAATCGGTAATTTATTCTTCGGTTCATTGCAGCCTTATGGAGAGTTTGGGAGTTACGGGCAGTATCGGTGGTGTTTGTGACTTGAAGTATATCAAACTCCCGTCTATACAGGACGGATGCAGTAAGGGAGCTATTATTGACTGCGGCGACGGAATGAACCCTGATATGGAAAAGATTATTGAGTTACATCCCGATGCCATCCTGCTCTCTCCATTTGAGAATAGTGGCGGTTACGGACGCATTGAAAAACTGAATATTCCCATTATCGAATGTGCCGATTATATGGAAACTTCCGCTTTAGGCCGTGCCGAATGGATGCGTTTCTATGGATTGCTTTTTGGAGTTGCTTCCGAGGCTGACAGCCTTTTTGCCGAAGTGGATAGCTGTTATAGCCGGCTTAAAAAGCGTGCTGCGCTTTCGTCAGTGTCATTATCAATTGTTAGCGAACTGAAAAGCGGTTCTGCATGGTACGTTCCGGGTGGTCGCAGTACAATCGGACGCTTGTTTAATGACGCCTGCGGACGTTATGTCTTCTCAGAAGATAAACATAGCGGTTCCATTCCTTTGGCTTTTGAAACAGTTTTTGATAAAGCCGGAGATGCCGATGTCTGGACCATCAAATACAATCGCGACCGGGATATGACTTATGCTGATTTGAAAGCCGATTATATGGGTTATACAGGTTTCAAGGCATTCAAGACGAGGAATATTTACGGATGTAATACGGCGAAAGTACCTTTCTATGAAGAAACGCCTTTCCGTCCGGATTATTTATTGGCGGATTTGATACAGATTCTACACCCTGAAATAGGAGATTTAGGCGGTTTGCGTTATTTTTGCAAATTGAATGAGTAAAGGATGGAAATATGGTGTCGGATTAGGAATAGTAATAGTATTACTGTTTGTGGCTAATCTGTTGATAGGGTCGGTTACGATTCCTGTGTCCGATGTATTCCGTATACTGATGGGAAACGAAGGGGAAAAAGCAAGCTGGAGTTTTATCGTATGGGAGTCCCGCTTACCCCAAGCCTTGACGGCATTGCTTTGCGGAAGCGCATTGGCTGTTTGCGGGTTGATGTTGCAGACAGCCTTTAAAAATCCGTTGGCAGGCCCGTCTATTTTGGGCATTAATTCCGGAGCGAGTTTGGGAGTGGCATTTGTGATGTTATTCTTTGGCGGGAGCATATCGGCCGGAACGTTCAGCCTGTCTGGTTTCTTTTCCGTATTGGCAGGGGCGTTTGTAGGAGCCATGTTGATAATGGGGCTTATCCTTTTCTTTTCTACGCTGTTAAAAAGCAATGTCATGTTGCTGATAACGGGTATTATGATAGGCTATATCGCTTCTTCCGCTATCGCTTTGTTGAATTTCTTTGCTACGGCGGAGGGGGTACAATCTTATATGATATGGGGATTGGGTAACTTCGGTGGCGTCTCTTTGCAACAAATGCCCGCTTTCGCATTGGTAACGGTAACCGGATTATTCGGTTCCTTACTACTGATAAAACCTCTGAACGCATTATTGCTGGGAGAGCGCTATGCCGAGAATTTGGGCGTAAATATAGGGCATGTACGTAACTGGCTTTTGGTTATAACCGGTTTGCTGACCGCCATAACCACTGCATTTTGTGGACCGGTTGCATTTATCGGTCTTGCCGTGCCTCATATAGCCCGTATGATGTTGCGGACTGCCAATCATAATTCTTTATTGCCCGTTACTATTTTGAGTGGCGGGGCGGTGGCTTTACTTTGCAATTTGATTGGTGTTCTGCCCGGTGAGGCGGGGATTATCCCTTTGAATGCGGTTACGCCGATTATCGGGGCGCCGGTAATCATCTATGTTATCATTAGTCAGAGAAACCCGCAGCATTTCAATTGATTTTCTTCAACTATATAGGACTTTTTCTTTTAGAGCGCTCATAAATAGCGGCTCCCCATTGCATTTATGTTATTTCAATCGTTTGCGTGGATAACTTGCAGATTTCAAAGGATTAGATGCTTTCGTATTATTTTTTATAGTACTTTTGCACCCGGTATTAGTTTTAATTTAAACAAAGGTTGCGATTATGAAATTACCTGAAGATCCGATGATGCTGTATAGCTTCATCAACATGAAATTGCGTGATTTTTATCCTTCACTGGATGCACTCTGTGAGGATATGAACGTAGAAAGAGATGAAATTATCCGGACGCTGAAAACGGTGGGATTTGAGTATAACCCTGCACGAAACAGATTCTGGTAATTCCGAACTTATAAACAGATGGATTAGGGCTGTGTCTTTATCAAGATGCAGCCCTGATTTTTTTGTTAATAAACAACAAATGTACCGCTCCTCATTTAACTTCGGCCTTTTTTCCCTTTCTAACCTGTAAAACCCGGATGAACTGATGATAAACGAAAACAAGATTCGGCAAATATATAAATCCAACCGCGAGCAAGGATTCCAACTGTTGGTGGAATGCTTTCAAGAACCGATATATTATTATATACGGCGTTTGGTGGTGTTGCATGAAGATGCGGAGGATGTATTGCAGGAAGTCTTTATTCAGGTATACAGGCATTGGGAGCAATTTCGTCAAGAGAGTTCATTGAGCACATGGATTTACAGGATTGCGACGAATGAAAGTCTTCGCTTGTTGAACAGCCGTAAGAAACGGGAAACGGTTTCGACCGAGGATGTTCAGGAAAACCTGATTTCTCAATTAAAGGCTTCCGATTATGTGGATTATGAAAATGAGTTGGCTGTCAAATTTCAGGAAGCAATATTGAGATTGCCGGAAAAGCAGCGATTAATATTCAACCTTCGCTACTATGATGAGCTTGATTATGAAGAAATAGCTCATATCCTCGATAGTAAGGCAGACACGCTTAAAGTGAATTATCATTATGCGAAGGAGAAGATTAAAGAGTACATACTAAATAATTAGGACTATGAAAAAAGAGTTTGATTTTGATGATATAGGAAAAAAAACACCCTATCGCGTTCCCGAAGGCTTCTTTGAGGAGATGCAGCGTAATGTGCGGAAACGTACTTGTGGCAGCAGGTCTCCGGGACATCGTTTATGGATAACCGTTTCTACGGGTGTCGCCATAGCTGCGGTATCAGTTGGCTTTCTGTTTATACCGTCCCATTTTTGGAAAGGCGAAAGAGGAACTTCCGATTTGCAGATATTGGATACCAAAAATTGTACGGCGGTAGTCCCTGCAGATAAATGGATTCGTGAAATGTCGGACGAGGAGCTGGAAGAGCTCGTCAGCTTCTCCGAAAGCGATATATTTTTAAATTAATAGTATTGTCTTAAAAAAGAAAGAATTATGAAAGCAAAATTTATTTACGTATTTTTGACATGCCTTATGATAGGCAGTCAACTCGGTCTCTCTGCTCAAAACCCAATGAATAAGGATAAGAAGAAACGTCATACACCGGAACAGGTCATGGAGCATCAGACTAATCAAATGGTAAAAATGTTGATGTTGGATGACGCCACTACCGCCAAGTTCATTCCGGTTTATCAGAATTATTTAAAAGAGTTACGCGAATGCAGAATGATGAACCGTGCAAAACAAAGAGCGGAAGGAACGGGTGTGAAGCCGGAACCCAAACCGTTGCTGACAGATGCCGAGGTGGAACAGCAGATAAAAGGACGTTTTGCCCAAAGCCGTAGGATTCTGGATGTACGTGAGAAGTATTATAATGAATTTAGAAAGATACTTTCTCCCAAACAGATTATGAAGATTTATCAAACGGAACAGAATAATGCCGATAAGCTGAAAAAAGAATTTGACCGCAGAAAAAAACAAACTGTTGCGCAAGGAAAGCAGAAACGTCCGGTACGTCCTGTTCAGAAGTCTTAGAGCCTGTTTAAAGAAGCTTATCGGTTTATATAAAAGTGTGTCATAGTATAAAAAGTATCGTTCTGCTTCTTGGACATAGCCAAAAATCTCCTCTCTGTGCATGCAAAGGGGAGGTTTTTTTGTATTTCCGGAAAGGCTGAGAGGTGAAATAAATATAATAGGATATCGGTTCAGAACTTCGCAGGGGAGAATTTGTTGTAGGGAAATGCAGATAACAAAACATATCCCATGCGGTTGTTTCAGAAAATAAAGAATTGGAAAACTGTTCGCGGCTGGCATATCTGGAAGTTGAAGCTGGTAGATGCGCGGCTCTATTTTGTCAGCATGATTGTAGGCTTGCTGACAGGCCTCATTGCGGTTCCTTATCATTATCTGCTCTATTATTTGCTGCATATCCGTAGCGACTTCTTTGCATCCCGTCCGGCCTGGTACTGGCATATCCCATTATTCTTATCGTTTTGGGGAATTCTGATTCTTGTATCCCGTATGGTCGGCAGAATGCCTCTTATCGGTGGTGGCGGCATTCCGCAGACACGTGGGGCAATCAACGGCCGGATCACTTATAAGCATCCGTTCATAGAGCTGGTGTCCAAATTCACCGGCGGAATCCTTTCCGTTTCTGCCGGATTGTCATTGGGGCGCGAAGGGCCGTCCGTACAGATAGGTTCTTATATAGGCAGTCTCGTTTCACGGTGGACGCATATTCTGCAGGGAGAACGCAAGCAGTTACTGGCGGCGGGAGCAGGAGCGGGACTTGCGGCCGCCTTTGCCGCACCGCTGGCCTCTTCATTGATTGTGATTGAGTCTATCGAACGTTTCGACGCACCCAAGACGGCTATTACTACGCTGTTGGCAGGTGTGGTGGCAGGGGCTATTGCCAGTCTGGTTTTCCCCGTGAACCCTTATCATCTGATTGAGGTGTCGGAACCGGTTTTGACCTTTTTCGTCCAGATGAAATATTTTCTCATACTGGCTGTCATTATTTCCATTACCGGTAAAATATACTCTGCGCTTATGATTTCGTTTAAACGGGTATATTCTACGGTTAAGTCTCCGGTATATATCAAGATGTTTTATTTGGTGCTGGTTGCTTACATTATTTCATTGATGCAAGTAAACCTGACGGGCGGCGGCGAACAATTCTTGCTGGAACAGGCGCAGAACGGCAGTACGGAAATAATGTGGGTACTTGCCGTCATGCTGCTGCATTTTGGTTTCTCGGTATGCTCCGTTTCTTCCGGTCTTCCGGGCGGAAGCTTTATTCCTACTTTGGTGACAGGCGGGTTGTTGGGGCAGCTCGTAGGGTTGATTGCTGTGAAGCACGGCATTATCGAGCCTCAAAATATCACTTACGTCATGCTGATATCCATGTCTGCATTCCTGGTGGCTATTGAGCGTACTCCGCTTACGGCTATTGTGCTGATAACAGAGATTACCGGGCATTTTGAGGTTTTCTACCCTTCGGTGGTAGTAGGCGGGCTGACCTATTATTTTACGGAACTGCTCCAGATGAAGTCCTTCAATGTCACTTTGTATGAAGATATGATTAACTCTTCCGATTTCCGGGAAGAAAAACGATATACTCTGTCGGTAGAGGTCATGACGGGTTCCTATTTTGACGGAAAATCCGTAAGCGAACTTTCCTTGCCCGAACACTGCGTTATCATCAATGTGCATAGGGACGGAAAAAACCTGGTCCCTGCGGAAACAAGTTTGATTCCGGGAGACCAGGTGCAGATTGAAATGGATTCGCAGGACATAGAGAAACTCTATGAACCGCTCGTCAGTATGGCGAATATCTATTAGGCCAGATTGCCTATTTCATCCAGATTCTTCTGAATGTCGTTGTCGGTCAATTCATAATTTTGCAAGTCACCGGCCAGGTATTTGTCGTACGACGCCATATCGATGAGGCCATGACCGGACAGGTTGAACAGGATAACTTTTTCTTCACCCGTTTCCTTGCATTTATTCGCTTCGCGGATGGTGGCTGCAATGGCGTGGCAAGATTCCGGCGCGGGAATGATACCCTCCACTTGTGCGAACAGGCAGCCCGCCTCGAACGATTCGAGTTGCTTGATGTCCATTGCTTCCATATATCCGTCTTTCAACAGTTGTGATACGATGACACCCGCGCCGTGATAACGCAGACCGCCGGCGTGAATGTTGGCGGGAGCGAAGTTATGTCCCAGTGTAAACATCGGCAGCAACGGAGTATACCCGGCTTCATCGCCGAAGTCATATTGGAATTTACCGCGTGTCAGCTTCGGACAGGAGGCCGGTTCGGCGGCGACGAAACGTGTTTTCTTTCCTTCAAGAATGGTATGGCGCATGAATGGGAATGCGATACCGCCGAAATTGGAACCGCCGCCAAAGCACGCGATAACCGTGTCGGGATATTCACCGGCCATTTCCATCTGTTTCTCGGCTTCCAGTCCGATTACAGTCTGATGCAGGGTGACGTGGCTCAATACGGAACCGAGTGTATATTTACAGTTGGGAGTGGTGCGTGCCAGTTCGATAGCCTCGGAAATAGCCGTACCCAATGAACCCTGATGATTGGGATGGGCGGTCAGAATATCTTTCCCGGCACGGGTAGACATGGACGGTGAAGGAGTAACCTGCGCACCGAATGTTTGCATGATGCTGCGACGATAGGGCTTTTGTTCATAGCTGATTTTTACTTGATAGACAGCAGCTTCCAGACCGAAGAGGCGGGCGGCATAGGCCAGTGAGGCTCCCCATTGCCCGGCTCCGGTTTCGGTAGTAACATTCGTCACGCCCTCTTGCTTGCAGTAGTAAGCCTGCGGTATGGCGGAGTTCAGTTTGTGAGAACCCATAGGGCTGACACTTTCGTTCTTGAAGTAGATATGTGCCGGTGTGCCGAGCGCTTTTTCCAGTCCGTAGGCGCGTACCAGCGGAGTGCTTCGGTAGTATTTATACATTTCGCGCACCTGTTCGGGAATTTCAATCCACGCATCTGCCTGATTGAGCTCCTGGCGGCAAAGTTCTTTTGCGAAAATGGGATACAAATCTTCCACTTTTAACGGTTGCTTGGTAGCGGGATTAAGCGGCGGCATGGGTTTGGTTACCATATCGGCTTGTATATTATACCAGTAACGTGGAATTTCGTCTTCCGGAAGAATGAATCTTTTTGTCTTGTTGCTCATAGTGGTTATAAATTAAAAGTGATTCAGTGTCCAAATGTAGCTATTATTTTTAAACCAATTTCTTTTTTCCATTGTTTTTTGTTTATGAAGGTAGATTTGTCTAAGTTTGCCACGTTTCATCAATCGATATATTTATGAAGATTTATCATAAGTTTCTTTTGTATCAAAATAAGTGGATTCATCCTTATATACGTGTGGCGTTGGGGGTGATGACGACCCTGACCTACCTGGCATCCATCCTGTTGATTGTCGGTTTGGTGTATGAACATGGATTTACAATTTCGGTTGCGGAAGCTCACCAGTTGCAACGTCTGTATCATGGAGTGTGGATTGTCTTTCTGAGCGATATATCCTTGCGTATCGCATTGGAATATAAAGATACGAGGCAGACCTTTAGCAAGCTGACGTGGATATTGACTTTCCTGCTTTATCTGACGCTGGTTCCGGTTGTTTTTCATCGTCCGGAGGTGGAAGGGGCCATACAGGCTGTCTGGGATTTTCTGAACGGCAGGATGTATCATCTCGCGTTGCTGCTGATGCTTTCTTTCCTGAATCTGTCTTATGGCTTGGTACGCTTGCTGGGGCGACGGACAAACCCTTCGCTTATTCTGGCAGTCAGTTTTCTCATTATCATACTCATCGGAACGGGATTGCTGATGCTCCCCCGTTCTACGGTGGCGGGTATCTCGTGGGTGGATTCGCTGTTTATTTCCACCAGTGCGGTGTGTGTGACGGGGCTTACCTCGGTGGATGTGGCATTCACCTTTACGACGACGGGCTTTGTAATCATCATCCTGCTGATTCAGATTGGCGGTTTGGGAGTAATGACGCTGACGAGCTTCTTTGCAATGTTCTTTATGGGGAATACTTCGCTGTACAATCAGTTGGTGGTGCGTGATATGGTCAGTTCCAATTCATTGAATTCATTGCTGTCCACACTGGTCTATATCCTCGGCTTTACATTGGCGATAGAGGGGGCGGGCATGCTCGCTATTTGGAGCGATATTCACGGCACGATGGGGATGGATATACACGAGGAATTGGCTTTCTCGGCTTTCCACTCCATATCGGCGTTTTGTAACGCCGGTTTTTCCACATTACCAGGCAATTTGGGCAATCCGCTGCTGATGTCAGGCCATAATCCGTTCTATATATACATCTCTTTATTGATTATTCTTGGCGGTATCGGTTTTCCGATATTGGTGAATTTCAAGGATATCATCCTTTACCATATACGCCGTTTCTGGAGATTTCTGCGTACGTGGGAGTGGGACGGCCGCCGTTTTTACCACCTCTACAATCTGAATACGCGTATCGTGCTGATTGTTACCTTCCTGTTGCTGGTGGTCGGTACGGCCGGTATCGCTCTTTTTGAGTGGAATGCGTCTTTTGCGGGTATGTCGGTTGCCGATAAGTGGACGCAGGCGTTCTTCAATGCGTCTTGTCCCCGTACGGCCGGCTTCTCCAGCGTGGATTTAGCCGGTTTGAGCGTGCAGACCTTATTGATTTACCTTATTCTTATGTGGATTGGCGGCGGTTCGCAGTCTACTGCAGGCGGTATCAAGGTGAATGCTTTTGCTGTCGTGGTATTGAATCTTGTGGCTGTATTGCGCGGCACGGAGCGGGTAGAGGTGTTTGGACGCGAATTGTCTTACGACTCCATCCGCCGTTCTAATGCTACGGTGGTGATGTCGTTCGGAGTATTGTTTGTATTTATATTTATTATCAGCATATTGGAGCCGAAGCTGTCTTTGCTCACGGTTACCTTTGAATGTGTTTCGGCCATCAGTACGGTCGGTTCCAGTTTAAATGCCACGCCTCTGCTGGGCAGTGACAGTAAACTGTTGGTTGCGCTTTTGATGTTTGTCGGGCGTGTAGGGCTGATAACGTTGATGCTTGGTATCATCAAGCAGAAAAAAAATACGAAGTATCAGTATCCGAGTGGACAGATTATTATTAATTAATGACTTATATGAAGTATATTATTATCGGTTTGGGAAATTACGGCCATGTGCTTGCCGAGGAACTTTCTGCTTTGGGGCATGAAGTGATAGGTGCGGATATCAGTGCCGGTCGTGTGGATAGCTTAAAGGACAAGATAGCAACCGCATTTGTGATTGATGCGACTGACGAACAGGCTTTGTCCGTACTTCCGCTGAACAGCGTCGATGTCGTGATTGTGGCCATCGGTGAGAATTTTGGCGCGTCTATCCGCGTGGTGGCGTTGTTGAAGCAGAAAAAGGTGAAACGCATTTATGCCAGGGCTATCGACGGGGTTCATCGTTCGGTGCTTGAAGCTTTCGGGTTGGAACGTATTCTTACTCCCGAAGAAGATGCGGCTCGCGGTCTGGTTCATCTGTTGGAATTTGGCGCGGATATTGAAACTTTCCGTGTAGATTCCAACTATTATGTAATGAAGTTCACAGTGCCCGAAAGATTCATCGGCTATGGTGTCAATGAATTGAAGCTCGATAATGAATTTGGCTTGAAGCTGCTTGCGCTGAAACGTGCCGAAACGTTGAAAAACTGTCTGGGCATCTCTTTCATAGAGCATGATGTTGTAAACGAGTTGCCGGATAACGACCAGATACAGGCAGGAGACCAGCTGGTGTGTTATGGACGGTATCAGGACTTCCGGAAGTTCTGGAAGGCGCTGTGATAATCGGATGCATTTTCTTTGTGATTTTATTGCTTTTCCTATGGAAGAGTAGTACCTTTACTTCCTAATAGCAAATCGTTCCACCACGGAGTAAATTTCGTTCCGCCATGGAGAAAGTTGTGTTCCACCATGATGGAACGAAATTTACTCCGTGGTGGAACGATTTAGTATTGGGATGGTTTTCTCTCTTTGTCACCGTGAGAAAGGATGCCGGGTATGACTATGGTGAAGCTTAATATCAAAGAATATGAGTGCTTATTATGACCTTTTTGAAAAGCCGGATATTGGTCGGACCGGAGAACAACAGCCTCTTTATGCCCGCTTTGTGCCTAAAGGGACAATTGATAAAAAAGAGTTTATAGACCGCGTGCATCTTTTCACGGGTATCAGCCGAAGTGTGCTTGAGGGGACAATGGCGGCTTTTATGGACGAGTTACGCGATTGCCTGGCTAACGGTTGGACGGTAGAGTTAGGAGAACTTGGCTATTTTACTCCTTCACTGAGCTGCCAGCGCCGTGCAATGGAGAAAGATAAAGTGCGTGCCGCGTCCGTGGCTCTGCGCGGACTGAATTTTCGTTTGGGAAAGCGGTTCTATGAGGAATTAGGCGGTAAGATGAAGCTTGAACGTAAGCCGCGACCTGTGGTATCGGCTTCTTCGGATACCTTTTTATCTATGGAGCGCCGTTTTCAATTACTGGACGAATACTTACAACGGAACCCTTGTATCAACCGTGCCCAATATGCCCGCCTGACGGGACGTAGCTACAAACAAGCCATTAACGATTTGAATCTGTTCATAGAAAACGGGGTATTGTTCAGATACGGAATGGGCAGGAATGTGGTGTATGCGGGAAAATAGTGAAATATTTTTTATTGATTTATATCTTTTTATTTATCAGAGACTTACTTATCCTTATTAATCCTTCTTTATCCTTACTGAAACTTACTGAAACGACAGTTAAAGCACCATGCCGGTTTGCGCCTGTTGTATCTTTGTATCGTGATCACAGAGAAACAGGTTTTGCAAACTGACGAGTGAACAAGGCCGAAAACAAATTTATTAATCATTTAAAATTAAAAGAATTATGGCATTTAATTATGAAGTGAAGAAGAGAGTGTTCGGTTTTGATAAGACAAAAACGGAAAAGTATGTGGCGCAAATGAAGACGCTGGGTATAATACAGTTTGGAGATTTATGCGATGAAGTCACTAAGGTAGGCATGGCTCCGCGTGGTGTGGTGAAGATGGTATTGGATGGGTTGATAGACACATTGAATATAAACATAAACAAGGGCTTTTCTGTGCAGTTAGGTGATTTTGGCTGTTTTCGTCCGGGTATTAACGCGAAAAGTCAGGATAAGCAGGAAGATGTGAAATCGGATACGGTTTATCGCCGAAAGATAATTTTTACTCCGGGGCAGTATTTTAAAGAGATGCTGACACGTGCCAGCGTGACGAGAGCTAATTGGGAAAACTCGGAAACAACTTCGGGAGGCGGTTCTAATCCTGATGCCGGTGGCAATGGAGAAGAGGAAAACCCGCTGGGATAATATGCTTTCCATCTGTTTAAACTAAGTGAATGTAGATGAGGGAGATATGAACTTCTTTTATAAGGGTTCATATCTTTCCTCTGATTACTTGACTTTGCCTTTCGAATGTTGTATCTTTACATCAATAATAAAAAAACGGCACATAATGATAAACCTGCAAAAAACTATGGAAAATGAAAATGACTTTCGTATCAGGACGTATACGAAAAAAGAATTAGCATGTTTGTATTGCCCCAATGCTACGGCACGCTGTGCCATTCGTACATTGACACGCTGGATTAAACGCAATCGCGAATTGTATGCGGAACTGCTTCTTACGGGATATCATGTAAGAGTACGGACTTTTATGCCGAGACAAGTCGGGATTATCGTTCACTATTTGGATGAGCCTTAATTAACGGGCTGCTTTTAAGTTCATAAAAAACGGAAAGCTTTAATAGCATTCATTTGTATTTCTCCCGCTCTTTTTGTTCCTTTGCCCTTGTCAATTTAAAAAATGAATCAATGAAAACCGTTGTTTATATAGTGACTTGTGTGGTAGCGTTGTCAGTCGTTTCCTGTACATCCCGGCAGAAGGGCGGAGACGATGTGCAGGTATTGATGCAGGACAGCACCGTGACTTCCGCTCCGCAGCGTATGCAGGTTTCCGATACCAAAGTGACCATTACTTATAAAGGTAAGGAGTATCGCTCGTCTGTGGTGCGCCGTCCGGATGACAGCCTGCCCATTGTGAAGAATGAACAAGGCGAGAAGTTCGTTGATAACAGCATTACCCTGCGCATCACCTGTGGCGGTAAGCAGATTGTAGACAGGGTGTTTACGAAAGAGAGTTTCGCCTCGCTGGTGGATGCCGGATTTATGAAGTACGCTATTCTGGAAGGGTTGGTTTATGATAAAACTACCCCTCAGGGAATTATTTATGCTGCCAGCATCTGCTATCCGCAAACAGACCTCTACGTGCCTCTTCGACTGACGGTTTCCGCCGACGGTAAAATCTCGATGGCGAAAGAAGAACTGTTGGAAGATGTGTACGAGGAAGATACTGTTTCCAATTGATGTTCGGGTAATTCCAGAATGATTCCAGATTTGTGAGGTTCCTTTGCTGACATGAAAATCCTGATTGTAGAAGATGAGCAAGATTTGCGGGAAACCATTCGCGCTTCGCTCCTGAAAGAGAAGTTTGTCGTAGAAACGGCTGCCGATTATTTTTCGGCATTGGATAAGATAAACGACTATGATTACGACTGCATCCTGCTGGACATTATGCTGCCGGGCGGAAGTGGTCTGGATTTGTTGCGTGAGTTAAAGCGCTTGCGCCGTACGGACAGTGTACTTATCATCTCCGCCAAAGATTCGCTGGATGATAAGGTGGACGGTCTGGAACTCGGAGCCGATGATTATCTGACGAAACCTTTCCACTTGGCAGAGTTGAATGCCCGCATAAAGTCTTTGATCCGCCGCCGTCAGACGCAGGGTGATGTGACGGTCACCGTAGGTAATTTGCTGCTCTATCCTGACAAGCGGCAGGCGGAAGTGGACGGTGCGCCTTTGCAACTGAACCGTAAGGAGTTCGATTTACTGTATTACTTTGTGGTGAATCCCAATCGGGTTATTAATAAAATGAGCCTTGCAGAGTCGGTATGGGGTGATAATATAGACCAGGTCGATTCTTTGGATTTCATTTACTCGCAAGTAAAGAATCTGCGCAAGAAATTGAAGCAGGCCGGCGCTTCCGTGGAACTGAAGGCTGTCTATGGCTTTGGTTATAAACTGTCCGAGTTATGAAACTGGTATATTATACATATCGCAAAATCTCCTTATTGCTATTTGTCCTGATGACTGTATGGGGTGTATTGTTTTATTATGCCATTATCGATGAGGTTGTTGACGAAACGGATGATACGCTGGAAAATTATGCCGGGATATTAATGGAACATGCGCTTCACGACCCCTCTGTTCTTGAAACGGAAGGCTCTCTGATGTCTTTCTATAAATTCCTTCCTATCTCCGAAGAAGAGGGACGCCATTATCGGGAAGTCTTCTATGATTCTACCGTCTATATCGAACTTGAGGATGAGGACGAGCCGGTACGTGTGATGCGCACGGCTTTTCGTATGCCCGACGGACAGTTTTATGAGCTTACCCTGATGATTTCCATCTTGGAACGCGACGATATGGTAGAGGCGATGCTCTGGTATCTGGGAGCATTGTTCCTGCTTTTCCTGATTTGTACCTCTGTCGGTATTCAGCTGGTGCTGAAAGGAGTGTTCCGCCCGTTGCATAAACTACTGGACTGGTTGCATGGCATCCAGCCCGGAAAGGAGGTTCCGGTGTTGGAGAATCCTACGAAAATACGTGAGTTCCGCCAGCTGAGTGAGGCGGCGGTAGATATGGGAAACCGTAGTTATAAAGCCTATGAGGAGCAGAAGCAATTTATAGAAAACGCTTCGCATGAGTTGCAGACACCGCTTGCCATTGTACGTGGCAAAGTGGAGTTACTGGCGGAAAGCGATAGTCTGACAGAACAACAGATGAAGGAACTGGATGAAATCTACGCCACTTTGGGGCGTGCGGTGAAACTGAATAAGTCTTTGTTGCTGCTTTCCCGCATAGAGAACGGACAGTACACGGAGTCGGAAGATGTATCGGTAGACGAGATACTGGATAATCTTCTGCCTGATTTGATGGATATATACGAGCACAAGCAGGTACGCTTGCAGCGTAAGCAGGGAGAACATCCTTTTATTATCCGCTGTAATCATTCGTTGGCGCAGATTTTGGTTTCCAATCTGGTGAAGAACGCGTTGCTTCATAATGAAGAGGAGGGAGAGTTGCAGATACTTACCACTCCGGTTTCATTGACAATAAAGAATACGGGCGATACTCCTTTGGATGGTGAAAAGCTGTTCCGCCGTTTCTATCACAGCGTTGACGGAAAGAAAGAATCCACCGGATTAGGGCTTGCCATAGCCCGTTCTATCGCTCGGATTTCCGCTTTGAAGCTCACGTACGAATGGCAGGACGGGATGCATTGCTTCCTGCTTGTTAAAGAAAATAAAAATAACCGTTAACGCCTGTTATTCCCAAATCTTTCCTATTTCTCTGTCGTTATTTGCAGTGTGAATGATACGAAACGAATTAGTAACATTAAAAAATAACGATTATGAAGAAAGTATTGTCTATTCTTGTATTGGCTCTTATAGCCGTTCAGTTTGCATTTGCCGGCGATGTCATTACACGCGATGCCAAGCAGCTGCCTTTGACCGCCCGTAACTTTATCAACCAGTATTTCACCAAGCCGCAAATCTCACATATTAAGATTGAGACCGGCATGCTGGGCTCTAAAAAGTATGAGGTACTGTTGACCGACCGTACCGAGATTGATTTTGACAGTAACGGTAACTGGACCGAAGTCGACTGTAAGAAAGCTGCCGTACCCGAAGCATTGATTCCGGTATCTGTGCGAGAATACGTAAAAACAAACTTTCCGCAGGAGATGATCACCAAGATTGAACGCGGACGGAGCGGGGTGGAAGTTGAACTCGCCAATGATTACTCCTTGAAATTCAATAATAAAGGTAAGTTTGTCAGCATGGACGATTGATTGTAACATGAAATGTATCACTTTAATTTTGATGGCATAATATGAAAATGAAGTTTCAACTATTGGCGATGATGTTCATTGCTGCATTGGCTTTCAGCGCGTGCGGCGATGATGACAAGAACGATGGCATAACCGTTCCGGATGCGGTTTCTAAAGCTTTAAAGAATAAATATCCCGCTGCTACCGATATTGAGTGGGAGCGGAAAGGTGATTATTTCGTGGCCGACTGCTGGATGGACGGTAAAGAAATGGATGTGTGGTATGATACTCAGGCCGTTTGGCGATTGACCGAGGTTGATATCCTTTGGGGGAGTTTGCCCCCTACGGTACAGACTGCTTTTGAGAGTGGGGAATATGCTAACTGGAAGCGGGAAGACATCGATATGCTCGAATACCCCGTACAGCCCGTTCAATACGTTATCGAGGTAGAAAAAGGTAATCTGGAATATCAGTTATTCTATGCTGAGGACGGCGCTTTATTGCAACAGCGTGATGTCAGTGGCGATAAAGACGATACGCACTGGCCGATAGATAAAAAAGTGGCAGAGTGAGCCACTTTTTTTTTACATCGGTTTATAATCTTTAGCCAGACCGCCCTCGCTTGTTTCTTTGTAAAGTGACGGCAAGTCATTTCCGGTTTCTTTCATAACCTCTACTACCTTGTCGAAAGATACGCGGTGCATACCGTCGGTGAAAGAGGAGTAGAGATTGGCATCCAAAGCGCGTGCGGCGGCATAGGCATTGCGCTCTATACACGGAATTTGCACCAATCCGCATACGGGGTCGCAGGTCATTCCCAGGTGATGCTCCAAGCCCATTTCTGCGGCATATTCTATTTGTGCGGGGCTACCGCCAAACAACTGATTGGCTGCTGCCGAGGCCATTGCGCAGGCTACGCCGACTTCTCCCTGACATCCTACTTCCGCACCCGAAATGGAAGCGTTGGTCTTTACTATATTTCCTACCAATCCGGCTGTGGCAAGGGCGCGTAGGATACGTGTGTCGCTAAACTCACGGCTCTTGGCCAGATGATAAAGCACGGCAGGCATCACGCCGCACGAACCGCATGTGGGAGCAGTAACAATCACACCGCCCGAAGCGTTTTCCTCACTCACTGCCAATGCGTAGGCGAATACCAGTCCGCGTGATTGCAGAGACTGTTTATATCCGCTGGCACGTATGTAATAGGTTGAGGCTTTGCGTCGTAAGTTCAGTGGGCCGGGGAGTACTCCTTCCTGTTCCAAACCCCGTTTTACGGCATTCTGCATGGTTTTCCACACTTCTTGCAGATAGTCCCATATATCGCTGTCTTCACATTCCTTGACATATTCCCAATAACTTTTCCCTGTGCGTTCGCACCATTGCAGAATTTCCGTCATGCTGTTCATGGAGTACACATCGGGGGTGTTAACCGAGGACGCTCCGTCGCTCTCTTCCGCCAAAGCGCCGCCGCCGATGCTGAACACTACCCATTGGTCGGTTTCTTTTCCCTCTTTGTCTACCGAAACGAACTTCATTCCGTTCGGGTGGAAAGGAAGGAAAATCTTAGGTTCCCAAATAATCTCTACCGGCGCTACCGGTTGCAGCACTTCGGTAATGGCGATATTGGTCATGTGGCCTTTGCCTGTTGCCGCCAGACTGCCGTATAGCGTTACTTTGAATGCCGTTGCTTCCGGATGTCTTTCCAGAAATATTTCGGCGGCTTTGCGGGGGCCCATTGTATGGCTGCTTGAAGGGCCTGTACCGATGCGATAGAGTTCTTTGATTGATTTCATGTTGGCAATTAGTTATCGGGTAATTAGTATTTATTTGATTTCTATTTCTCAATTTCTATTTCACAATTCTCAATTAACTCAAGTCTACCACCGTAATTCCCGCCCCGCCGAACTGGATGTGTTCGTCGGCGAAATGGCTTACGCCGGGTACGGTTTGCAGATACTGACGGATAAGAGTACGCAGAATGCCCGTACCTGTTCCATGAAGAATCCGTACGCGGGACATTCCTACCAATATGGCATCGTCTATAAAATAGGTCACTGCCTGCAAGGCCTCATCTCCACGCATGCCGCGTACATCTATGTCTTGTTTGAAGTTCAACTTCTTTTCGTATATGCTGTCTTGGGTTTGCGAACTGATGTAAGTACTTTTGGTAGAAACATCCGCTTGCTTGGGCTGCGCGTTTGTCCGTTCCAGTCTGTCCAGCTTGACGGTGGTTTTGATGCTGCCGAATGCAACGACGGCGTTCTTGCCGTTTATCTCCAGCACTTCGCCTACCGAAGTTTGCCCTTTTATCTTGACATTGCTTCCGGGTACGATTGCTGCGAGGCGTTCGGCCTCTTTCCGCGCTTGTTGTTCTGCCAATGCTTGTGCGGACAGTGCGTTTTCCTGACCTCTATTGGCTTTCTTCTCTTTCTTCCGGTTCTGTTTTTCTTTCAGTTTTTCTATTTTACGGGCAATCTTTTCTTCCTGTTCTTTGGCGGCAAGAGCTTCCATCGATTCGCGGAAGTCACTTAATTCCTGACGTACCTGACGTGTCTTTTCCTTTTCGGCTTGCACCTCTTTAATGGTACGGATGGTATTTTCAATGCGGGCGTTGGCTTCCTGCATCAGTTGTTCCGCTTCTTCTTTGGCTTTCCGTAGAATCTCCTTGCGTGATTTCTGCAATTCCTCTATCTCCGCCTGATAGCGGGCGATGGTTTCTTCCATATGCTTTTCGCGTTGCCGGATGGTCTGGCGCTTGCCTTCCCAGTATCGTTTGTCACGTACGATATCTTGCAGATACTTGTCGGCATTGATGTACTCGCTGCCTACAATCTCCGAGGCATCGGCAATTACATCTTCCGGCAATCCGATTTTACGGGCTATCTCTACGGCGAACGAACTGCCCGGATTGCCTATCTGGAGTTGGAATAAAGCCTGCATCAAATGGCGGTCGTATAGCATGGCGCCATTCACCACCCCTTCGTGGTCTTCGGCAAAATGCTTCAGATTCTGGTAGTGCGTGGTGATAACGCCGAATGTCTGCTTTTGGTTGAAACGTTTCAGAACGGCCTCGGCTATCGCTCCGCCAATCTGGGGTTCCGTACCGCCGCCAAACTCATCGATAAGGATAAGGCTGCGTTCGTTACAGCTCTTCATCATTATCTTCATGTTCGTAAGATGCGAAGAGTAGGTGCTCAGGTCGTCTTCGATAGACTGCTCGTCACCGATGTCAATGAATATATTGCTGAATATACCGGCGTGACTGCGTTCATGCATCGGGATGAGCAGGCCGCATTGCAACATGTATTGAAGCAGTCCTACGGTTTTCAGGCAGACTGACTTTCCACCGGCATTCGGGCCGGAGATGATGAGGATACGTTGTTTTTCGTTCAACTCTATATCCAGCGGTACTACTTTCTTTCCATGTTTGGCAAGGGAGAGTTGCAACAGCGGGTGTACTGCCATTGTCCAGTCTAACACCTGCTTATTCTCGAAAGCCGGTTTCAACCCGGTGATTTGTTCGGAGAATAATGCTTTGGCACGGATAAAGTCGATTTCGGCGAGAAATTCGTACGATAGCAACACATCGGGGATGGATGGACGCAACAGGTTGGAAAACTCCATAAGGATGCGGATAATCTCCCGTCGTTCGTCACCCTCGAGTTCGCGGATGCGGTTGTTGGCTTCCACTACTTCGGCGGGTTCGATGAACACGGTTTTACCACTGGCGGATTCATCGTGTACGATACCTTTTATTTTTCGCTTCAAGGCAGGTACTACCGGAATCACCAGTCGTCCGTCGCGCATTGTGGGGGCTACGTCTTTATCTACGACACCTTCCGACTGGGCATTGCGTAAGATGCTGTTAAGTGAACGTGAGATGCTTCCCATCGTACTTGCCAGTTCGCGGCGGATGCGTGCCAGTTCTGCCGATGCGTTATCTTTTATTTTTCCGTAAGGTGAAAGAATACCGTTTATTTTTCCGATAAGTTGGGGAAAGACCGTTATATCTCCCGCCAGTCGTTTCAGACAAGGGTAGGGGGATGTGTTTTCCTCTTCGTCCTCGCTTTTTTGCAGGAAACGTACAATATCGCGTATCGTTTCCAGGGAACGGCGCAGGTCGAAAAGTTCCTGTTCATCCAAGTACATGCCTTCCACCCGTATTCGTTTCAGGGATGGACGTACATCAAAAAAATATTGTGCCGGGAAATTATCTTCTTCTTGGAGTATACGTACGAATTCTGTAACCTGATCCAGACGTTCTTCCACTTCACTAAAGCGGTCGGAGAATGCCATGTCTGTCACTCGTTCTTCGCCAAGCGTACTGAGACATTTTTCTTTCAGCAGTTGGCGTATCTGGTCGAAGCCTATCTTCTGTTCAAAGTTCTGTGGGTATATCATGGATGCAAAAGTACAATTATTTCGTGAAAAAATAAGAAGTATGTTTGCAGAATTAAAAATGATTTGTACCTTTGCACCGCTTTAAGAGAGAAGCATTTCTGAAAAGGAAGTTTTGGAGAGGTGGCAGAGTGGTCGATTGCGGCGGTCTTGAAAACCGTTGTGCTGCGAGGCACCCGGGGTTCGAATCCCTGTCTCTCCGCAATAAAGGGTGTAAATCAAGCATTTGCGAGATTTACACCCTTTTTTACACCCAAGAATGTAAAATTGGGTGTTTTTGTATTTTTTAAGATTCTTCAAAAGAATGTCAATTACAAAGCGATTGGTATTTCTATGGACTGGCAGAATGAACCTTTATGACGAAAAATATAGTTATTCAAAAAAATAAATATCTTAAATATGGAATTCATTTGCCAAATATGAAATTTCTATTCATATATTCCTCTTTTGTAATTCATTAGATATTGGGTAAAAGTCTTGCCTGTTTCTTTTTTGAAAAAACGCATGAGGTGACTGGGGTCGGAAAAGTGGAACTCGTCTGCCAGTTGGCTCACATTCAGATTGGAGAACAGTAGCTCATTTTTCAGCTCTTCCAAAAGACGTTGCTTGAGTAAGTGAATGGCTGATACACCAAATTGCGCCATGACAGAATTATTCAAGGTGATACGACTTACCCGAAGCATATCAGCATATTCTTGAACGCGCTGTGTCGTTCGGATATGTTTTTCGAGTAAGTCCTTGAATTTGAATGCGTAATTGTTTTTTGGCACTTCGACAGGTAGACGATAAGTTTGAGCGTATGCCCGGTTGATAATTACCAGTAAATAATAAAGCACTGACACAATGAGGTTGTAAGTGTCTACCACAGGATGTTGTAGTTCTTGTTTTATCTTTTTTAAGAGGCGCATATATTCCGTCAGCTCCTCCGGCTCGGCAAACAAGTAGGGCGGTGTATCAGTCTGATAATAATACAACAGCCGATATACGAAGAACTTGTCAGCAATGAACGTGCGCATAAAGTCTTCGCGGAAAATAAGAAAAGTGTAATCTAGTTCTACCTCGTTCACGTGCCATTCCTGTTGCTGGTGCGGCGACAAAAGCAGCACCATACCATCCCGTAACTCCACTTTTCGGAAGTTCAGCAACAAATATCCATTGGCACGACGAAAGAAATAGAAGCTGAAAAAATCTGTCTTAAACGCCTTATGCTCGGTCAAGACACCACAGATGTCCTTGCTTTCGCCTGTGTTAATGTAGAAGTCTACGCCACATTGCGTTTTATTGAACGGAACGCTTACAAGTCTTTCGGGATTGATTATAGCTTTCATCACTCTTGTTTTTTGCTTTCTGCAAATATACATCATTCTTTTATCAAAATGGCATATATTCCTGTTTTTAAGGCATAGAGACATTGGGATATCCTTTCGAACTTTGTACCCGAAAAATAATACAAAACATAACATCATGAACGAAAAAGCAATTATTCGGTTGGTACGCAGTGCCACCTTGAAAATCAACTATGCAGGACATACCATTCTTATTGACCCCGTATTTGCCGACAAAGGAACCCTGCAATCAGCTCTCGGTGTATATAAGAATCCGAGGGTACATCTCGTAATGCCTATTAGCGACATTACTGAAGGTGTTGATATGGTACTGCTCACCCACAACCACATCGACCATTACGAACCAAGTGTAAAGCAGCATTTGCCGAAAGACATTCCTTTCTACACCCAGCCACAAGATAAGGCCGCCATCCTGAAAGATGGTTTCTCAAATGTAGAAGCGATTGAAGAGAGCATAACCTTAGGTCATCTGACCATCCACCGTGCTATTGGCCATCACGGTTTCGGTCAGATAGGCCAGATGATGGGACCTGTTTCGGGCTATGTGCTGATGTCCGAAGGGCTTCCGACTATTTATATCATGGGCGATTGCAAATGGGAAGAATGTACTCTTGCTACCGTGGAAAAGTATCGTCCTAATTATATTGTGGTGAACAGTGGCGGTGCGGTATTCCCCGAATTCTCTAAGACGGACGGTTGTATCATCCCCAATGAACAGGAAGTAATGGCGATGCTTGACACACTCCCCCCACACATCAAGCTGATTACCGTACACATGGATGCCATCGATCATTGCCAGACCACCCGTGCCATCCTTCGCAACGAAGCTCGCCATCACGGGACGGATATGAGCCGACTGATTATACCGGAAGACGGAGAAAGCATAACACTTAAATAACTGTATAAACAATCATTTCAAAATATTAGAAAGATGAAAAAGATTAGGAAAATCGCGGTAGAACAGAATTTCGCCGCGATCAGTGTCGGTAAGTTGAATGAACTGAATGAATACGAACTTCAGCTTGGCCCGGATGTGAAAATTCCCGGAAAAGTATTCTGCAGCACCGCTCTCGGAACTACGGGAAGCGAGTTTTCTTTCCAGTCATTCGCCCCGGGTACAGAAACCGGATTTCTGCATAGTCACAAGAGTCATGAGGAACTTTATTTTTTCCTCTCCGGTAAAGGTGAATTTCAAGTAGACGGAACAGTGTTCCCAGTGGAAGAAGGTAGCGTTGTCAGGGTATCTCCTGCAGGAAAACGAAGTGTCCGTAACAACGGAACGACTCCGCTCCTCATGCTCTGCATACAATATTGCAGCAATACATTCTCACAGGAGGATGCCACTGACGGAATCATACTGAAAGAACCGGTAAAATGGAAAGTCTCTCCGAAATGATTCTAAAAAGGAACTCTAAGCAGATGACTATCTGTATAAAATCCCTGATAAAGAATATGAACATAGTGGTAGGCTGCTCCATCGGGTGCAGCTACTGCTATGCCCGTAACAACTGCCGCCGTTTCCATATTACGGACGACTTCTCCGTACCGGAATATATGGTGCGAAAGCTGCGTATCATCGACACGCCCAAGCCTCACGTATGGCTGATGACCGGAATGAGCGATTTCTCCGATTGGAAGCCTGAATGGAATGCGGAAATATTCAGACGAATGAAAAGCAATCCGCAACACGCTTATATATTCCTTACGAAATGTCCGGACAAGATCAGTTTCTCTACAGATGACGAGAATGTATGGATGGGCGTGACCGTCACGCGCAATTCCGAAAAAAAGCGGCTAGACGATTTGAAAAGAAATATCAAGGCCAAGCACTACCATGTCACTTTCGAACCTATTTTCGATGAAATCGGCGATATAGATTTCGAGGGTATCGACTGGATTGTCATAGGTACGGAGACCGGACATCGGAAAGGCAAAGTGGATTCCCGTCCCGAATGGGTGCTTCACATTGCCGACCAAGCCCAAACACAGGGCGTCCCCGTGTTTATGAAAGAGGATTTGCTGCCTATAATGGGCGAAGAAAGGATGATTCAGGAACTGCCGGAACAATTTACAAAACGCTTACAATGAATACCGAAATAATCAAAGAAATAGACGTACAGAGCGTTATGACCAAATCCTCACTGCCGGTCGGAGGATATTCGGTCAACCCTTACGTGGGCTGTCCCCACGCCTGTAAGTATTGCTACGCATCGTTTATGAAACGATTCACCGGGCATACAGAACCGTGGGGTGCATTTCTGGACGTGAAGAACTGGAAACCGATAGCCAATCCGCACAAATATGACGGAGAGCGCATTGTGATAGGTTCCGTGACGGATGGTTACAACCCGTATGAGGAGCAATTTTGCCGTACCCACAGGCTGCTCGAAGAGCTGCGTGGGAGCAACGCCGAGATTATGATATGCACTAAGTCCGACCTTGTCCTGCGCGACCTCGACCTGTTGAAGCGTTTTCCCAAAGTAACGGTGTCATGGTCGGTCAATACGCTTGACGAGCGTTTTCGTACGGATATGGACAATGCCGTGAGCATAGAACGTCGTCTGAACGCAATGCGTCAGGTCTATGAGGCGGGCATCCGTACCGTGTGTTTTGTATCGCCCATATTCCCCGGAATAACCGATATGAAGGCGATTATCGAGAAAGTGAAAGGATATGCCGATTTGATATGGCTCGAAAACCTGAATCTGCGCGGGCAGTTCAAGGGAGGGATAATGACGTATATCCGTGAGAAGCATCCCGACCTCTTTCCGTTATACGAAGAAATATACAACAAAAAGAGGCTTGATTACTGGCAGGCATTGGAACAGGACATTTCCCAATACGCCAAGGCACAGGGGTTTCCATATAGAATAAATGATTTGCCTTACGGGCGCTCGGAAAAAGGCAAGCCGGTTATCGTAAATTATTTCTACCACGAAAAGATACGATTGACTAAATGAGGGAAAGATATTGACAATATGGTATATTAATAGTGAATAAGATATTCTTTTATTGCTTATTTTACTTTAGAATAGTTAGACAACTTAGATTTTGTACTATATATTACGATAGAAGTACAATCCATGATGAATTGTACTTCTCTATATTACATCCTGAATCCTCTGGATTTTTGTTCTTTCTGCACTGAGTTACGCAGATGCTGCTGTAACTTCTCCCATTGTTCTTTGAACCATTCGCTGATTGGCTGTTGGTTTATAGTCAGCATCAATTTATTCTTATCGATCGGGCTTCGTTCAATTTTGAAAATTACATTTTTTGTTTCAAATCTCTGTCTATATTCTTCGGAATAGATTTTTCCACTACATCTGAGAGCTTCCTTTTTGTATAAAAGAGAATCAACCATCCCCTTGGTAAAACCAGTGACATAGCATAATTTTTCCATTCTCAGCATTTCTTTGAGTAATGGGAACCAGCATAATGCCTTTTCAAGCAGGGTGTTTAGCCGTGATATTTCTTTGTCTTTAGCTTCAATCTCTTTATTATGTATTCCTTGAAGATTGCGTATTTGTCTGCCGTGCTGTTCCTGCATTTGTTGCATCTGAATTTTTAATTCATCAGTAGCTTTGTCCCGGTTGGCAATCTCCTGATGTAGCTGCTCGATGTTATGTTCCAGTTCTTTCAACTTACCGCTTCCGAAAAGAGAACCTACGCTGCTGGTTATGGCAGTGGCTACATCGGTAGCTGCACTTTTGAGTTTGTCTGTACGTATCTCAGCTTTTACCTGTTTGAGTTCCTGTTCGGCAAGGCTTACCTGTTGCTCCTTGTGTCGCTTGGTTTCTTCTATACGTTGCAGTTCGGCTTTCTGCTTCTCAATGATGAAATCGTTTCGTTCCAGATGCTCTTTACCTGTGACAGCTTTTGTCTGCCCACGTTCCATTAGCAGAATATCGGAAGCAAGGGTCTGCATGGTTGCCATATCCTCGTCATTGAGCTTTCGGCTCTTCCCGGTTTCGTGGTT
>ENA-UEYD01000261-UEYD01000261.1-human-gut-metagenome-genome-assembly--contig:-NODE-261-length-50777-cov-17.165976_pt1 | contig 50777 bp, 45 predicted proteins | sample MGYA00242907_ERZ507875 | MGnify/ENA primary metagenome ERZ507875 (study PRJEB26167, sample SAMN06115506) | human gut metagenome | host: Homo sapiens | place: China:Shandong | collected 2015-08-07...
GCAAGGCCGAGGAAATTGGCCACGGTTTCCGGGGTTTCGTCGTCGAACAGGTTGATTTTGATGTCACCTTCGGAGGTATGCATGATGATGGTAGTCATGTTCCTAAGTGTCTCATGGGCTTGAGACCGGCCGGAAACCCCAATCCCGCCATGCTTCGAGGGGCTGGACGGGGAACCCGAGCCGGACGGGACCCCGTATGGCACGAAACCAGCCAGGGCACCTTTAGCAGCACCCGAGATTCCGCCCTCGATCGGGGCGTCGGGGTTGAAGGGACTGACAAGGAACCTGGGGGAGCCGACACCTACCAAAGCACCTTTTGCTTGGTTGCCAAGAGCGTCAGCATGCTGGAGCGTCACAGCTTGTTGTTTCAAATTATTGGCTTGATCCGTCAGCTGATTCGCTTGCTTAAGCAAAGCCTCTACTTTTTGCTGCATCTCATTTTGGAGTGAGGTGGCATCCATCAAATCTGCAATATTTAAGCCCAATACATCGCAGACTGCGTACATATCCTCAAACAGTAAGCGTTTGTTGCCGTTTAACATTTGGGAAAACGATGCTGGATTCATGCCAGCTTTACGTGCAACTTCTTGTTGTGAAACTCCTTGCCGGGTGATGGCTCGTTTCAAATTCTGTCTGATTATCGAAGCCATCTGCTCTGCGCGATTGCGTCGGTCATTTTCTTGCGTCATTGTCGTCTCCTCAACAATTTGGATATCTGAATCGTAACATGCAAATTTGCATTTTCCAAAAAGTTGTTCTAAGGTATGACTATATTTAGAAAACAGAAATTCGTTTGGAAAAAAGAAATTGAGGCCTTGAAATGGATGCATCTCCGGTAAAGCAGTGGAGGCAAGATCATGACATCTTGCAGAAAGATCTTGCCGCTGAAATGGGAATGTCTCCATCTACCCTCAGCCAGAAGGAAAATGGTCACCTTGACTGGAATCGAAGTGACCTTGCCTTTCTTAAGCAGGAAAAAGGCCTTTCATCAGATTTTGTTCTCGGTTTCCAGAGGAATCTCAATGATGAGGAGGTGGCGTGATGGCTGGTGGAATCTACGAACAGTCCGAATGGCCGGACAGCCGGTGGGATTGCGTCACGGTGTGCGATGGCTGCCACACGGTGGTCTGGGGCACGTTCTGGGACGACTACGATTCGGCCGCCCGCGACGCTTATTTCGCCCGTAACGGCTGGCGCAACTACTGTGTCCCGGGCGACACGGAGATTTTGGAGCTCTGCCCGGCCTGCGCCGTGCGCGCCCTGCGCCGCGGCGAGACCCGCGGCCTGGCCGACACCTGGCTCCGCCCCACGCATGCCTACACGCATGCCTTCCGGGAGGTCGATGCACAGCTCTCCGTCCGCGAACGGGTGGTGGCGAACCTGCTGCTGACCGAGGGGAGGACGGCATGAGCGACGAAGCCGGAAGACTCGTCTTCTCCCGCGACCCGTCGGGAACATTCATCGACGGTATGGTCTTCGGAACTTCAGGAGGCGGTGAGAACGCCAATCTCGAAGTGCTGTGTGCGTTGCCCTACGAGCTTGTACGCCCACATGCTAGTGCCTCTGTCCTGGGTCCGCTGGTCGGCGTAGGGAATGTGAAGAGGCTGTTCCTGAGCGTCAAATACCTTGATGGTGAGATATCCGTCGGGCGGTACGACCGTGTATCCGGCTTTCTCGTTGAGCAGGCGCGCGCCCTCGTTGGTGGGGATGCTGAGTATCAGTTCAGCGCCGTGGTCTGCCGCCCAGGAGTCGCAGAACGCCTTGATCTGCGATCCGAAGCCTTCGCGCCGATGCTTTCTGACGACCGCGATCCCTTCGATGATGGCTGCATGCTCGGCGAAAGCCTCTCGTATCTGTGCGGCATGGACCCCGCTCGTCCCGGTGCGGTATATGAGCGTCTCGGCTACGCAAAGGGCTGGCTGGATGAGGGCCGCGCCTATCAGACGGTCCTGTCCCCATACGCCTATGTACGTAGGCCTGATCGTTCCATCGTCGTGTCTGACGACTGCTGGGACGCTTTGATCGAAGTCTTTGATGTCCCTGATGAGCAGGCTCTTGATTGCCTTTGCCTCGCCATCCGTTGCGGCGGCGCGTGGCCCGTCGACGGCGGGGGAGGTGGTGCGATGGTCTGATCCCATTCGATTTTCTCTCTTTCTCTGCAACTAAAAGAAAAAAACGCCCGTTCCCGATGCTGGAACGTCGGGGACGGGCGGTGCAACCAATATTCCGAGCGGCCGCGGATCCCGTATCTTGCCGGATCCCGGTCCGTGGCCGCCCAATGCATTGTCTTGGAGTAGTGATCACACATGAACGACTTTACTAAAGCCTCCCGCATGTCTTGCTCTGTGTCTCCCGAGTGTAACCGGGATTTCCGCAAGCCGGTTTGGACGGCCCCGGCCGTCAAGGGGCGGACCGGGTACGTCGATTCCCGCCGCCTCGAGTCGATGATGGCGCACCCGGCCATGGAAGGGGGACTGGCGTGAACTGGCTTGCAATCGTATTGATCGTGTTCGTCGCGTTCTCGTGGCTGATGACGCTGGCCCTGTGCCGTGCGGCGCGTCTCGGCGACGAGCAGGCCGCCAGACTGGCCGCCGAACGCGACGCGGGCCAGAAGGCGGACGGAGGCGATTCGGGATGCTGACCGACCTAGATTGCCTGTCGTCCCTGCCCGCCGTGAAGGCGGTGAAGTCGGGACGCATCATGTACGCGGACGAGTTCAAGCGCCGTGTCGCGGCCGGCTGCCGCCGTGGCGAATCTCCGGTGGAGATGTTCCGCGAGGCCGGCCTCGGCCCCGAGCTGATCGGCTACAAGCGCATCGAACGGTGCGTGGCCCGATGGCGCGCCCTCGATCCGACCGATGGCGGCAAGGCGCTGCCCCCGCGCGAATCGGCTCCGATGATCGTGGTCCTCGCGCAGGAGGAGCGCATCAACGCCATCGAACGCCGTCTCGTGCATGTGACCGACGTCCTGCGCGGAATGGGGGTGGACGCATGAGCAACATCGCACTGTCATGGGCCTTCAAATGCCATGTCGGCAACGCCAGCGCGAAGGCCGTGCTCGTCTACCTCGCGGACCGCGCGGATGATGACGGCACCGCCGCCTATCCGAAGATCAAGACCATCGTCAACGTCACGGAGCTTTCGGAACGAACCGTACGCAACGCGTTGAAGACGCTCCAGGAACGCGGCTTCATCCGCCGCGGCGATCAACGGTACGCGCGCCTCGGCAAGGGAGGCAGAAACCGTCTGCCCCAGTACTGCCAAATCGTGTGGGACCTCGCGGTGGAATCTGACCCGACGACCCTCGAATGGATCAAGGAGACACACGCCGCGGAACAGGACCCCGCGACCATGAGCGAGACCGTGGACCCCGCGGCCACAACCGTGACGGAAAACAGCGAATCCAAGGACGCGCTGACCGAAAACGCTGGAACGAAGCCGATTCCCAGCACTGCAAATGCCGCAGGGCTGGAAAACGAGCCGGAACCAGCACTGCGGGAGCTGCACCCCCAGCACTGCAAATCCCGCACCTCCGGCACTGCAAATGCCGCAGGGCTGCTATATAAGGATAAAACCCTCCATGTGAACCCTCCATGTGAACCCTCCATCCCCTCTGCCCCTACGGGGCATCTCCCCGCAAGCGGGGCGACCCGCGACGAGGAAATGAACGAAACCGGACAGCCTGACGGCGGCGAACTCGCCGAAGCCGTCGAACGAGTCCTCGCCTCGCTCGACGAGCAACGCTCTAAGCGCGGCCTGACCACTCCGGCACCGACCAAAGCCGACCGCAGGGCCGTCACCGCCCTGTACCGCCGGCTCGTCGGTCAAGGCGCACAATGGCCCACCGTCGCGATGGTCGACGCGCTCGACTTCGCCATGCACGGCGACTGGTGGCCCAAGCGCATCCGCACCGGCCGGGCCCTCGCCAGGCACTGGAACGAACTCAACGACGACATGATCCTCGCCGCCGCCCGCGCGGACGGCGTCCAGGGCGGACGGACGGAACCGGAACCGGCCGGGACCTCGCAGCCATGGCTGCCGGACTGGGCCGTGGAGACGCTGGCCGAACTGGACGGCCACGACACGACGGGGGAGGCGACGGCATGAACATGCGAAGCGAATGCTCCGAGGCAGGATTCAACGAGTTCCTGCTCGCCAACCCGCAGCTCGACGGGCACGCGGACCTGATCTGGCAGCTGCACGCCGTCTACTGGCGCAACATGCGCCTCGGCCACCCCGCGGCCGTCGGACTGTTGATCCAATACGCCCGCGCCTGGGCGGCACGCAATCCCGGCGAAACGGCCATAGGACGGCTCCGGCCACACGTGCAGGAGCTCGCACCGGGACGGCGACCATGAACGGCCGGAACGCGATGCCGGCGTGCGCGAGGATCGCCGCCATCGACCCGGACCTCGCCGATCGAATGTGGAACACCGTGACGGACCCGGACGGACGGGACCTTATCGACGAACGGATGCGCGGCAAGGGCCGCATGCTGTGCTCCGCGTGCCCCATGCGCCTCGACTGCATCAGCCGTGCCATCGTCAACGGGTGGAAGGACAAGGCCATGTACGGCGGACTCGACTATCCGAACCGCTGGACCCTCGCCCGGCTGATCGCCCGCGACCTGCACATCGACATGTCCGGCCTGCACCGGATCACGCCGCGCCGGATCCGCGAATGGCTGGCCGCCAACCCGGACTGGGGCGAACGCATGCGCCGGGACGGCAGGGACTACTGGCGGTCCGTCAAACGCCGCCAACGCTCCCGCCGCGAATACACGCACGACGACCCGCTCTTCCTCCCGACCGAACCCGTGCCGGACGGCCTGGTCCAAGGCAGCCTCTTCTGATCGCCGCCACCGCAGTCCGAGTGGACTGCGGCACAGGCCACGATACCGAAAAACCAATTAACCGATTTACCGAAAACAGTACAGGCCGGAATACCGGAACCAACGAACCATGCCACAGGCAATCCCATTTAAGCGTTGCGGCGCATATAACCACAACGCTTATGTGAGGTATTCAGGTCGAAGCGCAAGGCAATGCCTTCAACCGACTGGATACCGCGATACCGGAACCGGTAAATACCGGAAAACCGTAAAACTAAAATAAGGAGAAACCGATGAACGACAAGAAGAACCGCGAGCCGATGGTCATCGCATTGGCGACAGGCAAGGGCGGCAGCATGAAGACCACCAGCGCCGTGTTTCTGGCCTGCGCCCTCGTGGACCAGTCCCGGGGCGAGCAGCACGTGCTCGTCGCCGACGCGGACGTGCAGGGCGACGCGAAGGACTGGTGGTACAGGGCCGCCGAGCTGGGCGATCCGTTGCCGTTCGACGTGATGTCCGCCGCGCCGGCCGACATCACGCACCTGCGCGGGATCAACGACAGGCTCGACGACCCCGTCGACTGGGTGCTGATCGACTCCGCCCCATACGGGCGCGCATTGGACGAATCGGTGAACAACGCGGACCTCGTGGTCATCCCGTCGAGCCCCAGCCGCATCGATCTCGACCAGGCGGTCGGGGTGAAGAACCTGTGCGACCGGCGCGGCGTCCCCTCCGCGATCCTCCTGTGCCGCACCGAGGCCAACACGACGGCCCTGCGCGACGCGCTGGAATGGATCGACGCCGCGGGCATCGCGTGCTTCGAGACGCTGATCCCGAAGCGCCAGGACATCCTCAACGCGAAATCCACCCGGCCCCGCGGGTCCCGCCTGCACGAATACCGGGACCTGGCCGGCGAACTCAAGCAGACCATGCGACAGCTCAAGGACAAGGAGGAGGACCTGTGAGGAACATGAACCTGACGCCCCGGCCGCGCGACCTGACCGCGCTGCTCAACAGCGACCGGACGGATACCGCGATACCGGAACCGGTAGATACCGAAAAACCGAATACCGAAAAAACGAAAAACCGGAAGGACGAAAAACCGGAATCCGGGGAGGGCTGGGTGAAGACCAGCGTGAGCCTTCGCGCCTCGACCCGACGCCGGCTCAAGACCTGGGCCGCCGCGCACGACATGCGCATCCAGGAGGTATTGGAGGACGCTCTGGACTCGTACCTGTCCTGACCCATCGATCCCCGTGACGATCCCCGCCACGGGGATTCACGTTTCCGGGTCAGACAGCGGCGGCGTGCCGCGAATATCGATGGCATCATCGCCGCTTTCGCCGACCATCCGGCTGGTTTCGAGGGTTTCTGCGCGGACATGTTCCGTTCGCTCGGATACACGACCGAGGTGACCCCTGCCTCCAGGGACGGTGGATACGACATCCTGCTGCGGGGCCGGGACGGCGTCATGTCCATCGTTGAATGCAAATGCTATGCACACGGCGCGACCGCGTAAAATCGATCCAGAGAAGAGATATTAAAGGGGGTTGGCTATGGACATGAGCAATCCGCTGACTGTAGTCGGAATCGTGTTGACGGCGTTCATCGTGTTGATGGTCCTGAGCGTGGTTCTGGAGTTCCTGTCGCATCCGATACGTTTCCTGGCAAAGATCGTGCTGAAGATCGCGGGCATACTGTTCGTGATACTCGCGATGTTCCAGATCGCCGATCTCATCAACAACAAGGGCGTGAAGTGGGACGCCGTGGCAGTCATGGTCGGCTGCGCCCTGGTCGGCGCACTGTGCGAGTGGCTGATTGTGCGTCCGAGCATGCTCGAACGCCGCGCCATGGAACGAGAGGCCATCGAGAGAAGGCAGAACGCCGAGCATGAGAAATGGAAGCGGTATCAGGATGAGCGGCACGACTGGGAATGGGAGCGCGACCGCACGATATGGAAAGACGGAAACGAGGAATGAGATGAACGAAAAGAACGCTGCGCCGGAGCCGGGGGAGAGGTCCTGTCTCTCGCGCACGGGCGTGATCCTCGAGATTGAGGAGCGCGAATACCGTCGACGCATTAACCGTCGATCCGAATTGTGACGGGAAGTATTTCTATCCAATCGGCTGATTCTTTCGTTTTCTTTCTGATCCCCGTAATGGCTTCTCCGGTACGGGGATTTTTCTATGTCCAAACTGATGCTTGCGGACTGGGACACCGATTGGAGGGTCCTGTCCTCGGGTTTCCGCCGATGTCCAAACCGGGGTGTGTCGGAAGCGTGTTTCATGGGAGTTGTATGCCCGGAAGGGATCCGGGCGCTTGAAAGGAATTCCTATGAAGCAGAGGAAATGGTTGAGCCGGATGGCCGCGACGGCGGCCGCCATGGCGACCCTGTTGACCGGCGGCGTCGTCGCCGGCACCGCGTTGGCCGCCGACACCGACGAGCCCGGCCTGACGGCATCGAAGACGGTGACCGCGACTGACAAGCCGAACGTGTTCGACGTGAACCTGTCGGCCACGGGCCGTGACTACGCGAAGAACAGGGAACATGCCCTGTTCGTTCTGGATCGCACCGGTTCGGTGGGCCAGGCTGAGTATGACGAGATCGCGAACGCTGTGCGTTCCCTGGGCAGGCGTCTGATGGCGACGGGCCAGGTGCAGGTGAGCGTGGTCCTGTTCGCCGGCGCCGCGAAGGAGGAGAACTCGGTCTGGTACGACGGGTACGAGAACATGGTGACGCACAGCACCAACCCGGCGGACCTGGACAGGATCATGGTGCCCGTCTCTACTACTACTACTACTCATAACGGCGTCTTCTATGGCTCCGAGTATGGCACGAACTGGGAGGCCGCTTTCGACGGTGCGTCGAACGTGATGGCGAACGAGCAGCTGCCCACGGACGTGTTCTTCTTCTCCGACGGCCACCCCAACACGTGGCCTGGCAAGGGCGGAACGGACTACACGCAAGAAGAAGAGGCTTTCTCCCGTGCTCTTTCCACGGCGAAGGATTTCGCCGCGAAGTACGGGGAGCATATCCAGAATTTCACGTCGGTCGGTTTGCAGCGTGACGGCCAGGATCTGTCGAAGCTCCAGCATCTGAGCAAGGACGTGTTCGGCGCGAAGGCGAAGACCGAGTTCGCGGCGAACGGCGATCAGGTCGGCCAGCACTTGGAGTCGAATGTGGAGTCCGAGCTGATGGACGGCGGCTTTGCCAAGCAGGTGACCCTCACCGACCGTTTGAGCGGCAACGTCAAGCCCGTGAGCACGGACGCAAAGGGCCGTCCCGGCCTGAGCGTGAAGGTGAGCACCGACGGCAAGACCCCGGTCGCCCTGGCGGAGGGCAAGGACTACGAGTACACGTACACGAACGGCCAGATCAGCGTGAAACTCGTGGATCAGTTGAAGGGCTCGCAGACCGTGACCGTCACGATCCCCGTCAAACCCACTGACAAGGTCCTCCAGCAGGCCGTCGCCGGACAGCCCGGCCCCGACACGGGAGACCCGGACACCGGCAGCCTGTCCGCCGGCAAGCACGGCTGGTATTCCAACACCGGAACCAACACCGTCACCCACACCAGCCCAAACACTGGCGCGACCGGCACAAGCACCCTGCCCAAGCCCGTCATCCCCGTCCAGGTCGCCAGACTCCAATACGACAAGAATGCCGAGACCGCGACCGGCGATATGGGCAAGGACGCGGTAACCGCGCCCGCCGGCAGCGAGCAGGCCATCGCCGCGAACAAGTTCGCCAACGCCAACTACACCTTCCAGGGCTGGAACACCCAGGCCGACGGCAAGGGCAAGACCTACCAGAAGGGCGACAAGCTGACCCTGCCGGCCGGCACGACCACCCTGTACGCGCAGTGGAAGCGCATCCCCGCGTCGATCCACTACGATCCCAACGGCGGCGACGGCACCACCGACGACACCAAGGGCGGCCAGGGCGACACCACCACCCTGACACCCAACGGCTTCTCGAAGGAATGCTGGCTGTTCGACTCCTGGAACACCCAGAAGGACGGCAAGGGCACCAAATACACCGACAAGCAGGCTGTCACCCTGAAGGGCGACATCACCCTGTACGCGCAGTGGAAGCGCGACCCCGCCTGCAAGGCCGACCTCGTGTATGACAAGAACTCGCCGGACGCGACCGGCGAGACCGCCGGCCACACCGGCTGGAAGGGCGACCAGGCGACCATCGCGGCGAACGGCTTCACCAACGAGGGATACACCTTCCAGGGCTGGAACACCCAGGCCGACGGCAAGGGCATGACCTACCAGAAGGGCGACAAGCTGACCCTGCCGGCCGGCACCACCGTCCTGTACGCGCAATGGAAGCGGATCCCCGGCACTTTGACCTGGGTGAAGACCGACAAGGATTCGGGCGAGGTCCTCGCGGGCAGCGAATGGACCCTCACCCCCAAGGACGGCCAGCCGATCGCCATCACCGACAACGGCGACCTCGACCAGGCAGGGGAGGACGGCGCGTTCAAGCTCACCGGCCTCGACTGGGGCGAATACGAGCTCATGGAGACCAAGGCCCCCGAAGGCCACGACCCCATCAGCGCGCCGATCACCGTCACCATCGACGCGAAGCACACCACCGTGAACATCGGCGACGTGAGCAACGCGAAGACCCCCGCCAAGGTCACCTACGACCCCAACGGCGGAGAGGGCCAGACCCCAGGCTACGACGGCCACGTGGGCGACACTCCCGAAGCCTCCGAGAACAAGTTCACCAACAAGGACGAGTGCAAGGAGTTCGCCGGCTGGAACACCCAGAAGGACGGCAAGGGCAAGACCTACCGGAAGGGCGACCAACTCGACCCGCTCACCGGCGACGTGACCCTGTACGCGCAGTGGAAGGCCAAGGACGGCTGCCCGGCCGCCCCCGCCGCGTTGCAGGAGCTCGGCAAGACCGGCGCGGGCATCGCGCCGATCGCCATCGGTATGGCCGCGGCCACCCTGCTGGGCGCATGCCTGACGATCCTGCGCCGGCAGCGCCACGCACGCCATGCCTGACACAGGCCGATTGACGAAAGAGCGGGGCCCGGCCTGCCATGGCCGCGGCCGGGCCCCGCTCTTTCCCTTTCCCACCGAATCTTTGAAGGAGAAAATCCAGATGAGGAATCCACATAGTCTCGAAAAACCCGCCGCGACGCTGATCGCCACGGCCACGCTGCTGGCGGGCATGGGCCTGCCCCCAGCCGCCCTCGCCGCGGACGGGACCACGCCGAACCCATCCGCATCCACATCCGGCACCGGCACCGGAACGGCCGACAAGGACCAGACAAACACGCCCATCACCTGGACGCTGATGGGCGTCACCCTCACGGCCGACGACAAGGGCACGCTCACCCTGCCCGACGGACAGACCACGCCCGCGTTCGACAAGCGCCCCGACAATGCCAGCGTGCAGGGATCCGACGGCACCGCCATCCCGCTGACCCTCGCCGACGCGGCCGAGGAGCATCCCAACCTCGGCGTGACCACGGGAACCGGCATCCTGACCGCCGAAGCGAAGGACGGCCACCCCGCCGTCCACGTGCCCGCCACCTGGACCACGGGCACGGCGACCACGCTGAGCGACGGCACCCCGTTCACCCTGAAGGACGGCGTATGGCAGGCATCCTACGGGCGCACGCTCGCCCTGAAGGACGACAACGAGCCACCCGTGAGGAACATCGGCCTGTCCGACGGGTCCAAACACGAGATCACCTGGGGCGAACCCACATTGCATGACGGCAAGGTCGTGCGCGAGGGCACCGCCTCCGGCGAGATCCAGGGCCAGAAATGGCAGGCCACCCTGACCGCCGAACGCGACACCGACCACACGGGCCTCACACAGGCCGTCACCGCGGCCCGCCAGGCATACGACGAGGGCGCCGGCGAATACACCGCCGCGAGCCTCGAGAACCTGGCCGACACGATCGAACAGGCCGACGAGCTCGACCGGACCGGCGCGACCGACGAGGCCATGGACGCGATGCGCGACCGGCTCGCCGAAGCCGTCGGCAACCTGGACACGATCACCTGGAAGACGGACGGCACGACGCTCTCCCACGAGAAGGGCCAGGGCTACAACGGCAAGGCCCCGGACACGGGCGACACCGCGCCCGGCGACACCATTCCGCTGGCCTCGAACGACCCGACCCTGGGCAAACTCGGATCCATCACCATTCCCCGAATCCAGAACGACGATCCGGCCACGCTGACGGACGAGGACCTCGGCGTGGCCCGCGCCACCGGCACCGCCCACTACAAGGGGACCACGCCGAACGGGAACCGCACGGCCACCTGGAGCCAGGACTACTCGTACACGCTCGGCAAACGCGTCGAGGCGACCGGTCCCGACGGCAAGGCCATCGGCTTCACCCTCGGCCACGGATACCTGTCCGCCACCGTCACCGCAAGCCTCGACCAGGCGAACCAACCCAAGGACGCCGACGTAACCATCGACGGCCGGAAAGCGCAGGTCACCTGGAGCGGCCAGGTGGTCCACACCACCACGACCGACACCACCACCACGTACACGCGCCAGGGACGCGTCGAGGGCGACGTCAAGGTCGCGGGCACCGACCGGACCCAGCACTGGATCGTCTACGTCAGCGCCTCGCGCACCGAAGGCCACGTCGCCGGCCTGAGCCTGATCCAACGCAAGCCGGACGGCACCACCAGCCGACACGACATCAGCGGCTTCGACCCGTCGAGGCACGAATACGCGATCACCATGCCCGCCGACGCCGTCGCCGACCAGTACACCCTCGGCCACACCAGCGCCGCCGGCGACAAGGCCGACGTCAGCGAGGGCACGCCGATCGCCCCGACGCTCGGCGCGAACGCGAGCCGCATCCTCAAGACCACGCTGAACGGCGTGACCTACACCGTGACCGTGGACTTCCAGAAGGCCAAGCCCACGCCCTCCAACCCGCACGCGCGCCTGAACGGCCTGTACGTGGACCTCACGGGCAAGGCGGGGAAGGGCACGCTGATCGACGGCTGGGACCCGGACGTGCTCGACTACACCATCCGCATCGGCGCGAACGACCCCGGCGCGTACATCCTGCCCGAGGCCCCGTCCGGCGTGACCGTCAAGGCCGGCGACGTGACCCGCTCCGGCTACGCCACCACCCAATACTGGACCGCCACGGCCGCGGACGGCCAGTCGCGCACCTACAGCGTGACCGTGATCCGCGACCACGGGACGCCGACCGCCGAGGAGGCGTTCAAACCCGGGGCCGCCAAGGACACCGACGGGCAGACGCCCGCCGCAAGCCGCGACGACACCACGCTCGTGAGCCACGGCTACCTCCTGGACGGCGAATACCACGTCGTGAAGGACACGGACTACACCATCCCCGAAGACGGCACGTTCGCCTACGCCTCCAAGCAGGGCCAGACCGTGCAGGTCTCCGAATCGAAGGTCAGGGGCATGACCTGGAAGTACACGCTCAACATCCTCGCCCCCGACGGCGTGACCCTCGCCAACCCCGCGCCCACGTTCACCGTCACCTACCTCACCCGCGCGACGCACGAGGCCGCCATCACGTCCATCATCGTGGACGGCAAGGCCATCGACGGCTTCGACCCGTCGAAGCACGAGTACACGGCGCAGGTCGACAACATCGACCACTGGACCGTGACCGCCGACTTCGACAAGTCGACCGGCATGGGCGTCACCATCCACAAGGACCACGACAAGGCCACCATCACCGCCACCAGCGCCGACGGCCTCACCAAGTCCACGTACACGCTCAAGGTCTCCGAGAAGCCCCTGACGCTCAACCGCGCCGGCATCGACGGCGCGACCGTGGAGGGGCTCGCCCATACGGGCGCGGACACGGCAAGCATGATCAGCGTCGTCGCCGTGCTCCTCGCCGCCGGCGTCGCATGCCTGGCGGCGGGCCTGACCCGCAGGCTGCACCGCGGAAAACGCGGCGACGCCCGAACCGACGGCGACGCCGACGTGACCGGCAGCCAGGACGCCGAATAGGCGAGCCCGACCGCCTGACCACCGGGGTCCCGTCCGACGCGCGACCGTGTCGGACGGGACCCCTCGCTTTTTGTCCAAACCGGGCCATCCGACACGGCCGTACCGTGGGCAGGTCATCGGAAAACAAGTCGAAAGGAACCATCATGTCCGAGACAATCACCCTCGCCGCCGGATCCAGCAGCGTGGTCACCAGCGCGTTGCAGCTGTTCAGCCAGTTTGCCATCATCGGCGGCGGCCTGTGGGCCGTGTGGGGCGTCATCACCCTCGCGGGCGGCCTGAAGGACCAGAACGGCCCCGCCACCCAGTCGGGCGTCTGGCAGGTCGTCGGCGGCGGCCTGATCATCGCCGCCGCGGCCCTGTTCTCCAGCATCGCCCTGTAGAAGGGAGGCCACGCATGGTCGATTTCATCGTCGGCATCCTCAACGCGATAGGGTCCGGCGTCGGCGACGACCTCGTGGCCGACCTGCTGAAGACCCCCGCCGAATACAACGCGGGCATGTACCAGCTGAGCCTGACCATCGCCCGTTCGGCCGTCAAGCCCATCGCCAGCACGATCCTCGCCATCCTGTGCGTCCTCGAACTCGCCAGGGTCAGCACCCGTGCCGACGGCGACCGCGAACTGGGCGTCAAGCTCGTCGCCATGGCGATGTTCAAGCTCGTGCTCGTGTTCACCGCCGCCCAGCACAGCGAGCTCATGCTCAAGGCCATCGACGAGATCGGCGAGGGCGTGATGGGCGGCATCCATTCGGCCGCCCCCACCACGGGATCCGCGTCGGGCCTCGGCCTGGGCGACAGCATGCGCGACGCCATCGACTCCGCCGGCACGTTCGGACAGATCCCGTGCCTGATCCTGCTGATCATCCCGTTCCTCGTCTCCAAGGGCGCGACCATCGTCGTCACCGTCGTGATCCTCCTGCGGTTCGTGCAGATCTACATGCTCACGGCGTTCAACCCGCTGCCGATCGCGTTCATCGCCCAGGAGGAGACCCGCCAGTGGGGCGTCAACTACTTCAGGCAGTACGCGTCGCTGGTGTTCCAGTGCGCCACCCTGTATCTCGCGATACTCATGTACCGCACGTTCGTGGGCGGCACGTTGAACCCGAGCAAGTACAAGGACGGGGACAGCCTCTCCGGCTGGGTGCTCGACAACTTCACCGGCCTGCTCCTGGCGAGCGTCATGCTCATCGGCATCGTCATGGCGGCCAATTCCGTCGCCAAGAAGCTCTTCGGCGGCGAATAAAGGAAAGGAACCATCATGGCGTTGCAGATGCCCGTCTACAGGGAGCTGACCACCATCGAAAGCAAGGTGTTCATGGGGATGAGCTGGCGGCAGTGCCTCGCCGCCGTCATCCTCGCCATCGTGTGCGGGGGAGGGTACGTCGGCCTGTGGCTCGGCCTGGGCGTCGACCCCAACCTCGCCATGTACCTGATCTTCCCGCCCGGCCTGCCCATCGCCGTATGGGGATGGGTGAGGCCCAAGGGGCTCATGCCCGAGAAATACCTGAAATACATCCTGCGCCACTACACGCAGCGCGAGGTCTACCTGCTCGACGGACCGGGCAGGCCCTGCCACACCGGCGCGAAACCAACGATCAAGGAAAGGTGAGCAATTGTTCGGCAAGAAGAAGACCCGCGACCCGGCCGCGGCCGAGGCTAGGGCCAAGGAGCGCAGGAGGAAGGCGACGCACCTGCCGAAGGGCGTCAAACAGCTCATCGGCTACGACGCGATGCTGCGCAACGGGATCGCCAGCCTGGGCGACGACCGGTGGAGCGCCACCATCCTCTTCCAGGACATCAACTACCAGCTGAGCCCGGAATCCCACCAGATGGAGATCATCGACCGGTGGGCCAAGCTCATCAACAGCTTCGAGGCCGGCCAGAGCGTGCAGATCGCCTCCTACACGCGTTCGCGCGGCGTGCGCGAGATCCTCTCCGACGTGATGATGGACGAGAAGGGCGACAGCCTCGACCACTACCGGCTCGACTACAACCGGCTCGCCCAGGGCAAGCTCGAATCCGTCAGCCGCGACACCAGCACCGTGAAGACCCTGACCGTCACGGTCCAAGAGAGCGACGAGCAGGCCGCCGTCGCGAGCCTGAACGCCCTGTGCAACAGCCTCGTCAGCCAGATGCGCTCCATCGACGCGTGCAAGGCCACCCGCCTCGACCGAGAGCACCGTCTGCGCCTCATGGCCGAGGTGCTCCGCCCCGGCGAGGAGTTCCGGTTCAGCGAACGCCGTTTCGAGCACGCGCCCGGCAAACCCGACACGAAGGACCTCGTATGCCCGTGGAGCATCGACGCGCGCAACCCCATCCAGCTGGACATCGAATCCCTGGACTCCAGGTACCTGCACCGCACCATGTGGGTGTCCGGCCTGCCGCCCGAACTGAGCGACCAGCTGGTCAACGACCTGACCGGCCTGCGCGCCCGCGTCGACGTGAGCATCCACCTCGCTCCCATGGACCGCGGCGAAAGCATGACGCTCGTGCGCCGCAAGAACGCCGAGATCAAGATGCAGGTCATGGACCAGCGGCGCAAGAACCGCAAGCAGGGACTCGACCCCGACGACCTGCCCGACGACCTCGCCGACCAGCAGGAACAGCTCGGACAACTGCGCGACGAGCTGCGCACCACCAACCAGAGGCTCGTGGACTCGATCATCGTGATCGGAGTGTCTGCCGCGAGCCAGGAGGAATTGGAGGTCGCGTGCAGGAACGTGAAGGCCAAGGTCAACGCCCAATCATGCACGGCCGAGAGCCTCAAGTTCATGCAGATGGAGGGACTGACCGCCGAACTGCCCCTGGGCAACAACCCGCTGCCCATGAAACGCACCCTGACCACGAATTCCGCCGCCATCCTCATCCCGTTCACCACTCAGGAGGTGTTCGAACCCCACGGCCTGTTCTACGGCAGCAACGCCCGCTCCGGCAACCCGATCCTCGCGGACCGGCGCAGCCACATGAACTCCAACGGGTTCGTGCTCGGCACGTCCGGCGGCGGCAAATCCTTCACCGTCAAACAGGAGATCGCCGGCATGTTCCTCAACAGGGACGACGAGGTCATCGTCATCGACCCGGAACGCGAATACCTCGCCCTCGCGGCCGCGTTCGGCGGACAGATCATCCAGATCAGCGCCGGCACCGGCACGCGCGTCAACCCGATGGACATCGTCCTGGACGACGACGCGGCCTCCGACCCCGTCAAGGACAAGACCAACAACGTGGTCTCCATGGTCGGCGCTCTCATCGGCGGCATCGACGGCCTCGACCCGCTCCAGAAGGGACTCGTCGACCAGTGCGTCAGCAACCTGTACACGCGCTACCGCAACCAGGGCGGCGGCGTCACCCAGCCCACGTTGCAGGACCTGCACGACGAGCTCCAGGACTGCGGCAACGACGAGGGCCGGTACCTCGCCGACGCGCTCAACCCGTACATCACCGGCTCCATGAGCGGCTTCAACGGGCAGACCAACGTCGACCTTTCCAACCGGTTCACCGTGTTCGACGTGTCCGGCCTGTCCGGCGAGCTCCGCACGTTCGGCATGATGGTCGTCATCGACCAGGTGTGGAACCGCGTGATCCGCAACAAGGCGGCCGGCCGCCGCACCTGGCTGTACGTCGACGAATTCCACCGGTTCTTCTCCAACCAGTACTCCGCCGCCCAGTTCAAGGACATCTACAAGCGCGCCCGCAAATACGGCCTCGGCGTCACCGGAATCACCCAGAACGTCGAGGAGATCCTCGACCTCCAGGACGCGCGCGAGATGCTGTCCAACTCCGACTTCCTCATGCTCCTGAGCCAGAACAGCACCGACGCGGACGCCCTGTGCGAGCTGCTGAACCTGAGCGAGGAGCAACGCCAGTACTTCACCGGCGTGCTGCCCGGCCAGGGCCTGATGAAGATCGGCAGCGCCTTCGTCCCGTTCGACGGGCGCATCCCGTCGGGCGGCGACCTCTACCGGCTGTACTCCACCAGCTTCCAGGAACAGGAAGGAAAGTAGCGCATCATGAGCCAGGCCCATGCCCGCCATGCGGGCGCACGCTCCGCCTACCGGGCCACGCGCCGCGTCGACACGGCCGGCGCGTGGCGGACGTCGAACCGCCGCCGACCACAGGCGTCGGACACGCGGCACGGGTATGAGCCGTCCCCGGCCCCCATGGCCGCATACCGGTCGGAGTACACCCGACGCCATCCGCAACGGCGGCAGGCCCGCGCGTCATACGGCGGCGCGGGACAGTACCACCGCCATCGGCGGTACGCCGTCCGCACGCAATCGCATGCCGCGACAACCCCGGTCGACCGGCAGCGGCGCGACCACACGCCGAGCCGATACCGGGTCCCCGGCGACCGGACCCGCGTGCCGACTGCCCGGACGTCCGCGCGCCACGCCGCATACGCCCGGACCGGAAGCCCCTACCATCTGCACGGCGGATTCGTGCGCCGCACCGTCTCGCGGCGCACGAATCCCGTCCGCCTCACAGGAGCCGGACGGCAGGTCGGGACCGGTGCGACGGGCGGTAGGAGGGTCTTCCGAGGCACCGCGCCGACACGATACGCCGCGGCCCGCGCCCATGCCGTCCCCGCGCAGCCGGCCAAGGTCCGCGTCCGCCGCGGGCCCGGCCTGCGCGACCGGCTGGGCCACGCCACCACCATGATGGCGTCGAACGCCGCGCAGGCCGGCATCGACCGGGCCGACATCGCCGACACCATGGGCCACACCGCCATGGAACTCACCGCCAGGACCTCAATGGCCGCCGGTGCCACGGCCGCGCACGCCGTCGGCCATGTGGCCGGACGGGCCCGCGCCGTCATGACCCGCCCCAAACGGGCCATGGTCGCCGCATACAAGGCCGAGGAAAAGACCGCGAGACAGCTGGACAGGGCGCTGCGGAAAGGCAAGCCGGGCGCGGCCAGGGCCAAACGAATCGCCGACGCGAGGAAGCACGCCGGCAAGCCGATCGTATTGTCCGACGCGAAGCCCAGCGCCCGCATCGGCGGATTCGCCGCCAAGGGCAAGGCGAGCCGCATGATCGGCAGGCATGTCGGCGGCGGCCTGAAAAAGGCAGGCAGGGGCGTCAAACGCATCGGAACCACCGGCCTGGACTGGATGGACGAGGCGTCCGCACGGCTCACCGCCGCGGACGACGACCCCGCGTCTCAGCTGGGCGCCGCCACACGCGACCTGACCTTCAAGGCCGCCCGCAAGGGCGTCAAAGGCGTCAACTCGTCCGCCCGGTTCATCTGGCGCCACCGCCGCGCGCCGGCCAAGGCCGTCCGCGGGGCCAAGGCAGTCGGGACCACGGGCGCGCGCGTGGCCCGCGCTGCCGTGAACCTCGTGCGCGCCGCCGCGTCCCGCATCGCCGCCGGCGCCGCCTCCATCAGCCTTCCCATCGTTCCGGTCATCGCGGCGCTGATCGCCGTGCTCGGCGTGCTCCTGGCCGTCATGGGCGCGTTCCTGGGCTCCAGCGCCAGCGAGTCCACCGGCGTCGCGAACGTGCCCGCCGAGTACGAGGCCGACGTGATCCGCGCCGGATCCATCTGCCAGGTCGTCACGCCGAGCATCATCGCCGCGCAGATCGAACAGGAATCCAACTGGAACCCGAAGGCCGGATCGGGCGCCGGCGCGCAGGGCATCGCCCAGTTCATGCCGGGCACATGGGCCGCCCACGGACTGGATGGCGACGGCGACGGCAAGGCCGACATCTGGAACCCGCACGACGCGATCTGGAGCCAGGGCAACTACATGTGCGACCTCGCCTCTCAGGTCGAGACGGCCAAGAAATCCGGAAGACTGGCCGGCGACACGCTCCAGCTGACCCTCGCCGCCTACAACGCCGGCCTCGGCAACGTCCTGAAATACGGCACCATACCGCCCTTCACCGAGACCACGAACTACGTGAAGCGGATCATCGACCTGGCCCGAAGCAAATACACCTCGTCGGGCGGCGACGACTCGGGGGCGACCGTCGGCACATTGAGCCCGAAGCTCGTCATGAGCGACAGCTGGCACGTGAACATCGAGGCCATGGGCTTGCACTACGCGCGCTTCCCCGACTACGACACCTACCAGTGCACCTGGTGGGCCGCCATGCGCCGCAACCAGATAGGCAAGCCCGTCGACGCGCACATGGGCAACGGCGCGCAGTGGAACGACACCGCCGCCCGCTTCGGCTACAAGGTGTCCAAGAGCCCGAAGCCCGGCGACGTGATGTGCTTCGAAGCCGGCGTGCTCGGAGCCGACGGATACTACGGTCACGTCGCGGTCGTCGAACAGGTCAACTCCGACGGCTCGATCCTCATCAGCCAGTCCGGCACAGGCTGGATGGCCGTCGTCACCCAGACCATCAGCGCTGCGCAGCTCAAGGCCAACGCCGGCGGCATCAGCTTCATCCACTAGGAAGGAAAAGAAATGGACGAGCACAAAAGGAACATCCTCATCATCGCGGCCACGACAGCGGCCATCATCCTCCTCGCCGGCGCGAACATCGCCCACATCCTCACGACGCCCACCCCGCGGACGGACGGAACGGGGGAACGGGCGGCCACGGCCTCCATCGGCGGCACGGAGGCCCCCGCCCCCAAGAGAAAGACAGCCGTGAAACACCAGAAGCCGCTGGAGGTGTGCGAAAGGCTCGCCCCGAAGGCCGCCGCCGCATACACCTCCAAGGGAGCCGACCGGGACAGGCTCGTCAAACGGTACTTCACAACCGACGCGCAGGGCCTGAACATCCCCGCCGACCGGATCGCCGAACAACCCTCGACTACCCCGTCCGGCGGCATGAACGCCGGCACCGACACGACCGCGACATGCAGCGTGTGGACCGGACTCGAATCGTCATGGACCCTCACATACCAATGGACCGCCGACAAGGGCTGGAAATGCACCGGCATCAGCGGCCCCCTCGAAGGCGCGTACACGACCCTCGGGGACAAGGCCCCGGAGGAGAAGGACGAGGGGGAGAAATGAGGACCGACAGGAAGACGGGCGAGCCGATCCTCAGCCCCAGGCTCGCGGCCGACCAGCTGCACGCCATGGCCAACGACCCGGGCTGGCGGCCATGGATGCGTCTGATCGCCGGACATCCGAACGCATGGCCTGAACTCGTCGACTGGTGGCATACCGCGCAGGAGCAGGGTTTCGACGCTGCCGGAGCCGCGCCGAAACCGCCCGAATCCATGCGTGGCCGCCGCCGCGTCGCCATACCGGCCGCCCCGCTGCCGCCGGAGCACAGCGGGGAACCGGAGGACGTCCCGGCCGATCCCGACGACGGTCCGGAACCCGTGCAGGCCACACCGGAGGAGGAGGCCGCCGCCGATCCGGAACCGTCCACGCCCGAACCGGAAAAGGAAGAGGACGCCACGCCACGGGACGTCGAATCCGACCGGCGTGAGGAGCCGGCCCCGGAGGACACGCGCCCCGGCGACGATACGCGGGACGCCCTGTCCGCCGCCGACGGGGATTTCGCCGCGCTCGAACAGGTCGCCGACACAGAGCCGGACACCATGGACATCCCGCCCCTACCGGAACCGGCGGAAACCGAAACACCGATGGACGACGGGACCGACGAGGACGAAGACCCCTTCGCCGACGTCAAAGTGCGCCGTGCGATCCCATGGAAGACCATCGGCATCATCGTCGCCGCGATCCTCGCCATCGGACTCGTGATCGGCGGGGGAACCATGCTCGCCCGCCATCACGGCGAGAAGACGGACCGGCAGACGCTCGCCCAGGCGACGACCGCCTGCCGGAAGGCGCACGACACGGCCGACAACCAACGCGACGCACTGGAAAAGACGGTGGAGAAGGCCCGCAGCCTCGCATCCGCCACCGGCAAGGACCAGGTCGCGGATCGATCCACCCTCGACCGGCTCGACGAACTCGCCGACGCGTCCATTCCGGAGCTTCCCTCATGCCCGGCCTCGAAACCCGACGCCGGCACCGTCGCCAAGGCCGGCAGGGAATACAAGCGCCGCACCGGGAACTTGGCCGACGCGATGGACAAGGTGAACCGGTCCATCCTCGACAAGACCGTGCGGGACGCGAAAACACTCCATGACGAATCAGCAGGAAAGGTCGCCGACGAGAGCACCCGCGCGGACCTCGCCAAGGCCATGGAAGGACGCGACGCGGACGCCATCCGCAAGGCCATGGACAAGGTGAACCAGTCCATCAAGGCCAAGGAGGAGACCGACAAAGCCAAGGAGGACGAGGCCCGGGCGCAGGCTGAGGCCCAGGCCGCGCAACAGCAGGCGCAGCAGTCCCAGCAGTCCACAGGCGGCCAGACCACGCGCCGCACCGGCGGCTCCACGTCAGGCGGCACCGGCGGTCGGACGAACCGGGGGACCACCGGACAATCCACCACGCCCGCGCCATCGACGCCCAGCACGCCCTCCACGCCGACGCCCCAGCCGACCCCATCTAAGCCATCAGGCACCGACGGCGCGACCGTCGGCTGAGAACGGAATTCGAAGACTTCCGGCACGGCGCGGCCGGATGAATATGCCGGTATATGCCGAAGATTTCCGTCAAGCGTTTTGTTGCGGGACCTTTGTTGAGCTGAGTGACCGAATAGACTCGTGAGGCCCATTTCAGGGTGTCGGGCGTGGGGCCCTGCTTACGGAGTGTGGGGAAATCAACGCTGCTCAGCACGTCATGTTCCCAATCCGGCAGTGGGCCGAAGATATTGGTTCCGGTATCCGTGATCTCATAGGACCACAGAGGGGGATGGTAGGAGCGGATGATCTGCTCGATTGGCAGCCGTGCGATGTCCCTGATCTTGAGTTCGCGTGTAGTGCCTATCTCGCAGTTCCGCAGCACGATGCGCTGCTCTTCCTCGCTGTATCCCATGTGCAGGCGGATGTCGTATTTCCCGATGCGGTCCTCCATTGCGCGGATGCGATAGTCGGCTCTGACGGCGATTCCTGGGGCGATGGAGACGAATGATGTCCGGTTCATGCCGCGGTCTTCCATCCCTTGGAGTGCTTGAGTGTGGATTTCGGTCTGGCGATGGTGGTTCCCGGCCATGCCTTGCGGCTGAGGAACGGGTGCAGTCCTCGCAGGTTGTAGATGCATTTGTCGTTGTCCAATTGCGCGAGCTCGTCGGGCGTGAGGAGTTCGCGTCCGGTGCGCTGGTAGTTGGTGGTGTGGCTGCCGGACACGCCCTTAGAGTCGCTGGTGGTGCGGATGTCGATGGTCTCCTTGCCGAGCAGCTTGCTGAGCCATTCGGTGGTGGACTGCTCGTTGCCGCCGAGGAAGAGCACGCTGTCGCAGTTGCCGACGATGGTCTCCCACGAGTCCTTGTACATGGTCTTCAATTGGGCGATGGTCTGGAGGATGATGCTGACGCTGACCTTGCGCGAGCGGATCGTGGCGACGAGCTTGTCGAAGTTGGGGATGCGTCCCACGTTGGCGAACTCGTCGAGGAAGCAGTGCAGTGGCGTGGCGAGGCATTCGCCGGGGTAGGTGCGGCAGCGGCGGATGATGCTGTCGAAGAGGCATTGGTAGAAGATCGCGGCCAGGAAGTTGAAGGTCGGGTCCTCGTCGGGCAGGGCGAGGAATATGGCCGTCTTTTTGTTGGGATGCTTGTATCCGCCCTTGTGCTCGTCCTGGTATCCGCCGATCCGGTCGATGCCGAGGTTGTCATCGGAGAGGATCTCACGAACCGGGCCGACTGTCAATGGGGCGAGGCGCACGCCGAGGCTGATGATGATGCCCTTCTTGGTCTCTCCCGCGCCCTGGGTGAAGGGCCGGTACTGGCGGGCCGCGAACTTCAGGCCCTGGGCGAGACGCCATGCCTCGCGCAGGTCCGGGTCGTCGTGGTCCGCGTCCTCGCGTTCCCATTCGGCGCGGGTCTGCTCGTATATTTCAGTGGCGGTCCGGGCGACGGCGTCGACCTGGCTTTCCTTGGTCTCGTCCTGTTCGCTGGCTTCGAGCAGGTCGCGCATGTCGGCGACTGCGTTGAGGGTCTGGCCGGAGTCGATGTTCAGGCAGTCCTTGAGGATGTCGTCGGGCAGGTAGTAGACGAACGCGGTGAGCGCGGTCAGGAGGCTGCGTTCGGATTTGGTCCAGAAGTCGTCGGTCTGGTGCTCCTTGGGTGTGGAGCCGTTGGTGTTGTCCATGATGTTGGTGACCAGGCGCATGATCGCCACGTCGGGTTTCGTGGGGTCGATGTAGCGCATGGGGTTGAATTTCGTCTCGCTGGTCAGGTCCACCAGGTCGAGCTGTTTGACCGTGTAGCCCATTTTCTCCAAGTCTCCGCCGGTCTTTGCGTAGAGCTCGCCCTTCGGGTCGGTGCAGGCGTAGTTCATGCTGCCCTTGAGTATGTTGGGGATGACGTGCGTGGCGGTCTTGCCTGAACCGGATCCGCCGATCACGGTGGTGTTGAGGTTGCGTCTCGTGGCCTGGGCGTCGAGGCTCAGGCCCTCGGTGGCCGTCATCTGGAGGTTCTGCCTGGTGTCGCCGTCGGTGTATGGGGCCATCTCCCGGCTGGTGGACCAGCGGGCTGATCCGTACTCCTCGCCTTCGCGCCAGTTGCGTTGGTCCATGCTCCACCGGTAGAGGTGGAACAGGCCGACCGCACACGCGCCGCCCAGTCCGCATAGGAGGCTGGTCCGGTCGAATCCCAGGGCGTTCGGGTGCTGGAGCATGGTCGTCATGCCGTCCATGATCCTTTCCACGCTTTCGCCGGCGGCGATGCCGGCCTGGATGCGTGCGGCCGCGAGGTCGGCGAGCCAGAATCCCGCGATGATGGTCAGTGTCTTGATGGCTATTCCTCTTATTCGTTCCATGGCTGTCCTTTCTATTGTTTTCTTTCGTCGAGGTTCGCTTTGAGTTTGGTTTTGAACCGCTCGTACAGCGTCTTCCTGCTGGTGATCCGCCCTTCGTCCGGGCCTGTTCCGGTCTTGGCGTCGTTCCCGTCGGACGCTTTCGTCTCCATGCCGGCTGCCGGGGGTGGGAGGGGCGTGACGATGGTCATGCCGGCCGGGTCGGCGTCGATGCTGAATGGTCGGCCGTCTGCCATGAGCGTGGACATGAGCCGGCCGACGTGACTGTTGATGTCGATCCATTCGCCGGTGCCGGTCTTGTCCGGTCTGATGCCGCTGACGGTGGTCCGTGTCATTGCTCCCCGTCCGGCTCGTCGTGGCTGGGGTCGAATGCGAGGCTTGTGGCCTCGATATCGATGCCGGAGCCCTCGTCTCCGGCGGTGCCTTTGATCATGAGGCGAGATCCCCTGTGCGCGTTGTCGCTGATGTTCGCCGAGTGATCCTCGCCGCTGGCATGGATGGTGATCTTCGGCCCGTCGGCGTCGGCCAGTGTCTCGAGCAGCCAGTCGTCCTGTCCTCCGTGCGGCTGCGGATCCCTGATGAGGGTGCCCTCGAACCAGATGACGGGTTCCGGCCGGTCGTTTGCTTCTGTTGTCATGTGTGTCTTCTGTTCCTTCGTGTGGAATGAATGCGGGGCGGCGCGCTTCCGCGCCGCCCCGTGGGTGGAGAGGATCTACAGTCTTGGCCCGCGACGCTTTGTCGTGGATTCTGTCTGTGCGGGCGCTTCGCGATCCGGTTCCGACCGGTCGCGGTCCAGGCTCTGGGCCGGCTGGGGCTCCTTCAGCTGGTCGAGCTGGTGGAGCGTCCACGTGGACAGTTCACTGTCGTATGAGGCGCGGGCGAGGATCTCGTCGCGGTTGTCCCAGACGAGCTGGTCGGCCTGCTGCTGGGTGACGCCCGTCCAGTCGCCCTGCTCGTTGATGCGCATGAGCGGATCCTTCCGCGGGTCCCATCCGCCCATCTCGCGTTTCTCCGCGATGTCCGCTTCGGTGAGACCGTCGCCGGCGAGCTGGACCGCCTTGTCGGATGGGTAGGTGAGGTAGGCGGCGATGTCGTTCTCGGGGTCGTGAGCGTTGACCTCGCTTACGATGTCGTGGAGGATTCTGACCGCGTCCTGGTTGAGGGAGTCGTATCGTTCCAGGATGTGGCTCGCGTGTAGGCAGGACGCCTTGCGGTGCCGCTCGTAGAGTATGGCCGGATCCTCCTCGACCTTCGTCACGAGGTATCCGGCGTCCTCCCTCGCCTTCATCGCCTGGTCGCGGTCGAAGGCGGTGCTCAGGTATGCGATGTGCCTGTCGGGGTCTCTGGGCTTCCGCCACCGGTAGGCGTATTCCTCCGGCGGCCGCGTGGCGGCCAGGTGGCTCGTCTTCTCGGATGCGCGGGCCGCGTGGAGGCCGCCCGCGCGTTCCCATCCCTCCACCGCCTTGGCGAGTGTTTTCTCGGCTGCGGGGTCGGCTGGATCGATGACGGTGTGTTCGCGGTCGGCCATGTCGTTGTCGTCGTATTGCCATTCCGCTTGTGGGCGGTTGGCGTAGGACACCTCGATCCGGCCGGACAGACGGTCCGTGTCCTTCCATGCGGGGTTGTCGTGGAAGTCGATCTGCACGGCGCGTCCGTCCGTGAGTCTCGCTTCGAGGTAGTTGCCCATGGCGTTGCCGCCCTGGGTGACTTTGGTGATGTCGGGGTCCTGTTCGAGCAGTCGTCTGGCGTTTTCCGTTGTCAATGGCATTCCTGCGCTTCTTTCCTTGGTTTCCTGGTCTCTACTTTCCGTCTCCCGGGGTTCGTCGGGTTTGGACGTCAGTCGTTCGAGTTCGGCCTGTTTTTGCCGGTATTCGTCCTCGTGGGCGAATGGTTCGGCCAGTGTCTCCTGCGCGGCGGCGAGTTCCCTTTCGGCGTCCGCCAGCCGTTCCGTGAGCTTGCCGGGGTCGGTGGCCATGTTCTTGACGATCCGGTCGAGCTGGCTGACGATGCTGGAAGGTCCGGTCAGGTAGGGTCCGGGCATCTCGGTACCGGATTCGTGCTCGTGGACGGCCTTGACGGCCAGGGTGATCCGTCCGGTGGTGGCCGCCCTGCGTGCGATGACGGGCAGTCCGTCGTATTCGGCGATCGTGTCCCCGTCGTGCGCCTGGTGGGCGGCCTGGTGGAGGAGCCTGCATGCGGTCTGCCGATCGCCGACCGGCCGGCCGTTGATGGTCATGCCCTCCCACTTGCCGTTCATGCGTGCGGTCTGGTGGATGCTCAGGGCCTTGGACGCGAGCGGCTTGTCGTCGGTCTTCTCGCGGATCGCCTGGCGGATCCCCTCGATGCGTGGCTGGAGCTGCTGGTTGATGTCCCTGCGGGTGTCGGCCTTCTGCTGCGCCCATGAGGCGCGCAGGAGCTTCAGCTGGTTGATCTCGTTCTCCAATGTCATGCGGCGTTGGATGTCGGGGTCGCCGGTGGCCAGCGCCTTGATGTTGGCGAGGGTCACCACGTCGGCGTCGAGGTCCGCGGCCTCGCGGGCGGGGCTCTTCGAGCTCATGAGCTGGCTGATGAACCGCTGCTTGCGTTCCACGGTCTGGTAGCTGTACGCGTCGAACGTGCCCTCGGTCACGTACCGGTAGTCGCGCACGTGGTCGTACGTGTTGCCCTGGCGCTGGATTCGGCCGAGGCGCTGTTCCAGGTCGGCGGGCCTCCATGGGCAGTCGAGGTCGTGGATCGCGGCGAGGCGTTCCTGCACGTTGGTGCCGGTGCCGAGCTTCTGGGTGCTTCCCATCAGCACGCGGATTTCGCCGGATCTGACTTTGGCGAACAGTTGCTCGCGTCTGGCGGGGTTGTCGCCGGCGTCGTGCACGAACGCTATCTGCTCGGCGGGCACGCCCAATTGGATGAGGCGGTCCTTGAGGTCCTGGTAGGCGTTCCATCCGCCCGACGCGGGCGTGCTCGAGTCGCAGAAGACGAGCTGCGTGCCCAGGCGTGGCGTCTCCTCCTGCCAGATCCGGGCGACGTTCTCAGCGCATGCCTGGATCTTGCCGTTCTCCAGGGGGCGGTCGTTCTCGTGGCCTTTGAGGAGCTTGGGGTCGAGGGCGATCTTTCGCCCGTCGCCAGTGATCCGCAGGAGGTTGTCGACCTCCGGCGGCACGTCGCCGTCGCGCACGAGGTCGGCCCTGTCGGACAGTTCCTCCATCTCCTTCTTCTGGCGGTCGGTGATGGGCACGGGGACGGGCACCTGCTCCAGTTCGGGCAGCGGCAGCTGGATGTCGTCGTTGGTGATCATGTCGGTGAACTGCTTCACCGCGTTCATCAGTTCGGGCAGGTTCTGGAAGCGCGCGAACCTTTGCTTGACCTGGAATCCGTTGCCTTCGGGCTTCAGTTCCACGGTGGGTACTACCTGGCCGTAGGCGCCAGCCCATGCGGCGAACGTGTCGAGGCCCTGGGCCTTGAGGGTTCCGGGCGCGAGGTAGCGCTGCATGTTGTACAGCTCGCTCATGGAGTTGGAGACCGGCGTGCCGGTCATGAACGCGATGTTGCCTCCGTGCCCGGCCTCGCGCAGCCATTCGCATTTGTCGAGCAGGTCCTCGCATTTCGCGGCGGACGACAGTTGCATGCCCAGGTCGGCGGATGCGACGGGCACGCCGAGGTTCTTGAAGTGGTGGGCCTCGTCGACGATGAGCATGTCCACGCCAAGCGATTCGAACTCGATGCCCGCCAGTGCCTTGTCGTCGCGCGACTCCTTGCCGTCTCGCAGGCGCTGCATGGCGGTCTCGGCGCTTTTGCGCGCCGCCTCCAGCCGTTTGACGGTGGGGTCCTTGTCGCCCCTGGCCTTGGCGGCGGCCTCGACGGCCTGGGCGAACTCGTCGACGCGGGCGCGCATGTTCCTCAGTCGTCGTTCCTTGCTGACGTGCAGCTGGCTGAACCGGCTCTCCGGCACGATCACCGCATCCCAGTCGCCGGTGGCGACCCGGCCCCAGAAGCGTCTCACCGATTCGGGGTTGCGTTGCGCGTCCTTGTCCATGACGAGGACCCGTCCGGCCGGATAGAGCCTGAGCACGTCGCCGGCCCACTGGTCCACGAGGTGGTTGGGGACCACGAGCATCGGCTTGGACGCCTTGCCGAGACGTTTCGCCTCGTGGGAGAGGGCGACGCCCTCGAACGTCTTGCCGGCTCCGACGACGTGCGCGATGAGGGTCCCCTCGTCGCTGCGCAGGGCGCGGGCCACCGCGTCCTTCTGATGCGGACGCAGGGCGACGCCGTGGGCGATGCCGGGCGTGGTCAGGTAGGATCCGTCGACGTGGCGGGGCCGCATGCCGTTGAATCTGCGGTTGTACAGGGCGGTGAGCCTTTGCGCGCGGCCGGGGTCCTTGAACACCCATTGGTTCCACGCGTCGCGGATTGCGTTGGCCTTCTCGATGGCGGCCATCGTGGCCTTCTGGTCCTTGACCCGTTTGGGCTTGCCGGACGCCGTGGTCTCCGTGGGGGAGTCCTTGGTGACGGTGATCTGCGCGTTGTTCAGGCACGCCTCCAGCAGTTGGAACGGGTTGCGGTCCTCGGTGCCGTACGTCCTTGCTGCCTTGTAGTCGATGTCGCCGCCGCCCGAGTAGCCGACGCGCCATTGTCCGAGCTGGGGGATCCAGTCGATCGAGTGCTGGGAGAGCTTGCCGGGCGTGAGCCCGTGGCCGCGCACGTTGAACGTCTCCATCATGAAGTCGTGGACGTCCCTGGCGGGGATCCACGGGGCCCCCAGCGGCGCCTTGATCTGCTCGGTCTCCAGCGGGGTGGGCTGCACGCGTTCCAGCAGATCGGCCACGTGTTCGAGCCGTTCCGCGTCCGTCTGGTCGGCGCGCGCGGCCTCGGCGTGCTCCGGCTGCTCCCGCCATTGTCCGAGCTGTTCCTCGCGGCGTGCGCGGAACTCCCGGTAGTCGTCGGGACGCGCGTCGATGGCGCGTGGCGGCGCGCCGTAGGCGTCGTGTGTCGCTCCCTGGCGCAGGTCGGGCAGGTCGCGGGCGATGCCCCAGATCCATTCGCTGACCGACATGTCGGTGGCGAGTCGTTCGGCGAGCCGCGTGGGGTCGTCGGTGCCGGGCATGAGACGGCGTGCCATCGCGCCGATGGTCGTGTCCGTCCATATCGTGCTGCCATGCTCGTCGTGGGCCGAATAGCTCTCGAACAGGTTGGAGAGGATCGCGGTCTTGTCGGCGGTTTCGAGCCGGTCGGTGTGGGCGATCTTGTGGACGAACAGGGCGAGGTCCCTGACGGGCATGCGCCGGTCGGCGAGGATCGGCGCGTAGTGCTGCGGGGCGTCGCCGTCGCGCCATGTCCAGCACAATGCGTCCCACAGGGGGCTGGTGCCGTGCGATCGGTGCCATGCCGGCGCGTGCCACGGCTTCCGCTCTCCGGTGTCGGATCGTTCGAGGGTGACGCGTGAGTGGCGCTCGGGAAGTTCCTCCACCGCACGCCAGGCGAGGGCGAGGACGAGTTCCGGGTTGCGGTTCCAGCCCATGGTCCATGTGTCCCGGCCGTTGATGCGTTCGATGACCGGCGTCGGATCCCTGTAGGATTCTGCGGCGTACGGGTCCGTGAGGCTGCGCCACACGTCCGTTCCCGCGGTGTCGATCCATTCGCGTGCCTGCTCTATGGCGGGCATGTCCTCCGGCGTCGCGTAGGTGGATGCCGCGAACTCCGTCATGGCCTCGCGTGCCGCGCGGCGTCTGAGGTGTTCGGTCATGGCCGTGACGTGGTCGAGCTTCGTTCCCACGTCTCCGGCGAGGTAGTCCTCGGCGGGCATGACCTCGCTGGTGTCTGGGTCGCGGATGATGCGGTCGCCCAGTCCGGCCTCGGCCTCCTCGATGGTGGTGTCGGCCAGGCGCGCGATGAGTTCCAGGTCGACCCCGCCGGCGCGGTCGAGGCTGATGTCCAGCGCGTCGTCCAGGCTGTCGGCGTGGTCGGGCATGGGCGGTACGGGGCTGATGGTCCGCTGCGAGAGGCATTTCGCCTTGCCGGCGAATCTTCCCTTTTCGTCGGTCTCCTCCAATGCCATGACGAGATGGCAGCCGGATTCCTCGCCGCTGTAGGCGCGCCGGTTGGCGCGGTCGCACAGTCGGCCGAACTCGCCGGCGAACCGGTCGTATGCCCGGTCGAGCTCGGCGCGCTTGTCCTCCACGAGAGGGTCGTCCACGCGGGCGGGGTCGAGTTCGAGACGTTGGAGTTCGCGCGCCAGGTCGCGCAGGTGGATCATGCCGCGCAGTCGGCGCGCCTCGTCGCCCTGGCCGTGGGCTATCTCGGTGACGGTGGTGCCGTCGCCGTACCAGACCACGCCGCGCTGGTCGACGGAGTATTCGAACGGTGCCACGTGGTCCGGCCGGGCCGTGATCTCCGCCCGTTCGTCTGGTTCCGTCTCGCCCAGCGTCAGCGGTCTTCCTTGGGTGATCTGCGTGGTGAGCAGTTCGCGGAGCCGGTCGCCGACCTGTTCCGCGTCGCCCTGGAAGACGACGTCGAAGTCGCCGCCGAACCGTCCGATCACCGGTCTGATGTCGCCCACGGCGTGCGCGGTCATGTCGCCGGCGACCGCTTGGTTGACGTTGACGGTGACGTCCTGGTATCCGGGCACGGCGATCGGCGTGGAGTGGATCCATGCCTCGTCGGGCGTGCGGTCGAGCGTCCGTTCGCGTCTGCGCAGCACGAGCACGTCGGTGACGGCCTCGGTGCCGGCCTGGCGGGCGAATGTCGAGGAAGGCAGGCGCACCACGCCGACGAGCTCGGCCTTCCTCGCGAGGTCGGCGCGCATGGTCTCGGAGCGTTTGTCGAGCGTGTACCTGCTGGTCAGCAGCATGGCGACGCCGCCGGGTCGCAGCGCGTCCACCGAGCGTTCGATGAAGTAGTCGTGCAGGGGAAGACGGGATGTGCCGCCGTCCATGGTCCGGTAGTCGAGGCTGATGTCGCCCGAATAGGGCACGTTGCCGATGGCCAGGTCGAATCCCGGGTGGATGGTGCAGTCCGCGAGGTCCGCGTTGAGGATGGTGGCGTCCGGGTTCAGGGCGGCCGCGATGCGCGCGCTGATCGGATCGAGTTCCACGCCGGACACGTGCGCGTGGGCGTCGTCCGGGATGCCGGCCATGAAATTGCCGGTGCCGCACCCGGGTTCCAGCACCTGGATCGGGGTGCTTCCGATGTCGAGCGCGTCCCACATGGCCCTGACCACGGGGCCGGGCGTGTAGTAGGCGGTCAGCGTGGACGCCCTCGCCTGCGCGTACTCGTCGTCGTCGAGCAGTTCGCGGATCTCGGCGTTCAGCCCGGCCCATTCGGGCTTGTCGGAGAACGCGTCCGCGCATCCGCCCCATCCCGAGTATCCGCGCAGCGCGTCCAGCTGCTCCGCGGAGAGCGGCTCGTCGCCGTTCCCGTCGAGTGTCTTGAGCGTGCGGATCGCGCGGGTGTTCGCTTCGGCGCGTTCGCGGGGCGAACGCGCGCGCTGCGCGTCGAGGGATGCTAGAAGCTTTCCACGATCTCGTGGATCGCCATGCTCATCGACTCCGACTGGGCCTCGTTCATCCCGTTGAGTCGGTCCAGGTCGGTCATCTGGGGTGCCGCCTTCAGGCAGTCCGTCCGGTTGAGCAGGTGCCTGGATTCCATCAGCTGGTCCATGATCTGCGCCTGGCGTTCCCTCGTCCGCTCCTCGATGTCCCGCAGATGCTCTTCGAGCACGTTGGCCATCATCATCTCCCTGAACTGCTGCGGATGGTTGTCCATCAGCCAGTTGATGCGCATGTTCTGGATTCCGTGCAGGCTGCTGCGGGTGAATACCTTGTACGGCAGCGCCCACTTGTTGAACAGTTCCGGATGCGCCGTCCGGCGCTGCTCCATCGCCTTGAGGTTTCTCTCGTAGAGTGCCTTGAGCTGCGGGTCGGTCCATGTCATCTCGTCCATCGTGGTTCCTTTCTTCGATGTTGTTTTCCGTGCCGGAGGATTGTGTGAAACGTTTTACCACAGGTTGTGGCGTGGTTTTGCCGGGCGTGGCAGCGCCGACTCCGAGACTGTTCTCGGCGGCGATCCGCGCGTCCCGTCGGCCGAGTCCGCGGAGCCGGTTCTCTCGGTATGCGTCCGCGACGGCGGCTATCGTCTCGTCGTCCGCTCCGCGTGCGCGGAGCCGTTGCACCGCGGTGTGGCCCACCGTTATCTCGTATCCGCGTACCTGTTCCGCCGTCCTGTCGGTCTGCTTCCGCTCCTCTTCGAGGATGCCGAACAGGTCGAGCTGTTCGTATTCGGCCGAGGCGGTCCGTTTCGCGTATAGGCGTCTTCTTGCCATGGTGTGCTCCTTTCTCCTATAGGGTTTTCCGCTGTCCGCGGTTCCGGTCGGGGCCGCTGGCGGGCGGGGTGGTGTTGAGCCCGTCGAGGTTCTCCTTGAGCCTGGTCCGGAACCGGTCGAGCGTTGACTTCAGGTCCGCGTGCCGTCGTTCCTGGCCGTCATGGCGCGCCGGTTCCGGCGTTTCGGTTTCCGTTTCCTGGTCGATGGCCGGGGATGGCGATCCGGTCGTGCCGGTGGCTTGTGCCTGTTCCGTCGTCTTGTCCGGTTGTGTCTTCCGTGGTGGCTCGTCCGGTTTCGCGCTCGTGGGGGTGGGCGTTCTGCCGGTTTCCGATCCGGCTTGCCCGACGGTCGGCCGGTTCCGTGTCTCGTCCGTGGATCGCGTTGGGTCTTGTGTGCCGGTGAGTTCCTGGATGAGGAGTCTGGCGGCCTGGCGTCGTTGGCGGCTGGTCCACTGGTCCTTGTCCGGTCCGGCGGTCCGGTCGACGAGGCGGCGCGCCCATTTCATTGCGACGGCCGGCTTGTATGTGCCGTCGCGCTGGTATTCGGCGAACCGGTCCTGCATGCGTTCGATCTGGGGCCAGGATTCCTCCACGGTCTTCGAGGCGAGTTCCACCGATGCCGTGTCGAGCGTCTGCTCGGCGTCGCGGCTGCGTTTCTGTGCGGCGGCGATCGCCTGGACGAGCGTCTGCGGGTCGACCTGCATGGTGCGGCGTTCCGTGCCGCGGCCGGTGAACAGTTCGACCGGGATGCCGGGTCTGAATCTGAGGTTGACGGCCCGTCCCTCGCTCTTCTGCTTCCGGTTCTTCGCGCTCATGAACATGTCGGTGGCCCAGCCGGTCAGGTCCTGTCCGTCGATGGCGGTGCCGCGGGGGAGGCCGACGATCATCTTCGGCCAGTCGCGTCCGTCCTTCGCGTGCAGTGTATAGGTGTGCGCGAGCCTGTTCGCCACCCATGCGTTCGGCCAGACCTGTTTCGTCGCCGCGTCCGTCCGGGCTGGCGTCTGTGTCGCGGTCGCGGGTTCGGCGGTCCGCTCCGGCTGTTCCTGCTGGGGGAGCGTGGGCGTCGGCGAGACGGGTCGGCCCTGGAGGATCGAGATGGCGGCCTGGTCGGTGAACTCGTTCCAGTCCGGGGCGCGTCGTCCGTCGTTCAGGTTCAGCAGCGGCTTCTGCTCCAGTCCCGGTTTGAGCAGTCCGCTGCGCATGACGCGGCCGGTCATGCCCTGGGCGACGGGTCCGCCGTCGCGTTCGCGCCAGTACTGGTATTCATCCCGGTACACGCGGCTTTGGGTGAGCAGCTCGCCGTCGCTCATGGCTTTCGCGGGGAAGGACTCGCTCATGTCCTCGCTGTGGTTGATGGTCGTGACCTGCATGCTTAGGTCGTCGTATTGCAGGTGCTTGAAGCTCATCGCGTCGAACAGTCCCTGTTGGTTTCGGTGCCAGGAGAAGACCATGAGGTCGTATCCGTTGTCCTCCAGGAAGAACACGCAGGGGCGTGGCTCGTGTTCGACCGCGTTCTGCATGAGGCTGGCTTGGAGCAGGTCGGGGTCGAGCCGGCCCGCCGCGGATGCGGCCACGGCGAGGCTGGCGCTCCATCCCATCGGGAGCGGCCTGCCGGTCGTCGGATCCGTCATGCGGTACTCGCCCGGCGTGGCCACGGTGTCCCACCGGTCGGGATGGCGGTGGTTCCACTGTTCGATGCCCGCGAGCATCGCGTCCATCGGACTCTGCCCGTCCGACGGTCTGAGGGCGAAGGATTCGGTGGCGCGGGTCACGTCGCCGGCGATTGCATTCCGGTGAACGATGGTCTCGCCGGGACCGTAGATCATGCCCACCGAGTCCTCGCCGGCCGTCCTTGCCGTGCCGGCCGTCCATATCGTGTCGCCGGACGAGGCCCACATGGACACCGGCCATGGGGTAGGGTCGTTGGTCCCGTTGATGGTGTCCTGGAAGATCGCGGCGCGTTTCGTCGCCTGTTCCTGCTGGTTCATTATGGTTTCCTTTCAGCGGCCCTTGCGGGGCGTGCGGTCCCTGTTCTGGGTGGGTGGCATGTGGTTCTTCTGTTCGGCGAGGTTCTCGTTGAGCCGGATCTTGAAGCGTTCGAGCAGCGCCTTCTTCGATCGGATCGGCTTCGGTTTCTGCTCCTTGCCGGCCGGGCTGGGATTGTCTGCCCTGGTCTGCGTCTGTTGTCGCGCGGCCGGTGTCCGGGCTTCGTCCGGTTCGCTTTCCGGCTCCGCTGCCGGCATCTCCCGGCTTGGCTCGGCCGTCTGCCTGCGTGTCTGTTCCTGGTTTTGCGCGCCCTGTCCGTAGTCGTCGCGCAGGATGGTGTCGAGCTCGTCGCGCAGGCTCGGGTCGGCCGCGGCCTTGCCGATGATCCGGTCCGCGAAGTCGCGCCCGGCCTGCTCGTCGCACGTTGTGCCGCCCATGAGCCTGTCCCATGAGAGCTCGGGATGCCGGGCGGCGAGGCTGTTCGCGGCCATCTCCATGACCTCCGGGTCCACGAAGTCCCAGGCGATGCGCTGCGTCGGCATGGGCTTCGCCGCCGGTTCTGCCGGCGTCTCCCGCGCCGGTGGTTCCATATCGTCTCGGGTCTGTTCCGTCGTCCGTTCCTGCTGTTCCGTCTGCTCGACGGTGAAGTCGTCGTCGGCTACGTCCAGGCCCATTCCCTTGAACGCGCGTTGCACCGCGTGACGGACATGGTCCTCGTCCCTGCCGGCGAAGTGCAGGATGAACTGGCCCTGGTCAGTGCGTTCGAGGTGGTAGTCGATGCCGGACTTTCTGAGGCTGTGCTGCACCTCGCGCATGGTCGAGTCGTCGAGTTGCAACTCGTGCAGGTCGCCGTCCTTCTTTTGCTGCAGTCGTTTCTCGGACATCTCGCCGCTGTCGATCCTGTCCTTCACGGCCTCGCCGGCGGCGTGCACACCGGTCTTCGCGAGTTTCATGCCGCCGCGGAGCATCGCCATGGCCACGCCCTTGGGAATTCTGAGCATGAGCTTCGCGCCTCCGGTGATGATGGTCTGGACGGCGTTCTGGATCTTCTCCTCCGCCTGTTCCTCGATTGGCATTGCGGTTTCCTTTCTGTTGTCGGTTGGTGTTTTCCTGGGACGGTTCAGATGGACCGTCCACGCTTGTGCTGCTGCTGTCGTTCGCGCTGCTCGTTCTCCGTCTGCTCGCGGTCGCGGGTCGCGTGGATCTCCCGTTCGATGGCGGATAGCTCGCCCTCGTACCGGTCGCACAGGGCCTCGCGGCGTTCCATCTCGCCTCGCGTCTCGGCCACGAGGTCGGGGTCGCCGCGTTGGATCGCGTCGTGCAGCGCGATGACGGCGGCCTGGAGTTCGTCGTGCGATTCGCGGACCTTCCCGCGCAGCATCCCGAGTCCCTTGGCGGCATCGCCGCCGGCGAGCCTGGTCCATCGGATCGCCGTGTTCAGCGCCTTCGCCTCGCCGGCCAGTCGGTCGAGGCGGCGCGCCTGCGCCTGGTAGTAGCGCTGCTGGGCGGGGCTCACCCCGTAGCGGAGCGGCAGCCGTTCGGGCGTGGCCTGCGGTTCGAGCCGGCTCGTCGGCTCGCCGAACCACTGGTAGAGTCCGGTCGTCGGGGTCTTGCCGGCGTACCGGTTGGACGGGTCGAGGATGATCTGGTCGCGGTCGCGGGGGAGGAACGCGCGCAGCGTGGAGCCGCCGTCGTCCACGAGGCGCTTCGCGTCGAACGTGATCTTCTTCTTCCTGTGGGTGCCGGGCAGCCACACGGTGATCGTCTTCCTGGTCTGCTTGGCGACGAGCCGGCGGTTGAACGTGACGGGTATGACGGGCGTGTGGGCGAGGCCGGCCATGATGTTCGTCATGTCGTACGCCTGGCCGAGCTTGGCGTCGCGGATCTTGAAGCCGGTGTCCTTGAGCGTGTACGTGAAGTGCCGGCCGCGAACCGTCACGTCCACGCCGCGTATGTCGAGCATGTCCTTCCAGTCCTCGAAGTTCTCCGCCGTGGACGAGGTCAGGTCGATCAGCATGCGGAGCCGGTCCTTGACGCCCATGCCCTTCGCGGCCGCGTAGATCTCCTCCATCGACATGCCGTACCGGCGTTCCAGCGGCTCCCCGTTCTCGGCCCGTCGCGTCGTTTGCGGCGTCGTCGCCTCGCCTGGTCCGGCGGTCTCATCGGCGCGTTCGGGATCGCGCGCCGGCGACGTCCCGACGTTTCCTTCGGCTGTCTCGCCGTCCTGCATCTTGCGTGTCTGCTCCTCCACGACGGGGTTGAACACGACGCTCAGACCCTCGCGGCGGCATATCTCGTCGCTGATCGCACGCCACTGGTCGATGATGTCCTTGGGCAGCTCGGCCTTCAGATGCTTCCCGTAGCGGGATGCGGCGCATATCATGATGTGGTCGTGCAGGTGGTGCCGGTCGGTGTGCGTGGCGACCACGAATTTGTATTCGCCGCCGGTGATCCTGCGCGCGAATTCCATGCCGAGCTCGTGCACCTTCTCGGGGGTCACGGGGTCGTCGGGACTGAAGCTGAGCTTGATGTGGTACGCCAGGCGGCTGTCCTTTCGGATGCCCTTCGGCGACCTGCGGTTGTCGTCGAGCATGCTTTCGGCCAGCGCGTCGTAGTCCGTCCTGGTCCGTTCGTAGTTGGAGCTGACCAGTCTTCCGCCGTCGGTCTTGGCTGGGTTGATGATGTACGCCATCGCCCCGTTGGGGCCGCCGAGATTCGATTTCACGGGCTTGCCGAGCTTGACCACCGCCATGCTCACACGTCTTTCCCGGCTTCGCTCTTGTCGGCAAACAGGTCGCCCAGCAGACGCTCGATGCGGTCGAACGATGCTCGTATCTCGGCCACCTGCTCGGGCGTTATGTGCTCGTTGGCGTTGGCCCAGTGGGCTATCTGGTTGATGTTCACGCCGATGCGGTCGATCTCGCGGGCGATCGGTTCGGGGTCCGTCAGCGGCCTGATCTCGGTGACGTGGATGCGCCGTTCCGACAGCATCCTGCGTGCGTAGGAGCTGAACGAACGGTGCACCGGAGCGTACCTGGTCAGCTCCTCGTGCAGCTTCCGCACCTGCTCCCACTCGTCCTCGCTGAACATGATTTTCTTGCAGATGCTTCTGGATCTGTTGTCTCTCCAGCTCATTCCGCACCTCCAACGAAGGCGCGGAGGTGGGCTGTCTGTGATGCCGCGTGAGCGGTCTGGAGGCTCCGCCGACCATGGGGTACGGGTCTTCCCGGCAAGCCGAAACGCAACGCGTTTCGAGTGATTGTGGCCACAATCACGTCGCTTGCTACTCCCATATCAATTTCATTGATTGGGAGCGATTTCGCACGGCATGATTGCGGAATGCCGTGAAGGATGATCGCGTTCACTCATCGCTCCTTTCGCCCGTGGCCTTGAGGGAATGGCCGGTGTCTCATGCCAATCGTCCGTCGTGGAAACGGCGGCTGGTTTGGACACCTGGAGCAGGGGAAATGAAAAGGCCCCGCAAAAAAATCGCGGGGCCGGTGGGTTGTCGGTGGCGCGCATGTCCGTCATGCGTGCGGGCATGAAAAAAGCCCCGGCCGTCTTGATGACGGTCGGGGCGGGGTGTGCGGGTTCCTAGATGACTTGCATGTCGGAGCGGACGCGTTCCGCGGCGATGTCGATGTCTCCGGGCCATGAGGGCACGCCGAACGCGAGGCGCACGCGGTCGAACGTCTGCGGGTCCTTGAGCGGTTTGAACATGCCACGGTCGACGTATCGGGACATGTCGAAGATTCCGGTCGCCCCGTCGGAGCAGGTGACCTTGAGCTTGTAGCCGGGCATGGGTTCGCATTGGGTCACTTTGATTGAATAGTCGATGGTCATGTCCGTCGCCTCCTTGTCAGCGTAGCGGGTCGATTCTGAATGGGTGCTCGAGGTTGAAGGCCAGCTCCCAGTCGGCTTCCAGCTCCTCGGCATGCAGCAGCACCCACGCCTCGACCAGTTTGCGCTGCTTGCGCGGGAGGTCTCCCTTGAGCAGATTGCCATCGAAGGTGAAGGATGCTTCGTGGCCTTGGTATCTGGCGTGGATGTGTGGCGGAACATGGTCGTCCGCGTTCATGGTGATGATGATTCCGAAGAACATGCTGATGACCGGCATGTCCGCCTCCTTGTTTTCGTTGTCTTCCATTCTAGGATATTTTTCTTTTGACCGGATGGTCAAGCGAAAGCGCTAGCGGTGGTAGCGGGTTCCGTCATGAGAACGCGTCGAAACCACGGGTTTCGCTGCGCGGGCGTTGACGGGTTCCGCGTGCCGCTATGATCAAGGCGTCAGCCGGCCGGCCAAAAGAAAATCCCGGGATGCGCGCGGCACCGATGCCGCGCTCCGTTTCCCGTCGGCGAGCTGCGGCCTCCGTGCCACGGCGACGCCCCTTTCGGGTCCGGGAACGGTTCCCGGCGCGGGGAGTCCAGAGGACGGTAGCCGTCCTCTGGCCGCCGGAGGCGCCGCCCGCGTCATGCGGGCGGCATCGGTCCCGGGGCGTCACTTGGCCGGGAACGGCGATGACGTTTTAGTCTTCGACGCTTGTCCAGTAGAGGCCGTCGTCGGGGATGTCGTCGACCTCGTCCCGCATGGCTCGCGCCTGTTCGTCCCACCATGCCGCGTCGGCCCAATGCGCGTCGGCCTCGTCGTATCCGACGCTGCCGTTCGCCAGAGTCGCGTACCGGTCGAAGTCGATGCCCGTCGGGCATATGGCCTCCATCTGTTCGGTGGTCGCATAGTGGAGGCTGTCCAGATGGGTAGGCCTCCTGTCCGGGTTCCAAGTCGTGTGCGGCGAGGTTGGCACGCGCCGTCCCGGCGAGCTCGTCGTGTTTGGCCCGGAACCATTCCTCGGCCCTGTTCTTCTCCTTCATGTCCATGTCTCCTTTCATTCCGCGCGCCCGAACGGTTCGTCGGTGAACCACCAGTCCCTGATGACGAGCATCCACCCGTTCCTTTCGAGCAGCGGGTCGAGGTCGTCGGGCGTGATGATGTCGCCCGCGTGGTTGACCCATACTGTTTTCTCGATGATGCATGGCGGCCATCCACCGTCGCCGCCCCTGACGGCGTAGCAGTGCCATCCGTCGGGAATGTCGCCCGCGTGGAGACGCACGTCGCTCCACATCGCGTCGACGCGTCCCTTCTCTTCGGTCTCGAAGACGACGTGCTGCAATTCCATCGATTCCATCCGCATGGTTCGCTCCTTCAATGTCCCGCCGGCGTTCCTGTTTTCCTTTCGCCGGATATGGGGCAGTCTCGCGGTCCCGCCGCGCGGTGGAGGACGCGTGGGCCGTGCCCGCTTCGGGATAATCGGGCGAAGCCCTCCCGGAGCGGAGCATGGAACAGGCAGTTCCGAAGACGCGGGCGTGGGGCTGTGATGATGAACCATGGCCGGCCGACCGTTCCCTTCCAGGCGTCGACGCCTGGAAATCCCGGAAGGGTCGGCGAAGATAGCGCGCGGCCCAGGGCCGCGCTCCGTTTCCGGCGAAGCCAGGATCACAAGCGTGTGATCCTGGCGGAGCCCGACTGTCCAAACCGGCGCGTGTCCGATCGCGTGAACATGGTTCCAGCCGGATCGAAACCGGGATGAAAAAAGACTGGAAAGGAATACGACCATGGCATCCGATTACGTGGACGACTTCCTGCGCGACGAACGCGAGTCGTTCAAACGCAAGGAGACGGCGGCGAAGAAGTTCGACAACCGCCTCGACAACTTCCGCAAGAGCGCGCAGGCGCTGCGCGACGCGGCGAGACAATTCGAGGAGGCGTTCCCCGGCATGAGCCGGACGACGATCGCGGACAAGCTGGCGATGACCGGAACGGAGAAGAACATCGCTTTCGACGCGAAGGGCGAACTCGTCGCCCCACCGGCCGGAAGAAAAACCCCGCCCGTCGATCCGGCACCGTCCACGACCGAACCGGAAAAGGAAAAGGACGCCGCGCCGGATCCGGAAACGACCGGATCCGACACGCAGGCGGACGACGGGACCGACCCGCAGGAACCCGCCGCCGAGCCCGACGCCTCGGACGACGGACGGCCCGCTTGGGCGTCCGGCAACTACTGATGATCGGACGTGATGCGAGATGCGACTGATCATCGCCGAGAAGCATTCGGTCGGCCAGGCGATTGCCCAGGCGGTCGGCGGGCACGCGGAAAAACACGACGGCTACATCCAGGTCGGCGACGACCTGGTCACCTGGGCGCAGGGCCACCTCGTTGATTTGGCCGCGCCCGACGAATACAAGGACCACGACTGGGGCAGGTGGAGCCTCGACGCGCTGCCCATCGACCCGACGCCAGACTGGCAATGGAAGGTCAGCTGGGACAAGGGAGCGGACCGGCAATACAGGATCGTCGCGGGACTGATGCGCCGCGGCGACGTCGACATGCTCGTCGACGCATGCGACCCCGACCGCGAGGGCGAGGCCATCTTCCACAGGATCGTGGCGCACGCCGGCGTCTCCAAGCCGATGCGACGCCTGTGGGTTGCAAGCCTGGAGGAGGACGCCATCCGCGACGCCCTCGCGTCCATGAAGGACGAGACGGAATACCAGGGACTCGCCGACGCGGCGATGATTCGCGCGAAGGCCGACTGGCTCATCGGTATGAACGCCTCACGCGCATACAGCCTCGTCTACAACGCGAGGTTCACCGTCGGCCGCGTGCAGACGCCCACGCTCGCCATGATCGTGGACCGCGACCGGCAGATCGCCGGCCACGTGGCCCAACCGTACTGGAAGGTCGTCGCCCCAATGGGCGGATGGACGCTCACCGGCGAACGTCTCGACGACAGGTCGGACGCGAAGGCGCTGAAGTCGATCGTGGACGCGCCGGACTTCACGTTCCAGGTGTTCTCCGTGCAACGCAAGACCGTGCATGAGCGTCCGCCGCGCTTGTACGACCTGACCGGATTGCAGAAGGACATGAGCCGTCTGCACGGGCTGACCGCCGCGCGCACGCTGGCCGCGCTGCAATCCCTGTACGAGAAGAAGCTGGCGACCTATCCCCGCACCGATTCGCAGTACATCACGCACGACGACCTCGACACGTTGCGAGATCTTGCGAAGGGTCCGGGGCGCGTCGATGGATTCGTCCGCATGGAAGACCTTCCTTCCGCTCCACGGTTCGACCTGACCGTCGACGACACGAAGGTCTCGGGACACACCGCCATCCTTCCCACCCGCAACGTCGACAGGACCGTGCTGGACGGATTGAGCGGGGACGAGCGTCTGACGCTCGTGCGCGTAGTGCGCCGCATGTGGGAGGCGACGGCAGACGACTACGTGCATGACACGGTCCAGGTCATCGCGAACCTGAATCCGCATTGGTGCGAGAGCCATCCGGACGAGGGATGCCGCCTGTCCGAGGGCGAATGCCGTTTCACCAGCCGTTCCGACCAGCCCGTGAGCCTGGGATGGAAGGCGATTGAACCGGCGAAGGCCGACCGCGGGGATGACGCGGATGAGGAAGAGGCGTCTTCCGCCCGCAATGTCATTCCCGTGAACCTCTCAACGGGAGTCTCGTTGAGGCCGGTAAGCGAATCCTCCGTCTCGGAGGGCAGGACGAAACCGCCGAAGCCGTTCACCGAAACGACCCTGCTCGCCGCCATGGAACATGCCAGCCGCTACGTCGAGGACAAGGACCTCAAGGCCGCGCTGGATGATGACGAATCCCATTCCGGCGGCATCGGCACGCCGGCCACACGCGCCGACGTGATCGAGAAGCTGATCCGCGCCGGATACGTTGAACGCAAGGGCAAGCAGCTGCGCTCCACCGAACAGGGCCGATCACTGATCGACGTGGTCGCCCCGAAGCTCAAGGACGTGGCATTGACCGCAGGCATGGAACAGCGCCTCTCGGAAGTCGAACACGGACAGGCGGACGCCTCGCAGGTCGAAACGGAGTTCCGCGACCTCGCCGAGCGCATCCCGGCCGACGCCCAGACCGCCGTCCAGAAGGACCGCGTGCAGGCGAGGGCACGGAACACGGAATCGTTCGGAGACTGCCCGCGCTGCGGCAAGCCCGTCGTCAAAACGGGCAAGGTGTTCCAATGCTCCACCAACCGGCGCGAGGAACAATCCGACGGCACATGGAAGGCCACGGAGGGATGCGGCTGGCGCGCCTGGACGACCGTGGCCGGCAAGACCATCACCGACACGACCATGCGCAGGCTGCTCGACGGCCGGAAGGTCAGCCTCAAGGGCTTCACCTCGAGGAAGGGCGGTACGTTCGACGCCGCGCTCGTCATCGACAAGGACAAGGGCGTCGCCTTCGACTTCGGTGATAACAACAAGGAAAGGAAAAAGAAATGACGGAGACACAGCAGACCATGACCGAATTCACCTACGCGACGGGGGAGACCGACGTCACCGGCGACCGGTTCAGCCCGTCCGTGGTGCTCTTCTGGCTCAAGACCAGCGTCGCCGCGAGCAACATGCGCGTGATGTACAAGAGTCCGAACACCCTGCTGGGCGTGATCCCACTCGGCTCGAACACGCAGACGATCCCGCTGCGCAACATCGCGTCCGTGGACACGAACACGAAGTTCAACCTCGGCAGCTTCGTCTGGGGCGCCGTCTTCCTCATCGCGGGCCTCGCATGCCTGTCGGACAGCGCCGCGCTTGGAATCCTGTTCCTCCTGCTCGCGGCCGCGAACCTGGCGAACACGATGAGCGCCCAGCTCGACTTCGTCAACCAGGCCGGCGGCAGGAACAGCGTCAAGGTGTCCATCCTCGAGAAGGCCAAGCTCATGCAGCTCGCGCAGAACATCCAGCGGCTTGTCTTCGCCGACGTTGAAGGGCAGCGCCACAAGGAAAGCATGGACATGGCGCAGAAGCAGTACACGGCCCAGACCAACAGCGTCCTGATCCAGCAGCAGATGCTCGACCAGCAGCGCAAGGCCGCGGCCGACGATAATCCGCCGGCACAGGCCGAGTGACGAAACCGGGAAACGCCGGGTCCGCCCTGTCGAAAACCTCGATTATACTAAAAGTATAATCACGGTTCGCGCAGGCGGATCCGGCTTTCTTGTATCCAGGAGGGGCCATGGCGGAAAAGGATTGGAGCGAGGCCAAGGCGTGGATGCGCGCGACGCGCGAACGCATCGGCATGACCCAGCACGACGCGGCCGTGCTTGCGAACCTCACCGTGGACATGGTCAAGAAATACGAGTCGGAGAAATACCGGATCCAACCCTCGGAGAGGATGCGGGAGATGCTCGAACACTATCTCGCCGAGCACAGGCGCGCCGTCGCGGCCATCGTGGAACGGCACAGGGGAGATGAGCGGGCCGTGCTCTCGTTCTCCCGCGTCTCCGACCTGCCCGAGGGGCTGCCCGACTGGGTCCGGGCCGAGGAATCCGTGAAGCGCCGCGCCGCCGCCGTGCGCGAGGCCGCCGTGCTGCTTGAGGCGGAGGGCGTCGCCGTCGACTACACCTATCTGCCCGAAGAAACGGAATAGAAGAGAGAAGGAAGGCCGATCATGTTCGGACTCTATATGCTCGCGATATACCTGGGCGTCGCCATCATCGCCGCGGGCTTCGTCGCACTGCTCGTCGTCGTCGCGCTGGCGGTGGGGCTGGTCACGCATCCCATCCGCACGCTCGCCCTCGTGTTCCACAAGCTCGCCGCCCTTGCCGCCGGCCTGGCGTTGATCCTCGCGTTGATCGTCTGGTTCTGGTACGACCACTCCAAGCCGGACTTTGTCCCGTGTTTCTGGGGATCCATCGGCGTGATCGTCGCGTCCATCCTTATCCGCGCGTTCGCCGAGTGGATTCTCGAACGGCCCACCAGGGCCGAACGCCGAGCCATGAAACGTGCCGCCGCGCAGGGAACCGGCCGGGTGACGATGCGTATGCCGGTATCGGAAGAGGTGGCCGCGGCGTTCGAATCGACCCGGGACGGCTGGCGCGCCTCCCTATGACATGCAGGCCGCAGGACGGAACGAACCGCGGCTGGAATAATGGACTTTGCAACCGGAACACGAAAAGAGGGACATGATGGCCAATCCCGAGCTATCGCAGCGCATACAGGAACTGCCCGAGGAACTGCTCGGCCTTGAACACGAGCCGGGAATCGCCGAACGCCTGCGACGGATCGACGCGCTGAAGGACCGTGCCCGCGCACTGGACCCCCTGGACGGCGTCGAGGACATGGCGCTGGCGGATTACGACCGCGACTGGCTGGTGCGCTACACCTACAATTCAAACGCCATAGAGGGATCCACGCTGACCCTGGAGGACACGTCCCTGGTTTTGGAGGGCGAGTTCGTCCCGTCAGATTCGCCGGCACGGTACGTGTTCGCCGCGCGCGGCGTCGCGGACGGCATGGCCTACGTACGCGAATACGCCCGGGAGGGGAGGAGACTGGATGAGGAACTGGTCCGGCGCGTCCATGAGGTGACGGCGCTGGACCTCCAGCCGTTCGCCCGCGGCACGTTCCGCCCCTACGGTTATCTGGCGAGGATCACCGCGACCCGCGTCAAGACCGCCGACCCGCTGGAGATCCGCGACGACCTGCGGGCCCTGATCGACGGGCTGGACGCGAGCGGCGCTCATCCGCTGCTCAGGGCCGCCGGCTTCCATGCGATGTTCGAGAACATCCACCCGTTCATGGACGGCAACGGGCGGACCGGCCGCCAGCTGCTCAATTTCATGCTGCTGAAGCACGGCTATCGTCCCGTGGCGATCAAGTATGACGCCAAGCGCGACTATGCCCGCAGTCTGGAGACCTGGCAGGTGGACGGCGATCCCGTGGCGTTCTGTTCTGTGTTCCTCGACTGCGTGGAACAGGAGGAACACGCGTTCATCGATCTGGTCGAGGGATTGCGTCGGAAGCCGGACGCCATTCGCAGCAAAACGGATCTGCTGGACAGATTCGGCGACACGCTGCGGAAGAATCTTGCTCGGCAAGACGGGGATGGCAAGAGTGCCGGGATTGATCACAAAGGTCCTGGGCGCCATATGGGTCATTAGGCCGAAGGCCCTGGGCCACGAAATGAGAATCAGGGAGAAAGGGAGTGGCGTGATGTTCGGAACTGAAACTAAATCTGAATTCGAATGCGACGCCGCGCGGAGAACTTTTCTGCTCCGCCCGCGCAGCCATGCTGAGGGACAGCCTCCCGCCCATGGAGGGGATGCTGGGGTCTGGTGTTTGGTCGGCTGAGAACAGCGTTTCACGGGTCGTGCCGATACTCGTTGTCGGTTTCTAATAGGTGATACTGAGGGGTATCTGATTTCAGGAGGATTATGGCATCTGTGCACCACGGTGTTGTCTATACGAAAAAATGGGTTGTCAACCTGATTCTCGACGTGGCCGGCTATGTGCCGGGCACCGGCATTTCGGATAAGGTGATCGTCGAACCATCTTGCGGGTGCGGAGCTTTCCTGACCGTGATTGCCGCACGTCTGGCCGATGATGCAATTGCCGTTGGCAAAGGTTGGACGTCGCTGGGGAATGCGATCCGCGCCTATGACATAGACTCCGCGTCGATCGAGACGGCAAGGAAGGCCGCCGCCGAGTCATTGATGAAAAGAGGATGCCCCGCGATCCAGGCTCGGGAGCTTTGCGAGCAGTGGATCGTACACGGCGATTTCATTCTTGATGACGTCCCTGCCGCTGATTTTATTGTCGGGAATCCGCCATACGTCCGGGCCACCGAAATAGACCGGGGGAAGCGGGCGCTTTACGTTAAGCGGCTCTCTTCGGTAACGACGGGATGCGACCTGTACGTGAGCTTCTTCGACAGAGGCCTCGATGCGTTGAGGGATGGCGGAACGCTATGCTTCATCTGCGCCGACCGATGGCTGCAGAACAAATACGGCACGTTGTTGAGATCTCGCATGGGCACGGATTGTGACCTTGTATCCCTCGTGCGCATGCACGGCGTCGACGCGTTCGACGACGAGGTCGATGCCTATCCCGCGGTCACGACGGTTCGCAAGGGCCCGGCGTCCGATCATCTGAAATTCGTGAACTGCGCCCCGGAATTCAACGAGGCCGACGCCACCACGGTCCTCGATTGGCTGATGAACGACGAGCCGGAGCTGGTTGGTGAGCGATTCGAAGCATTCGAGATTGATAAGCCGGCCGGTGATAGGATGTATCCGCTCGGTAATCATGACCTAGTGAGATTCGTCTCGCAGGCATGTGAAAGGTTGCCGAAACTCGAAGAGGCCGGCGTGAAACTCGGTATCGGTATCGCCACTGGTTGCGATGACGTGTTCCTCACCGAGGACAACGACCTAGTGGAGCCCGACCGCATGATGCCGATTTTCTACATGCGTGACCATCGTCGTGGGAACGACGATAGGCGTCGCTGGCTTGTAAACCCGTGGAACGACGACGGAACTTTGGTCAACCTCGACGAATATCCACGACTCAAAACCTATTTGGAAACAAACAAGGAACGGCTATCGAGACGGTATGTTGCGAAAAAGAATAAAGCTGCCTGGTACCGCACTATCGACAAGCTCACACCTGGACTGCTTGACCGGGACCTTCTACTTATACCGGATATGGCGGCTCAGCCCGATCCGATTCTGTCGCATGGAAAGTATCCGCATCACAACTGCTATTGGATCACTTCCGATGAGTGGGATTTGGAGGTTCTCGGCGGCCTGCTTATGGCCGATACGACGCGTCGTTTCGTCGATGCGCTTGGTGTCAAGATGCGTGGAGGGACGTTGCGCTTTCAGGCACAGTACCTGCGCTTGGTGCATATACCGGAATATAGCCAAATAAGTGACACGAACAAATTGGGGCTTTCGCGCGCTTTTAACGAGAAGGACAGGGCTTTGGCAACGAAATTCGCCGAAGCGGCTTATAAGGAGGCCATGGAATGAGATCTGACATCGAGGCCGCGATTCTCGGCATGTACGATTCAATCGAACGCGCCCGCGAGGCACAGGCTGCAGCAGGGCATTCCGATCAGGGAGCACGTCAGGGGATCACGTCTGGAAAGCACCTGGATCCGATTGCAGCTATCATTCGTGACGATCTCATTAATGCGGGTTTCCATCCTGATGAGGTCTATGACCAAGGACGCATGTGCACATTACCGGGCTGGTTCCGTCCCACCAAGAACTGGGACTTGCTGGCGCTTGACGCCGGCGAACTCGTAAGCGCTATCGAACTGAAGAGCATTAACAGTTCCTTCGGGAACAACGCCAACAACCGCGCGGAGGAATCAATCGGCTCGGCATTTGACGCGCATACGGCGTTCGATGAGAATCTGCTCGGTTCCAGCAGTATTCCACCGGTCATGGGCTATGTGATGATAGTTCACGATTGTCCGGACAGTCGGATTGTCGGACGTGGGGTGCGGTCAGCGCATTTTCCGATTGACCCTGATTTCGAGGGGGCGTCGTACCTCGATCGTTTTTTGCTGCTCTGTGACCGACTCCGTCGAAAGAGCTTGTACCAGGCCGTCTGGCTCGTGTTTGCGAATCCCGAGGACGGTGTGGCTTATGAGCCTTCGCCGGCACTGACGTATGACAAGTTCATCGCAAACATTGTTATGGCGCTTGGAGTGCATAGGGCGTAAAAGAATGAAAGCAGAATCGATTTCGTTCTTTCGGTTTTTACCGGTTTCGGTATTTACCGGTTCCGGTATCGCGGTATCCATCAATCCGTCTAAGTGTTGCCACTATGTTCGGTTCGTGCCAGGCATTGGCCTGTGATAGTGGCGTTGCGGATGACGGCGAGCCGCTCAGTCTGTGGCTTCGACCGTTGTATCCTCTGTGTCGCTAGTTTCTTCTTCGGTCGGTTCGGACATGTCGAGTGCTTCATCCTCGATGAATATGCGTATGGCGTTTCTTGATATGACGATGGTCGAGGCGACATCAACGCCCCCGCCGATCAGGCCGCCGGCGATGGGTACCAGCTTGCCGAGGTTGATCGCGCCTTTCTCGCCGAATTTGGTGAGGAAACGGAAGCCGATCTTCTGATTGATTTTCGTGAGCACGGATCCGGGGATTTTCTTGATTGCCGCGGTGAGGGACTTCGTGCCGATCTGGATGCCGGTCTCTTTGACGATATCGGCGATCGTCGATCCGGTGAGGCACATGTACACCATCGTTTGCACCTGGTCTGAGTTCACATCGTATCCGCCCATCTTCGCGATGGCCGCTATCATTCGCATCTGCACGTATATGACGCTGCCGATATTCGCCGGCACGGTGACGGGGAGGGTTACGATGCCGCCTAGTCCGCTGAGGAATCCCGATGTGCCGCATTTGGCGACCTGCCATCGAGCCAGGCTTCGCGCGGCGGCTTCCGGCGTGTCGTGGTGGGATAGGTAGTCGTCGGCGATTTCATCTACGGAGTGGCTCACCATGGGGATGCCGTTCAGGGCTTTTTCATAAATGGTGTCGAGGATCTTTCCCGCTTTGGCTTCGTTTAGCGGTTCTTCCTGTTCTTGTGCCTCAGCCATTATTGTTCCTTTTTCTGCTTCTCGGTCAAGTCTGCTCTTGGTGTGGAAACACCGTAGCTTCTATAATCGGTGTTGTCGGCGACGATGGTGCCGTTTTAAGAGAAAAGGATGAGAGTCGTGGATGACGGATGTGCGGGTTACATGGGCGCGGTCAGATGGGTGAGCTTCGACCATTATGGCAAGTCCGAGTCGGGCGAGGTTCGGACCATGGATGACGGGAGCGTGTGGGCTCGTATCGTCGGCCTGGATCCGCGGGGTGACGACGACAGGTGGGTGCCGCTGCTGGATTCTGCCGGCGTCGAGGTGCCCGGCGTGGGCGAGGTGCGGTTCCATGATGTGACCATGAGCGTGTCCGCAGGGGAAGCTCCAGTGCTTCCCGACGATGTGAGGGCGAGGTTCGCCAGGACCGACTTCATTCTGGACATGTACGAGAGCGGTGTGTACGACCGGGAGGAGGCCGGGGAGAAGCTGTTCGACCATCTCTTCGGCAAGGGGCGTACGGTAATGGATTCCGGGGACTGAAACCGATTCCGGTATTTCGTTTTTTCGGTATTCACCGTTTCCGGTATCCGGTCGGGTGAGGGCATTGGCTCGCGGCCAGCCGTGGGTTGCCTCACGTATCTAAGTGTTGCGGCGGCGGATGCCGCAACGCTTAGACGTGCGGGCTTGTTCCGTTTGATGCCGTTCTTCACCGGTTTTGTTTTTTCAATATTTCGTTTTTTCGGTATCTCGGTAAACCGGTGTTCCGGTATTTACCGGTTCCGGTTTCTTGGTATGTGTCGTCAGTTTTTTCTTGTAGGATCTTCCTGAGTCTGTCCACCTCGCTGCGGAGCTTGTCGATCTGGCGTTCCTTCTGATCGATGACCGTGCGGATCACGGTCGGATAGTTCGAGGGCATGTACCGGTAAGCGAGGAGTTCCACGGTGTCGCGGTGGTGTTCCCTGACTATGCGCTGGTAGCTGTCCACCGCGACGGTGAGGCTGGTGTGTCCGAGGTCGTCCATCGTCTCGCGCATGGTCCCGCCCTCGAGGACGAGCATGGTGGCGTGCGTGGCGCGCAACGAGTGGAAGGTGATGTCGGGGCGTCCGATCTTTTCGCGGGCCATGCGGAATGTTCGTTCGATGGTCGTGGGCGGGAGCAGCCAGTCGTCCAGCATGGTCGAGTGGAACAGCATGGTGTCGGGTTTGCGGTCCTTGCAGAACCGGCTGATGTGGTCCTCGATGAGTGGGGCGAGCGGTTTGGGGATCGGCACGACCCTTTTGCTGCTTTTGGTCTTGGGCTCGCATAATTGGTATTTGCCCCTGTCGTCGGGGCCGCGGTTGACGGAGTGGCGGACGTGGAGTTGCAGGTTCTCCAGGTCGATGTCCCTGAGTTGCAGTGCGCATACCTCGCCGAGGCGTAGTCCGCCGACCAGGAGGGAGAGCCAGAGGGTGAGCCGGTAGTAGTCGGGGAACCGGTCTGCCAGCCTTTTGATCTCGTCGGCGGTGATAGGCGGCTGGTCACGTCGTTTGGATTGCGGTTTGATGACGCGGTACCGGCATGGGCTCGCCGGGATGAGCGGCGGCGTCCCGTCGTTCTGCTCGGTCGCGGCGGCGAGCATGATTCGTTTGAGTGTTCGCGCGGCCTGCTCGAACGTCCATGCCGTCAGCTCGTCCCTGGCTGTCGTATACCATTCGTCGACCATCTGTCTGGTGATGCGGTCGAGCGGGATGTCTCCGAACGTCTTGTTGAGCCGGCGCAGCACGATCTCGTTGCACCGGTTGGATCGTCCGGAGAGCTTGCTGCCGTCCGGTTTGCGGTATTTGTCGAAGTAGTCTTTGGCGTATTCCCTGAATGTGGGCATGGTATCGGTGCCTCGCTGCGATGGGTGGACCCATTGGCGGATGCCCTTGTTGTGGAGCGTGACGAGGTAGTGCTCCTCATCGAGCCACCTGTAGGCCTCCGTCTCATATTCCAGTCCGAAGTTCCGTCCGACCTTCTTGGACGGGTCGAGCGGGTTGACGTACCGCGCCTGGAAACTGGTCGGGTTGCCGTCCGCGTCCTTGCGGACGATCACCGATCCCCATTTCCTGCGTTTTCTCGGTTGCGGCCTGTTCTCCGTGTCCTTCATTGGCTTCCCCTTGGATAGACGGTATGGGTCCGGGCGCCTATCGTCGGCGGGAGATCTCGAATGAGCATCATGGACCGGCCGGTGGTGGTCGGCCGGTGGGGGCAGTCGAGATTATTCTTGGGTGCCTGTAGGTGCCTCGTGAAAAACGAGGGTAATCGGCAGGTTTCCCAAAAATGGAAAACCTTGGAATAAAGCCAAAAATAGCTGACCACGATTATCATCAGAGGTGCGCATGATAACTGTAGTCATGGCTCCAAGTGTCTCATGGGCTTGAGACCGGACGGTGGGTGCATGAGCTATGCTCCTTGTGGGACCTGCCCGGTTGTGAGGAC